>Ga0335072_10010039_pt1 | contig 13638 bp, 15 predicted proteins | sample Lox_Sample_21_FD_206725 | JGI IMG/M metagenome (GOLD analysis project Ga0335072, IMG submission 206725) | Soil microbial communities from Loxahatchee National Wildlife Refuge, Florida, United States - Lox_Sample_2.1 | ecosystem: Environmental > Terrestrial > Soil > Wetlands | place: USA...
AGCAGTAGAAAATGCGCGAAGCGCGGTCGCCTGGCCGGTCCTTGCGTACGATTTCGCCGAAACGTCCATAATGGATAGAGAGATCAAGAAAAGGCCGGGATGCCTCCCGGCCTTTTCTATTTCTGGAGTCACCCATGCACGACGCATGCAACCCGCCACCCGCCGCCGAATCGGCCCCGGGCGTGCGCCACAGGACACGTGCGCCCGCACCGCCAAAATCACCCTCTCCACAGTTCCTGTGTTCCTGCGTAAGTGTGAGCCGCGCCCTAACTCGCTCATTCCACGTCTCGACTCAACCCGCACAACACAGCAAGAACAACCCAGTGCAAGTGTGAACCTGTGGACCAGCCCTCACATCCACGCGCTTTTCGGAATTTACGCGCAGAATCCCAGGGGGGTATCACCCCACGGGCACCAGTGCCTGATCGGTCGGCATAGGCGATGGCGCGTTGGTCATCCGCGTCGGGCACGGCGGCGCGTTCAGGCTGAACTTCCGTTGATTCGAGTCAAACCGCACCAGCAGGCTCTTCTGGTCAAAGGTGATCGCGAAGATCTGCATCGGCGGCGACCCGAAGTTCACCAATGGAAACGCGGGATGAATCTCGACCACGGGATGCGTAAACGTGTAGCGCCCGATCTTCACGTCCGACGCCAGCCGGGCCGCCTTCATCTCGAAGCGCGTCGAAACCGAGCGCCCCGTCGCAAACACGACCGGGGCGACGTCGTACTTCAGGTGCTCCGCGATGCTTTCCGGCAGCACCAGGCCGCCGCCCCCCGAGTCCAGTTGCGCTTCCACCGGCTTCAGACCGTCCACCTTCAGGCTGGCGATTGGCACACCCTCGGGCATGCGGAACGGCAGCACGGCCTTGCCGCCGTCCGGCGCCAGCGCTCCCTTGCTCAGCTTCACAAGCCGATTCGGGAAGTCGAGTGTCAGCAGGTAGTCGCGAAAGAGCGTGAACCCCAACAAGCCGTCACACGACCCGGCCTCGGCGAAGAAGGGATGGCTCACGGCGCGCACGCCCGTGAAGTTGATGCCCGCAAACTCCAGCGAATCGATCAGAACGATCGGCGCCTTCCTGCCGCCCTGGCCGCTCGGATCGCTGAGCATCGCCTGACCCACCGCCGGCAGGCCCAGCTCCTCAGCCAGCGCCGGCGACACCATCGCATCGGCGCCGGTTCCCGTGTCGATCACAAACCGGAAGGGCCCGCGCCCGTTGATCGTCACCATGATGTAGGGCTTGCCGTAACGCTCCATCATCGGCGCTTCGTGGACGACGGCCGGGCTGGACTCTGTATGGGCCTTTAGCTGCGCACCGCTACCCACAAGTCCGCCGCCCAGCAGGACAAGACATAGGATGTCGCGAAAGGCTGAGACTCTCATGGCCCCTCCTTCGCGCTCAGGCCGTTTCCAGCCGGATGCAGGAGACGTGCCCGCTTAGACCCGGTCAGAGTCGGCCATCCCGGCCCAGGCAACTTCTGCGTCCGCAGAAGACGCGACCGGCCGTTGCGCTCAACCCAGGGCTTGCATTGTCCCGCAACCCGATACGCAAATCCAGCCCTAATTGTTCGATGGTTCGTCACGGACCCGCAGGCAGCGGACCGGCCCGCCTCTACAATAGTCCGGTATGCCGACCGCCGTTCGATCGCACGCCAAGATCAACCTGGGCCTTGGGATAGGAGCGCCGCGCTCCGACGGATTCCACGCTCTCACCACCGTTTACCAGACGCTGGAACTGCACGACATTGTCACGGTCTCCGCCCAGCCCGCGCCGGCCAGCACCATCCAGCTCCGCTCCAACGACTCCCGCGTGCCGACCGACAACCGCAACACGGCATGGAAGATGATCGAGCTTGCGCTCGGCGCCATCGGCCGCACGGCTCAGGTCGAGATCGACATCGACAAGAGGCTCCCGGTCCAGGGTGGTCTCGGAGCCGGTTCGGCCAACGCCGTGGCAGCCCTCATCGGCCTTGAAGCCGAACTTGGCATCACCGATCCCGTCTGGCCTGCACGCCGGCTGGCTATTGCCGCCGAGGTTGGCTCCGACGTCCCGCTCTTCCTCATCGGGGGCACGATTCTGGGCGTCGACCGCGGCCAGCAGGTCTTTCCGCTCCCCGACATCGAGCCGGTCTGGTGCGTCGTGGCTCTTCCGCCGGTCGGCGTCAGCACCCCCCAGGCCTTTCGTGACTGGGACGCCCAATGCGCCGTGGACGGTTTGACCGAAGCGTCCAGTGCCGATAAACTAAATGAGTTGAGCCGCGCCTATGCCAGCGCCTTTGCGGGAGCGATTCCGCGGGTCAGGCAGAGAGCAGGCTCCTCCGGTGTCCTCCCAAAGCACCAACACAACGGGGAGGACCTGGCCGGACCTCAAGAGTCCGCGCTTGTCCGCACCGGGATCACGAGCTGGATCCAGAACGACTTTGAACGAGTCGTCTTCCGCCAGCATCCCTCCCTTGCTGAGATCAAGCGTCTTCTTGCGGCTTCGGGCACCCCGGAGGCAGCCCTGCATGCCTCGCTGTCGGGGTCCGGTTCAGCACTCTTCGGGTTGTACGCAACCCGCGGAGACGCCGAAGCAGCCCAGACACGCGTTAGAGCAGCGGGCACTGAGAGTCAGTTGACCCGCACCCTGCCGCGGAGAGCCTACTGGGATGAAATGCTTCTGCCGAAAACGTGTTGACAGTCCGCCCGCGAGGATTAGACACTCGCCAGCGGCTGACCAGAGCGTCTTCCAGCGTGTACCTGGAATGCGCTAAGTTGGGCGATCGTCTAATGGTAGGACAGTGCCCTTTGGAGGCACTTGTCTAGGTTCGAATCCTAGTCGCCCAGCCAAAGTTTGTGGCGCAACCCAAATGAGCAGCCATAGCCAACCAGCTTGGAGGTTCTTGGAGATGGAAGTGGGAACGGTAACGGTGACAGCGGAAGAGAAACAGCCGGGCAGCCCCGATCCTCAGAAGGACGGAGCCGGCAAAGACACGCCCAGAGGCGGCGACGGCGCGAAGGCTCGGGATGCAAAGCCCGCAGCTGAACGCAAGCGCACCCGCAATCTGAGCGAGGACAAGCGCTTCAAGCTCTTCTCCGGGTCGGCCAACAAGGCGCTCGCCGAGGAGATTGGCCGCCACATTGGTGTCCCGGTGGGCGAGGCCAAACTGCAGCGTTTCGCCGATGGCGAGGTTTACTTCCAACTGCTAGAGAATGTGCGCGGCGTCGACGTCTTCGTCGTGCAGCCTACTTGCTACCCCGTCGATCAGCACCTGGTCGAATTGCTGGTGATGATTGACGCATTGAAGCGCGCATCGGCGGCCCGCATCACCGCAGTGGTTCCCTATTATGGATACGCCCGGCAGGATCGCAAAGACCGTCCCCGCGTCGCCATCAGCGCCAAGCTGATCGCTGATCTGCTCACCACGGCCGGCGCCAACCGCGCGCTCTTCGTCGACCTGCACGCAGCGCAGATTCAGGGCTTCTTCAACATTCCTGTCGACCACATGTTCTCGAGCCCGGTGCTGGTCAGCTACTTCAAGGAACTCAATCTGCCCAACCTGACCGTGGTTTCGCCCGATGCCGGCGGTGTGGAGCGCGCGCGCCACTTCGCGCAGAAGATGGGAGCCCCGCTCGCCATCGTCGACAAGCGCCGCACCGACATCAACGTGGCCGAGGTGATGCACGTGGTGGGCGACGTGCACGGCAAGTCGTGCCTCATCATCGACGACATCATCGATACGGCCGGAACGCTCGTGAAGACCGTCGACGCGCTGTTTACAAATGGCGCCTCGAGCGTCTATGCCTGTGCCAGCCATGCGGTGCTCTCCGGTCCGGCGATCGACCGCATCGCTAACTCTCGCCTTGAGCAGGTCGTTGTGACCAACACAATTCCGCTGCGCGAACAGGCGCAGAAATTGCCCAAGATTAAGGTGCTTTCAATTGCCGGCCTGCTAGGTGCGGCTATCGAGAGCATCCACATGGAGACCAGCGTAAGCACGCTGTTCAGTTAACGAGAACCCCGGCGGCTGCTTGCGGTCGCCGCGAACAAAGGGAGCGGTGCTTCGCGGCCCGTGCCCGAGAACAGAAACGAGAGACCGAATGCCTGAAGTCGTAGTTGCCAACCCCCGTGAGGGCAAGTTCAACAAGAATGCCGCACGCCGCGTGCGCGCAGCCGGAAAGATTCCCGCCGTTCTTTATGGTGGCGGAAAAGATGCAGTGGCTGTTGAGGTCGATCCCAAGCAGATCTCGCGGATCCTTTATTCCGAGACCGGCCACAACACGATCTTCGACGTCGAAGTAGGCAAGCAGCCGGCCGCCAAGGCGATGATCGTCGACTGGCAGCTTGAGCCGATCAAGGATCGTCTTATTCACATCGACCTGAAGCGGATCGCGCTCGACAAGCTGCTGCGCGTCAGCGTCCGTGTCAAGCTCATCGGTGTGCCGGTCGGCGTCAAGACCGCAGGCGGCATCCTTGACCAGGTTCTGCGTGAAGTGGAGATTGAGTGCTTCCCCGCCGACATCCCGAATCACATCGATGTGGATGTGAGTAGCCTTGAGATGCACGGCGTATTGCGCGTGAGCGAGCTTCCTCACTCAGACAAGATCAAGTATCTGAACGCTGAAGACGCGACCGTGGCCCACGTGGTCTCGATTCGTGAAGAGGCGGCGCCGGCTGCGGAGGGTGAAGCCGCCGCGGCTGGAGCAGAAGCAGCTCCTTCTGAACCGGAAGTGGCAAAGAAGGGCAAGACTGAAACGGCAGATGCCGCCAAGAAGCCCGAGGCCGGGGCAAAGAAGTAAACCTTGGTTGAAGCAAGTACACTCACTGGCCGGTCAGGCCCCTTCCTGGTGGTGGGGCTTGGCAATCCCGGTCCGGAGTATTTCTGGACACCGCATAATGCGGGGTTCATGGCTATTGATCGCATCGCCCAGCAAGAGGGAGTGGTGGTGCAAAACCGTCGCTGCCGGGCTACGACAGCGACCTGCCGCATTGCAGGACGCGAAGTGGTTCTGGCCAAGCCGGAGACTTTCATGAACCTGAGCGGGGCCGCAGTTTCCGCCCTGGTTCGTGAGTTCGAAGCGGACCCAGCCAAAGACCTGCTCGTGATCTACGACGAGCTCGATCTGGTGCTGGGGACATTGAAGATCAGGGAGCGCGGTTCGCCGGCAGGCCATAACGGGGCCCGCAGCGTGACTTCCGCTCTCGGCAGCCAGGAATGGTTGCGGTTGCGCATCGGTGTAGGTCTGGATTTGCCGCCGGAGGCCTTGCAGGCTAATGGTGGCAAGAGGCCCGGCAGAGATTATCTGCTCTCGCCTATGCGCAAGGCGGATCTTGCGAAGCTCGACGAGGTGTTGGATCGGGTGGCAACGGCCACGCGGCGCATCGTCGAAGACGGACCGGGCCCCGCGATGAATGAGTTTAACCGCCGCGAGCCAAACAGCCCGGCGGGGCAGTAGAAAGCGAAATCTGCCGCCAAGGCAAACGCCGGCGGCGCAGGCTGGAGTCAGGGAACTCCAGCGGAAAAGGAAACCGGATGTCCCGTTTGTATGAAGTGATGTTTATCGTTCGGCCCGATGCGGCTGATGAAGACGTAGACAAGCTGATTGCCGGCTTCACCACCTCCGTCACGAATGGCGGCGGTGTGGTGAAGAACGTCGAGAAGATGGGCCGGCGCAAGCTTGCCTATCTCGTGCGCAAGTTCAACGACGGCAACTATATTCTGCTCACAGTCGAAGCCAATGGCGCCGTCGTGGCTGAGCTTGAGCGCCGTCTGCGCGTCTCCGAGCCGGTGATCAAGTTCATCACCGTCCGCATTGACGAAGAAGAGAAGCGCCTGGCCAAGGTCAAGGCGCTGCGCAACGCCCGCAAGAAGCTGAGTGCGGAGCCGGCGGCAGTACCTGCGCCTGCGGTTCCGGCTGCTGAGCCGGCCGAGCCGGTCCAGGCCAACGCGTAAAGCCCGATGAGAATTGGCCGCCGCGCAGACTCCTCATGAAGAGTCTGTCCGGAGCGGCTCATGACAGCTGTGCCGCGCCTGGCGCGATGCGGCGAAGAGAGTAAAGAGGAAACAAAATGCCTGAAGAAACCACTGCTAAGGCGCCCGAAACAGGCGCAACACCACAAGCCGCGGCAGGACCGGGTTCCGGCCCCGCACCCCGCACGGGAGGACGCCCCGGCGGCGGACCCGGTGGACGCGGCAAGTTTTTCCGCCGCAAGAAGGTGTGCAAGTTCTGCACCGAGAAGATCGACGCGATCCCTTACCGCGATGTTCGCCTGCTGCAGCAGTTTGTGGCAGAGCGCGGCAAGATCGTGCCCCGGCGTCTGACCGGCGTGTGCACTACGCACCAGCGCCGCCTGACCCGGGCCATCAAGCAGGCACGGAACATCGCTCTGCTGCCATTTGCCACGCGGCACTAGGCAGCAGAGTCCGCAATTCTTCGCGAGGGTAATGGCCCGAAAGTTGCACCGAAATCCGTGCGATATTGCGAAGAAGCTGCGGGACAATGCCTTCGTTGCCGTTATAGAATCCTGCGCGGTGCGTCGCCATCAGGCTGCTTCTCTCGTCCAATGACCTGAGCGCCTGCAGCGCCCGCCTGAAACACTGGAGAGTTTCCCAATGGAAGTCATTTTGAAGGAAGACGTAGCTAATCTTGGCCACCGTGGAGATGTTGTGAAGGTGGCGGACGGCTACGGCCGTAACTTTCTGCTGCCCCGTAAGTTGGCGCTGCAGGCCACTGAGGCCAACAAGGCCGTTATTGAGCAGATGAAGGCGGCTGCCGCCCGCCGTTCAGCCACTGAAAAAGCCCAGGCCGAAGAGCTGCTGGTCAAGCTGCAGCCCGTCGTCCTGAGCTTCACGCGCAAGTCGGGTGAGAGCGGCCAGCTGTTTGGCTCCGTTACTTCGGCTGATATCGCCACCGATCTCGAGAGCAAGGGCTTCGCGGTCGATCGGCGCAAGGTCCAGCTGACTGAGCCGCTGAAGAGCCTGGGCGACTATACGGTCGCCGTCAAACTGCATCGCGAAGTGACCGCGCACATCAAGGTGCAGGTGGTTGCCGATGCCACCGAGCCGGTCGCGGAAGCAGCAGTCGCCGAGTAGTTTGATTCTCAGCATCGCCACTCCGCCTCCCAGATTGCTCCGGGGGGCGGTCGTGTCTCCGGCCGCGGCTTGCCTCTGTCGGACCCGGCCGGGCCTCAGTTGAACATGCTGGTTGCGGGCTCTCCGCCGCAGAGCGCAATCAGCTTCTGAAAGGCGATCGTCATCTTGTCGCTGAACTTGGGCACCTCGTCTGTCTTGGACAAGGAAAATAGAAAGCGTGCCCGATTGTTAAGCAGGGTGGTGTCGACGCGATTCTGCTTGTCGTAGCAGGTCCTGGCTTGCTTGCCGAGCGTTGAAACCATCGTCAGCCGCAAGAGCTTCTCTCGTGTGCGAAAGCTGTCGCTCGGGTCGTACACATCCCACACCGCGTCATTTGCGTTGAACGAGTAGAGGAAAAAATCGCAGTGGCCTGCGGGCTGCACGACGGTCATCACATTTGTGTCCATGTCGAAGCGAACGTCGATGTTGTCGTCAAGACCGTCGTTCGGGCTCATAGCGAGCAGCGCGCCACGAATGTACTCCACCAGCTCGGCTTTGGTCGGCTCTGGTTTGAGGTCTTTTCCCCTTTTCTGGCTCGGCGCCTGTACCGCGCACAGCGCCAGCGACACGAAAATCAGCCCTGTACCGGTCTTTCTAAACTGGCTCATTCATTTACCCCCGGTTCGTACGCATTGTCGGTGTTGGTCACGGAATTTCAAGTCCTCATCAATTGCTCAACGGCCAGCCAGCGTCGCCAGCGGACATTCGCGATCTGTCTCGAGCGTTGGTACCGCTGCAAGCAGATTTTTGGTGTACTCATGGCGCGGACGAGTGAGCACGTCCAAGACGGATCCGCGTTCCACAATCTCCCCGGCTTTCATTACCGCAACACGCCCCGCAATGCGGCCGACCACGGCAAGGTCGTGGGAGATAAAAAGCATCGCCAGGTCGTGCTCACGCTGCAACTGTTTCAGCAATTCAAGTATCTGCGCCTGAATCGTGACATCCAATGCCGTTGTTGGTTCATCGGCGATGAGCAGGCGCGGCCGATGAATCAGCGCCATGGCAATGAGAATCCTCTGCCTCTGCCCGCCCGAGAACTGATGCGGATAGTCGTTGAGCCGGTGCGCAGGTTCGGGAATGGCTACAGCCTCGAGGGCCTCGATGGCCCTGCGCTTCGCCTCCTTTCGCGTGCAGGAGGGCACATGGGCATGGACACACTCAGCCACTTGGCGGCCGATGGTCATAACGGGATTCAGCGCCGTCATCGGCTCCTGAAAGATCATTGCGATCTCGCGTCCGCGCAAGCTGCGCAGCGTCGCGCGCGGCTGCTCCAGCAGGTTCATCGCGCAACTGCCAGATCCTCTCCAGAGGATGCGCCCAGTGAGGGAGGCTGTCGGCGCAAGCAAGCCTGGAATCGCGAGCGCCGTCGCGCTCTTGCCTGAGCCTGACTCACCCACGAACCCCAACACTTCGCCATCGTCAAGACTAAGTGAAACACCGCGAACCGCGTGCGAGGTTCCGAAGCGGACATGCAGATCGTCAATCTCGACCAGCGGGGGCATGTTGTCATCGTAGATGATGACCTTTAGAACCGGTCGAGTGATGTCCGCAGGATCGGTTACTTGAGGACTCTGCAGTGCGGCCCGCGTCGGAACGTCCTTCCGCGGCTACAACAGCACCAGGGCGCGCCTTACAGGGAACTCTTGGCAGTATTGATCTTGAGACGCCAGGTTCGGCGCCTGCCCGGTCCAGGTGGCACTTCTCTCCTGCGATACAGCGATTGGATTTGGTTCGCACTGGGACAGAAATCCTGCCGGGGGGCGCCTTACTTCACTACAGCGCAATCCATCCATCGCGGATGAGGACCAGTGACCCGGCTGCGACCAAGATCCACAACAGAATGCCCTGGGCAAGGGGTCTGACTCCGACCTCGCTCAGCGTCTTCTTCGAGAGCCCCGTGCCGATCAGGAAGAGAGTTACAGTCAGGCCTACGATTCCAAGATGTTTCAACTCCGGATACGCGGCATGAAACACAGGCAGATAGGTGTTTGCCACTGCCGCAAGGCAGAAGAAGAGGATGAACCACGGCCATTGAATCTTGGCCTTGCTCTTGCTGGCCAATGAGGTCCCGAGCGACACAGGCACGATCCAGAGCGCCCTGGCTAGTTTGACGGTCGTCCCAATCGCCAGCGCCACCGCACCAAACTTTGCCGCGGCGCCTACGACCGAGCTCGTGTCATGGATGGCCAGAGCAGACCACAAGCCAAACTGCGTCTGCGTCATATGCAGGGCTCTCCCGATCGCAGGGAAGGTGAAAAGCGCGACCGAGTTAAGCACAAAGACCGTGCCCAGCGAGACGGCGATCTCTTCCTCCGTCGCCATGGCGATCGGGGCGACGGCGGCAATCGCGCTGCCGCCGCAGATCGCCGTCCCGGCCGAGATCAGGAACGAAATGCGCTTCTTCACAGAGAGCGCGCGGCCCAGCCCCCAGCCGATGAGCATGGCGAAGGAGATACTGATTGCCGTGTAGACAAAGCCCGAACGTCCCGCCTGCAGGACCTGGTGCAGGTCCATACCGAAGCCCAGACCGACCACCGAGACCTGCAGAAGGAGCCTGGAGAGTTTACGCGCGTCCAGATGATAAGGATGGACGAAGCAGAAGCCGTAAGCCAATCCGGCGGCGAGAGCAAGCGGCGGTGACAAGAGCCCGCTTGCGGCAAGAATCAACCCTGCGAAAAAGATATTCTTCGACACCCTCTGAGCATGGGCCGTGCCGAAGTTAAAGTCCAAGTAGTACTTTTGATGGCCGATTTGGAATTCTTATAGCTCAGCGGGCAGCCACGTCTGCAGTCAGGACTCAGGTGATCTTAAGGTGCTCAAATGAGAAGTCAGAAACCGGTGTAGATCACCTGCCAGGCCCTGAGGGCCCGGTCCCGAGGCATAGACAAACAGAAAGTCTCGCCAGATGCGCAGACCGTCGATTGGCAGAACCTTAAGATAGTTACCGATTCTCTGATCTTTGGCGATTGCCGACCTTGAGACGAAGCCGGCGCCCAGGCCTGCTTCAACTGCGGACTTGATGGCCTCGGTCGAATCGAGTTCCATTGCGATGCGAGGCTTGGCGCCCTTGCGCAGATGCTTTGCCAGGGCCAGCTCAATCACTCGCCGTGTGCCGGAACCGCGCTCGCGCATGAGCAACGGAACCGATACGACCTCAGCACAGGGGATGGATGCGCGTTCTGCCCATTCATGGGCGCGCGGAACAATGAAGACGATTTCGTCGCGCAGAAACGCGTGCGACTTCACGAGTCGACTTTGCGCGGGACCTTCGATGAAACCCAGGGCGACCCGGCGATCGATGACAGCTTTGACAATCTCTTCGGTATTACCGCTAACCAGGCTGAACACAACGCGAGGAAATGCTCGTCGGAATTCAGCGAGGAGCCCCGGAAGCACATACTGCGCAATTGTCGTGGACGCTCCGAGTTCAAGCAGACCAGCTGGGGCATCCATCTGCTGATGAATTGCCTGCTCAGCCTCAATCAGCAAAGCGTTGGACTTCTGGGCGAAGGCGTGTAAGATATCGCCCGCTTTGGTTAGAGTGACTCCAGAGCCGGTGCGATCGAAGAGCTGCGTTCCCAGGTGCTCTTCGAGCGCCTTGATCTGCAGACTTACAGCAGGCTGCGTCAGATAGAGGTTCTCGGCTGCTTTACGAAAGCTTCGCTGTTCCGCGACAGCGCGAAAGACAGCCAGCCGAAAATTCTCCAAGCCTGCCATTCGCCTATTAAATCACCCCGCGGGAACATGATCTGCGCGGCATTTGGAGCCTATCGTCAAACGGCTGCCGGAACCGCGAGATCAATCTCTATCTGCGGCGGAGACAGTAGGGTGTTGTGAATCAGGCAGTGATGAACCGACCGCACCATGCCCGCCTTGTGTTCTTCTGTGAGCGGCGCGGGATAGGCGAGATGAATGCGGAATTCGCCCAGGCGCGCCGGTTGTTTCAGCTTCTCTGCAGTGACAGTGACTTCAATTCCCTCGAGGCTCAGACTGCGTGTCTTCAAATACTGCACTGCGTAAAACGCTGCGCACGAGCCGAGAGACGCCAGCATCAGCTCCGGAGGCGTCATGGCGGCATCTTCGCCGCCGTTATCGACAGGTTGATCGCAGAGGACGGTATGATCGCGGGATTGAATTGCGAACTTAACCTGGTTCAGATGGGTAACTTTGACTTCCATGGCGTTTCCTTGCCTTTCATTGTAGGAAAGACGGGCAGACGGCAATTTGTTACATCCGGTAGGCCCTTTTGTTTCCAGTGGAAATGTTGAACATGCGGAGATATTCGCGGGTGAGAACAGCGCGAAGGCGCGAAGCAACGGCCGGGTCGCACGGGGTTTCGATGGAGCGGCAGCGATCGATTGCGGCACGGAGATCTCGCAAAAACACAACGCACGAAGGGCAATTCTCGATATGCAGCCGCATCTCATCGCAGGTGCGCGGTTCCACTCGGCCATCCAGGTATTCCGACAGGTTGGCAAACAGCGTTCTGCAGGCTTCAGGACGACGTTGGCCGGCGGCGGACTTCCGGCGGACGAATTTCTGACGGCGCTTCTCGCTCTTTGCCTTTTCGAGGAGCATGCTCATTTGCTTTCGAACGGCAAGCCGGGCCCTGTGCAGACGCACCCGCACGGTACCGGTCTTAAGGCCGAGGATCTGTGCAACCAAATCGGTGTCGAGTTCTTCCATATCATGCAGAACGAGCACGATGCGCAACTGCGGTGGAACGCGCAAAACGGCGTCTTGCAGAAGCGCATGCTGCTCCGCTTCGACAGCATGATCTTCGGGGCCAGCCGCGGAATCTTCCAGGAGCCGTCCAAGCTCCGCGTCGTTGGGCATGAGCTCATCGAGCGAAAGGGTGCGAGCACGCGTATTCGCTGGCTTGCGGCGCATGCGCCAGCAACGGTTCCGCGTGACGGTATAAAGCCAGGCGGCCAGGACCTCGGGGCTCTTCAGCTTCTGAAGATGCCCCAGCGACCGGAACAGGACATCCTGCATCGTATCTTCCGCGTCCTCAGGGTGACCGCAGACCTTCATGCTGAACGAGTAGACGGTGCTCTGCATCAGGCCGATGGCCTTCTCGACGGCTTCTGGTGTCTGCCTTTGGAGAAGTTCGGAGGCGCGTATCAGCTCAGGGCGCATTGCAAATAAGATACCCGGATGACCTGAGTATAGCCGTTTCTGGCGCGGACACTGAATGCCTCGATTTAGCTCAGATTTCAGATGCAAGCCGCTGCAGGGATTGGGATCAGCTGACTCCTGCGAGTGCAGAGGCTACGGGAGCCGGCGAATTCAGCTCTTTTGGCGTCCTGTCTGGGTGCTCGCAGTCCTCAGCTAGGAGACAAGGGCAAAGGCGACGACCGTCTGACCGGATTCGCCGCACTGGCCCAGCAGATCAGCTTCCATCTCGTGGGGGATGCTCATCTCGCACGCAGCGATCTCTGCCTCGCTCGCGCCGACAAAGCAGAGTTCGCAGCAGCCCAGGGCATCCCCTTCGGCCATTCGCACGGGTGGGCCGAATACTCGGCAGGTCATGGGGCGACTGGAGTAGACATCGCACAGACCGGTCACAGGATTCAGAGCCGGGCAAGGGGCGTCGTCTGCGAATTCTTCGAATCTTGCCTGCTCCTCTTCGCTCGTCCCCAGGGTCCCCGTGCGAACATTACCGGGATAATCGGGCCCAAACTCGTCAATCCACGCCAAAGCCCGCGCGCGAACTTCATTGGCGACAACGGGATCCAACTCGAGCATCGCCGCGCGCAGTCTTTCTTTGTCGAGCGCATTGATGGCAAAGGCCCCGTGACAACACTGGGTGCAACCCGGCCGACACGCCAGCCATGCCCCTGCCTTGCGTGACGCTTCAGCCAGCATCGCATCCATGATCTGTACGAGTTGCGCGTCGCCAGCCGGCAAGCTCATGCCGCCAGCATACGACAAGGACAACTCTTCGGCATGCCTAACTTTCAAGCCCCGTGCTATAAAAGCCTTCGAGGTCGCCTTGCTTTATCTGGAGCGTATTCCCGCCGCCCCGCTTGACCGGTTTATTCGCGTGCTCTGGTATGCGCGGGCTGCCGATGTTCCCCACCACCGTGAGCGCGTTCTTCCCAGCGGATGCGTGCAGGTGATTCTCAACCTCGCGCGGGACTACCTGCTCGACTGCCCTGAAGGCGCAAATGATTTGCTCAGACCACCCGCCCTCGTGGTGGGTGCGCGCGCCGTCTACGAGATCATTGACAGCTCTGACATAGCGGATCTGATCGGTATCGTCTTTGCTCCGGGAGGCTTCTCCATCTTCGCATCTGACGCAGTCGACCTTTTCAGCAACCGCAGCGTTCCGCTCGAAGACGTTTGGGGGCAAGCGGCAACCGGCCTGCGTGACCGTCTGCGCGAGTTGCAAGGCTCCGACAACCGGCTCCACTGCCTTGAACACTTCCTGAGCCACTACCTTGCCGCCCACGTCACACGGCACGGCCCCTGGAGGCGACCCGAGGTGGCGTTTGCGGTGCGGCAGTTCGAAACGGCGCCACA
>Ga0335072_10010040_pt1 | contig 13637 bp, 5 predicted proteins | sample Lox_Sample_21_FD_206725 | JGI IMG/M metagenome (GOLD analysis project Ga0335072, IMG submission 206725) | Soil microbial communities from Loxahatchee National Wildlife Refuge, Florida, United States - Lox_Sample_2.1 | ecosystem: Environmental > Terrestrial > Soil > Wetlands | place: USA: Florida...
TCTTCCTGCCAATCCGCACCTGAATCCATGCGCCGCAGACCCGGTAAAACCCTGGCTTTTGGGGCCAGGTTGCAACTTGCCGACCTGCTCCTACGATTTTCTATTGACAGAGAAATTTACGAGCATGTATAAGGAGTGACCGTGAACGTTCACGGGAAACAGCGGCTGCTTTCGTGCACTACCTCCAGCGAGTGACGGAGACCCCGACATGGCAAAAAACCGGAGAATCCTGTCCTTCACGCGTATTTCTTCGTTTCTTTGCGCTGCTGCGCTCTGCTGTCTAGCCCTCCCCTTATTCCCGCAAACTGTGAACGTTGACGTTTCAATGGCCAACCAGACCTTCGAGGGCTGGGGCACTTCGCTTGCATGGTTCGCCAACGGCGTGGGAGGCTGGACAAACTCTACGAACCAGACCGCGCTAATGAACGCGTTGTTCAGCCCGTCTTCCGGGCTGGGGCTCACCTATCTCCGCTACAACATTGGTGGCGGCGACGATCCGAATTGCGGACAAACCGGGCATTATGCATGCATCAGTCCCGTGCAGCACGCCGTTCCCGGCTATGAGCCAACAGCCGGAACCTACGACTGGACCCAGGATGCCAACCAGCGTTGGGTGGCGCAGACGGCACAGTCTTTGGGAGCGAATCTTTTTGAGGCAGTTTCGTATTCTCCGCCTTACTGGATGACCAACAGCGGGACAAGCCAGGGCGGGGTGAATGGCGCCGAAAATCTCGCCTCCGCGTACTATGGCTCGGGCTCCGGTGCCTTTGCGGATTACCTGACAACCGTGGCGGAGCACTTTGCGAGCAACTGGGGCATCACCTTCCATCATCTAGAGCCAGTAAACGAGCCGGGCCAAAGCTGGTGGAAAGCCGGAGACGGGAAGCAAGAGGGCTGCGCATTCAGCGTTTCCGACCAGCAGACTGCTATCCAGAATGTTCAGGCGTCGCTTGCCTCGAAGAGCCTGACCACGCAGGTTGCGGCTATGGACGAGTATCAGGAAGGCGTGCTGAACTCCACAACGGCGACGACCGCCTATGAGTTCTATAACTACAGCGCAACAACGAAAGGAGATATGACCGCGCTCAATACGCACGGCTATTCGTCGACATTGGGCAGCGTGGCGATCGCAACTTCGGCCCAGCACTACGGCAAGCGCGTAACGGTTTCGGAGTGGGGCAGCAACGACAGTACCGGACAAGACCTTTCCAACCAGATCCTCGCCGACATTTACCTGACCCGGCCGGTAGCGTGGACGATCTGGCAGCCAGACTGGCCGGAGCTGATGTCGATCAACTACACTGGACAGTCTTTTACGCTGAACGAAGGCTATTACGTCTTCGAAAACTACACGAAGTTCATTCGGCCGGGCTATCAGTTCCTGGCCATCTCCGATCCGCAGTCGCTGGCCGCCTACAACGCACAGACACAGACGCTGGTGATCGTCACGCAGAACTGGACAGGCAGCGCGCGGAACGTCGCGTATCAGCTCTCCAACTTCACTTCTGTTGGTTCTTCTGCCGCGGTTTACCAGACTTCCTCTTCTGAGCAGTTCGCTTCGCTGGGAAATGTCAGCATTGCAGGCGGTGCTTTCAGCTACACGGCGCCGAGCGATTCGGTGACCACGTACGTGATTCAGAACACGGCCTATGCGCCCTCGGCGACAACCGTCAATGACGACACGACCGGTACGGGCCTGAACCAATTCAACTACGTGGGCAGCTGGAGTTACTACAACCATCAGACCGGGGCGTACGACAGCGACAACCACTGGAGTAGCACGCCCAACAACTACTACACCTTCGAGTTCAGCGGACAGCAGGCCCGCCTTTATGCTTCGATGGCGCCCAATGGAGGCATCGCGGCTTTTTCAATTGATGGCGGCGCAGAAACCTACTTCGATACGTATGCAGCTTCGCGTGTAGACGATGTGTTTCTCTTCGCGACGCCGACGCTTGGCAACGGCACGCATACGCTGAAAGTCCGCGTGACCGGGCTGAAGAATCCGGCCTCCTCGGGCTATAACGTTGCAGCCGATCGCATGGACGTGGTGGGCGCGGGCGCCGCAGTGGGGCAGGACATCTACAAGATCGTCAATGTGAAGAACGGCCTGGATCTTGAAGTCAACTCAGCCAGCCTGGCCGATGGCGGCACGGTCGATACCTACGAGGATGTTTCGGGCGCCAACAACGAGCACTGGAACCTGATGGCTGTCGGCGATGGCTCATATCGGATTGTCAATGTGAACAGCGGGCTGGACCTGGAAGTCCACGGCGCCAGCAAATCGAACGGCGGAACCGTCGATCAATGGCAAGACAGCGGGTCCAGTGAGACGAACGAACACTGGACGCTGGTTCCCGTATCCGGCGGTTATCGCATCGTGAACGTCAACAGTGGGCTCGATCTGGAAGTGAACGGCACAACCGGCACAGTCGACCAATGGCAGGATGTCTCGGGTGCGACGAATGAACATTGGACGTTGACTCTGACCAACTGAGCTGAAGCGGTATCGGTGCGCGAGTGGAATCTGCTTCGGCTTACTCACTCCACGGCAAACGTAACCAGTCCCGGCAATCCGGTAGCTGCAAGAAAGGTAGAAGCTTGCCATGAGGCCATGCGCAAAGCAAGATGACTCGATCCTCTCGACAATGTCTCCATCTCAAACATCCATCGCACCATCACCAAGAAGGAGAAGATCCATGTTCTGGAGGTTGAACCACTCAAAAGTTCGTGCTGCTCTATGGGGCATCGCGGTCGCCACGATCCTGGTGCTCGCGGGCCATCCTGCGCTTGCACAGGTTGACCAGGGCACAATTACGGGAACCGTTACGGATCCCTCGGGCGCTGTGGTTCCTGGAGCGCAGGTCACGCTGCAGGCGATCGATACAGGTCTGACGCTGCGTACAACCAGCAGCAGCGTCGGCATCTACGTCTTCTCTCCTGTCAAGATTGGCCGCTATACGGTGATGGCGGAAGCGCCGGGCTTTCAGAAGATGAGCGAGACAGGGCTGACACTGAATGTGAATCAGAGCCTGACAGTCGATATGCGGTTGCGTGCGGGCAACGTGACCGAGACCGTGACAGTGGAGAGCGGAGCGCAAGAGCTGCTCGAAAGAGAAGACTCCTCCACCGGCCAAGTGGTCAGTTCTCAGGTGATCAATGAGACCCCGCTCGCGCTGCGGAATTACGTGTTCATTGCGCAGCTGGCTGCCGGCGTGACAGAGGCCAACGGCTCGCGCGGCCAGGGCCGCGGCGATTTCAACGCCAACGGCCTGCGCGCCGAGCAGAACAACTTCATTCTCGATGGCGTGGACAACAACAGCAATCAGGTGGACTTCCTGAACGGAGCGAGCTTTGTGGTCAAGCCGCCGCCGGACGCGCTGGCAGAATTCAAGGTGCAAACCAGCGACTACGATGCGGAGTTCGGACACTCGGCGGGCGCGGTGATCAACGCTGCCATCAAGAGCGGCACTAATTCGCTCCATGGTGACGTGTGGGAGTATGTCCGGAACAACGATCTCGGCTCGGCCCGCGACTTCTTCAATCGGAGTTGTAACGGAAGTGCCTGCACGCCCGGAAAACTGCCGCCGTATCATCAAAACCAGTTTGGTGCGACGATTGGTGGTCCTTTTCTCAAGAACAAGCTCTTCTGGTTTGGAGACGTGGAGGTCCTCCGCATCATATCCCCTTCCAATTCCACATATACAGTGCCCACGGCGCTAATGCGGCAGGGCGACTTCAGCGAGCTGTTAAGCTCCAATCCAAACCTCAATGGCCACGTCACTACGCTGTATCAGCCGGGCTCCGGAGGAGCCACGCCATTGGGTGCACCGTGCGGCAACAACACGCCGGGCGTGAAACAGGCACTGTGCCCCAACGCGATCGACAAAGTGGCGCAGAATATTCTGAACCTCTACCCGAAGCCGAACACGGGCTCGACCGGCCAGACGTACAACAACTACATCGTCAACACCAGCACCGGCGACAACAGTGTGTCGTGGGATGGGCGCATCGACTGGAACCCGAGCCCGAAGGATCAGAGCTTTTTCCGCATGAGCTATTACAACGAGCGGGGCACGTACCAGCCGCCGTTAGGCCCGCTGCTCGACGGAGGCGGTTACGGCAGCGATGGCTCCAATGTGAATATGGGCGAGAACTATGCGTTCAGCTACACGCACATCTTCAACCCGAATCTCATTAACGAATTCCGCTTCGGGTACAACTGGGGTCATCCGCAATGGGTGCCGTTGAGCGCCAACACCAATGTTGCAGCACAGGAGGGCCTGGGCGGCATTCCTTATTCACTCGGTAATGGTGGCCTGCCGAACACCGCAATCAGCGGACTGAGCGGAATCGGCGGCCCGCAGTGGTATCCCGCCATCGAATACGAAAACGTCTTTCAATTCCTCGACAACGTAACCAAGGTCAAGGGCAAGCACACTATCAAGATGGGTGTGGACTTTCAGCACGTCCGCGTGGCCACCACGGCGCCCATCGCGCCGCATGGTTACTATGACTTTAGCGGTTTCTACACCGGGGCGCCCGGTGTGAGCAATACTGGTTTTGGCGCTGCGGACTTTCTAGCGGACAATGTCGCTCCTCCAGGCGCGGCGCCCGGGTCGACGCCCGGCTCCATCGACAACGCCGAACTGACCGCATTCTTTAACATTGACAATGTTCGCTGGTATCGCGCCGGCTATGTGCAGGACCAGTGGCGAATCATTCCCAAACTCACGCTGAACCTCGGCCTGCGCTATGAGAACTTCCAACCGAACGAAGAGCGGCACGATCACCAGGCGCTGTGGTATCCCACGTCGATTGCGCCCGGAGCCGGCACATCGAACTTTGTACTTGCCAATAGCCAGAAGAACACGTATCTGGCGCCCGGCTTCCTCAGCCTGCTGACCAAGGATCACATCAACCTCGTGTACACGGGGGATCGCTCGCTGGTCAAACCCCAGTACACGCAGTTTGCGCCAAGAGTCGGCTTCGACTACTCCTTCACGAATAAGCTTGTCGCGCGTGGAGGGTTCGGCCTGTTCTTTGGCGGTCTGGAGAGTATCGGCGGCGCGCCCAACATTGGCTATAACTATCCGTTCCAATACACGGTCACCTTCCGCAGACCGGCATGCGCACTCAACTCGAACAACTGCCAGAGCATCGGACAAACCTACGGCGTGAACCTTGCGCAGGGCTTTTCCACGCAGCCTGGATGGAACAACGGCCTGGCCCAGGATCCGAGTCCGTCGACGCCTGGCTTGGTGGGAGCCCAACCACAGTACAAAACCCCCTACACGCAGCAATACAATCTATCGGTCCAATGGGCGTTCACGAACAGCATGAGTCTGACTGTCGGCTACGTGGGCAACAACTCGCGGCACATCGAAGGCTTCCCCGACCAGAACGCGCCGGATGGCCTTGTGGGCCCGAGCGACAATGCAAACTTCATTCGGCCATTCCCCGACTTTGGCGGCTCGCAGTTCGACAACCATGAAGGCGTAAGCAGCTACAACTCACTGCAAACCTCGCTGCAGAAGCAGTACTCGAACGGTCTGTCGTTCTCTGCGAACTACACCTGGGGGCACGCCTTCGATAATACGCAGACGCCTCTGAACGGCGGAGGGAACCTTTACCGCTCACCGTTGGTGCTCGGCATGGGGCCGGAGTACGCCAACTCCGATTGGGATGTACGGCAACGGGTCGCCTTCAATGGGCAATATGATCTTCCATTCGGTCAAGGAAAGCGGTACATGAACCAGGGAGGCGTGGTGAACGAGATCATCGGCGGCTGGTCGACTGATCTGGTTTTCACGACCGAGACTGGCCTTCCGTTTAGCATCAACCCGAACAACAGCGGCGCGAATGGAGCCAATGCCCGGCACGCTTACGTTACGGGCGATCCTTACACCGCAGGCGGTTCACCGAACTCCACCAACCCCAGCATCTCGTGCGCCAGCAGCACGCGGAACATCACGCACTGGTACAACCCGTGTGCCTTCTCCAATCCGCTGCCGGGAAGTAATATTCCCAACACGCAGACCGCGTCGAATCCGGTCGGAACCCCTCTGCGCACGCCGGCGGAGGTTCTGCCCTATCTCGGACCCGCGCGCAACCAGCTCTATGGACCGGGATACAACCGCATCAACATCTCCCTGTTCAAAAGCTTTCCAACCTTCCGCGAGGAACGCCTGGAGTTCCGCGCCGATGCGTTCAACCTTTTTAACAGCCCGGCATTCAACACACCGGGCAATGGCGTCAACTCCAACGGCGGGCAGATTACCGGCACGCACAACATGGGCCAATTCACACCTAATTCGCGCTTCCTGCAGTTAGCGGCGAAGTATTATTTCTAGGTGGCGCGTAATTGAACCAAGTCGCATCAGTGCGCCGGAGTCCTCCACTCGATTCCGGCGCATTGTGTTTCGACAGACGATGGACATTCTCTCCAAAGCCAGGATCGCGGTGTGGCTGCTCGCAGGCGTAGCAGCGAGCAGGCTCTTTGCGAATGGAGGGCAAGGGCAGGCCGCGATGTCGCCCGCGGACCGAAGCGCGTTCAATCAAGCAGTCGCCGCAATGGATGCCGGACAAACGCAGCAGGCGGAGACGGGGCTGCGCGGACTGATTGCGCGGTATCCGGCGAATGGAGAAATCAGCGAGGAGTTGGGGTTGCTCTACGCAGGCGGCGGCAAACTGGAGCAGGCGCTGCCGTATTTCGAGCAGGCGTGCAAAAGCGAACCCGCATCGGCTGTTAATCACGCGAACCTAGGCGCCGCGTGGGTCAAGCTCAACCGGCCCAGGCAGGCGGCCGCAGAACTGAAGATCGCGACCGCTCTTGATCCGAACAACGGAGCGACCTACTCCAGCCTTGGGCAGGCCTACATGCTCTTGCAGGATGCAGCCGATGCGGCTCCAGCTTTCGCACAAGCCGCGCGTCTGGAACCAAGCAATGCGGACATTCTCTATAACTGGGCCGTTGCGCTCAACCAGATTGGCCGCGCAGCGCAGGCGGAAAAGGCTCTGGCGCAGATTCCGGAGGGAGAAATGTCCGACGAGGCGGAGTCGCTAGCGGGAGATGTCGAGGAAGCGCTCGGTCATTATCTGTCTGCTGCCGAGCACTATCGCAAAGCCGCGACGGAGAATCCCAGCGAAGACAATCTCGAAGCGCTGTGCACGGAGTATCTGCGCCATTGGGCATGGGAGGACGCCAGGAGAATTGCTGAATATGGCGCTACCCGCTACCCGGAGACCGCGCACTTGAAGCTGGAGCTGGGAGTGGCGCTCTATGGCGCCAAGGAGTTCCCGGCAGCAGCAACGCAGTTCGCTGCGCTTTTACAGGTGAACCCGGGAAACACGACGTATGCGGATATGCTGGGCCGTACCTGCGGCGAGCTTCCTGCAGACAACGCCACCTGCGCGACGCTTGAAGATGTAGCTGCTCGGCCTGCGAGCAACGTTGCCGCAGATGTTTACGCGGCAACTCGCGTCCTCGATCGCCCGCATGCGTCTGCAGATCTCGACCATGCACAAGCCTGGCTTCTACGCGCGACAGCTGCGAATCCGAAAATGGCAAATGCCTGGTATGAACTCGGAATGCTCTACGCGGAACGCGCAGATTGGCCGCTGTGCGCGCGCGTGCTGGAAAAGGCGATCGCCTTGCGTCCGGATTTCGCTTCAGCCCACTATCAGCTCGCTGCGGCCTATGGACATTTGAATGACTCTGCCGGTCGAAAGCGCGAGCTGGCGCTCTTTCAGGCAGCGAACGAAAAAGAGAAGCGGGATGTGGACTCGAAGGTCAGAGACATGGTGACGTTTGCTGCGAACGCACGATGATGCGAGATAAGAGAAAAGAACTCTCCATGGGTGTGAACCGCCGGGAATTTCTCCGCGGAGCGGCGGGACTGTTCGTTTTTTCGGCGCTGGCGAATGAGAATCCTGCATCAGAGTTGGCGCCCATTCGACTGACAAACGGCGCGGCGCAGAGCGGGTTGGACTTCGTCCTCCGCAACGGAGCCACTGGCCACAAGTACCAGATAGAGGCAATGGTGGGCGGCCTGGCTGTGATCGACTATGACGGCGATGGATGGCCCGATCTCTATTGCGTGAACGGAGCGGCTCTGCCGTCGCTCGTGAAAACAGGACCGGAGTACTGGAATCGGCTCTACCGCAACAACCGCGACGGTACGTTTACCGACGTGACGGAAAAGGCCGGATTGCAGGGCCAGGGATACGGGATCGGGGCCGCGGTCGCCGACTACAATAATGATGGCCACGAGGACCTGCTGGTGGTGGGCGTGCATTGCATCACGCTTTACCGCAACAACGGCGACGGCACCTTTACCGACGTAACGCGCAAGGCAGGTCTCGCCAATGCATCGGCTGAGCGTTCACTATGGCCGGTCGCGGCGGCGTGGATCGACTACGACAACGATGGGCATCTCGATCTGTTCGTCAGCAACTACTGCGATTGGGCTGCAGGCTCCGACCCATTCTGCGCGGGGCTAGGTTCGGAACCGCGCAGTTACTGCCATCCTGATCTTTATCATCCCGAGGCTATGCAGCTGTTTCACAACAATGGCGACGGCACGTTCACGCAGGCAAACGGGCATATCTTCCCGGCTGTTCAGGGAAAGGGGATGGGGATTGCCGTGGCCGATTTCGCCCGCGACGGGTGGTTGGGAGTTTTCGTGGCCAATGACAACGCACCCAACCTGTTGTTCCGCAATCGCGCGGGCCGCTTCGAAGAGACGGGTTTGGATGCCGGCGTGGCCTACAACGCGGCCGGGCGAGCGATCTCCGGGATGGGCGCAGATTTTGGAGACATCGATGGCGACGGTTTACCCGACATCGTCGTGACGGGCCTGGTGAATGAGGGCTGGGAGGTCTTCCTCAATCAGGGCGGCGGCAACTTCGTGGATGGAAGCGCCTCGACGGGCGCGCTGATCCTCAGCCGTCCGCATAGCGGCTGGGGATGCGGGCTGGCCGACTTCGACAATGATGGTTGGCTTGACTGGTTTACTGCTGGGGGCGGTCTGGATCACGGCCAGGAGGAAGGGAATCGCCTCTTCCGCAATACGGGCGGCCGGTTTGCCGACATCTCTGAAGCCGCAGGGCTGTTGGCTGAATCTGCGCGCTTGCATCGCGGGGTGGTCTTTGCCGACTTCGACCGCGACGGCCGCATGGATGCCGCGGTGACCGCGTTGAATGCGCCTATCGAACTGTGGTGGAACCGCAGCCAGCCGCGCCACTGGCTGCAGTTGCGGCTTGAAGGAAGACGGACCAACCGTTCGGCGATCGGCGCCGAGGTAATCTGCAAGGCCGGGGGCCGCACGCAAAATCGGAGGGTTGCCAACAGCATGGGATACGGTTCGAGCCGTGACTTGACCATCCATTTCGGATTGGGCGACGCCGCCAAAGCCGATGTCGAAATCCGCTGGCCTTCAGGAATCCGGCAACCGCTGGGTGAAGTTACCGCAGATCAGAAGCTGCATGTTCTGGAGCTAACCGGGCCTGCTGCAACCATCGATTGAAAGATTATTCAGATGCGACCTCGAGCAGACGAATGGGGCCGAGGAGCCCCGAAGGAATAGGCTGCAGGTTCTGCATATCCTGCGGCTCAAAGCGCTTGCCGTACTTGGCATAGAGTGCGCTGTAATCGTGCGGCGGCTGGCCTGCGAGCAGGTTGATGGCGGTGTTGTAGACGCGCACCTCGATACGATTCTCGCCTGTGTGCACGGACTGTGAGATATCGATGCGGTACGGCGGATGCCACAGCGAGCCAGCACGCTGCCCGTTGACGTAAATGATGGCCGCTTCGCGGATGGGTGGATCGAGGAGCGCGCGCAGACCATTGGCGTAGATGGGCCGGTTGTCCGTAGTGGGTGTGCCGGAGCCGAAATCGAGGACAAGACTTGCTCCGCTTGCAGGCGTGTGGCCGATCGTGATGCTGCGCGTGTAGTCAGCCTCGCCGGAGTAGTATTGCCGGTCAGGCATCTGCGTCCACGATGTGAGAGCGCTCAAGGGCAGGCTGGAAGACGCACCGGTGAAATGGATTTGCCAGCCGCTGTCGAGGTTTGCAATCTCTTTTTCGCGCGTTTGCGTGGCTAGATTCGCGCTGGCCGGCGTCTGTTCGCCATGCTCTGTGAGCACGAAGATGCGTGACTCGTAGGGAGCTAGCTTGAGGGGAATGCGCGCATCGTGTGCGTTTGCTGTGCTGAACAAGACTCGGCCGGAGTCGGGATCCCAGGCCGCAACGGAGGGGCGGGCCGATCGGAACTTGACCGTTCCATCGATCGCTTGATTACCGGTATTGACGAGGTAGTAGATATCGGCGGCCGCGAGCTTGCGGTGGATGAAACCGAGGCCATTGGTCTGGCCGGTGGCATCCACATCGGGCGACAACGCCTGGTGGAGTGTGTCGGCAAGCTGGCTCGTCGAATCGATGAAGATGCCGCGATGGCCATTGGTGCGGAAGAGTTTTCCTGAGAGGGCGGCTACCTGGGGCGATTCGTCTTGTTGCATCAGTCCTGGCGCAAGCGCCGGCAGCTTGCCGACGGCGATAACTTTGCCCGTTCCCGCGTAGGCTGCGATTTTTTCGTAGGTGGAGAGCGGGATGCGATCGGTGGGCGGAATTACGAGGATGGGGTAGGGAATGGCTCCCAATTTGTCGATTGTTGTGGCGTCGATGTAGTCGATGTTGTAGCCGGCGTCGAGGATGGTTGCCATCAGCTCGGGAGTGATGCGCTTTCGCATCTCGTCCGTCACCGAGACATGGCCGGGCGTAAATGCGGCCTGCGCGTCGTCTTCGGGCAGAAGAATGGCAACGTCGTTCGCCGGTTTGCCCTGACGCAGCAGCCAGCTTACGCGCTGCATGTAGCGCATCACGTCAGGCATCACAGGAAACCAGGGATTATGCGCATTGAAGACCGCGGCTGCGTAGAAGGCCCAACCCGGCTCGCCGGCGGCAGGGGGCGAATAGGGAAATCCGTGGCCGACGAACTGATTGATGCCGAGTAGAAACATGCGGTCGGCCTCGGCCTTCATGTCCAGCGGCGTGGCACGGAATGCAGGCGAATGCAGCCACGTCCAGGTTTCTGCCGATGTGACGTTGCGGTTGTAGAGGTGGCTCGCGGAACTGGCCCAGCGCGAGAACGAAAATGCGCGCCACTGCGGGCCTTCCCCTTCGGGAAGGTTCGGGACAGCTTCGTCGGCGAGCGTGACCGCGGGCTGGCCGTAGGTTTGCGAACGGAACAGCGTATGGTGCGCCAGGGCAAACTGCGTGAGCGGGGCCAGATAGTTTTCGCGAATCAGATCGGAGAGTGTTTCTCCCCAGTCGTGGCGCACGGATTCGGCCTCAGGCGTGCCTCCGGCCAGCAGTTCGGGAAGATGTGGAATCAGGTCATAGCCGCGGCGGCGCTTGAATTCTGCCGGGAGATTGGGTGTCCAGTCGGCCTCGTACACTTCGAGCGAATCGGAGAAGACGGAATAGGGTGGCTGATTGCCGAATGCGTTGAGCAGTGGTGCCGCCACGTCGGTCAAGTGCTCGTCGATCGCGGCGCGGGAGAAGTGATCGAGCACATTGCCCTCGGCGCCGAAGGCCGCGCGCTTTACCTGTTGGTGGGTGTGGCTGGCGATGAAGTAGAGTGCCGTCGAGCCATTGGCTGCCGTGGGAACGGAGCCGGCCGGATCGAAGCGTTTGGCGGTTGCCGGGTTGAAGGATTTTTCGGTTCCTGAGACCAGGAATGCCGCGACAAGGCTGTCGCCTTCGTCTAGTTTGGGAGGAACGACCGATGAGTTTTCTACCGGCACAGAAATTACCTTGAGCCGGCCGGCCGCCAGCGCGAGCGTCGTCCCAGGGCCGCCATAAGGCCAGCCGCTGCCAAGCGTGATGCTTACGCGCAGCCCCAGGTCATGGGCCTTCTGGTTAACAAAGCTTACGTCGTCGAGAAACTGAGGAGACAGATAGCGGAAGTTGACGATGCCTTTCGCGGGGTCGTCGAGCATCATCGGATAAACCGGCTGGATCTCCACGCCGCCCATGCCGGCGCTGTGCATGGTCTCGAGCTCTTTTTCCAGTTCGGGTTTCACGACCGACGGACCGAACCACCACCAGCGCATCATGGCCTTGGCGTCGTCAGGCGGGTTCAGAAACCCCTGGTGGAGGTCGGTAGTGGCATGGGGCGCGGGATGCTGGGCCGGGAGGGTTGCACAAAAAAAGAGAAGGGAAGTAAGGGCGATAGAAAGGCGCGAAGTCGTCACGCGAACATTTTATACACTGACGTGGTTGCTATTGAAAACTATTTCTCATCTGAATCGCCCCGGCGCGGACGGCTGCGCGCCAGAGGGCGATTCGGGCAGGGGCTTAGTAGGTCAGCTCGATCGCGTTGATAGAGTAAGGAGCGAACTTCTCGGTGAACTTGGGACCAGTGACAGCAATCTGCTGTTCTGCGGGAACGACCGCTCGTGGATCCGTGATGCTGTTGGTTGCGTTGGGCGTTTTGGCGCTCAGGGTGGTCAGTTTCGCGCTGTGCGCAACCTTATCGCCCCCCTGGAGGTCGATGGCCAACGGCAATGTTTCGGATGTGGCATTGACGAGCTTGATGAAGAGTTTATGGTGCGCATCGTCGCGGGTCACGGACGTGTAGACGCGCGTGCCGGTATTTGCCAAGTCTGCCTTCACGACCTCAGTGCCAAGATTTGCGGCGAACATCACCTGCGCCCAATAACTGGGCGAGCCGTAACTGGAGAGAGCGTTGTAGCCGATCAGGTCCGTTGCCCATTGCATGCCGCCCGGATCGACATTGACGAAGAGTGGTGCGTAGCTGGACATGATGATGAGGTCGGTGTTGCGCTCGAGGCCTGTCATCCAGGCTGCATCGCCCAGCGCGGCTTCCAGGTTGGGTGTGGGATCGCCCTCACGCGTGGCCCACTCGCCCACGAAGATCTTCGGTCCCTCGCGGGAGTGATCGTCGTAATGATGCGCCTGGCTGAAGGATTCCGCTGCGGACATATAAAAGTGCTCGTCGAGCACGTCGGGAGCGACGCTCTTGACCGGCGCGGTGGCGATCAGCTGAAGATCGGGGTAGTGCTGCTTGATGGCCTTGAAGAACTGGGCGAAACGGCCGTCGTAGGAGCCGGATTTGTCGAACCAGTCCTCGTTGCCGATCTCGACATAGTGCAGCGGAAAGGGAGCGGCGTGGCCGTCTTTCACGCGCTCGGCGCCCCACTTCGTATCGGCGCTGCCGGTGACGTACTCGATTTCGTCCAGCGCGTCCTGTACATAGGGCTCAAGCGACGCTCCGGGATCCACATGCTCCTGCGCGAGCGAGTAACCTGCGTAGACCGCGAGCACCGGCTGCATCTTCAGGTCTTCGCACCACTCGAGGAATTCGAGCAGTCCCATGCCGTCCGATGAACGGTAACGCCAGGGGCTGGGATGTGTGGGACGGTCGACCCACGGGCCGATGGTCTTCTTCCAGTCAAACCGTTCGGGGATGTGATCGCCCTCAAGATAGTTTCCGCCGGGTAGCCGCAGGAACTGCGGATGCATTGCAGCGAGCTTCTCCATGATGTCGACGCGATTGCCGTGGACACGGTCGTGATAGGTGGGTGGGAAGAGTGAGATCAGGTTGAACCAGACG
>Ga0335072_10010042_pt1 | contig 13636 bp, 8 predicted proteins | sample Lox_Sample_21_FD_206725 | JGI IMG/M metagenome (GOLD analysis project Ga0335072, IMG submission 206725) | Soil microbial communities from Loxahatchee National Wildlife Refuge, Florida, United States - Lox_Sample_2.1 | ecosystem: Environmental > Terrestrial > Soil > Wetlands | place: USA: Florida...
AGCCCCATTCCAAGGGCCGCACCACCCGGTTTTCATCGCGCGTGGTCAGGCGGGTTTCCCAGTCGTACATCCAGCGCGCGTATTTTTCCCTGAACATGTGCTGCTTAAATTTTACCAGTGATTACGGCGCCGTCTGGCTACCTCCATGAGTAGCCAGATGATATCCACAATCGGGATGAGTGTAATGATGCCCAGGGAAATAACGCAGTACAGGCACCACACCCCAATCACATCGCGCTCGATGTGAGCCAGGTACAGGGCATACCCCAGACCAGCAAGCGACGCCAGGAGCAGAACTACGCGCTGCCGGGCAACCGCCAGCCACAATAGAGCCAGGTAGCCAATGATTCCGATCAACGCAACAGGAATGCCGCCTACCAGCGAATAGGAACTGTGATTCACAATGCCGCAGTCCCACTTCTCATTAATTGAGCACGGCGCACTGCCGACCGTGTAGTGGACCTGGAGAGCCAGTCCGGAAACAGCCGCGCCAGCCAGCGCCAGGACTGCAAGGATGTATCGCATCGTGAATCTGATGCTATCCCAAAACCACGGTCCTTGTATCCATGGGGTCAGAACCCAAATAACCCTGGGTTGGATTTACCATGAACCCATGCATGAGCGGGGCGACAGTGGTCGTCGGATCGCCTTTTTTGGCGGCAGTTTCGATCCTCCCCATCTCGGCCACATCGGCATTGCTCGGGCCGCTCAGCAGGCACTTGAACTCGATACTGTGCTCTTTGCTCCCGTCGGCGCGCAGCCCCTGAAACCTCTTGGAGCTAATGCCAGTTTTGAGGACCGCGTGGCCATGACGGAGCTGGCCATCAAGGGACTACCGCAGTTCGCTATCTCCTTTGCCGACGCTCCCGACCCCAGCGGCGAGCCAAACTACACCATCGACACCCTGCATCGGCTTGAGGCGCAGTTTCCTTCGGCACAACTATTCACGCTTATCGGTGCCGACTCGTTTCTGAGCCTCGGCCGCTGGTACCGTGGCGCCGAGATTCCCTTTGTCGCCCCGCTGATTGTGGCTTCGCGACCCGGACAGCGCCTCGAGGACATGGCCGTCATCCTCCCTGAGGGACTATCCATTCGCGAAGTTCCGCAGAACGAGAAGTCTGCCGCCGACTCGTCGCTCCTCGTCTACTCCATCCGCGATGAAGCAGGCCGAACCGCGCCGTTATATCTGTTAGGGGGCCTCGAAATCGAAATCAGCGCATCCGAGATTCGCCGCCAGGCCGGTATGACTCCGGAACGTCTTTGCGCCGGGCACGAGTTCCTGCCAGATGCGGTTTGGGACTATATCGAGGCGCACGGTTTGTACCGTTGATCCGCTCGCTGCGGCTTTTTCTTTCCAACCGGAAATTCCGAAAGTCCTGGCTTGCCGCTCCCGATTCGGCAGTCTACGATTGAGCAAGAGAGAAAATTCCGCTGCATGAGCACAACCCAGGCACACGAACAGACCCGCATTCTCGTGCAAGCCGCGGCCGCGGCCTGTGAAAGCAAAAAAGGCGAAGATACACGAATCCTCGAGCTGGACCCGGCGGATTCCGGATTGTCCGACTTCTTCCTGATCACCTCTGCCACCAACGACCGCCAGGCCGTTGCCATCGCCGACGAGATCGAACATCGCCTGAAACACGACTTCAACGTAATGCCTAATTCCGTTGAGGGCCGCCGGCAGGGTGATTGGATTCTGCTCGATTACGTGGACTTTGTCGCTCACGTCTTTCTCACCGAGCGCCGCGCCTTCTACGATATCGAGCGGCTGCGTAAATCGGCAAAGCCGTTCACGCCTGCCCAATTCGACGTCGAACTCAAAGAAGCTCTGGCCGCAAAGACTCGCGCTTCTCGCACCAGGCTTGCGAAAGCCGCGCCGAAGAAAGCGTCAAAGACCAGTGTCGTCGCCAAAAAGTCAGCCGCCAAGAAGGCTCCGGCCAGGAAAACTCCCGCCAGAAAAACGGCAAAGAAGCCCTCGCGCGCTTAGCCCACTCGACAAAAAAATGACCGGGAGCCATGGCTCCCGGTCAGTGGTTGCTACGCGAACGTCAGAACTCAAACTTGCCCGTGATCTGGACGAGACGAGGAGATGCGTCCCCGCCCAGGAACGAGCCAAGGATCGAAGTTGGCGGATTGACCGTTGTCGAGATAAGCCCGAAGTTCCCCGATGCGAGATCGCCGCTCGGCTGTCCGAAGTTCGGATGGTTGAAAAGATTGTAGAATTGCGCCCCGATCTTCAACTTGCCCGATTCCAGTCCGTGTATGCCAAATTCCTTAAACGCGGCAAAGTCTGAATCAGTGTAGTTCGGTCCAAACATCTGGTTGCGGCGAGATTGGCCAAAATCAGTGGGCGAGATGAAGTCGCTGGTAAACGCACACGGAACGTTGTTGCCGTTCACGGTTGTTGTTGCGCTTTCGCCGCCACAGTGAGTCTGACCAGCGATCGGAGCCGTTTGTTGGGCGAACATCGGTCCGCCATAGTTCGAAAACAGGCTTGCCGTTCCGCTGTCCGTCACTGAGAACGGCAATCCGGTGCTGTGAAACACGGTGCCGGAGAACTGCCAGCCATCCATCAGAAACCTGGGGCCACGCCAGTGAGGAACTGCAAACACATAGTTCGCGCTGACGTAATGACGAACGTCATAATCCGCGTTGCCGTAGTTCTGCGCGAGATTGAAAGGATTGTTTGGGCTCTGACTGTTGCTCGAAAACGGATCAAAACCTCCGTTGGAGATTTCGTCCAGCGCATGGCTGTACTCGTAGTTGAAGTTCAAGGTAAGGCTCTTTGCGCGGTGCTGCCACTGCGCGACCCCACCGTTGAAGTTCGACACGGCTTCGCTCGAAACCTCGGTAACCGCAGCGAAGTTGGGGTTCGGCGGACCCGCCGTGGAGAACTCGGGAAATCCGGCATCTCCTCCGCTGTTCCAGGCATTCACGCTGTTGTTGAGCACTGGCTGGTGATAGCTGCGGTTTCCCACATACTGCACCGAGAAACTGTCGTTCTTCGCAACCTGCTGCTCAATGCTTAAGCTCCACTCTTCATACGTTGGATACTTGATGGACTGGCGCGCCGTAGTAATGTTCGGTGCCGCGAATCCCGGCACACTCGACAGAGTATTCAAGCTCGCGCCCGTGGCAAATCCAGTCTGGAAAGCCGCCGCCGACGTGGTCGCAATGGACCGTGCGCTGCCCGGAGCGCTCGGTGCGAGTGCGAGATTTGGTCCGCCAAACGCAGGTCCGAAGAGCGTGAACGGGATATTGGTCGGCGCGTTGTTTAAGAACATGTCGGCAATCTGCCCCGGAAACGCATCGGCAAACATGCCGAAGCCGCCGCGTATCGTGGTCTTGCTCGATGCGCCAAAGGGAAGGAAAGCGAAGCCTATGCGCGGCTCCCACCCCAGCGGCTGCATCTTGGCCAGCGCTGTTTCATGCCCCGAGCTGATGAGTGTGTTGTACGGGGTCGACATGCTGGTGTTCTCCGCGCTGAAATCGGTCCCCAGCCTGGCGAAGCAACTCGTGCGGCAGATGGGATCGGAGTTGTGCTCCATGCGCAACCCGTACGTCAGCGTGAGGCTTGGCAAAGCCTTCCACTGATCCTGCACATACCACCCCATGTTGTAGAGAGCGACCGGTTGCGTGAGCCTGGTGGGAAATTGCTCGAACCACAAATCTACATAGCCTTGCTGGAAGCTTGCGTTGGTAGCTTCCGCGAAGGGCGCCGTGGTGTTCTCCTCCGGGCTGAAGTCTGTTAGGTCATCCCGCCGCATCGTCCAGCCAAACGTCATGGTGTGTCTGCCGTTCGTCCAGCTGATGTCGTCCTGAAGTTGGTAGCCGGTTACGTTACGTCCCTGCGGGAAAGCGTAATCCTCGCCGCCGGGCTGTGCGGTGCCTGGATTGCCAGACAAGTCGCCATCGAGAAAAATCAGGCCGAAAGGAACAAGGTTAGCCGCAGGACCTTCGTTGGTATTGGTGAATACCGCACGATAGTAGATGGTCGAAAACAGCAACGAATTGGAGACGTTGGGCGTGAAGATGTGCTGCTCGCCCAGTTGGCCTTCATAGGCCGGCTGAGGGCTCAGTGCATCGAAGATCGGGTTCAGCACACTCGTGTACGTTGCCTGCGTTCCCTTATCCACCGTGACGTGGCCGAACAAGTGGTCGTTGTCGCCCCAGTTCTGATCGATCCGGCCGTTCCACAATTGCTCGTGAGTGAAATTGGAGGCGGTGGCGTTGAATTGGACCGTGCCGTAGCCGCCGGAGGACGCGTCTGAAGTGGAGGCCGTGGCATTCTGCCGGCCCGGTGCACTGTTGTAAAGATTGAAAATGTTTTGGTAGATCGGAATCTCCGACGACAATCCATTGGCCGTCAGGTTGGCCAAGGTCTGCGCCTGATAGCTCGCGTCAGGAGCATAAACTGTAGCGCGGCTCGGCAGCACCACTCGCAGTCCTTCGTAATTCACGAAAAAGAATGTCTTGTCGTGCTTGATGGGACCGCCAATCGCCGCCGCCCACTGGTTAACGTTGTCAAACGGCCGTGGCGTTCCAGAGTTGTTGTTGAAGAAATCGTTGGCATTCATGATGCGGCCATTCCACCAGTAGTCGGCATTGCCGTGAAACTTGTTCCCTCCGGATCGCGATACTTCCGACACCTGTGCGCCACCCAGTCCGCCGAACGAGGCGTTATACGCATTCGAAGTGACCGTGACATTCGCGATATCGTTGTTGCCAAGCGTAAGATTGGTGGCTCCTGAATTGTTCACGTTCAGAAACGGATCGTTGTAGTAGCCGCCGTTCACCGTGTAGGTATTCGAAGTGCCCGGCAATCCAAACGATGAGAAGTTGCCGTAGCCGCCCTGCGTATTCATCACGCTGCCGGGCGCTGTCTGAGCCACAAACGTCAGGTCGTTGCCGGGATTCGGCAACTGCTGTACCTGTTGCTGGGTAAAGGTCGTGGAGATCTGTGCATCATCCGTATGAAGCAACGGTACTTCGCTCCCCGTGACCTCAACGGTCGTTGCCGTCTGGCCAACCGTGAGCCTGACATTCCCGGTTGCCACTTGACCCGCGCTGACCTCAATCATTTGCTTCGAAGTTTGAAAACCGGTGGCTGAAACCGTCAGGCTGTAGCCGCCCGGGGGCAGCTGCGGCACGCGGTACTCGCCGGCTGCGCCTGAACCGACCTTGTATGTCGCTCCGGTAGCGACGTTGGTTACGAGAACCGAGGCACTGGGAACGATTGCTCCCGAAGGATCGGAAACGACACCATCGATGGCGCCAGTGGTATTGGTTTGGGCAATTACCGGACGCGGCAGCATCAACACTGCCATGGTTGCGAGCGCCATGAACGACAACGCCAACGCCACCACTCTTGACCGCATAAAACGCATACAGCTCCTCCACGTCGATAGAAACAAGGAAGCTCCGGCACGCAGAGCCTCCTCAGCGATTCGCGTAGCCGTGCCGCTTGCAGCTCCTGGTCATGTTTTTCAGGCACAGAAGCCCGCGCTCGCGGGTCAATTCAAACCGCGCTTGAAGTCTTCAATTTAGGTCGAGCTTTGTCCCAGAGGCGTGCGGGGGAAGTGCAGGGACAACGTGCGTGGTAGTTGGTGCACGACAGTTGCCAATCCCCTCGGTATACGCATCGCGGGGAACAATCACATGAAGCAGAAAGGATTAGTAGGGTGCGCCGTAATCCCGACGCTTCGTGCCGTCTACAAGAATATGGAGAATATGACTTGAAAATTCAGAAATCGGAAGCCACTGAAGGTCCGCGAGAGCTCAGCCTTCGCGTTTGAGTCCAACAGCGGTAACTGAAGTTGAACGGAGCTTGCACTCAATAGAGAAAAAAACCGGCCGCGGCTTGGTGCCGCGACCGGTTCAGATTGAAGCTTGCTCGAACTCAGAATGCCAGGTGAATGGAGAACTCCGAATTGCGGTTGCCGCTCTTATACGCAAGGACGTCGGTGTAGCTCGAAACGTCGTTCGCGCCATTGAGATTCAGGTACGTGTTTGCGTGGTTGAAGATGTTGATGAACTCGCCCTTAAGCTGGAGATCGTACTGCTCGTGGAAAATCTTGAAGTCCTTCACGGCTCCAAGGTTCTGGTCCCAGCTTCCCGGCCCACGGAAACTATTGCGGCCATCCATGCCGGGGACAAAGGAGCACCCTGCGCCGTGAAGTCCCGAGCAAATCGGAGCGTCGCTTGTTCCGGTGTTGGGATTGATTTGCTCGTTGTAATTGTTGAGCAGGATTCCAACATCGTTGCCGTCCGTTGCCGCCATAGGATCCCAGAAATCGGGCAGGTGCAGGTAGGAGTAGGTATTCGCTCCGTAGGTCGCGCTGATGTCCGTCATTTCACCCTTGCCGCGTGTCGGCTTGGTGGCAAAGCTGGCCCGCGGGCACACGGTGTACGCATACGAGCAGTCAAACTCGGTATACGGTGTACCGGTTTGGGCGTCAAACGTGGTGGAAAATGTCCAGCCGTCCGCCAGCATCTTGCCTGCGCCAGTCAGAGACTTCCCAAATGGAACCGTCCAGACGATTGCAGATGCGACACGGTGCTTCTGGTCGAAGTCGGAACTTCCGCGATCCAGTGCCTTGTTCCACGGATCGAGATAACCCAGCACCAGGCCGCCGCCAGCTTCGTTTCCGCTGTCGCTGAATGCGGAGCTGGTGTTGTCGATGGAGTGAGACCACGTGTAGTCGGCGCGGACATTCAGGCCGGTTCTCCAAAGATTGGCGCTACGCAGTTCGCCGGTCACGCCATGGTAGTAAGAGTCGCCATCAGCGCCGCGCCAGTTGATGTTGGAATACTGATAGTTGGTCCGGTTCGGGATGTTCGCATCACCGAGATATTCTGAACCGTCAAATACCCGATTGATGTTCGCGATCGAGTAGTTGTGAATTCCACGCGTTCCAACGTAGGAAATGCTGGCGGTGGCAGGGGCGAACTGGTGCTCAATCGAAAGGCTCCAGTTGCTCGAGTAGGCCGGCTTGATCTTCGGATCGACTGCGCGCAGTGTTACGTTGGGCAAAGGTTTGAGTCCCGTGCCCGAACCGAACTGCGCAAAGTTATTGGTGGTGACTGGGATGATGCTGCCGCCATTGTCGGCGCTCGTAAATGCAACCACGCCGTAATTCGGAGGATTCTGAATCACGTTGAAGGTAACGTTGTTGAAGTTGCGCTCATAGTTGATGCCGTACCCGGCGCGAACGCTGGTCTTGCCGTTGCCGAGCGGATCGTAAGCAAAGCCGATCTTGGGCGCGAACTGCTTGGTGTTCAGATTCCAGAGCCGACCATCGGGAGCATTCACGCGGGTGAGGATCTGGCCATTGCGGATCTGGTCCCACGGATCTGAACCAGTGCCCGGGAAGAAGTTTGCGTCATACTGCGGTTTCTGCGAGTGCTGCGGACCATACAGTTCCCAGCGCAGGCCGTAGTTCATGGTCAACTTCGGGCTGACCTTGAACGTATCCGCAGCATAAGCCGCGCCATCCTGGTAACGATTGGAGCGCGAGAAGTTCGGAGACGTTGCGGGCAGCTCGATTTCGCAGGAACTTGTTGTTATGTAAGCACCGGTCGCATCCTTGTAGCAGGGATATGCGCCCTCGGGATTGATGGCAACGTTCAGATAGGCCATGCCACCGGCAACGAAGTTCTCCATCGCGCCCTTCGTGCCCGACTGCACCAGGCCGTCAACCGCCTCTTCATAGGCACCGAAGATGCGATTGTCCTTGATGTAAAGGAAATTGCCTCCAAAAACAAACTGATGCTTGCCCTTTGTCCAGGCCAGGTCTTCGCCGATCTCGATGAAGTTCTGCGGACCACCGAACGGGATGGCGTTGCCGGGAGATGTCGCCGAGTAACCCGGGAAGTTAATGTAGCCGCCACCCAGTGTTACCGGAGAACCTGCGTTCACATACAGCGTCGGGCTTACCGGCGCGGTGCCAAGGGGCTGCGCATTGTTATAGCGCGATCCCAGCAGCTTGGTAGCGGAGGCCAGATTTGTACTGAAGGCCTTGGTAAACGAGACTTCGAGGTTGTGATTGTATTGCGTCTGCCCGGTGTTGTATCCGTCGTACGGGCTCGAGTTGATATACCCGGCCGGGTTGACCGAACTCTCCTGGATGTACCGGACAAACATCGAGGTCGTCTGGTTGATCGTCCAGTCAGCGCGGTTGAAGGTGATCCATTCATTCACCGGTGCTCCGCCGCCCGAGTCGGCTGCGACCTGGTATATGGATTGACCAAACAGATTCGTCGTCAGTATTGCGGGGTTGGTAACAGCCAGCGCATTGATGTCGCTGCCGAACACGCTTTGTACCGGAGCCGAGGCGCCCGTATAGAGAGAACCGTTGATCGGATGAGCCAGTTTTCCGTAGGTCGCGAAAAAGTCTTGCATGTTCGGCGCCGTCATCGCGATAAAGTCGGCGGTTGGCACTGTCGAGATGATGTTCTGTGCGCTGCGAATACGTGTCCACTCCGTCGAGGAGAAGAAGAACAGCTTGTCTTTCTTGATCGGTCCGCCCACCGAGTAACCGAATTGGTTATGCGTATAACGCGGTTTCGCGGGCGTGCCGTACATCGCGTTCAGGTAATTGTTGTTGTATCCGTCTGAGGCCAGCGTCGAGATACGGTTGAACTCGTACGCAGAGCCATGCAGCCCATTGGTACCGGACTTTGTCGAGACGTTTACAGCTCCTGACCCGCGGCCATATTCTGCCCCGGAGTTCGAGGTCACGATACGAATCTCTGACGTCGCATCAAGCGGAACTGTCTGTCCGATGCCCACCGCGTAGAGGTCGGTGTTCTCGGCGCCGTCCAGGAGGATATCGACCGAGGTCGAACGCGAGCCCGAGATGTTGAAACCCACGCCGCGGCTGGTTGCCGTCGGATCGGAGGACAGGTTCCCGGAGAACGCTACCAGGCTATACGGGTTGCGATCGAGAGTCGGGAGACTGAGGATCTGGTCGGTCTGGATAACCGCGGACATCTCGGGTTTCTCAAGATGCACGCCTGCAAAGTCGTCGGCCGCCACGAGAATCTGCGTACTCCCGCCTTCGACTGCAAGTCTGACGTTCACCGCGTTGGCAGATCCTACCGTGACCACGAGATTCTGCGACGCCGCAGCGAAACCAGGCGCATTGAAACTCACCTTGTATGTCGCGGGCAGTAACTGGGTGACCGAATACTCTCCCTTGCTGTTGGTCACAGTCGTTCTCACCGCACCGGTTGCGATGTTGGTGACCGTAACCTCCGCATTGGGTATGACTGCCCCGGTCGCGTCAGTGACCACACCGGAGCAGGAACCGAGATCGGCTTGGGCCTCGACCGCGGGAGTGCCGACGCAGGCAATGTAAGCAACAAGGCCCAGCAGGCTCAGTGTCAGAGCAGCAGCGTGAAGCAACCGCAAGTGTCTCATGGAAGTCCTCTCAGATCGACTCCGGATCGGAAGACTTCCTGGGGGACGAGTTCCCGATCCGCATATCGCGCTCGGCGTCTCGGGTCTAGCTGGGGAGGGTTAGGTCCGTTCCGCGGTTAAATGACAAAAAGACCAAAAACTGCAAATGAAAAGGTAAGGCCCCCCATCACACCAAAACTCGTGACGAGAACCATCCCAAGATAAACAGGGTCCTTAATCGAAACATTTGCAAACACAATGCCAAACCTCGGCTGGCGTCTCAATCCGGCCCTAACTCGCAATCTAAAGTACTTAACCTAATGGAATCAGTGATTTATATCACATTGGGATATGGGATCTTGTAGCCAAATTCGCGCTCAATTCACAAATCGTGATTTCTCCGAGCAGAATCTCCTGCACGTGTGCGTGATATATCTTCCTGAGAATGCAGATTGTCCTCGCGTACATCGGACCACGGATTACCGCCAAAGACTCCTTCGAGGCTCCGACCGCGATGTATCTCGACCGCATTTCGTCATACGCCCGTTCCACAAGCGAGTCTTTCCGCGAAGAGAGCGCACTCTTTGCCTGGATCGATCGCCAGCAACGGCGCACCCCGGCGGTCACAGTTCTGCTCGACAGTCGCGGCCGCCAGTTAACCTCAGAGGCATTCGCCGAGTGGCTCGGCCGGCAACGCGACACCAGCGCCCAGCTCATCATCTTTGCCGTGGGACCAGCCGATGGCTGGTCTGACGCTTCACGGAAACGCGCGACCCTCCTGCTTTCTCTGGGACCAATGACGCTGGCGCATACGCTCGCCCGCCTCGTCCTGGCTGAACAGGTCTATCGCGCATTTACAATCCTCACAGGCCACCCGTATCACTCCGGCCACTGAGGCAGTTCGCAGTTCTAAGTTTGCAGTTCGCGGCGCCGGAACAGCTGCGCCGCACCAACTGTGAACGATGAACTTAGAACTGTGAACTACTCCCTATGGAATCGAATTCTCCCCGTCGCGGATTGATCCTCATCAACACCGGTCCCGGCAAAGGCAAAACGACCGCCGCTATGGGCACCGCGTTACGCGCAGTCGGCAACGGCATGCGTGTGCTGATGCTGCAGTTCCTCAAGGGATCGTGGCACTACGGCGAACTCGACTCCACCAAGGCCTTCGGCGACAACTTCGTTCTGAAGCAGATGGGCCGCGGCTTCGTAAAAATAGGCGGAGCGGAAACCGATCCCGAAGATGTGCGTCTCGTCGAGGCCGCCTGGAACGAAGCTCGCGAAGCGATTCTCTCCGGCGAATGGGACATGGTCGTTCTCGACGAAATCAACTACGCCATCGGATACGGCATGCTTGATCCCGCAATCGTAGCCGAAACTCTTCGCAGCAAGCCGGAAATGGTGCACGTCATTCTCACCGGCCGCAATGCCCACCCGCTGCTTGTCGAATTGGCCGACACCGTCACCGAAATGCGCGAAGTCAAGCACGCCTACCAGAAAGGCATCCTCGCCCAGCGCGGCATCGAATATTGAGAAGCAAGTTTTTCAGTCATCAGTTTTTCAGCGGTCAGCTTCGGTCCGTGCCGCACGGAACCTGGCGACGGAACACTGAGAACTGACGCCTGCCTCTGACGGCCCGTCGTTTACAATGGCTCAGGCCCATGTCCTGGTTTAAGCGCGAAAGCGGCGAATTTGACAGCCCCGATTCGAACGGCGACGGTGAGAAAAACGTCCGCACGGAAGGGCTCTGGTCGAAGTGTCCAGGCTGCCGCCAGACCATCTGGAAGGCCGAAGTTGAAGCCAACTTGAACGTCTGCCCCAAGTGCCAGTATCACTTCAAAATCGGCGCCCGCCAGAGGATCGATCTTTTGCTCGAGCCGGGTTATCAGCTCGTCGACACCGGCCTGCGCTCCACTGATCCCCTCAACTTCAGCGACGTGAAGCCGTACAAGCAGCGCCTTCGCAGAGCGCAGGAAGAAACCGGCCTCGACGATGCGATTCTGAATGCCGTCGGCCAGCTCGGTCCGCACCCAGTCATCGTCAGCGCCATGGAATACTCCTTCATCGGCGGATCGATGGGCGCCGTAGTCGGAGAAACCATTACCCGCGCCGTCGACCGCGCCCGCATCGAAAAGAAGCCCCTCATCGTTGTCGCCGCTTCCGGCGGTGCGCGCATGATGGAAGGCGTCGTCAGCCTGATGCAGATGGCCAAGATTTCAACCGCTCTGGCGCAACTCGACGATGCGCGCGTTCCTTACATGTGCGTGCTCACCGATCCGACCACGGGCGGCGTCACCGCCAGCTTTGCCATGCTGGGTGATCTGAATATCGCGGAGCCTGGCGCCCTGATCGGCTTCGCCGGCCCGCGCGTGATCGAGCAGACCATCCGTCAGAAGCTGCCCGAGGGCTTCCAGCGCTCCGAGTTCCTGCTTGAAAAGGGATTTCTCGACGCCGTCGTCCATCGCCGCGACCTGAAAGACTACATCGCCCGCGCGCTCGCGTTCATGAAGGTACCGAATGCCCTCGCGGCTTCGTAGACCGCCGCAAAGATGTTCCCGGGTTCGGATCAGGGCTGTGTTGCATCGCATTCGTCTTTAACATTGCATTCCTGATGAAATGAAAAGAGGCGCCATTGCGGCGCCTCTTTTCAAGTTCGGTGTTCGTGCTTCTTGTGACAGCCCGCCTGGCTAGAAATAGAATTTGGTAGCCAACTGGGTGAGGCGAGCCGACGAGCCGCTGTTGATGCCACTGATCTGTCCAAACGTGCTGTTGGCGTTCGTCAGAGTTGTGTCGCTCCAGCCGGCGCCGGGGTTGCCGAACGACGTGTGGTTGAACACGTTGTCGCTCTCCATGCGCAACTGTAGCCGGATCCCGTGCTCCTTCGACAGGTAGAAGTTCTTCGCCAGGATCATGTTGGTGAAGTTGATGCCGGGGCCGTGGGCGGGGTCGCGGTGGGTATCGCCGAACTCGCCGATCGGCTCGTTGACAAAGGCGGTCTTGGATATGTACGCGCTGTGGCCGTTCGAGGCCAGGCGGATGCGTGGATCTGCCTTGGTGATCGGCGCAACCTGGTTAGGCGCATCGCCGCAGGCGTAAAAGTAGACGAAGCCCGGGCACCACAGCGAGTCGCCGCTGCTGCCGCCGTACGAGACGTCGAACGGGAAGCCCGAGGCCAGCGTGGTAATGGCACTGACCTCCCAGCCGCCGAGGGCCAGGTTGACCGGGCTGTACGCGGACTTACCGGGAATCAGTGGGGTTATGTAGATGGGGCTGAAGACCAGGCGTTGACGCGCGTCGAACCCGGAGTCGCCGATGTTGAGCTGCGGGGCGTACTGGTTGAAGCCGCGGAAGGAGCCGCCAAAGCCGGAGTTCTCAAAGCTGGAGCCGGTGTCCAGGGCGTGCGCCCAGGTGTAGGCCAGCTCGAAGTTCAGGCCGTGAGTTGTGCCCTTGTCCACCAGCACCTGGAGGGAGTGGTAGCTCGAAGCGGCGTACGAACTCACGTCGCCGGGGTCGAGGAATCCAGGTTGTCCCGAGGCGGGATCGATCGCGCCATAGGTAGTGTGACTGGGCCAGAAGTAGCTCTGCTCCTCGCGGTAGATCGTATTGGGCCCTGTGTACCCGGTGTATCCGCAGTAGGTCGTATCCGCAACGCAGGCTGCATGTCCGGCAGCAGTAATAGGATTGGCGTCGATGGTGGACTGGTTGTGCCGGGCCAGCGATCCGACGTAACTGGCACGGGCCACGATGCGCGATGGGAACTCACGCTCCACGCTGAGCTGGATGTTTTCGGCGTAAGGCGCGCGGAAATTCGGGCCGTACGTCGAGAAGATCATGGGCTCCAGGGCCGCGAAGTTGATGGTGTCGCCCTTCTTGGGGAAGGTATACGGGAAGGGATTAGGAGCCGACCCGAGGCCGTTGATGTCGGTGTAGGGGTCGGCAAACGTCGGGATCGCCCCGCCGATGGTCTGTCCGACACCGCCGCTGCTGATTCCGAAGGGAGGGGTTTCGAGAGTCTGCAGCGCCGTCTCCTCTTCGGTGCGATCGTAGTAGATGCCGAAACCGCCGCGGATGGAGAGCTTTCCGGGTGCCCCGGAGAACGCGCCGAGATCAGGCGCCCACGCAAAGCCAACCCGCGGACCGAATTCCCCATAACGGGTTGTCGCCTGGCCGGCGTTGCTGCAGCCCTTGTCGCCGCCGTACACCATGCTGGTCGGTGCGCCGGCGAAGACCGTGGAG
>Ga0335072_10010044_pt1 | contig 13631 bp, 12 predicted proteins | sample Lox_Sample_21_FD_206725 | JGI IMG/M metagenome (GOLD analysis project Ga0335072, IMG submission 206725) | Soil microbial communities from Loxahatchee National Wildlife Refuge, Florida, United States - Lox_Sample_2.1 | ecosystem: Environmental > Terrestrial > Soil > Wetlands | place: USA...
CGTCTCGAAACGCATAAACGCCGGTCAGCGGCACCCGCCTCGGCCAGGAGGAACGTGCTGTAAAACCGTCGGCTCAGCCTACGTTGGTTCGAACCCAACACCTGCCACCACCTGCGAAAACGCCCCACTAGCTGCGAATTCTCGTGCTGGCGGGGCGTTTCTGCTTTGTCCCGTCGTGTGTCACCTTGGGTCGCTGTAGACCGTCATATCGCGGTGTCCACGGACGCATAGCGGACGGGCGTAGGGGTCTCTTGGACGGTCGGTGTAACCGTCGGCTTTGCACGGACGGCCACGGACGGGGCGCGTTGGCGGGGTGTTCCGGCTTGACGTTAGGCGTTGAGTCGAGCGTGGATGTGGCCTGCGCCGGTTCCCGGCCCTGGTGATTCTCCCGGGGCGGGGGCGGGCGGGGAAGGCTGGTGCGGCTGATGGCTGGGACAGCGGTCCGGGAGAGCGCGACGCTTGCGGGCCTGGCAGAGCGAGCGGCGGTCGCCCGCGCGTTCGTAACCGGGGTGCTCGGCCGGGGGCACCCATGCGAGGCCGATGCCACTCTCCTAGTGAGCGAGCTCTTTGGGAATAGCGTGCGGCATAGTGGCTCGGGCGCTCCCGGTGAGACGGTCACTGTCTCGGTTAGAGTCGCCGACGGCGTTGTCCGCGTGGAGGTCGTCGACCGGAGTGGCCCCGGCGTACCGCAGTTGCACTCAGCGGGGCGGGACGCGGAGGACGGCCGGGGGCTTGCGCTGGTGGCGGCCCTGGCAGCGCGGTGGGGCTGGTACCGGCAGAGAGGGCGGACGGTGAGCTGGTTCGAGTTGCGGCGCAGCTGATCCGGCTATCGTATGCCGTCGAGGAACCTTGACCATGCGACCGCGGGAAGGCTCAGCACGGGACCCACGCCGTTGTCTTTGGTGTCGCGGACGAGGACACCGCCGTCGCTGGCCACCTCAACGCAGTTCGAGGATGACCCCCCACTGTAGCTGGACTTGCGCCACGGGCTGTTACTGCTCATACCTGCTCTCCCTGATGCTGCGGATGTACTCGATGGACTCGTGTACCGGCAGTGCCGCCGCCCGGATCATGTTAAGCATGTGCATGGCGCTCAGAACCTCCTGCCTGTCGTTCGACATCCTGCCAGACCTCGGGCCCTCGGTGAACCATATGGCGGGCTTGTCCGCGTACTCGATGACGACGAGCGGGCCGTCGCCGCCAGGGTGCTGGGTTGACGTGAATGGCATGACCTGGATGCCGATGTTCGGCAGGGCCGCCACTGCCTCCAGGTGCGCGAGTTGGCCTCGCATTGTGTCCTTCCCGCCATACACCAGGTGCAAGACGGCTTCGGAGACGATGAACCACCCGGACACAATTGTCCTGAGAACACGCTGGCGCGCTGTGCGTATCGAGACCTCGCGATCCAGTCTGCTGGCCGGGACGCTGGTGGACATCGCTGCCCGCATGTAGTCGGGAGTCTGAAGAAGCCCCGGCATCACTCGTGACTCCCAGGCGGTCTGTGCCAGCGCGTCACGCTCGGCGTCCGCCACCGTCGCGGACTCTTGTATGCCGATGTTCAGCAGGTTATAGAACTCCAGCAGCACGCCATCGGCGTCGAGCGCCTGCTCCATGAGCTGGATCTCGGCAGACGTGGGCAGGACGTGCCCGAGCTCAATGTCGCTGATATGGGACTTCGAGCACAGCACCTTCGTGGCTAGCTGTGTCTGGTTCATCTCGCATCGCTCACGTAGTCGCCTGATTCGCCTCGCGAGCGTGGTTGCCACTGACTCCACAGAAGCTTCCTTCCTGCCATGAGATTTCATGCCTTGCCACGCAATTATGGAACCGGGAGCCTACCCTCCGCACGCGATTGCACGGCACGCTGTGATGCAAGCAGCCCGGCCAGGGCGAGAAACGGTCCCGCGTCGCGCCCCGGCGTCATCCCTTGGCCGGCTGCCTCGTGTCACCGGCCTAGTTCCTCCGCGCCACTTCCCTTGTTCGGAGTCCATCGAGGACAGCGGCGCACCAGGCCAAGCAAAGGCGCACCGGTCGAGCAGCAAGGGAGTGAAGATGAAGGCAAGTTCAGAGCCTGGACCGGAGTTGCATGAGCCGGGCGGGCGGAGGCACCAGCTCACCGAGAAGATGAGCAGCGAGGACCTCGCCGCCGCGTACGGCGACGCGACGCGGCTGCGGGCGCACGAGCTGACCTGGCACCTTGACGGGGTGCTGGGGAACTGGATGCACGACGTGCGGCAGGAGCTGACCCGGCGGGGGCACTTGGAGCTGGTGCGCGAGTTCCTGCCGGTGTACTTCGACCCGTCGCGCAAGGACCCGGTGTTCGGCCCCGGCGGTGACCTGGCCAGCCGGGCCGCCATCGAGCGGGCGATCGTTCCGGGCAAGCCTCTGCGCCAGATCGCAGCGAGCGGATGACGGGCAGCCGTGACCAGCCGCGACCCCGGCTGCGGCGGTCCCGCTGGGCGTCCGGGAGCGAGGCGGGCTGAGTGATGCACTTCGAGAGCGAGGGCGGCGTCGTGCCGATGCTGTGCCCCGGCTGCTGCGTCATCGAGGACATCCCGGACTGGGAGGACTGGGACGCCGAGAACTTGCAGCCGGTCGTGGGGTGCTACCGCTGTGGCTTCTCCTTCCCGGTCCTGCCCGACCAGTTCCGCGGGCTCACGCTGCACGCCCTGCATAACCATCGCTGCGAGGGGCCGGACCGGGGCGACTGGGAGGCGCTGGGCAAGGCCATCCTGGACGGGATCAGCGGGAGAGGAGACTACCCCGAGCTGCCGCCTTTCCAGCCCGCTTCCGTCCACAAGGGGGGCGACTAGGAGCCAGCCGACCGCGCTCCACGATGACCGACGACGACGAGCGCCTTCGGGCGCGGGCTGAAGGAGGAAGTGGTCATGGAATCCGATGGCATTCCTGCTGGTCAGGAAGGTGGGACCGGTATCGAGCCGTTGCTGCTGGAGGCGCTAGCTGGCGTTGATCCAGCGACCATGCAGGTAATCGGCGAGGTCATCGTCTTGCACCGGGAGTTCCCGGCGTGGGCGGTGTGGCTACCGCATGGAGGCCGCCCGTGGATCGCGGTCCGCCCGGCATCGGCGCGAGTCCCGGGGCCGGAGCTCCCTATGGTCTGGACCCAGTCGGGGACGGCGGCGGACCTTGCGGGCAAGATGCGGAGCGTGGACGCGCAGGTGACCCCGCGGTGACCGCTGGCCGGAAGGCGCCCATCTACCGCTGGTCAGGGAGTGCTGGCGGGCGGGCCGAACAGCCCGGTCAGTGACGAGGGTCAGCGCGGTGCAGGCCGCCGCGAGGGCGATGCGGGGAAGCTGACCTCGAAGGGTCCTGCCAGGCCTGCCGGGCGGGCGGCGGGGCCAGCTCGGGCCAGTCGCGCGGCCCGGCCGCCGGGCGACTGCTGGGGTGATCGCCGGGTGCGGCCAGGCTGGCTGCGACGCCGGGGAGGGTGATGATCTGCGGGTCGCACTCGACGGCCAGCAAGCCAGAGCCGGCGGTCCCGCGTGCCGGGAGCAGCAGGGCATTTCCGGGCAGGTTCTGCAGGACGGCGGGTTCGACGGCGTACTCATAGACCCGCTGGGTGTTCTGCGTGCTGCTCCAGCTGGTGCCGTCGGAGGTGGCGTCGGAGTGGGACCATTCCTGGCTGCGTCCGTGGTCGCGGGACTGTGCGTGCCCGCCGGAGGACGACTCGTGCCACAGGCCGCCGCTCCATCCCCGGGTGGTCGAGGTGCCGTGGCTGTGGCTGGTGCCGTAGGAGTAGCCGTCAGTGCGGGTGGCGGCGTGCTCGCCGCCTTGGGTGACGGTCCAGCCGGAGACGGTGAACGAGTGGTAACGGCCGATGAACGAGGCGGCCTGGCCGGCCTCGGCGTGGTTGCCGAGCCGCATGAACGCGGTGGCCGCCGCGCCGCCGATCAGCGCGGTCGCGTCGTCGCGCAAGTGCCGGAACATGAGGGTGAGGGGGACGCCGCGCCGCTCGCATGCGTCGGCCAGCGCCTCCAGGTGGCCGCGGGTAACCTCGTCCGCCCCGGCGATGATCACCGCCGGGGCCGTGGCAGAGCTTTGCGTGACGGCGACGGTCAGCCACTGGACGGTCAGGGCGGTCAGCAGCTCGGTGCGGGCGCTGCGCGCTCCGGGTTCCAGCGCCAGGCAGGTGTACCAGGCGGGCCGGATCGGCGGTGGCGCCCCTGGGCCTGTGAAGCGGGCAAGGTCGGAGAGGAACGCGTCGAGGCGGGCCAGGCTGGCCCCGATCTGGACGCGGTAGGCGTCGCCGAACAGGCCCCCGCCGATCAGGTCGGCCTCGTCGGCTGACAGCAGGCCGGACGGGACGGGCTGGCCGAGGGCGGCCTGCGCGGTGGCGGCCAGCCGGGCGGGCGTTAGCTGGCCGCCGAGCGCGGCGGTGAGCTGCTCGGTCACGCGCACGTCGATTGCCCGCTCGGCACGTCCGGTCGCGCCGGACGTCCCGGCGTGGATCGCCTCAGCCAGGGCACTGGCGAACTGCGCCGGGGTGAGTCCGGCCAGGATCCCGGAGGCGGCCAGGGCGGCTGGGAGCAGGTGGACCGCGCCCTGGATCCCGTTCCGGCGGGCGAGGTCGGTCAGGTCGCGGCTGGCGAACTGGCCGGAGAAGTCGGCGACCAGCAGCGGCTGCCCGGCTAGGACGGACGCCCCGTGCACGGCCAGCAGCGACTGCCAGCCGCCCAGGGTGCCGCCGTAGACATCGGTGTGCAGCACGGGCGGCAGCGCGCTGGCCCACTCGGGGATCCCGTCGAGGCGGGCAAGTTCAGCCTGCTCATGCTCGTCGGCCCGGTGCCGCCAGTCATCCATCGCTATCTGGTGCACCTGGGCGGGGTCGGCCCGCCGGGCTAGGACAAGCCGGGCCAGGCACAAGGTCGGCCACGCCAGCCCTGCGGCGGCCAGGGCGATGGGCAGCCAAGCCAGCGCCCCGGGATGCGCGTGGTGGGTCACGTCCCGCGCCAGCGCGCCCAGCGCGTACAGCACCACCGCCAGCGGCAGCAGTGGCCGGGTTACCCACCGCAGCGAGAACCGCCAAGCCCGCTCCGCCCGCTCCCGCCGAGCCGTGACCTGGCCAGCGATCATCTGGGCATCCGGCTCGGACTCGGGGTAGGGGGCGATTGCCTGCCGCCGGTCGCGGAAGGTCCACCCCAGTCGGCGGCCGGGCGTGAACAGCAGGTGCTCGGCCCCGGTGATGCCGCCCTGGGGGCTGGCAGGCTGCGTCGTCATGACGGCGTGTCCCCTTCGCTGTCGTCGTGATCGTCGCCTGGCCGTGGCCCCGCGATCCGATGATCCCACACAAGACGACCCGTTCTGCTACATTCTGCACTGAACCGCTTCCGCCGCGGAACCGTGATTGTTACCGTGAGGGCACTCAGCGTTGCCCTCCGGCTTGGGGTGAGGAGCGGGATGGTTCAGGCACAGCAGCCCTGGCAGGCCCTGTCGGCACTGCCTGCCTGGCAGCTCACCCAGATCCCCCGCGCCCCGCAGCCCCGTGACCAGGCACGCGCCGAAGGCAAGGCTCCCGGCGACGGGGCAGTGCAGCGGGCGGCGGAGCTGGCCTCGGCGTGGTGCCGGTCCGCGCCAGTCGCCATCGCCTGGGTAAGGGAACGGGCCGGCGGCCCGGTGCGGGTGATCAGCGCGGGCCCGGCCCTGGCCGCCGCCCGTGATGACGGGCAGGACGTGCTGACGCTGCCCGCAGGCGCGCGGGGCCTGCCGCTGCCCGACGGCGGGGCGGCCCGGCTGCTGGCGGCGGTCCCGTGCTGGACGCAGCTGGCCGGGGTGTGCGACGTGCTGCTCGCCGATCCCGGCGCGGCACCGGTAGCGCTTGTCGGGCAGGATGGGAGGCTGTCGCTGGAGGACGGGCTGCTGTCGGCGTGGCTGGGGCCGTTCGCCTGGGTGCTGCTGGCCGAGCCGGCCGATGAGGGCACGCTGGAGGAGCTTACGAGCCAGGTGGCCCTTTCCCAGCTGGAGGCACAGCGCAACGACAGCCCGCGCGCCAAGCTCGCCGAGCGGCGCGCCGCCGCCCGGCACGCGGAGCTGCGGCAGGCCGCCTCGACCGGGCTGTGGCGGGTGCACCTGCTGGCCGGGGCCGCCACCCCGGAGCAGGCGGCGCAGGTCGCCGGGCTGCTGCGCGCCTCGACCGACCTGGCCGGGCTGCCGTATGCACTGCTGCCCGCCCGGCCCGCCAGTCCGCCTGAGCGCAGTCATGAGCGTCCCGTCCGGCGGTCGCTGCCAGATGAGCCTGACCTGCAGTGGGCGGCAGGCAACGGGCGGCAGCCCGCTGCCGCGATGAGCCCCTACCAGGCCGCGCCAGCCCCGGCAGCGGCCCAAGCGCCGATGTCTTCGGAGGCGCGGTGGCCGTCGCCGCAGCCGTCCGCCCCGTTCTACGGCTCCACGGCGCTGGTGGCCGCGCTGGCCCGGGTCCCGGCCCGGGAGGTGCCGGGCTTGCGGATGGTGGCCCGGCCGCAGTTCGACCTCACCCCCGAGACCGTAGTGCCCGGCGCGGCCGGGGCCGATGGCGGCACGGTGCGGCTGGGGCAGGTGCTGGACTGGAACCGGATCCCGTGCGGTGACCTGGCGGTGCCGGCATCGTCGCTGAACCGGCACGTGTTCGTGTGCGGGGCGACCGGCTCCGGCAAGTCGCAGACCGTCCGGAACCTGCTGGAGCAGGCCACCGGGGCGGGCGTCCCGTGGCTAGTGATCGAGCCGGCCAAGGCCGAGTACCGGCTGATGGCCGCCCGCCTGCCCGGCGCGCAGGTGATCCGCATCCGGCCCGGTGACCTGGACCAGCCGCCAGCCGGGATCAGCCCGCTGGAGCCCGCCGCCGGCCCGGCCGGGACCCGGTTCCCGCTCCAGGTGCACGCGGACCTGCTGCGCGCCCTGTTCCTGGCCGCGTTCGCCGCTGACGAGCCGTTCCCGCAGGTGCTGTCAGCCGCGCTGACCCGCTGCTATGAGCAGGCCGGCTGGGACCTGGTCACCGGCGAGCCGGCCACCCCCGGCGTCCGGTCGGCCTACCCGGGCCTGGAGGACCTGCAGTCGGCCGCGATGGACGTGGTGGACGCGATCGGCTACGGCCGGGAGGTGGCCGACAACGTGCGCGGGTTCGTCACGGTCCGGATCGGGTCCTTGCGGCTGGGCACCGCCGGCCGGTTCCTCGACGGCGGCCACCCCCTGGACTTCGCCCGCCTGCTTGACAGCAACGTGGTCTTTGAGATCGAGGACGCGGGCGATGACCACGACAAGGCATTCCTGATGGGGGCGGTGCTGATCCGGCTGACCGAGCACCTGCGGCTGCGGCAGCGCGCCGAGGGCCCGGCCGCGCCGGGGCTACGGCACCTGACGGTGATCGAGGAGGCCCACCGGCTGCTGCGCCAGCCGCCGCCTGGTGCCGGGAATGGCCCGGCCGCGCACGCGGTGGAGATGTTCGCCGACCTGCTGGCCGAGGTCCGCGCCTACGGCGAGGGCCTGGTCATCGCCGAGCAGATCCCCTCCAAGCTCATCCCCGACGTCATCAAGAACACCGCTGTCAAGGTCGCCCACCGGCTGCCTGCCCAAGATGACCGCGCTGCGGTCGGCGCGACGATGAACCTGGGTCCCGCCCAGTCGGAGTACCTGGTCACGTTGCCGCCCGGGGAGGCCGCCGTCTTCACCGACGGGATGGACAACCCGCTGCTGGCCCGGATGCCCGACGGGACGCACCGCGAGGCCAGCGCCGCGACCTTCGCCGCATCGCCGGAGCCGGTCATCACCCGCCGTAGCCTCACCTGCGGTCTCGACTGCCAGGAGCGGCCGTGCACGCTGGCCCAGGTGCGCGCTGCGCAGCGCGCGGCCGTCACCGATCCGCGGGTCACCTTGTGGGCTGAGCTGTCGGTGGTGGCGCACCTGACCGGGTGGGGCATGCCCGGCCCCGCGCCGGGCTTGTCCGCCGCGCTGCGCGCGATGGACGCCCGGCTGCGGGACTGCGCGGTGTCCCAGGCGGTTGACGCGGCGGTCGCGGCCCGCGTCCCGGCGATCAGCGCCCGGGTCAGCCCGGTCGCGCTCGCCGGCCACGTGGCGGGCGCGATGCGGCAGGCCATCAGCGACGGCACGCGGGCGTGCGAGCCAGAAGAGCCGCAGTACCTGGCGCCGTCGTACCGGTGGGCGCTGGTCCGGGACGTGCTGCGGGCCGCCGACGACCAGGGGCGCCACCCGCGCAGCGGCGAGTGGGAACGCGCCTACGGCACGCCGATCCCCGGGGCCACCAGCAAGGACCAGCTGACCGCCGTGACCCGCTGGCACGCCCGTGACCAGCGCGAGGCCCAGACCGTGGCCACCGTAATCTGGGGCACCCGCCCCCGCACCGCGATCGAGCAGGCCGTCGGCTGCCGTGCCGGCGACGCCGGCTGGCCCGCCCTCCTGGCCGGGATGCTGGCCGCGTTCACCCCGGCGCCCTGGCCCCGGGTCCTGCTGCGCCGCTCCCCGCCCCGCGCCCAGGCCACCGGTAAGCAGGCTGGCGATGAGTGAGCTCCGCTCCGTCGCCGAGACCGCCGAACCGGCCACCAGCGACGCGCTCGCGCACAGCGAGGCTAGCCGTGGCGCCGGATATGACGGGCACCGTGCGGCGCAGGCGGCTGAAGACCGGCTTCCCTTGCGGCAAGACGCCCAGACCGGCTGGGACGACGACCCAGGCTACGACGAGGCCGACCTCGCCGACGGGTACGGCGGGGGCCTCGAAGCGCTCATGGCCGATGACCAGCTACCGCCCCGGCAGGCTTCCGGCACTGCGAACTGGGACGATCCCGGGTACGACGAGGCCAGCCTGGCAGACGAATACGACGGCGACCTGGACGCGCTCACAGCCGATGGCCACGCCACAGCCATTGGCGAAGAACACGGCCCTGGCGGTGGCCAAGGCGACCAGGCTGCCCCCGACGATGTTCCGCCAGCCACCGCGCGGCCCGGCGATCCGCCCGCCGAACCTCCCGGTACCAGCGCCGAAGCCGCTCCAGGACAGTACGACGGCAACGTCACAACCCCCGGACACGCCGCAAGCCCCGACTCGCTCGCGACCGGTGACCGCACCCCGGACACCGGTGAAGACCATACGCTGGATGGCGGCAACGGTGACCAGGGCCAGGATGCCGTCGGCGAGGTGCCGTCGGCCATGGCAAGCCCGGATGTTCCGCCTGCCGAGGCTTCCGGCGTCAGCGCCGTAGCAGCTCCTGAGCGTGAAGGCGGCGACGTCGCAGCCCCCGGATCGTCCCCTGTCGGGGTGTCGGCAGATACGAGCAGCGTGGCTGGAGCTGACGCCGCAGAACCGCCGCGTGATCAGGCAGCACAGGCCGGGCAGGCTGATGCCCCCGGCGGGCAGGAAGCGCAGCCTGATGACGGCCACGCCGATCAGGAGGGCGCTTCAGAAGCCGGCCTGGAGCAGCTGAAGGCCGAGCTCAGGGCCGAGCTGAAAGCCGAGCTGAAAGCCGAACTTCAGGCACCCAAGGACAGTCTGCAGGCCGCGCCCGACGCGCCGGGAGACGCCGAAAGCGAGGCAGACCAGCCTTACAAGAGCGCGTGGCCCGTGGATCAGAAGAGCCAGAAAGAAGCCGAGCACCAAAATGACAGGCCGGGTCTGTGGTCGAATGCGAAATACGCGTTGTATGGTGCGGCCGGCTCCGCGATTACGACCGCTGCCATTTCCGAGGTCATACTAAAGAGCCCAAGCGATGCTGTGATCGCCCTAGTTACGGCCGTTCCGGCGGTCATCGGGGCACTCGTGCCGACCCTACGGGAAGGATGGAAGAGGAAGCATGACGATACCCCGGCTAAGCCCTGACATCGAGAAGCCGTTCCGGGACGCGCTAGGCCACGCGCTCCGTAACGAGCTGGAAGAGATGCGCGAGGGCCTGCTGCGCCTCACGGACGAGCAGATCGCCTCCTGCCTGAACCTGTGCGCGTTCGTGGCAGGCTACGTGGCCATCGATGTATGCGGTAAGCAGTGGCCGATTGAGGACAATCTCCGTCGGCTCGCGGAAGAGACGACGACATCGAACAACGCGCGGGCGTTCGGCCTCAAGGCTGAGGACTCCTACGCTTACGTGAAGCGGGTGGCGCTGCGGGGCGAGCCGCTCAACACGGTGCTCTCGCCGATCGAGGACGCTGCCACGCTTTCCTTCGTCATCACTGGCCACCTCCTCGTGGCGTTCAGCACAGACGACCGGCACTGGTGGGAGTACCTCAACAGGATCGAGGAGGCAATGGAAGCCGCCCTGGCGACAGACCTGGACCTGCTTCCGGCGCTGATGCTGCGGTCGCGCCGACTCACCTCACCCGGCGCGCTCCCCGGATGAACATCGTTGTGATGTGCTCTGCCTCTGCGGTTAGCAGGTCTTCCAGGTCGTCGGCTTCGCCGTTGTCGGTGATGTTGTTCTCGGCCTAGGGGGTGAGGCGCGGGACCGTGCCTCTCCGTCCGCCGGCGTTCCCGGCCAGGACGGCAATGCTGACATGCCGTCCTGGGGCCGGGACGGCCGTCCCGGCCCCAGGACGAGGAGGACGAGGCCCTGCTCGCGCACCGCGCCGCCGCCGGGCACCGGGCCGCGTTGGTCGGCAGATCACCCGGCACGCCCTGCGCAGTCTGCGCAGCGTCTCCAGCCAAGCCTCATCCGGCGTGCTGCGCGAGCTCTGCACCAGCGAGATCAGGCACCGCGGGAACTATGCGCCGGATGAGCCAGCCAGTAAGTACAGCACCATGCCAGGACCGAGATGGCCGGGGGAACGTCGCCTTGGGCCAGGGACGGGTGTCAGTAGCGCGTCCCCGGGGATGCCGCCGAAGGCCGCGTTTGCTTGCATCCGGGCAGGTCGCCGTTTGGTGGCTGACCGGCCAGGTACATAAACCATAAGACCGTCGAAGGCCTCGTCGACCTCGCCCATCCGGCTATGGGGCGAAATGCCGCCATTCTTTCTTTCTCTACAACCCTTTAGAGAAGCAAGGGCACGTGCGAGTCGGTATCGTCGGGCATCATCTTCATCTGCGCGAGGCCGAGGCTGAAGGCATCGTCGATGTCCATGCCTCCTCCTACACCCTGGTAGAAGCCAACAGAGAACTCGATCGCTGCGTGATCACCCACTGGTTGCCTCATCCCGATTACCCGAGCACCAGGAAGCACCGACTTGAGTCCAAGGGCGAGTTGTTCCGTCTTGCACGCGTTGACAAGCACGCATCGAACGTCCGTCTTGAACACTTTGAAGGCGGCCGCTAGGGCCGTAACGGGAATCAAGATAGGCTTTCCGGTCGCGTCTTCCCCGACGAAGCTCTCCTCGCCACCTCCACCGTGTCCAGCGAAGTGAACGAAGTGTGGTCTAATATCGACCATCGCGCGAGTGATGTCCCGTGGGCGTACCGCCGACCTAATCTCGATTTGGATACGGTCGCGTTCCTTGCCGAGCTGTATTTCCTGCTGGATCTCACGTATCTCCTCATCAATCCGGAGCCGTGATGTGCCAGGGGGGTTCGCGCCGAGGAAAAGAATTCTCGTTAGCTCGGGACTGGTCACTGTACCTCCTCCTACCCGGATGGTATCCGGCATCGCAACGCGACGCTTGCCGCCCGGCCCTTCGTACGTGAGGTCGCAGCGCACAGGCACATGGGTCCCGGGCTCGCGGGCGCGGACATTGAACATCAATTTCTCCGAGGTCCCAGCAGGCAGCTGCCTCACCTCCGCCAGAGAACCCACCAACTCAATTGCCTTCCCCGACAGGGCAGCCCTAAGGTCGAAGAGGTCAGACTTCCCTCCGTTGGTGACACGCCATTCAAGAATTCCCCATTCACAGAGAGGCAGGTGCTCGGTCAGCAACGTGACGACTGGCGCCGGATCGGGCGGTGGCACCTGCTGTGCAACCGCAATGACCTCAATAGAGAACCCGGTTCCTTCTCTCGTCTGGCCGCGGCCGTCTCGGTAGGAGAAATTCGGGCTGATGATCGTGTAAGTCTCGGGCGCGCTGGCTTGCACGCGCAAGGATGACGTGGATGTCTCGCCGGCGGCGAGCGCGCCTAGTTCGATCTTTTCCTTGCCCTGCAGCCGCACAAGTCCTGCTGGCATCCGCAGCGTGCAGACGATTCTCGAGCACCTTTCCCGCCCCAGGTTCGCCAGCTTGACCTCAAGCCGCACTGGCTTTCCCGCTGGTATCGTGGTCGGCTCGATCGTCACCTCGATCATTGGCCTGACGTCCCCAATGAGACATCGATTCGCATGTGATGCCGACGCTTGCACGATCGGCAGTGCACCGCTTCGGAACCAATCTCGCCGACCGCTGCGGCGAAGGCCAGGTCGGGGATGACCTCCTGGTCGGCACGACATAGGAGCTTGCCGCAGTGATGGCAGACTCCATCTATCCGGATCTCCCGGTTCTCAATGGCATGGCACTCCGCGCATTCCCAGGTCATTTCCGGCTCCTGCTCATGACTCATCCGGCAGTATTCATTCCATGTCCGGTCCGTATGCACGGGAAAGCACTCTGGTGAGCGCGTCCCGCGTCACCGCGCAGAGCGATGTCCACGTGTTCTCGACCTGCTTGAACATCTCGTCGTCGTTGTATGCGCCCTGAACCACTACCTTGACCCTCGTGCTGCCTGACTCGGGCCTGACATCGCCGCTGTGCACCTCGTCGCCGGTGAGCACCAGGTGGAAATCGGTGGGATACACGCCTTGATAGCTGCGGCCGGTGATGTCCCAGACCCGGTGCACGATCCCGGGTCGACCGCCGTTGCGTGGTGCATTCTCGGTCACGCGCTTGACGTAGAAGCCTTCCTCGCTGAGCGCGTTGGTTAGCGCGATCACCGTTTCGTCAGCAGGGATCACAGCAGACTCGATCGCGCAGCCGCCGGTATCCGTATGTTCGGGGAACACCCGGATCTCCTGGTACCTGATGCTCGCCAGGCTGAGCGTGAAGTCCGCATCGACACGCGTTCTGATTCTTGCTCCGCCAGGGATGTCGCGCCGTTCGCCGAGCGCGTTGTACATCCACAGCCCATCAGCGCCGGAGAGGGTGCCCTTCAGGATGCCGACAAGTTTTCCGGACAAAATATCGCTAACGGCGATATGTTCCTCGAACTGAACCGCAATCGCCAAGTGCCGCGTCTCGCGTTCTGTATCGTCAAGCACCACCTGCCTCCACTCAAGCTCCTGGAGCGCCCGCGCGCCGTCAGGGGCATCTGAACGTGAGATCATGTCCGGCCTGCGGCTGGCCCCTTGGACGTTTCCCCAGTCAGCAGGAACAGTGAGCTTTAGCGACGCGACAGTTTCCAGGACGAGTGGTCTGCCGGTCTTCGGGCTGAACTCGGTCCACTGAATATCTAGCTCGAGAACGTGCCTGTGCGACCCAGGCCTGATCGACGGGGTGATCCACACCGGCCCCATGTCATTCTCGGGAGCTTCTGACAGCCAGTACGGCCACCTCTCCTTGCGTGGACTGGAGATCGGCGCGTCCACAGATTGAAAAGCCGCGATGTTACTGACGTCGCCATCCGCCCTGACGATATGGCCTTCTCCTAGCCCCTTGATGCTGAGCCTGCCTTGCGGCACGAAGCAGCCGACGGTGTAGCTCACCTGCTGGCCTGCGCGCAACTTGCGCATATTTCGGTAGCTTTG
>Ga0335072_10010045_pt1 | contig 13631 bp, 14 predicted proteins | sample Lox_Sample_21_FD_206725 | JGI IMG/M metagenome (GOLD analysis project Ga0335072, IMG submission 206725) | Soil microbial communities from Loxahatchee National Wildlife Refuge, Florida, United States - Lox_Sample_2.1 | ecosystem: Environmental > Terrestrial > Soil > Wetlands | place: USA...
CGTCGATCGTCATATCGAGTCGGGTCGGAGCCTCGAGGCCGGCGAACGACACGACCGCGATGCCGAGCGCGCGTGCGGCCTGCGACGTCGCCGGCGACGTCGCCACGCACGTGATGTCGAGTTCGCGAGCGGCCAGGGGCGGCAGCAGGTAGGCGGCAGTCGAGCCCGTTCCGAGCCCGACCAGCATGCCGTCCTCGACAAGCTCGGCGGCCGCCTCGGCCGCGACTTGTTTCTCGCGTTCTATCTGGTCGGTGGCGGTCAGCTTGGGGCCTTCTCTCGGTGGCCGCCGAACATCATGCGCATCGCTGAGAGCACCTTGTTCGCGTAGTCGTCAAGCCCGCGCGAGGCGAACCGCGAGTACAGCGCGGTGGTCAACACCGGCGCCGGGACGCCCTCGTCGATCGCCGCGAGCGAGGTCCAGCGTCCCTCGCCAGAGTCCGAGACCCGGCCGGAGTAGCCGTCCAGCCCCGGCGACTCGAGCAGTGCCTCGGCGGTGAGGTCCAGCAGCCAGGAGGCGATGACGCTGCCGCGGCGCCAGACCTCGGTCACCTCGGCGGTATCGATGTCGTACATGTAGTACTCGGGGTGCTCCATCGGCGTCGTCTCGGCGTCTGACTCCTGCACGCGGCTGCCGGCATTCGCGTTCTTGATGATGTTCAGCCCCTCGGCGTACGCGGCCATGATCCCGTACTCGATCCCGTTGTGAACCATCTTCACGAAGTGGCCGGCGCCGTTCGGGCCGCAGTGCAGGAAGCCGGTCTCCGACGGGCTGGGAGCGCCGGTCCGCCCTGGGGTGCGTGGGGCTGCCTCCACCCCGGGAGCGATCGAGCCGAACAGCGGATTGAGCCGCTCGACGACCCCGTCCTCACCGCCGATCATCAGGCAGAACCCACGCTCGAGCCCGTACACGCCGCCGCTCGTGCCGACATCGATGTGATGGATTCCCTTCTCCCGGAGCTCCGCCGCGTGGCGGAGGTCGTCGTGGTAGTGGGTGTTGCCGCCGTCGATGATCGTGTCGCCCGGCTCGAACACCTCGGCCACGGCGCGGATCGTCTGCGTGGTTATGTCCCCCGCCGGCACCATCACCCAGGCCGCACGCGGCTTCTCGAGCTTGGAGGCGAAGTCCTCGAGCGAGCTCGCGCCTGTGATCCCCTCGCCCTCGAGCGACTTGACCACGTCCGCGTTACGGTCGTACCCGACGCAGTGATGTCCGTCGCGCGTCAACCGCCGGACGAGGCCGGAACCCATCCGCCCCAGTCCGACCATTCCCAGTTGCATCGGCTTGTCCGTCGGCATGTGAATCGCTCTCCTGGCTGTCGGTGCTTGTCAGAGTCAGCGCATCGCGCGGTAGCGGCGGATCAGCGCGTTGGTCGAGCTGTCGTGGTGAAGCTCGGGGTCGGCGTCGCTCTCGAGCTCGGGGATGATCCGCGCCGCCAGCGCCTTACCGAGCTCCACGCCCCATTGGTCGAACGAGTCGATCTCCCACACCACGCCCTGGGTGAACACCATCTGCTCGTATAGCGCCACCAGGCTCCCGAGCGTGCGGGGCGTGAGCTCCTCGGCGAGGATCGTGTTGGTTGGGCGGTTGCCCTCCATCACCCGGTGCGGAACGATCTTCTCCGGCGTGCCCTCGGCGCGAACCTCCTCCTCGGTCTTGCCGAACGCGAGCGCCTCGGCCTGGGCGAACACGTTGGACATCAACAGGTCGTGGTGGTCCCCCAGCGGGTTCAGGGTCTTGGCGAACCCGATCAGGTCGACCGGGATCAGCTTGGTGCCCTGGTGGATCAGCTGGTAGAAGCTGTGCTGCCCGTTCGTCCCGGGCTCGCCCCAGTACACCGCGCCGGTCTCGTAGTCGACGTGGCGGCCGTCGAGCGTGACGTGCTTGCCGTTGGACTCCATCGTCAGCTGCTGGAGGTACGCCGGGAAGCGCTTGAGATATTGCTCGTACGGCATAACCCCGATGGTCTGCGCCCCGAAGAAGTCGCTGTACCAGACGCCGAGCATTCCCATCAACGCCGGCAGGTTCTGCGCGAACGGCGCGCTGCGGAAGTGCTCGTCGATGGCGTGGAACCCGGCGAGCATCTCTCCGAACTGGTCGGCACCTATCGCGATCATCGTCGACAGACCGATCGCCGAGTCCATCGAGTAGCGGCCGCCGACCCACTCCCAGAACCCGAACATGTTGTCGGTGTCGATTCCGAACTCCTTGACTTTCTCGGCGTTCGTCGAGACCGCCACGAAGTGCTTGGCAACCGCCTCTTCGTCCTTGAGCGCGTTTAACGCCCACTCCCGGGCGGACCGCGCGTTGGTCATAGTCTCGAGCGTCGTGAACGTCTTCGAGGAGACGATGAACAGCGTCTCCGCGGGGTCGAGATCGCGCGTCGCCTCGACGATGTCGGTCGAATCGACGTTCGAGACGAAGCGGAAAGTCATGTCGCGCTTTGAGTAGTGGCGGAGCGCCTCGTAGGCCATCACCGGCCCGAGGTCGGAGCCTCCGATACCGATGTTGACGACATTCCGGATCGTCTGGCCGGTGTGCCCCCGCCACTCGCCGCTTCGTATCCGCTCGGAGAACGCGCTCATCCGGTCGAGGACCTCGTGCACCTGCTTGACGACGTCGACGCCGTCGACGATCAACGAGGTGTTCTTCGGCATCCTGAGCGCGACGTGGAGCACCGACCGGTTCTCGGAGACGTTGATCCGCTCGCCACTGAACATCGCCTCGATCCTGTCTTGCAGGCCCGACTGGTCGGCGAGGGCTTCGAGCAGCCCGATCGTCTCGTCGGTGATCCTGTTCTTGGAGTAGTCGAGAAACAGGCCGGCCGCCTCCGCTACCAGGCGCTCGCCGCGGGTCTCGTCCGCCGCGAACAGCTCACGCAGGTGCTTGGCGCGTATCTCTCCGTAGTGATTCTCGAGTGCCTTCCACGCCGGCCGTTCCCTCAATGGACGAACGCTCGGCATCACACGCGTGCTCATCAGGCCTCCGGGTCGGATCGGTGTCTGCCGGGGATCCTTTCAGAGAGCCGCCGTCGGATCGAGCCTCATCCGGGCTGCCGGCCACCGCCCATGAGGATTCCGTCGATCAGGTCGCGGATCACGGCCCGGACGTCCTCCCTTGCCTGATGTGGATCTTCGGCGCCGGCGAGGTAGATCGCGGCTTCGTCGAGTGCTCCGAGCAGGACGAGGGCGAGCGGCCGGAGTGGCTGGGGCCTGAGTTGCCCCGCCTCGATCGCGGCGTTCAGCAGCTCCTCCGTGGCGGCGACGCCGTTGCGTTGCGACATCTCGCGGTATTCGGCCCAGCCGATCACGCTCGGCGCGTCGAGCAGCATCAGCTGCCGGACCTCCGGTTCGCAGGCGATTCCGAGCCACGCGTCCGCCATGGCATGCATCGTGTCCGCCGGAGTCTTCGGCTCGGCCGCCGCGACCTCGGCCTGCAGACGCTCGATCAGCTCCAGGTCCATCGCCTCGATCACGGCGCGGAACAGCGCCGCCTTATCGGCGTACTGGTGATACATCGCGCCGCGGGTGACGCCGGCAGCTTCGGCGATCTCGGGCGTGCCGACGTCGGCATAGCCTCGCTCGCCCCACAGCCGGCGCCCGGCATCGATCAGAGCACGCTGGGTCGCAGCCGAGCGTTCAGCTTGAGTTCTTGCCATTACATGCAGCCTGTTGGTATTTTACGTGCAGCCTGTCCGTAAATCCTGCGCCGTTCGGAGGAACCACATGCCCGACATCACGCTCAGCACTGGAGCTGTCCATTATGAGAAGTCCGGTCCGACCGGGGGACGGCCGATCGTATTCATCCACGGCTATACGATGAGCACCTCGCTCTGGCACGAGCTCACCGACCGGCTGACCGGGCGCGGACTGCAGTGCTTCGCCCCAACCTGGCCCCTCGGCGCCCACACCGAGCCCGTCCGCGATGGAGTCGAGCTGACGATGGAGTGCGTTGCCGCGATGGTCGCCGAGTTCCTGGAGGCGCTCGAGCTCCACGACGTGGTCCTCGTCGGCAACGACACCGGAGGCGCGATCGCCCAGATCGTCGCCACTACGGCGCCGGCCCGGATCGGTGCGCTCGTGCTGACCAGCTGCGACGCCTTCGAACATTTCCCGCCCAAGGGCTTCGCGCCCCTGATGGCCGCCGCCAAAACCGCCCCCACGTTCCACGCCCTGCTGGCGACGCTGAGGACGAAGCCGGTTCGCCGACGCGGCTACGGGATGCTGGCGCACACCGACATCGACCAAATGGTTCAGGAATGGATCGAGCCCGCGCTGACCGACTCGAGAATCCGCGAGGACCTTCGGAAATTCACCGGATCGCTCAAACGAGAGACGATGCTCGATGCCGGCGCGCGCCTGGGGCAGTTCACCAAGCCGGCGCTGATCGCCTGGTCCGCGGACGACACGTTCTTCCCAATCGATGACGCCCGCCGTCTCGCTGCGGCGCTGCCGGACTCACGGCTCGAGATGATCGAGGGCGCCCGGACGTTCTCGATGATCGACCAGCCCGACGCGCTCGCCAACGTGATCGCGGAGTTCGCAGGCGCCGGCCAGGGCACTGGCGCAGCAACGGTGGCCGGGCCTGCCGCCGGATAGGCCCTCCCGGCTCGGATCCTCGACGCTCTAACCGCGGCGGCGCGTTCGCTTTGGGAGCGTGCCGCCGGCGTCGAGCAGCGCCCGCTCGAGGAGTTCCGGGCGGTACTCGGAGTCGAGCAGCTCGGAGACCTCGAGGCCGGTTCGAGCCAGGTGCGAGGCCAGCGCGCCGGCGCTCTGGTCGCGGTCGCCCGCCTTGCAGGCGTCGAGGATCTCACGATGACCCGCAGTCGCCCATGCGGTCGGGCCATGCCCGATGTGCAGCCGCCGGTAGCGCTCGGCGTGGTCGAACATCTGCCCGAGCACGAAGTTGATCCGCTCGCCGGCGTGGGCGGTCAGGCCGCGGTGGAATTGCTCGTGGGGCAGGTTCCAGCGCCTGTAGTCCTTCTCCTGGGCGTAGTGGGCCATCTCGGCCATGTGCCCCTCGAGCCGCGCCAGATCCTCCGAGGTCATGCGGGGCACCGACAGGCGCAGCGCTTCGGCCTCGAGCGTGACCCGCATGACGTACAGCTCCTCGAGGTCCCGAGCATTCATCGGCGCGACCCGGACCCGGCGGTTGGGCTCGCCCTCGACCAGGCCCTCGCTCTGGAGCATGCGCAGCGCCTCGCGCAGGGGCGTCCGGCTGATCCCGAGATCCTGCGCCAATGCCACCTGTGACATCACCGCACCGGGCGCGAGCTGGCCGTCGAGGATCGCGGTGCGAACCCGCTCGTAGACGTCCTCCGTGTTCTGACCATTGTCTGCCATCGGGCTCCTCCTGCCGGTCACGCGCCGAGCATGCTGTAACCGCCGTCGGCGACCATGTACGAGCCGGTGATGTGATGAGCGTCGTCACTGGCCAGAAACAGCGCAGCGCCCGTCATGTCCTCCGGCTTGGGAATCTTCCCAGCGGGTGTCCCGGAAAGGACATCCTCGCGACGTCCCGCCTTCCATTCGGGTCGAGCGAGCAGCGCCTCGGTCTCCATGAAACCGGGCGCGAACGTGTTCACCCGAACCTTCGGAGCCAGCGCCTTGGCGTATGACTTGGTGATCCCGAGGAGCCCGTACTTGCCCGCCGCGTACTGCGGCGCTCGCGGGCTGCCGCGAACGATCACGGTCGAGCCGACGTTGACGATCGCGCCACCGTCCCGCTCGACCATGCGCTGACCGAACTCGTGCACCATCAGCATTGTCCCCTTGATGTCGACCGCGAGCACGTGGTCGATCGCCTCCTCGGTGACCTCTTTCCACGACGCCTGGCCAGACGCCATGTCGCCGACGTTGTTGAGGAGCACGTCGATACCGCCGTTCTCCTCGAACGCCCACGCCGCCATGCGCTGGATGTCCGCCCACGAGGTGATGTCGCCCTGGACGATCTCGGCCTCGGCGCCGGCGTCGCGGACCTTGCCGGCGGTCCGTTCTGCACCGTCGGCCGAGCTGCGGTAATGGAGCAGGACCCGCGCCGCGCCCTCCTGGGCCGCGCGCGCCGCGAGCGCGGCGCCGAATCCGGTCCCGGCGCCCGTGACCATGAACGTCTTGCCCTCGAATCTCTGGTGCATCCCTCTCCCTAGTGGGCGGCCACTAGACGATCGTGCGACCGCCGTCGATGTACAGAACCTGACCCGTGATGAAGCTCGCGTGGGGCGAGCACAGGAACAGCACGGGGTCGACCACCTCGGGCAGGGTCCCGAACCGTCCCGCGGGGATCAGTTCGACCAGCGCCGCGCGCTTGTCGGGGTTCGCGGCCAGGTACGCGCGCGTCAGGCTCGTGTCCATGTATCCGGGCGCGACCGCGTTGGCCGTCACCCCGTGTTCGGCGTACTCGTGGGCGATGACCCGCATCAACTGGTTGATCGCGCCCTTGGTGGCGGCGTAGGGACCATGGTGCTTGTGGCCGCTGCGGCCGGCCACCGAGGAGAAGAACACGATCCGGCCGTTTCGTTGCTCGCGCATGCCGACGGCCGCTTCGGTCGCGGTGTGGAGCGCGCTCGTCAGGTTGACCGCGATGATCCTCTCGACATCGTCCGCGCTGTAGTCCTCGATCGGCCTGCGGTCATTGATGCCCACGCAGTGGACGAACACATCGAGCCCGCCGAGGTCTTTTCGGACGTTCGCCACCGCCGCTCGCGCGGCCGCGGCATCGCTCAGATCGGCGGCGTGGCGGACGGCGGTTTGCTCCTCCAGTCCCGTCATCGCGTCGTCGGTGACATCGGTGATGGCCACCGTGGCGCCAGCGCTCGCGAATCCGTCGACGAGTGCGCGGCCGATTGTCCCGCCACCCCCGGCAATGAGGACGCGCTGGCCCTCCAGCCCAAGCCAGTCAGACACTCGGGGTCGACTCCTCCCGCGCCCCCGCTCCGCCACCAGGAGTCTTTTCCCTGTGCGTGAACACGTTCAGCGTGACCGCTCCGTCCCCGGCTTCAGGCACGGTCGCGGAGTGCGGCGTATCACCCGGCAGCGTCGCAAGCTGACCGGCGGTCAAGTGAACGGGCTCGCCCGCGACCACGAAATCGATCTCTCCCTCGAGCACCGTCGTGATCTGGTCCTGAGGGTGATGGTGCTCCTCCCAGCTCGACCCCGCGCCGTAGCGGTACAGGGTGGCGGTGAGCTGTGGCGTGTGGACGGTGGCGCCAAAGATCCCGGGCCTGACCTCGGCGAACGACTGCTCGCTCCAATCGATCTTCTGCGGCGCATCCATGACTTCCGTGATTATTGCATACAGTTTATAGATCCGTCTACATTAGGCGCAACTGTTCCGGGCCGAACCAGGACAACCCCGCACTCGCGCCCCCCACGGGTGGTGAACGCCGGTTCAGCCACCTCCTGTGTGGACAACTGCGCACTCGTACACCGCTGCGCCGGCGAGTGCGCACTTAGCCCGCTAGGTTCGGGCCGAGCAGCGCCGGCCCTCACGACTCGCTCCAGCTCCGCTCGACGCCGCGGATCAGATCGACCATCGCTCGATGGAGCGGGACCTTCATCCCGACCTCGTCTGCGACGGCGACGATGCCGCCGTTGAGCGTCGCGATCTCGGTGGAACGCCGCGCGGCGACGTCCTGGAGCATGCTCGGGCGGTGACTGTAGTTCGCCTTCGCCGCGCTGTAGACGAGATCGGCCGGGTCCTCCTCGAGCTCGAGCCCGAGCGCATCCGCGACCGCCCTGCCCTCGCGGAGTAGCGCGTCGACGAGGTCGCTTGTGGGCGCGTAGTCGCACAGCTGGCCGTGGGTCAGGCCGGTGAGCGCGCACAGCGGATTCGTGCAGGCGTTGAACAGGAGCTTTGTCCATTGCGCGCCGCGGGCGTCGGCCCGCGCCCGCGTCTCGAGGCCGGTCCCGTTCAACCACCCGGCCAGCCGCTCGATCTCCTCGGATGTCGCCGGGCGCGGCTCGAACGGCCCTATCCACGTCGGCCCGGCCCCGATCATGCGGATCACGCCGGGCTCGACCACCTGCCCGGCGGGGAGTGTCACGCCTCGGATCACGCGCGGGACGTAATCGGCGATCACCTCCTCGTTGCCGATCCCGTTCTGCACGCTGCACACCGCAGCGGCGCCGAAGATCCGGGCCGTGGACGAGATCGCGGCCTCGGTCACCGTGCCCTTGGTGGCGATGATCCCGAGCGCGCAATCCGGGATCTCCGACGGGTCGGTACGCCCCCGTACGCGGCCCGTCAACTCGACGGCCCCGGTGACCCGCAGGCCGTTCCTGTTGATGGCGTCGACGTGCTCTTGTGCGGGATCGAACACCCACACCTCGAGACCCAGGTCCTGGGCGAGGTGGGCCGCGAACAGACCGCCAATCGCGCCCGCGCCGACGACGCAGATGCGCTCCGGCACGGCCTTACCGTCCCGCGAGCACCGCGGTCGCGATCTGCGCGCACACGGCGTCGTCGGGGCCCGCGATCCCGAGGCCGGCCACGACCCGATCGCCTTCGCGGACCGGCAGGCCGCCCGCCACCGTCAGCACCCGGTACGGGAGCACCGACGTCAGCGCCGAGTCGATCTCGGCGCTCGGGCGTTGAAACGTGGCCGCGCCCGCGGCGACGGCCTCGGCGATGAACGGCGCCGCGCTTGGCGCGCCGTCCATCGTGTCCTGTTGGATCGGGTCGCCGCGACTGTCGAGCACCGCCACCGCGATCCGGGTCTCGCGGGCGACAGCCTCGGCGATCGCCGCGTCGGCGAGCCCGATCGCCCATTCGTGCTCGGGCTGGTTCGCCGGCGGAGGATCGGCATAGCCGAGGCCCGGTTCGTCGGGCAGCTCCTCGAACACATCCAGCCACCGCTTCTTGTCGTCGCCGTGCTGGCCCTCGTACGGCAACCCGAGGGTCCACAGGACGATCAGGTCCTCGGAGTTGGCGGGCTTGCCCTCGGCGATCAGCATGCGTCGGTCGATCCCCGGGATGTCGACGAACGGGCCGATGGTCGCGCCCGAGGCGCTGAAGCCGCCGACCACGACGCCGTCGTCATTGCGTATCGGCATCCCGCCGGCACCGGGAAAGATGGCCTCCGGCGAGCACGCGACGAACCCGGCGGCGATCGGCGCCGGCAACGTGGTCATCCGCTGATGGTGCTCGGTGCTCGGGATCTGCTGGGTCGCCGAAATCCAGGCCTTCGACCGGGCACGCGCCATCCCACCGGCGCCGCCATGGTCCATCCGCGACGCCGAGACGAGCACGCCCGTGCCGCCCACGACCGCGAACGCGCCCCGCGCGCCGATGTGCGCGGCCTTGTCGATCGCGCGGGCGATCAGCCGGCGTGCCTCGGCCAGCGGGATGTCGGTCGTGTGGCCCACGTCTCCGACGGCGTCACGCCGCTGGGGCCGGCGCGCCGGCGCGTCCCCAGCGCTTGACCTCGGGCATCAGCTCGCTGGCGAACATTCGCATCGAGCGTGCCACCTCCTCGGCACCCATCCCCGGATGGTTGAACTGGATCACCATCTCGTCGAGATCGACGTCCTTGTGGCGCTCGAGCACCGCGAGCACGTCGTCGGGCGTCCCAACCGCGAACGGCTGGCCGAAGATCCCGACGCCCGGTGTGTCGCGCATCTCCTTCACCGAAGGCAGCGGCATGTCGAACCCCCGGTTGCGGTAGAAGGTCACCCACCAGTGCAGTGAGCGCTCGGCCTCGTCCCAGGCCTGATCTCTCGTCGCGGCGACGTGGACTGTGACCGGTCCCGACATCAGGCGGTAGGCGTCACGGGTGCGGCCCGCCTCAGACTGGGCGTCGGCGTAGACGTGGGCGAGCGGGGTGTGCAGAACCGATGCCAGGTTGTAGCCGCGCTCGCCGGCCTTGGCCAGGCTCTGCGGTCCCATCGCCGCCATGTAGATGGGCGGTCCTCCGGGCTGCACCGGGGTCGTCGTCATCTCGAGCTCGGGGTAGCTGAAGTAGCGGCCCTCGTGGCTGAACCGCTCACCGCTGAAGCAGCGCTCGATGATCTCGAGCGCCTCGTACGTGCGGCCGAATCGCTCTTTCGGCGGGATCCCGAAGACCGCGCACTCGCCCTCCATCGGCCCCGCACCGATCGCCAGAAGTAGCCGGCCGTTCGACAGGATGTCGACGGTGGCGGCGTCCTCGGCGACCCGGATCGGGTTGTGCAGCGCCAGCAGCAGGACGTAGGTGCCGAGCCGGATCCGCTCGGTCCGCGCCGCCGCTGCCGCCAGCAGCGGGAACTGCGACGGGTTGTGGCGGTCCTCGGCGAAGTGGTGCTCGGCGATCAGCCAGCTCGAGAACCCGAGCTCCTCGCCCAGAACGGCCTCGTCGATCACCTGCCGGTACACGTCCGGGAGCGGGCGCGGGCTGTCCGGGAGCACCCGCGCGGTCATGGCAAGTCCGATGTCCATGCTCTTGCTCCGATCAGCCGACGAACGCGATGTCGATCCTGGCGTCGCTCGCGGCGGCCGCGAGCCGGTCGCGATCGACTGTTTCGGCCTGCTCCGGGAAGATGCGCTGCTCGGCCACCCGGCCGGCGACCTCATAGAAGCGCTCGACCCCCGCCGGTCCGTACATGCTCGCGAACCGCGTGAGGTGGGCGTCCATCGCGTAGGTGTGCTCGACGCCGGCCGGGATGCTGACGAAATCGCCCCGGGTCAGGAGGTGCTCCTCGCCATCGACGGTGACCAGCAGGCGGCCGTCGAGGCAGTAGATCGCCTCGTAGGTGCGCTCGTGCACGTGGGCCGGGATCGCCGGTCCCCGCGAACCCTCGGTGACCGTCATCCCGAGCTCTCCCCCGCTTTCGGCCCCCGTCATCAACTGGAACGCGACCTGACCGAAGAGGACATGGCGCGGCCCCTCGCCGGCTCTCAGGAAGTAGGCGGTTGGTGCCCCCGGGAGCGAGTCGTCGGGGCCCGTGGTCACGTCGGTGTAGGGCTCGTCGGGGAAGTACTTCATCCCGAACTTGGCCTCCGCGGCCCCGAACTTCGCGAACGGCGGCGGACTGTTGTCCACCTGGGGATACGCCGGAGCGGCGTAGGGCGTGCCGGTGAAGTCAAAGAACCGGTCCCACCCCGCGGGCGCGATCGGGCCCATGAACTGGCTGTAGTGGCCATGGAACTGGTAGGCGTGGAGCACGCCGGCGGGCACGCTGGCGACGTCGCCGGGATACAGGATCCGGCTCGCGCCGTCGGCCCACACCTGGACGACACCGCGCACGCACAGGAAGTAGTCGTGCTCCTTCTCGTGGCGGTGCAACGGAATCGGCCCTCCCGCCGGCCCGACCGCGGTCATCACCGACATCGCGCCGGCGGTCTCCTCGGTCGAGGCCAGGGCGCGGCCGACCTGACCCAGCAGCAGGTGCGCGCGGCCGTCGCCGTCGGCGAGGTAGTAGGGCACGGGTTCGCCCGGCAGCTCACGTACGGGCGCCGGCGAATGGACCTGGTGGGACATTGCTCTCCTCACAGCCTAGGTTCCGGGTTCTTGGTTGGATTGTATACACTTTCGTCAAATGCGTGCAGCAATCGGTTCCGGCTCATACTCCAAGTGCGCCGGCCCACGAGACCATGAATAACGCGACAAACCTCCACCCGCGCGACCCCCGATGGACACATAAGCATGCTCTCCGTGCTTATGTGGCCAATCGGGACGCCAGAAGGGAGCTTTGGCGCGTTATACAGGGGGACCGGCGCGCGTCTTGACACGAGTAGCCGCAGTCACCGGTGGCGCCGGTGCGATCGGGGGCGCAATCGCCACCGCGCTCGCCGCCACCGATCACACCGTCGCGATCCTCGACCGCGCGGCCGACTTCCCGGTCGATCTCGCGGACGATGCCGCGGTCCGCGCCACCGCCGCGCGCGTGCTCGAAACCCACGGCCGTTGCGACGTGCTCGTCCACGCCGCGGCGGCGTTCGACCGGGCGTCGCTCGCGGACCTCGACGTCGCGACCTGGCGCCGCGTCCAGGCGGTCAACGTCGAATCGGCTCTGTGGCTGTCCCAGGCGTTCGCTCCCGGGATGGCGGAGCGGGGCTTCGGGCGGATCGTGTTCGTCGTCTCCGACACGGTCTGGGACCCGCCGGCGCCCGACCTCCTCGCCTACGTCGCGAGCAAGGCCACGCTGATCGGGATCGCGCGCACGCTCGCCCGCGCGCTCGGGCGCTCGGGAATCACCGTCAACTGCGTGGCCCCCGGGCTGACGCCAACGCCGGCCGCCGTGGCCGACACTCCCCTCGAGGCGTTCGCTCAGGTCCAGTCGCGACAGGCGATCGACCGCCCCCTCGCCCCCGGCGACATCGCCGCCGCCGTCGCCTTCCTCGTCTCCGAGGCCGCCGGCGCGATCACGGGACAGACGCTGTGCGCCGACGGCGGACTAATCCTTCGGTGAGCACGTGAACCGAGCCGACTACGACGAGTACATCCGGCGCTTCAACGCCGAGGACGCGACCGCGTTCGACGACTACATCGCGCCCGACATGCGAATGCAGAACGGGACGCTGGTATTCCACTGGGCCCAGGGGATGAAGGACCACTACGCAAAGATCTGGGGCACCCTGCGCGAGACGCTGCACGTCGAGCGTTTCGTCAGCGACGAGGAGACTCTCGCCGTGCAGATGTGGACGCACTTCGAGGCCCTGGTCGACACCGACGACTCGATCTTCGGGCCGCTCCGGCGCGGCGAGTGCCTCGACTATCGCGGGGTGATCATGTACGCCGTCGCCGACGGCAAGTTCATCGACATCTGCGTGGCCTACAACAGCTTCACCTTCACCGACCTCGAGGGCCACGAGGTCAAGCGAGGGATCCCGCACTAGCGGCCGACGCGAACGTACGGCTCGGCGTTGACCTCCGCGCCGTCGGCGATCAGATAGGAGCAGAACCGCCCTTCGGGGTCCCGGCGGGCCCGGATCTCCTGAAGCCGCGCGAAGTTCTCGGGACTGAGAAACCGGTCCGGCCGACGCGTGAAGTCGGTGTCGCCGAGGTACACGCCCTTCCCGAGCTCCGCCAGCCCGTGCGTGTGCTCAACGACCCAGCTGCGGTAGCGCTCGTCGTCGGCCGGGTCGGTCCAGATCGCGTATGTCGCGATGTAGGCGTGACCCTCGATCGAGAAGGCCATGTCGGGCAGCGGCCGGCTCGGGGCCCAGCCGTACCAGATCGAGAACGAGTGCTCGGTCGGCAGCTCGGACCAGAGCGCCCGCAGACGCGGAGCCAGCTCGGCGGCCCGCTCGTCGGTCCAGGTGCAATCCACGGCGTACCGGTGGTTCTCGGGATTTTGGGCCGCCTGGGCCTCGTTCTCGAGCTCGACGGTCGTCAGGCCGTGCTCGTGCGCGATCGCGCGGTCGGCGATCGGGCACGCCACCAGCGGGGCCAGCACGCGCTCGGCCTCCTCCTCGGTGTCGCAGATCGCGGTCGTGTGGAGCAGCAGCACCGGCGGGCCCTCGGGGCGCGGCACGCGCGTCGCCGCGATCACCGGCTCGACCACCCGGTCGAGCGACGGCAGCAGGTCGTCGATCCAGCCGAGCAGCGCCTCGAGGTCGTCGAGCTCGAACATCCACGTGTCCTGGGTCATTGCCCGCGGCAACGGATAGGTTCGGAGATGGAAGCGTGTGATCACGCCGAAGAACCCAGGCCCGGCAC
>Ga0335072_10010046_pt1 | contig 13631 bp, 12 predicted proteins | sample Lox_Sample_21_FD_206725 | JGI IMG/M metagenome (GOLD analysis project Ga0335072, IMG submission 206725) | Soil microbial communities from Loxahatchee National Wildlife Refuge, Florida, United States - Lox_Sample_2.1 | ecosystem: Environmental > Terrestrial > Soil > Wetlands | place: USA...
TTCAGCTGTTACTGGAAGAAGAGACGGTAGTTTGGCCACTGAGGAGACTTGTTGTCTGGTCGATCCCGAACACGTAACGAACCTCAGCAACCCGCCTAGAATATGTTAGAAGTTGCAGCGCTAGGAGGGGAATGCAAGATTGAATTTACCTTCCAGACGGCCCTGGTTACACTGATGCAGTATTTGCTGACGGAACCGCTAACTACTAATTGTTCTACTTTTTCTTTCTAGAAAAAGATTTAGGGACCCTTTTTTGGAGTACATATTGCGCAAATACACGGGTACTATGTCCTAAGCAATATCAGATACACCACTCCAATTGAGACTGTCCTCATTAAGAGTATAAAGACCGTCGTTAGGACTGCTAACAAGGCCTAGCTTTTCGGCTTGTCATATGACTGCTACCTATAGAATCGTGAACTTTTGTAGCCAGAAATAGTATTGTCCTTCGTACTCCAAGCCATACTCATTCAAAACGGACTGGTAGATTGCTCTAAGAGTGAGTATATAACAGGACGTGACTACGAGACCTCCTGCCCCTAGAAACTCACAGCATTTTGCTCCTGTAAGTCTCCGTATACCGGTCTGCTGCCAGTAATCGCTTGATGTGGCATTGTCCATACGGAATCCTTGCCTATAAGAAGTTCTCAAACCTCATGCGAGCCTTGGAATATAGGCAATAGTTTATTTGTGCCACCCCATTGAGGCTGTTGGAGTCCTTGAGGCTGTAGACGGGTTGCACGCGTTGTTGGGACATAGAAATACTGTGCCTTAGGATAGGTCATCTTCTTGTGAATCCATAGTTCCACCTTCCACTTGGATCTAGGAGGGCTTCGTCTTCATTGATGGATTTCGTAGTAGCCTAACTCGAGGACCTTCATATGGCTGTATCTTAATCTCCCAACCTTACCAGTTAGTGATCTATTCGTTATCTAGGTCGCACTTCCAGTGTATAAGTCGGTTAGGTGCCTATCGCTATTAGGGGTATGGCTAACTCCAAAATACGACGAGAACTGGTCGCTAATAGATTCAGGATTTTGGAGGTCGATATGTGGGAGATAATCGAACATGTTATATGTCTAAAGGTCTTGACCAAAATATATTGGATATCTAAAGGAAGGATATTGCTATGCGTTAGTAGTTGGAGTAGCCGCTGTCTAGACTCCTTCCGGGCGTTTACGACAATTACTAGACACCACCCTATGAAAGCTATAGGGTATTGCATACGTGATCCCGTAGCAAGCATAAAACATGCTATATTAGTTATCAGTTCCAAATACCAAGCTTGGAAGCGTTCGACCGTTCGATATATCTTAGGAGTACCTAAACATATCCAGCTCAGCTCTATTTATAAAACGAAGGGAAAGTTAACTCACTGGATCCATCTGAATTAACTTTATCGGGCAACGCTCCCGACGCAGCTAGGATGTCAGCTTCATCTTTAGCAGTAAACTTCTAGACGTTCTCGTTCCCTCTTGGATGCCATATTCCTTATTAGCGACGCGACGGCTTCATCATTGTTCATGTCGATGCTACTCATCTTGCCCTAAACGTTCGTCAAGTCGCACATGTCACCGTTCACAAGCTTCCCGATTTCCTCAGCTCCAGTAACCTTAGGTTCCTGATCGAACTCACAGCCTTCATCGATCTCGCAGTCTTCATCTAACTCAGAGTCGCTCTGCGAGTCAGGGCTTTCAGTTCTAGCTTCTTCCTCTAGACCCTCTCATGGACTAATGGCTATACTATTATCGCTAGAGGATTCTTCACCCTCCATGTCTGGGGCATATTCATACTCGTCGCTCGAGGCCTGGTCTGCGTCACTGTTGTGGGGAAACAATACAGCTTCACATTTAGTGCAGTACCATTTGCCTATTGGGGTTAGATTAACTGAGCGATAGCATTGAAAAATACATACCGATCGGGAAATCCTGTAAACCAACACATTCAAAATGATGCCAATTACTCGTGTAGTATCCGAGTCCATCACAGTAGACTCACCACTCTTCACCATCTTCATCGTCTTTAAACGCGCGCAAGCAGATGGCACAAAACGCCTCGTCGACTGCAGCATCACGGTCGTCCGTATCAACAACTGATTGCGGAGAGAGCCAGGGATATTCGGGAAATCTGCTCGGATAGCAACTGTCCTGGGATGCGTCCTCCATCCTTTGATCAAGGACTTCACTCAGGTAGCAACTTGCGTAATAAGAGTCTCCCATCCTTTCGCTCAGATGGTCCAGGAGAGCTTATGGATTCTAGTGATGGATGTCCACCGTCTTGCTAAGCAGCCTAAAGCGGAGACGTGCTTGAGGAGCCAGGTATTTGGACCTCTCCTTTTGTTGGCGCGACGTCTAGGTCATTAGTGTGACAGTTCTGATGTTCAGTTCGGTCGCCCACAGGCCCTAGTGGTCACGTGTTTTTTGGTAGCTAGGGCTTAGCGTAAGGAATTTTTAACCACCGATAAGCGAAGAAGAAAATCGCACAATCAAGTCTACTTCGTGACGGAACGCTCATTACGACGAGGCATATCTCTGCACTTCCTACGACTGACTTTCTACACATCCTCCTCAATCCGATCGGTCACACCAATGGATTCCTCCTCTAAAGTCCCCGTCAAGCTCGTCAAGGTGACCCGAGTCCTCGGCCGAACTGGTACGCAATCTTGCACAGTACCTGCTTTTCTTCGTACGTGGCAAACTAATAATCAGAAAAAAGGTTCTCGTGGAGGCGTTACGCAGGTGCGCGTTGAGTTTATGGATGATACGACTCGCTCTATCATTCGCAATGTCAAAGGCCCCGGTAGAGTTTGTGCTCCTCTAATGAAGTGAGCGGCGGCTAACTTATCTATAGTGCGCGAGGATGATATTTTGTGCCTCTTGGAATCCGAGCGGGAAGCTCGACGCCTCAGATAAGATGCAGGAGCTACAAGAGGGAAGAATGGGAGAAGTGCAATGCCTATCATGGCCTGTAAGAGGGAGGATTATCATATTGAATCCCAGTGAAGGAAATGGGAAAAACGAAGGATGCAGTTTCGGTTGAACGAAAGCATCAGGATTGTTTCCTCTCGCAAATTCTACAAGTTGCTGTGCCCTCCTGTTTCTCCCTCCTTGCAAAAGTTTACGGCGTCTCGCTCACCTCACCATTAAGCACCGACACGCCCTTTCCCACTCCTGTGCTATTAAATGCACCAGTACTTCCTGCGTGACTTGAGCCCTGAATCCCGTCAAACTATAAACACTCCTCCCCTCTGCCTACGTCAATGTGCCCACATATAACTACCATCGACCTCGCCCTCCAGATCTCTCCTCGTAACTTCTCACAACCTTTCCTTCCATCGTCAAGATGTCTTGCTAGTGGGCCATGCATGAACAGGACATCAGTCCTCGCAAAGACTTCCCCGCCCAGCCGGGACCTCCATCGCCTTTATACTAGAACCCCAGCTCCCGCATCGCGGCGATCTCCCCAGACCAAGCCCCCCGCCTTCTGTCCCCTTCTTCCCCCGGTGCCTGCCAGGATGTCCGTCAAGCTCGCGGTTCGGATGCACAGTGGCGAAGGCTGTGTCGAGGAAAAGGTCGTGATTGCCTGCAACGCCTAACTTGTGCGGATGTAGCTGCGACGCGAGCGGGCCTGGATCTCGGCGAAAGCGCCATACTGCGAAAGGTGGCCATCGTGTAGGGGCTAGGCACTTCGTACAGTGGATAATGCATTCAGGAAGGCTGAAGCAATTTGCTTTAGCCAAACGCTTGTTATTCGACAGCGAATAGCTAGCGCTCTCTTTGACAAGTAGGTGGCAGTGAGGCTACTTATTTAGTAATTGCAGGCTGCGAGAAAGTTATAGCTTCGTACAAGGACAAGCAGCTTAGGGTTTTGCATCCTACTATGGGAGTAGCAAGGTCTTCCTTAGTATACGACTCTTTATAGGAAACCCGCACGGCATTAAGCTCAAATGGTGTAAGATTAATAATAATAATAATAATAATAGTACTACTATTTAGAAGGTAGTAAATACCCTATTACTATTCTTACTAACTATAACAATTTAAGATACTTTATAACAACTAAAGTGCTAAGCTAGTAGCAAGCTAGATAGGTTTAAGTACTACTAGCATATAATTTTATTATTATATATTGTTTTAGCAAGGTCAATCTTGTTAATAGACCTTCTTAACATTTAAACTATAAGCTAGATATTAATTAAAAGGGACTAATGCTTTTAACCTTATATAAGAAGTTGCAAATTGCAAAGAAGAGTAAATAAATGCAGTCTTCTCGCTTCTTCCGGTACCAGTTTTCTCCAAGGCACCTCAATATACTCACTTTCTAGTGAAATAATCAGCTTCTCCACTTTCCTTTGCATCATGTGCACCACAGGATTTTTGCGATGTAATAAACAATGGTCACCGACTAGGTACTGACGCTTAATCTTTCCTGCTTCTTAGTTGCCATCGGGCCCCATGTTATGCTCCCAGGTGAATAAATTAAGCCAGTTGAGTTGATATGTAATTTGGTGCACATAGCTCGGATCCGCCGAGACGTTACTCAAAAACATTTGATCTCTCCCACCAACTTGATTGGCGATTCATGGATACAAATCTGGAAAAGATTCAAAACTGAAAGGAATCAGATCGGTGTCTGTATTATTCTACCAGAATACTGAAGTATCGCTATTTGAAAAAATTTCTACATGCGGTATTTAGGACGCGCCTGAAGATTTGTATCGTCTCAAATGGAATGAAATGGTTTTAATAAAACGGCGCTTCCTTGGCGGGCTCACCGCAAGGCTCAACGAACCCAGGTGACATTAATTTGCCAAAACTACCAGAAATATACAAATTATGTAGACAGAAAAGTTCTAGTTGCTCTATTCGCGAATTTGAAGCAAATGCCTCAGTATCTCCTCCGCATGGTTTACCGGCAGGCTAAAATGAGCTTCTTCCTCAAAAAGCTTCAACTCAGCCCCCTTCATCAGCTTCACCACATTTTCCGGCATGCTGCACGGACAATTGACATCCAGCTTCCCATGCCAAAGACACAATCCATCGAACTGCACCTCCTCCATCTCAAATTCCCAGTCAGTACCATATAGCCTCGCCTCCCACGCCGCGCCCTGACTGCCACCCTTCAAGCACTCTCGTAACGAATCAACAATCTCCTTCCTGAAATGCAAATTCTCGATAACCTTCCGATCTGCCTCCGGCCGGCCACTCATCTCCTTCACGAACAACTCCTCTAACGCCTTCGGGTCCGGATCCCGCGCCACCTTCCCAAGCTGCCAGTCCAGCAACCTCCCAAACAAGCTCGTCGCCCATGCTGCGACAAACAACATAACTCTCAACTTCATCAACATCCCCTGCACGCCCAGCTTTAGCGGATAAATCCCTGAGACAACGGCAGCTCCCAGCAATCGTGATCGCGGAATCTCCTTGGCGCACGCGAGAACATAGGGACAGCCGCCTGAAGTGCCGAGAACGTAGAATTGGGAGATTTTCAGGTGGTCGGCCAGCTCGAGGAGGTCGGACGGCCAGTCTAGGATGCGCCGAGCGGGCTGGAAGGTCGAGAGGCCGCAGCCGGGGCGGTCAGGGGCTATGAGCCGCGCGGAGAGGGAGGCGGCGATGGGGGACCAAGAAGTACCTTCGAGGCGGGAGGCCGGGAAGCCGTGGAAATAGAAAATTGTGGGTGCTGTGGGTGTATTGCTGCCGTATGAGGAGTAGCTGAGGGTACGACCGTCGCGGAGGGTGAGGAGTGAGGGGTCTGATGCCATATCTAACATACACGAGGATTATTGAGGGGGTTGAAAGGGTGCACTTGATGTCGGGAGACATGCGCCTTTAGGACACAGAGGCCGTAGAGCGGGGTTGATACTAAAGGGTGGGCGATTGTCTTGAGGGTAGAGAGAGAAGTTGTGTCAGACTTCAATAGATCGAAGAAAATATTCAGGGAGATCCAGCTCTTGAGATTGGTCTGATCTCTCCTAATGGAATTTAAGTGCGCTATATATCCATGGTAGTGTCTAGTTCAGACAGTACTGACACTGGAACTAACCGTATCCGAGAATGGTGATACTGTCGATCATACGTCTACCCATGTCCTGATGCCAGATTGTAGGGTGACATCATTGTCACGTGCTCAGTTTGACAAGTTGTGTCATTTTGGGATGACTAGCTTGGCCTGAAAGCTATTTAACTGCTGATAGTAAACGAATACTGTAACCAGTTATTCATTTAATTAACCTTTTGATGCATGGAAATGTTTGGGATTACGTTAGCTAGCTCAGGCTATTTTGGGTCTAGTCCTCATGCCAAGAGTGACTACGCCTAATCTGGAAGTCACATGAGGACCTAGCAGGGCGATCCCCAACATGTGAGCTAACACGTGATGGCTAACCTTTAGCTAACATTGCTTAACGGCACAACGAGTCAACGACGACGTGTCATATTGCCATCACATCATCAAGCCCCGCTATCGCTTGCAGTAAGGTTGGCTACGACCTCTATCCTCACTGAGCGCCCTCAACCTCGGTAGTTGCCAACCATGGGTACTGTAAGTTTCTATCCACACATGAGTTAAGAAGCTATGCTTATCAGCAAGAGCGGAGCAAGAAAGGCAAGACGGGCAGCCGCCAAGCATGGCGGCCAGGGCCAGGCCCAGTCAAGTGAGGCACAGGAGAATAGTGAACGGTAAGAGTATTCCAAACACAATCTTAGACATCTGAATTCCAACACTCCATCTAGATCAGCCTCTGTCCCTGAGGCTCAGGGTTTAGAAGGCCAACGAACCCTACCACTAGATGTAGCCGCTGCACTGCCTACCAACGTATCGGTCTTCTTCCCAGCTGACCGCTCCGCCTATGACAACCTCCAGAAAGCAACTCTGTTCACCCGCTTGCATATCCGCCATAGCAGCCAACAGGTCGCTGCAGCTCTCAGCCGGACTCCGTCCGTGAAGCAAACATTTTGCCTAGCACATCAGAATATCATCCTAGTTTTCGACACCGAACATGAAACGCACGTAGAGCATGTAAGGGCTGTCCTCCAAATGCTTCGGGACAGCAGCATGTTCGCGGACATCAAGGGATGCGTCTTCGATGCAGCAGATGCCAAGAGAGCAGGCTTTCAGTTGGATTCGCTTGGTGATCACGGCGCAATCATGGTGGTTGACCTTGGGTTGCAGTCCCAGGCGTCAGAGGCGGGCTGATTATCACTTGCTGATTCCGCTGATCATGGCAACCTAGATTTCGCCATGGGACCCATAAGCGTGGAGGCATGGGAGGATTCTGGGAAAGCAAGAGCCACTGGTGGAATTGGTCATTTGTGAGCCGATAAGGTCGAACTCAGACGCACAGTAAGGGGAGTTTACCATTAGAGTGTCATTCATTTGGCGCTAGCTACTAGTCGAATCGACAAAGTGACATAGTACATAATGGCAAAGCCACGTGCAATTACAAAAGCAACCCTAGCCATATTTTCCTGCGAGTGTGTCAACTCGTGCGTGCACGGGACAGCCGCGCGACCGTACCACCCCAAGAGCGAGTGAGCAGGGCGTCTACTCGAGCCGGGAGACAGCGACGACAACACTACAACCAGCGCGACGACGAGCCTCTGCAGTATGGCAACTGCCTCGAGGGACCCTCCGCCGCCGGCCCCTGCCGAACCGGCCCATCTGATACACGCGAACGTGGGCCTATGGGTGCTGGTGTGCCCGCAGCGCAGCCGTGGGCTGCACCGAGCACCTCCGCAAGCTCCACAAGACCCCGTCAGCGCTGCGCCGGCAAGCCGCTGCGTATGCGCGCGATTAGCCGTATGATGCGTATGACTGGGCCAGCGTCGTGCTGCAGCTAATCCTCCCTATCCATAATTGTGCGGAGGAATCAGCCTTGTACCGTGATTCTATATTAGCTCCTGCGCTGTATCCGGGTTATGAACCAATCAGAATCCTAGTCAAAATATGTACTAAGTTAGAGGCCGCCTGCGGGTTTCAATATTGGGCTGCCTCTGGGTTTTGAGAATTACAGAGAACGGCTATTCGAACCTAGAAAGCAAGGATATATTGGTAAGTGCTATTTCAACACTATTCATATATCTGTCGTGTTATTGTCGTCATCGGCCTTTTAAGGGTTGCTAGTCGCAGTTAAAAGGGTGACAGTAGTTCGCAGAGTAGCACGGCTCGGGCTGTACCAACACGATCTGTGCCATTCGGTTACTCTGCTTGGCATCCCATTGAATGCATGAAATGCCGGCTTTATAGCACCGCTCATGCAAACTCTTCTCCAATGATTTTAATGGTATAATTGTTGAAATTTACTACCAATTTCGGTGTTCTCAGCCTCCTCGCTAACCACTTTCAAATACAAAGGAACTGGGAGAATATTGTGTAAATAGTAGTCACTTAGGTCACTTAGAAAGTGATAAGCAATAATTCCAACAACAACAAAAAAAAACAATTGTATTTTCTGCTTGTAATACTACTGTGAAAATTCTAGTAATCTTTATAGTAATCATAATCCAAATTCAACAATAATTACCACCGTGGTACCGAACTTCTGGCTGTGCGCTGGCAACCGAAATAATAAACTCTTGCCCGCCCCAGCACCCATAATGACCAAAATTGAGCTTTCATTTCTCATAATGGCCTTCAATGCGGGCTTTGCGATCCCCGGAATTTGGCCTGCTCGCCCAACATCTGCTTCAGCTCCTCATCAATGTCAATCTCTTTCAATCGCTTCCATCGTGCCCGTTGAACCTCCTGCATGTCATCATCTGCCCCTCGCTTCCTCTTGCATCCTACCCCCGGCCTATCATGAGCTGACCCAAATTGAAAAACCTTGTGCTTACCTGCCAAAATTGCTCCTGCTAGCCGATGATCGCATTGCCCCCTTCCATCAATTCACAGGCATATACTGTGGTGGGTATAGTGGCTTTGCCTGCACCGCTCTTTCTTTTATTATCAAGAGAATTGTCGTCAGAATTTTATTATTGTTGTTTTCGTCGGATATTTATCATCTAGTCTACAGAGAGTCGTTGAGAATATATTTGTTCCATTCGTCGCAATGTTATTATTACTACGGTTTTGAGTTTTATTCCCAACCTTTAAGTCCTACTCCGAGTCTACAGCCTATCTATTCTGTCTTTGTCCTCCACACCCCGACGATGGTGCGCTACGACGGCAAATCCTATGATTTCCCTTTACAATACCATGCCGGCAACGTAGGTACAATGACCACTTTGTAAATCCCATGGATTATCCCGCCCTACATCCTCCTCCAATCTATCCCCTTCCTCGCCTAGTTCTGGATTTTGGAATGGATGCTCTCAGCAATATCGACAAGATATAGCAATGAAAATCTACCTCAATGCACTGATGTGCAACTTAACTCCTACTCTTTCTCCTCTTTAACGTTCACTTTTGTCATTTAGCATGCTGCTCATCCAAGCGGTCTCTATTGAACAACCCTTGTCTAACCCGCCTCTGCACCTCCGCTTCAATCTCTAGCCCTGTCATTGACCTGTCCTCCCTTCTACTCCTACTCTCTCTTTTTCTTCTCTATCCTCACCCTGATCTTTGTACAGCCGCGCCAAGCCTTGGCTGTATCACAACCGCTGCTGCTAAAGCCTAAGAAGGAATACCACGCCCTACTTATTATCCTGTACTCAGCACGTGCTGATGCTACATGGCCCGGCGCTTTCTCAATTCCGTGGGCATAGGCATTGCCTGCAATAATGGCCGTATGGCCCCACATCTAGCTCTCCCATGTCGGTGCTGGCTCTGAGCCATAATCCCTTTTGAAGTTGGCCACACCAAGGTGCTGGCGCGAGATGGCAATAGCCGTATGTCGCCCGCCAGGCTCCCTGGATCGACTACGACGCAGCTGAGAGACTACGGCTGTTGCGTGTTTGGCGGAGGTTCATGAACCAGAATCTACAATCCTCCCTCTTAGCTTCGATGCTGTTGAGCGGCTGTGATGATCGTCCTTGAAGACTGCCTCACACTGGCAGAGTTACGGGCTCAGCAGAGTCCAGACCCTCCCTCGATCTGCCGTCGTTGTACCATTATCGTCCATGATGGTAGAGCACTAGGGAGAGTGAGATGCCGCGTCTCTTTGCAGCAAATGGAGGATACAACTTTTGATCTTCTGATGGAAGAGTTCTACAAGAATACCTAGGAATGGAGTGATTTCTGGGGTCGTCACTATCGGAAATAAGCCTGTTTCTTAAACCTCGACAATGCTGATGTTCGGAGTCTAATAGTTTCTACCTTCACAGACAGACTGCCTGCAAACAAGCTATGTGTTTATGTCTACTAAGAACATATTCGATTTTACTTTAGTTCTATACGACTCTAAAGACTCGTCACACGTTCTTCGAGCTCTGTTTGGGGCGAGACGGAATGCAACGCTATGCTGACCTGCTTTGAAAGCGCAACAAATCTTCTCAAACAAGTCTTAGTCCTCGCCGAGCTGCATGTTCTCTACTATCTTTGGGACACATGTCACCTCGTGGCTGCTTACTCCGCAATGATGCTCGGAAAGGTGAATCATCTCGACATCGAAGCTTTCCGGGCTATATCACACCACATCGCTTAGCATTATTGAGGGACTAATATATGCTTGTCTAGATCTTGCAACACGCAGGATATCTTCTCCAAGGAAAGCGGACTGAGGGTTTATATATTCTCTCTGAACTCGTGTCCACGCCGAAGCTGCAGTCTCAATCGCCCTACCCTCCAATTCATCTGCTACCGGAGTTCTCGAGGAGGCTGGCTCTCCCTAAAGCGCACTGCATATGCAGGTCCGATACTTAAAGAGCATTATCGCTAGAGTAAAGCTCGACTATACTTCGAAGATGGCTAGTTTCAGTCTACTAAGAGGCCAGGTGGATGATTCGAAGTACTTTGACGCGGTATTCTCAATGCAGAATCCGACCCAAGTACAAGATGGCTATGATTTTGACTTCGAGAATACTGGATTTGGGCCGCCTTTTCAGGGGAACTTGGGTGGTACTTCAGCTGACATAGGTCTGTATGCATCGAAGAGTGCGTATGATGAGATGGATTGTCATCTTGATAGTGACTTTGCTTTGTTTGAGTCAAGGCTACTATACCAGACATTTTCCCAGAGACATTATGAAGATAGATTAATAGAGCTTTCTTCCAATATTGTTAGATAAAAGATATCAGGGATTGAGTACTAAGCTAACGACTTAGTCTGCCTCTGTCTTTCATTCAGACCTCAAGCACAAGCTTCACTCCGCTTACCCCCTTCTTTAATTCATCCAACCCTTTATTCACAGCCTCCAAACCTCCCTGAATCACCTGAACCTTCGGACTAGGCACAAACTCTCCATTCGCTAGTTTCTCCTTCAACCAGACGTTAAAAACGAAATGGAAGTGCTCAGTCCTCTCCTCCGCATCTGCCGGCGCCCCAATAAACTTCACCTCCACACCGTCCACCTTAGGAAAATCCTCTGGCAAACGAGGAGCCGATGCCAACTTCGCCATCCCCTCCCCTTTCAACTCCTTCAAGACCTCCATACACTGCTCTAATGCACCCCTAACTGCATCACATCCAGTCTGAATTGTTACCCCATCCTCCTTCGCCGCCTTGATAATCTGCCCCACCACGTTCTCATTCTTATAATCAAACACCCTACTAGCCCCCAGCTTCTTCAAATACCCATGATGCTTCTCGCTAGCTGTAGCATAAACAATAAACCCCATCGATTTCGCAATCTGCACCGCCGCGCTACCAACACTACTCGCACCGCCCCAAACCAGCAAGCCCTTCTTATCCGCAGCTGTGTATTTCGTGTCACGTGCCAACCCAATACTGTACCAACCAGCCCATGCCGTCTCGACCGACATGGGCAACAAGCTCGCTTCATTGAAACTTATCCCATGTGGCAACGGAACCGCATTCGCAGCAGGGACAATCACGCGCGTCTGGAAAGCACCGTAGTCTGGAGCCCCCTTCTCGTAGAAACACGACGCAAAAGCGGCGACCCTGGTGCCTGGCTTGAGATCCTCAGCGGTCACGGAAGAGCCGGCGGAGATGATTATGCCTGCTACGTCAGAACCGAGGATTGCAGGGTAGTTGGCAATGGAGAAACCGTGTTCGCGTTGGTAGTAGTCGACTGGGTTGAGAGCGATGGACTTAACTTCAATGAGGAGCTCGTTGGGACCTGGGGTTGGGGTGGGGCGGTGGGTAACTTCGAATTCGGCACCCTTTGAAGGGAGAATTGTGGCGAGATGGTGGCCTGAGGGAATGGAAGACATTATGGGTTTGATTGATTTTCAGGGAAAGATAGAAGAAGAAAAAAGAATCGATAATATATGAAGGACTTGGGTATTGGTAGTTTGATTGACGAGTTTATAGAAAGTGTGTGCTATGGAAACAAGAACATTGAAATGGATTTTGTGTGTCTTATATAGAAAAGAATGGTATATCCTACCTGACGTAGCCCCTGCTAATGGAGTTTACTCGGATTTTACATCTAGCCTAGCAAGCATTTAAGTCCGAGAGGTAAAGGTTTACGCTAGGAGGACTGTGGAATACTGTGTGATGCATTGCGGCACGATCTACTGCAGGGGCAGGGGCCATTGGTCAATAACCGTATCAACCGCACAACGCTAACCTCGAGTCGTATACGGTGTTCGCGCTAACCTCAAGTCGTTTCCGCGGATTTACGGAGGAAGCGGCCAAAACAAAATTTCCCTTTCCTATTTGGGATTAGCGGTTTTCGCGTACAAAAGCGCTCATCAACAGACTCAAGATCATGTTAAGGCTCGATAATTGGATATAAAGCTAGTTCCAATTCATAATGTAGCAGTTGTGTATACATAGAGGCCACTTCTTGGCTATATTTTGGTTGATTAGCGCCCACCCTATATTGAATTCAACTATTCAATTAAGATTCACAGAAAGAGAAAGACTAGTGAAGAATGCAGATTGAACTTAAGAGAAGATTTGTAAACTTAGAAAGCTGGAAGAATATGTTTTCGCGGTGATCTCCCGGATTCCGCATTTGTTCCGGAGTACGGTAGCTGGCTGTTGTAGTGTCTGCAGTCATGCTTTGAATCACGTCACTGTGTGTTAAAATAAGACAAAGAGTTCATGTTTGCATGTTTGTAGCATCGTATGACGCACTACTTCTCACTTCTTCCAGTCTTTCACAGCCTCATCCACCTGTTTCCTATAAACTTGTTGCACGTGGGCCTGCTCCAAGAACACCTTATACTTCGCGTCCAGCAATTTCTTCTCCCATTGATCTTTGCCAGGTAAGACAACTTCACCAGGCTTACTCATCCGGGCCATGATACTCCATAAGTCCTCCGTCTTCTCCTCTTCCCCACCAGTTGCCGAGGCGGCTTTGGCGCCCAACATAGCAGCCCCATGACACACAGCCGCCGTAACATATTTTGGGATAATCACTGGGATGTCGCACACGGTGGCGATCAGCTGCATAAGGATTTTGTTCTGACATTGCGAACCGGACATGTAGAGTGAGGAGATGGTGTGACCGGCTTTGTTCATGGTGTCGATGATGTGTCGCGTCTGTAGAGCAATGAACTCCATGGTCCCGTAGTAATGCAGAGATAAGCTGTCGACCCCCTTGTCGCTGCGGAGACCAATGATCGAG
>Ga0335072_10010047_pt1 | contig 13630 bp, 13 predicted proteins | sample Lox_Sample_21_FD_206725 | JGI IMG/M metagenome (GOLD analysis project Ga0335072, IMG submission 206725) | Soil microbial communities from Loxahatchee National Wildlife Refuge, Florida, United States - Lox_Sample_2.1 | ecosystem: Environmental > Terrestrial > Soil > Wetlands | place: USA...
TTCTGTGAAATCTCCGGCGAGCGGTGTTTGTCCAGGTGATTGACCTGCCACCATTCTTTCCATGACAGTTGTTTATTCCACATGGATTGTAATTTGACGAGGCCCACATCCTTGATCTTTCGCGCCCGCTCGTTGTGCGCAATGTTCGCCCGAATCACTTGGATGTTCTGATTGGCCTTGTCCGGTTCACGTTCCAGCAGTTCCTTGGTTTTGCGGTCAATCTCGTCGTGACGCTTGGAAAAGCGGTCAACCAATTCTTTGCTGACCCCGGCAATCTCAAAGTCCCCGCGTGGATTGTTTTCAATGCCATAGCCCAGCCGTTGCAGTGACCTGACCATTTCATGGTAATAGACGTTCCTGACGAATTTCTGTGCCCCAACCATGTCACAGGCTTCCAAAGCCTTCCAGCGGCCTTCTACGGCATCCCATGTGGCATTAAACAGGATGCAGTGACTATGCAGGTGCGGATCTAAAGCCCTAGACGTGTCATGCCGGAAGACCGCGCCGACCATGTTGCCGGTATTGCGGTGCGAATATTGATTGTCCTTCCGAATCCGTGTGGCCGCGAACATCTGCAAATGACGCATGGCGATTTGAATGGCTTCATCGTGCGCCTCGATAATCCGTTTATCATTTCCCACCAGCGCGGCAATCGAAACCGATTTAGGCGGTGACAAGGTAAAATCATAGAACACACGGCGATTGGCCGATTCATGGACATTCCCATCCTTGTCCATGCTGATACGCTTTGAATTAAGCCGGGGTGTCAGCTGTTCCCCTGATTGTGGATGAAGGTTCCGGCACAGGTTCACAAATTCCTTTTCATTGGTAACACCTGATAATCCTAATTGCCTGGCTCCTTCTCCAATCCATTGTCCCGTAACGCTTCGACCTTCCATGTAGTAATCACCAACTCTCAAGTGTTCTTTAAAATAATCCTCGGCATTTTTCAAACTGTACTGTGCCTTCATCTTCAGCATGATGACAGGTTAAACCATCATTTGGTAAATCTTGCGCTATGGGTGGCGCAAAATGAGTGGTTGATGATGTTATGTGTAATTGCGTTTGAAATGGGACGCTATTCTCCTTGTATCCACAAGGGACAGACGTAACAACGAAAACGCCAAAGAAAAATCAAACGCATAACATTATGAATGCACCCATCGTTACCGCCGAGGCGAAGGCTCGCCTGGTCGAAGCCGTCAAAAACTATACGCCACCCGCGCCGGAGAAATACCGCGCACTCAACGAAGTCAAAGAATCCATCATTGCCTTGCGTGAACGCAAAGCCTCGTATGAAATCATTCGCACGCTGTTGCACGAGAGCGCCGGCATCGAGGTATCACACCAGACCGTGGCTCGCTACTGCCGCGAGGTGCTGGACGCAGCCAGGCCCAAGAAGTCCCGCCGCCCCAAGACGCCAGCAGAGCAACCGCCCTCATCAGCTCCCACTGAATCGCCTGCACAATCACCGTTTGGCAACCGAAGGCCACGCGGACCGCGCATCGCTGATTCTAAGAATCTGTAGCACAACCAGCGCAGGTGTCGCCAGTCGCGGCGACCAGAGAGCGACTATAAAGCAACCCGCCCATCCTAGAAGCAAAAGCCTTTCGGGTTCAAAGTCCGCGACCAACGCACGTTCACAGCCGTGTAACGCGCGCTCGTCGCGGACGGATAAAGAAAAGCGCAGTCGCGCCTTGCTTCCGTCTGTCATTGGCAGCGCCGCTCCCGGCGCACGGCTCCGCTCAAGCCAGCTACGCCGACTGCCTGCCGCTTTCCGCCGCCAACGCCAGACCGAAGCGTAACAAAGGAGCATCATTGCTTCTACCGCACAATGGACGGCGATAATGGGACGGATTATTACACAGACCACTTTCTTAAAATCATCCACCACGAATAACCTGCCAGGCTTGTTTGACAGCATCAGGCAAACCATAAAAGTCAAAAACCGTGATGAGCAATGCCGAACCCCAACCGGCAATCAGCAGGAACCAGCCGATTCGCCATTGTCCCATTTTTTTGCGGGAACTGGCGAAATGGAGCAGCGGGAACATTGCAAACGGCAGTTGCAGCGCCAGAACCACCTGACTAAGGACGAGCAGATCGTTGATGTTATTGGCTCCGCGAATACCGATGAAGATTACGGTGGGGATAATAGCCAGAGATCGGGTGATTAACCGGCGTAATGCCGGAGAAATACGCCAGCGCATAAAACCTTCCATGACTACCTGACCAGCGAGTGTGCCAACGATGGTAGCACTTTGCCCGCTGGCGAGCAGGGCGATGGCAAAGAGCCAACTTGCAGCCACTGTACCTAATAGCGGAGCAAGTGTCAGATAGGCCGCTCGGACCCAGTCAGTGGAATCGTTAAACTGGACGATTTGACCGCCGGCCACGGTGACACTGTCCTTGCCGTAAAAAACGAGTGCAGCCAACACCAAAATGGCGGCGTTGATCAAGAAGGCTACGGAAAGATTGGCAGTGACATCAATAGTGTTGAAACGAATTGCGTTACGAATGGAGGCATCGTCCTTCTGAAACTTCCGGCTTTGCACTAAAGCAGGATGCAAATAAAGCACATGTGGCATAACTGTCGCGCCGATAATTCCAATGGCCACATAGACCATGTCTGCGGAACCCAAGTGCGGTGACATCATCGCCCGGCCCATTTCAAGAAAACTGGGTTGCGTTTGAGGGAGCACAAAGATTTCTATGTAGTAACAAGCCGCTATGGTCAAAACCAGCAACAACACGACGGCTTCAATCGTTCGCATCCCAAAACGCTGGAGCGCTAATAGCAGGAGAACGTCCGCACCGGTGATGACAACGGCCCAAAAAATGGGAATGTGAAACATTAAATTGAGTGCAACAGCGCTGCCAAGTACCTCAGCCAAGTCGCACGCGATAATGGCCACTTCGGCCATGAGCCAGTTAGGAATGCGTGTCCATTTGGGATACCACTCATAACAACATTGCGCCAGGTCGCGCCCTGTTGCCACGCCGACTCGTGCCGCAATCGCCTGGAGGAAAATAGCCATCAAACTGGCCAATGCAACTACCCATAGGAGTCCATATTTAAACTGTGCTCCCCCGGCCAAATCCGTGCCCCAGTTGCCGGGGTCCATATAAGCGACGCTGACCAGAACGGCCGGCCCGACGAAAGCGGCCAGTTGCCGCCAGAAACCGGCGCGGGATGGCGGCACCGATACGCTGCCGTGCATTCCTTCAAGCGACAAGTGGCTGGCTCGCGCATTGTTTCTTCCTGCATGAGCCCCAGGCTCGGGAACACCAGTTCCCATTGGTTTAGATGAGGTATCCATTGATAAACCGTATTTTGGCCAAAGGCAGCATCTTGAGACTGGCTTTGCCCGGATCATTACTACAACAAAATAATTCCTGTATCAAACAGAATGTATTATCCATAATACTATCGGGAAGTGACGTTCCGTCTTTATTTTAAAATCATTGATTGGGATTTATGCTCTGGTTTTGTTCAACCTGTTTCGCCAATTCGTTGTATTTGGCGACTACCGCATTTCGATCTTTGACCTCGTCATTATACTTTCCGACCAGTTGGTCGCGCTGGGCCACAAGATTGGTAATCGCTTCGTTTTGTTTTTCAATTCCCGCGTAGGCGTCCTTCAATTTCGCCTCAAGGGCATCCACGGCTGTTTTATATTGGGCGACTTCATTGGTCAGGAAGGCGTTGGAAAAGTGCAGTTGGAAAATGTCCACCTTCTGCGACGCGATCGTCTGTTCGTTGGTGGCGACCACACCCTTAAGGTCAGTGATGCGTCCGTCCATTTCATCCACCTGATGGTTCAACGTAGCGATGGAGTTAGTATAGCCCTGGATGGCGGTATTGCGTTCATATACCATCTGGTTCAGCGACTGGATTGCGCCGCGCTGGACGGTTGCCTCTCGCCATTGGAAGACGCAGAGGCCGCAAAGAGCAATGGCCAGCACAATAAATAGATTAACCTGGAAATTTTTCATGGGTTCGGGTGGTCGGGGGTCGCCTGGACGGCTATGGCAACATTTCGGACACCTGCGCGCTTGACAAAATCCAGTACAAACATAATTGAGCCGTGGGTGGCATCCTGCGCGCCGGTGATATAGACCGGGAGATTGGTATTCAGGTCGAAGCGATTCGTGAGCATATTGAACAATTGAGGGAAGGCGATGGATTTGCCGCCAGTGGAAACCTGGCCATCCCGATTTACGGCCAGATTGACCATGTCCGGCTTTTTGGCGGCAGTAGCGAGTGTGGCGGTCGGTAGATTGGCCTTGAGGGTGCGGACGATTTGCATTTGCAAGCTGACCATCATGAACGATGCCAGCAGGAAAAACATGATGTCAATCAACGGGATGATTTCCAGCCGCGATTTCTTTTCTGGAACGGGTGTGCGGATTTTCACGGCGTGCCCTCCTCGTCGCCGGTAATGAATGCGACATTTTGGATGCCCGCTGCCCGCACGATTTGGTAAACCTTCACCATATTGCCGTGAAGTGTTTCGCGGTCCCCGCTGATATAGACTGGCAGGTCGGAGTTGGCGCGAAAACGGTTGCTTAAAGTTGTGGCCAGTTCGGCCAGTGGAATCTCCCTTTTTTCCAGCCATACTTTTCCGGATTTGTCTACGGCGATATTAACCATGTTGGGCCGAAAATCCTGTTGGGATTCCAATGCGGACGGCAGATTAACCCGGATGTTTTCGGTCTTGTTCATCTCCAAACTCACCATCATGAATGACGCCAACAGAAAAAACATGATGTCAATCAACGGGATGATGACTATCCGCGAGCGGCGTTTAGGAATAGGCGAGGAAATTTTCATCAGCTACAGTTCAATGGCTTGTGGCTTGGACGGGTGCTTCGGGTTTGGCTAGATGGATTTCGGACGTCTTCCCGCTGCCGCCGACCATGACTTCGACATTTGTGGCAGCCGTTTCCAGTTCAAACTGCAATTGTGCGACTTTGGCGGAAAAATAATTAAACGGAATCAGTGCAAATATGGCAATCCCCAGTCCGCAGGCTGTGGCAATAAGCGCCTCACCTATTCCGCCAGTTACGCCCGTGACGGACAATTCAGCGGTCCCGATGTTGAGAAATGCACGCATTAATCCGGTTACGGTGCCGAGCAAGCCAAGCAAAGGCGCCAGTGTGACGAGAGTGTCCATTACCATGAGAAAGCGTCCGGCGCGTTTCAGTTCGATCCCGGCTGCCAATTGCAATGCACCCAATAGCGAATGGGAATGGCCGGAATGTTGGAGGCCGTGGTAAACGGTGCGAATGATCGGGTCTTCCGAATCCCCGGAAATCTTTTTTGCCGCAGCGACATCAAAGTTTTCCAGTGCGGCGAATAATTGCTCAAGTTTTTGCGGTTCGCGCTTGAGCCTTTCCTTCCACCACCAGAAGGTTCGTTCGCCGACGACCGCTACAGCTACGAGGGCGCAGATGAGAATCGGCCACATAACCGGGCCGCCTTTAAGGAAGAATTCGAATACAATATTTGCGAGCATAGTTTAAGAGGAGGTTAAAAGTTCAGTTGCAATTTGTAGGTGATGCTGGTTTCAAAAACGTGGGTTCCTGCGTCGGTTGGCAAATGCCAGTGTCGTTTGACGAAGTCTGCTGTTTCGTGGTCAAGGATGGCAAAGCCGGAAGACCTTTTGACCTCGACGGAAACGACATTGCCCGCTGCGTCTCCAGTAATTCGGAGATCCACCGTTCCTTGCGCTCCCTGCTGCGCTGCGGCCTCTGGATACGACGGTTGCGGACGATCTCCGCTTGCGCCTGTATTGGCAAGCGCGCCGATTTGCGCCCGTGTACGCAATGGTTCTAGCGGCGGTGCTGCTGCGAGACTCGCCGGACCAATAAGCGTGCCAATAGTTGGTACGGAAAAATTGACGTTTGGCGCCGTTGGCAATGCAACGACAACCTGGGGGGCATCATTTTTTTCAGGGTCGGCTTCCGCTTTTTTATCCGTCGCCGATTGCGGCGGTAAAATGGTGGGGGCAACGACAACGGGAACAATTTCCTGGAGTGGTAGTGTCGGCTTGATAGCAATGGCACCTTGCCGTGCGCCAACAATCCCAATCAGTAAAAAGAGAAAAATGATGGAGTTCAAGCAAGCGAGCTTGCGCTGCGGGTCAGAGCCGTTCTCGGCCAGGCTAAACCGGGCCAGTTCCGATTTCAGTTTCAACCCTGATAATGATGCTGGCGCGTTCACAGTGGCTTCCTGGTTAAAGTTAAAAAACCGCCGTAATGCCGCCGTAAAAGGAGCGGCTCGGCCCATAGGCCGCCGCCGCAATGCCGAGTCCTGTGCCATTTCGAATCTCCGAAGTTTCATTAAAGAGGTTCAGGCAATCGAAACGGAACCTTAACTCGCTGATGCCGGCATGGTGCAACTGCCAGACGTATTCAATGCCGGCATTGAAAGTCCAGTAGGCCGGCAGTTTATCCATATTTGCAAAGCCGGCGCGCAAACCGTTGCCATAAAGAAAATCCGAATGCAGCAGGGTGTTCTTCATCAAGAGGTAAGAGACGCCGCCCGAGCCGGTGAACTTACCTTGATGGTCCAACTGGAATGAGTTCTCGGTTAAATAACTCAATTCATTGTTTGGAAATTCATTTTCCTCAGAAATAATGTCTTTTGCTTCGGTCTGGACGTAGGAAAAATTGCCATACGCCGAGAAAGGCCCGCGCTTATAGGTGCTGCTCAATTCCGCGCCGTAGACCAAGCCTGAGGCATAATTAAAATTGTTTAAAATGACCGCAGAACCAAACTGGCCGTCATCGAGGAGGTTTTTGGCCACCTTGCAATAGGAATCTACGTCGACCTGCCAGGCTTTAGTGATCTGCCGGGAAATACCAGCGTCAAAATAATGGTCGCGTTCGGCTTTCTGAGGATCGTCCTCATCGTTGAAGGGTGCATCAGTGGTATATTGGAAGGCCTTGACATAAGAGGGCGGGATGTATTGCAGCGTCGGCGGCATAAAATACCGTGCATAGCCAATGTGGGCAGTAGTGGCATCGTTAATTTGCCAGACAAGATTAGCGCGTGGGCTGATTTGACCTTCATGGTCAAAAGAAACGTCAAACCGGTCATAGCGCGCACCGTAGTTCAAAGTCAACCGGTCATTCAAATGCCACTCATCCTGCAAGTAAACGCCGGAGGTCAATCCGTCATTGCCACTGTTAGCAACGATTGTCTCCGGGATGGTGGACGATTGTGGCGACCCCGAAGTTGGCAACTCCTCACCCACCCCGCTAGGTGAAAATTGATCGCTGGACGGAAAGACAGAGGATGAGGTGTCGAGTGCTTCAATGTCATAGGTGGCCAGTGCCCCGGCTCGGAGCGTGTGGCTGTCATTTAGCGTATATGCAGTGTCTATTTGCCCTCCGTTTGCAAAATCACTGTTTTTTATAGAGGCGGCGTTGCCGCTAAAGAGCAGATCTTGCACCGGATCGGGAGAAAACCGGATGCCGGCGTATCGAGTAAATGCTGAAACCTGCGCAGAAAAATCTCCCTGTGAAATTTGATACGCAAGCACCGCATAATAATTCTGTTCATTTTGATTATCATTGATGATGGATGAATCTGCCGGGGTGCTGTTCTCGCTATTCATGTAATTCGGTGAAAGGCCGGCAGTATTTGGAATCTCGAAATCCGCGTAAGAGACACTCGTGAGTAAGGTCACTCGGCTGAAATCGTTGAGCAGGTAGGAAAAGTAGCCGAAAGCCTTCCCCTGGTCGGTCACGTCATGCAACGGGTCGGAGTTATCCATCGGATTGTCAATGCCAAGATTGCTGTGCAAATACGAAACCGTGACGAAATAATCCAGATTGCTCGTCGTGCCGCCAAATGAACCGGAAGGGTGAATCGTGTCATAACTGCCGCCGTAAAGGGAAACCTCGTTGTCGTTGAGTTGCGCGCCTGATTTTGTAGTGACATCAAAAATTCCCGCCGTGCGGTCGCCGAATTGGGCCGGCAAGGTTCCGGTCATCAAGGTGACTGAATTGATCATGTGCGGGTCAATTTCCTGCGCGAAACCATTGAGACTCTCGGGGAGTAAAACACCGTTGATGCGATATTGAAGATCGCCGTGGTCTCCCCGGACGTGCTCTTCGCCGAATTCGTCCTGCACCACACCGGGGGCATGCAACACGAGTTGCTGGAATGAGGAATTTTCTCCCTGTCCTGTGGTCTGAATCTGATTTTGGCCAAGCGTGTAGGTGACCGCCCCGAGGTCTGGGGCGATTTGGTCTCGCTTGAGGTCTAGATCACCAATTACTGTCATGGACGGCAATGCGACGGGGGCGTTGGTTCCGGATGGCGGGTTGCCACTTTTTAGCGGCATTGGCACAGGAATAGTGGCGGGCGGTTCGTTGGTAGTCGCGGCGATACCAGTTGCGACTACGGAAGAACAAAGGCATCCCGCCAATGGAATTTTTTTTATGAGAGCAGGAGTCGCCCATTTTCGGAAAGTCCACCCCCCGCATTTTTTTCGGGCCTTATTTTTAGAAACCAAACCTTGGTTTTGCATATTTGCCCTTGAAGAAAACAGAAGGGGTGTATAAAGTCAAATAAAATGTTTTCAGTATAAAACATTTACTTAAACCTAATGAATGTGGTAAAAACTCGCCTTTGGACGGGCGGCTTGCTAAAAAGCTCGTATGAACGCAACCGCCCAAAAGAACAAAATGACCGGGCAGGCTCGATCCGAGTCTACCGAGGACCATTTGGAGCGCATTCAGGAATTGATCGAGGAGAAAGGCTACGCCCGCGTAGCCGATTTGGCCGCCTCCCTCGGGTTGAGCACTTCGGCGGTATCCAACATGGTCCGGCGGCTGGCGCAACGCGGCTTTGTCAATTACGAGCGTTATCGCGGGTTTACACTTACCGCGACGGGCCGTCAGGTCGCGCAGCATATCAAAGCCCGCCACAAAATCCTCACCGAATTTCTGGAATTGGTCGGTCTCAATCCAGAAACGGTGGATCGCGAAGTCGAGGACATCGAACATCATTTGCGGCCCGAAACGCTGTCAGTCTTTTCGCAATTAGTACGCTATTGGCGCGCAAATCCCACCCAGTTGAAGGCGTTCAGGCGATTTGCCAGCAAGGAAGCCAGTTCCGACGGGAAACCATAGCTTTTGGGGCGCAGTTCCGTTACTTGGCCGGGACCTGGTTTTGACTCTCATGGAGGGAGAAAACCAATGGCCGCTAAAAAAGCCCATCATTCAGGAAAGCACAGGGCCCTCGAGCGCCAAGCCGAATGCCTGGCAAAAACGCGGCGCGACCATGCCAATGAAATTATTGAAGATTATGTGAAGGTCATTGCTGATATGTTGGCAGAGTCGGGTGAAGCGCGGGTCGTGGACTTGGCCAAACGGATAGGCGTTAGCCATGTAACCGTGATTCGAACTATCGCCCGTCTCCGAAAGTATAATTTTGTTACCACTGAACCGTATCGCACAATTTTTCTCACGGAAAAAGGACGCACTTTGGCTACGATCTGCAAGAGCCGCCACGAGACGGTGGTGGCCTTCCTCCGTTTACTGGGAATTTCAAAGCGGATTTCGGAAATGGATGCCGAAGGCATTGAGCATCATGTCAGCCCGGAAACACTTGCGGCTTTCAAAAGCGCTCTGAGACTGGACTAATTGGAAAAAGATTTTGCTTCCACCGACAGCATTGAGCCAGGCGGCAACGGTCGGTTGAAGACCACCATGAAATCACCCAATCCGGAATCTTTGTACCGATGATGCAGTTGTTCTGGAAACGTCGAAACATAATGGCGTTCGATTAAATGGCCTAGACCATCCTCGACTTTCACCTCAACAACGACGCGGTATGTCCGGGATGCCCATTGGTAGTGGCCGCCCTGATAGCAATGACCCGACAATCGCCAACCGCTTTCAGATGGACGCAGCCGAATGGCATAAAATCCAAGAAGATCGTTATCTTTTAGCTGGACAGAATAACCTGGCGGCGCATGCGTAGCATAAAGGCAGCATCCCGCAAAGAGAATGCTGATGAGCATGATGGAGGCAAAATTTAGAATTCGAGATCCCATAACCCGGCGGCGCGTTCGAGTTCGATCAGGGCGGTGGCAGCATCGGCGAGTGAATCATTGTAGGCTTGATGGACATCATTGTCCGCGCTTTGAGCCATCAGCAGGTCGTCCAATGTCGAATTGCCATGCTCGTAGCTAAAACGTTTGGCCCCCAAAACATCATCAGCACCTTTGAGCAGGTTCGTCTGAAATTTCTTCACGCGCTCCTGCATGATCTGATAAGTGGTGAATGTTTCACGCACCTGCACTTCCGCCTTGAGTTCGGCGGACTCCAATTGTTTTTGTGCCTGTTCGGCGGTCAAGCGAGCCGATGCGATTTCACCTTTGTTGCGATTCCAAAGCGGCAATGGGAACGAAAGGCTGAAGTTCAAATAGTCCAGCGCAGGCGAGGGATTAACAAAATTCTCTGTTTCAGTGCTGTACGTGTACCCCACGCCAGCAGTGACGTCAGGGACGCGGTTTGCCCTGGCAACTCGAACACCACTTTGTGCGCCATCACGGGCATGGCGCATGGCCACCAAATCAGGACGATTTTGCAGCGCGTCAGCGACCAGTTGCTCCAAATCAAAAGAACGCGGTCCAAGCTCCAATTTACCGCGCAGAACAAAGGTAGTTTGCCCGCGATTGCGACCTAAGAATGTATCCAGATTTAGCTGCGCTGTCTCGGCGGCATTTTCCGCATTGAGCAGGTCACTTTCCGATTGCAACTCATCAACTTGTGCCTGAGTCAGGTCAGTTTGGCCAATGTCACCGGCCTTGAAGCGATGATCTTGCACATCCGCCAGTTGCCGGAGATAATCTGTGGTCTTGCGCTGTTGTTCCAGCGCTCGCTGGGCGGCGAGGGCACCGATAAAGGCTTCGGAAGCGTCAAGTTTCAGGTTTCGCACAAAATCCTCAAGCGTTGCAGCCGCAGCCCGATAATTTTGGTTGGCCGCACGAATGTTCCATCTGCGTTTTCCGCCCAAAGGAAATGTTTGTGAAATTCCGATACTATAGTCCTCCGGCTCACTCTGACTTACGCCATCAACTTCGGTGTTTTGAAATCGAAGCTCATGATTGTAGCCGAGATTAAGGCTGGGATTTTGAAATTCCTTTGCGATGACAACTGCGGCTTTGGCTATGTCCACGTTGTAACGCTGAGCGGCATAATCAAGATTGGCCGAGGCAACCTCGTTTAAAAAATCATCAAAGTTCAATTCATTTGTTGCCGGGACCGAATTGGTGACCGTCCAGGTATTCAATGGGGCGGCGGGGTTGGTTGGCGCTGAATCTGCAAAGGTTATTCTTACAGAGGCAATGACTGTCAAAATAATTAGTCCAAAAGTTGATTTCATGGATTCTCCGGTTTCGTTGGCATCACTGTATTTGTCTTTTTCGCGAGCACCCGCCTTTCGACGATGTAATAAGCAGCGGGCAGAACCAGTAGTGTTAAAGCCGTTGCCGTGACCAGGCCCCCGACGACTACCGTAGCCAGCGGACGCTGCACATCGCTGCCAATTGAATGGGAAAGTGCGGCCGGCAACAAACCAAGCGTGGCAACCGCCGCAGTCATTAAGACAGGTCGCAAACGTTCGCGCGCACCACGCCGGACGGCTTCTTTCAAGTCTGACTCTGTCTCCCGCCAGCGGTTGAGGTTGGAAACCATGATGACCCCGTTTTGAACCGCAACGCCAAAAAGCGCAATGAATCCTACGGCGCTTGAAACATTGAGAGTCATCCCACGCAACAGCAGCGCGGCGAAACCTCCCAACAAAGCCAGCGGGACCGTCAGCATGATGATGGCCGCAAATCGCCCCTTGCCGAACGCAGCAAACAAGATGAGAAAGATCAGCCCTAAAGCTGCCGGAATGATAATCTCCAGTCGTGATTGCGCCCGCTGCTCGTTTTCAAACTGGCCGCCCCAATCAATTTCGAATTTTTCGTGGTCATATTTTACTTTGCTTTCGATTTGATTCTGGGCGTCGGTGAGGAATGACGAAAGAGCACGCCCGCGCAGGTCGAGCCGGACGGTGGTGTAACGGCGTCCCATCTCGTGTGAGATGGTGCTTTCGCCCGGCCCCATTTTAACTTCGGCCACATCCGATAGTGGAATACGTGCGCCGCTCGGCGATGAAAGAGTCAAATCAGAGATGACGTCTGGATTATCGCGAGCAGATTCAATAAAGCGGATATTGACGTCGTAGCTCTTGTCGCCAATAAACACGGTGGACACTGCCTTGCCGCCGATGGCCGTTTCAATCAAATCGTCGATGTCTGAGACATTGATGCCGTAACGTGCCGCCGCGTCGCGATGGACGATAATTTGAAGCTGGGGCAGCGGTGGCTCCTGATCCACCGCAACATCAACAGCCCCTCGCACGTTCTGAAGGACGTTAACCACGCCCTGTGCGATGCGGCGGCTCTCATTAAAGTCGTCGCCAAAAATCTTGATGACTAATTCAGAATGAGCGCCCGCAATCATGTCGTAAATGCCATCTATCATGGGTTGGGTAAAACCAAAGCTCATGCCGGGCATTTCGGCATTCAGTTTTTGACTCATTTGATTAATGAGCGCCTGCTTGTCGCCTCCCCATTGATTATAGGGCTTGAGACAAATGCAGCTTTCGATATGAGAGAAAGTCCAAGGATCTGTTCCATCATCATTACGGCCCGTTTGCGTAACGACATGGGAAACTGCCGGGAAACTGCGGATGATCATTCGATACTCACGAGCCAATTCAGTTGCCTTGGCAATCGAAATTCCCGGAGGCATCTCAATTTGCACCCACATTGAACCTTCATCGAGATAGGGAAGAAATTCGCGTCCCACCGCAAGCGCGAGTACGACCGCGACTACAAAGGCAGCCAAGCCGGAATAAATCGCTATTTGCGGACGAGCAACAATACGCAATAGGAGCGCGTCGTACTTCCAGCGCATCCATTCAAAAGCAGGATTCTGCCAGGTCTTGCCGGGCTTGCGGTAGGTGACATACGTCAATGCTGGAATTGCGCCCAAAGCGAAGAACAAACCGCCAATCAAAGAGTAGCCCACGGTAAATGCCATCGGCGTAAACAACCTTCGTTCAACCGACTCAAAAGCAAACAAAGGCAGGTATGCCATAATAATGATGATCGTGGCAAAAAACATCGGCTGAGCGACTTCCAAAACGGCCTCGAGCGCAGATTCCTCGGTAAGTGCTTTGTCAGGATTCCGTTCATAGCGTCGAAGGATGACTTCCATAAGCACGATGGAACCGTTGACAATAACGCCAAAATCAATGGCTCCGAGAGACAGTAAATTTGCAGGAATGTTGGTGTAGTACATCAATACAAATGCAAAAAGCAGTGAGAATGGAATGGTTAACGCCACGAGGATGGCCGCCCGCAAACTGCCCAAAAAAAGAATCAGCACTACGACCACCAGGGCCATGCCTTCCAGCAAGGTCCGGCTAACTGTGCGCAGAGTCGTATGAACTAAGTCAGTGCGATCAATATAGGGCACGATTTTGACGTCCGGGGGCAGGACTTTGGTGTTTAGTTCTTCAACCTTTTTGTGCACGCCATCCAGCACCTTTGAA
>Ga0335072_10010048_pt1 | contig 13630 bp, 11 predicted proteins | sample Lox_Sample_21_FD_206725 | JGI IMG/M metagenome (GOLD analysis project Ga0335072, IMG submission 206725) | Soil microbial communities from Loxahatchee National Wildlife Refuge, Florida, United States - Lox_Sample_2.1 | ecosystem: Environmental > Terrestrial > Soil > Wetlands | place: USA...
CTCGCTGACCGTGGGCAGTCGCACGACCGGCCATCCGATCGCCGCCGGCTTCCTTGGGCTGTCGCTCGAGTACTCGGCCGTCGAGGCGTACGCCGGGCAAGACCCGAACGCGGTCGACCCAGTATTTGCCCAGCTGATCCGCAATCTCTCGCCCGGTCAATCCCCCAGCCTGCGGATCGGCGGCGACACGACCGACTGGACATGGTGGCCGGTGCCCGGAGTGGCCAAACCGGGCGGCATCAAGTACAGCCTGAACGCGAACTTCGCGCACGTGACCGGTGCGCTCGCGCGCGACGTCAACGCCAAGCTGATCATGGGCATCAACCTCGAAGCCGACAGCGCCAAGATCGCCGCCACCGAGGCGCGCGAACTCGAGTCGCAGGTCGGGCCCAGCTCGATCCAGGCGCTCGAGCTCGGCAACGAGCCCGAGCTTTACGGAAGCTTCACGTGGTATACGACCAAGACCGGCCTGCACGTCAAGGGGCGCCCGGCGGGTTATGACTTCGCCGACTACCAGGGCGACTTCTCGAGGATCAGCGCGGCGCTCCCGAAGGTTCCGCTCGCCGGCCCCGCCACGGGTGCACCCAAGTGGATCCCGGAGCTCGGCGCCTTCCTCCCCAAGCATCCGCAGGTCAAGGTGGCCACGCTGCACCGCTATCCCCTCCAGCAGTGCTACATGCCGGCCGCCTCGTCGAAGTACCCGTCGATCGCCCACCTGCTCGCCCCGTCCGCGTCGCAGGGACTCGCCGACAGCGTCGCGCCGTACGTGGGTGTCGCGCACGCGCGACACGTGTCGCTGCGGATCGACGAGATGAACACGGTGTCGTGTGGCGGCGCCCCCGGCGTCAGCAACGCGTTCGTATCCGCGCTGTGGGCGCTCGATGCGACCTTCCAGATGGCCAGGGTGGGCGTCGACGGCGTCAACTTCCACACCTATCCGGGCGCTCCCTACGAGCTGTTCAACTTCAAGCGCCAGAACGGACGCTGGCAGGGGTTCGTCGCGCCCGAGTACTACGGCCTGATGATGTTCGCCCAGGCGGCGCCGGCCGGGTCGAGCCTGCTGCGCCTGTCCGGGTCGCTTGGCAGCGTCCGGGCATGGGCCACCCGGGCCCCCGACGGCACGATCCACATCGTGCTGATCAACGATTACGCCGGGCAGTCGCGGACGGTGGCGGTGCGGATCGCCGGCGCCGGCCAGCCGGCGGTGCTCGAGCGCCTGCAGGCCAAGAGCCTGTCCGCCACCACCGGCGTAACGCTCGGCGGACAGACCTTCGGCAGCGCGACCAAGACCGGCATGCTGGCCGGACGCTCGACGCTCACCAACGTCAGCCAGACGGGCGGCGCCTATGTGGTACGCGTGCCGCAGGGGAGCGCGGCGATGCTCACGCTGACGCCTCCGCCGGCCGGCTGACGCGCGCCGCCGCCCGCGTGTGGGCGAAGTCCCGGGAGCGGATCAGCGCGAGCGAGGCGATCCCGCCGACCAGGGCGACCGCGCCGGTGACGAGCAGCAGCTCGTTCAGCCCGGACGCGAACGCGGAATGTGCCGCGGCCTCGAGCCTTGCCCGCTGAGCCGGGGGAGCGGTGGCGAGCACCGCGCTGAAGTTCCCCTGCTGCACCTGCGCCGCGATCGCGGACGCATGCCCGGCGAGCGCCGGCACGCCAGCCAGCCCGTGCTCGAGGCTGCGGCGCAACGCCGAGGTGAAGAGCGTCCCGAGCGCCGCCGTGGCGACGGCTATCCCAACCTGGCGGAAGGTCGAGTTGACCCCCGAGGCCATGCCGGCCTGCTCCGGCTCGACGACGCCGATCGCGGTCGAGGCCAACGGCGGGTTGACCATGCCGGCGCCGATCCCCGCCACCAGGAAGCCCGGGATCAGATGGGTCCACGCGCTCGTGCCCTTCAGTCCCGCCATCAACGCGAGCCCGATGCCGACGAGCACGAGTCCGGGACCGATCAGCCACCGCACCGGTACGTGCGAGCTCAGGCGTCCCGACGCCGTCGCCGCGACGAACATGCCCGCGGTGATCAGGAGCAGCCGCACGCCCGTCGCGGACGCGGAGAAGCCGAGACCGTCCTGGAGGTACAGCACCAGGTAGAGCAGCATCGCGAACAGGGACCCGTTCATCGTGAAGGCGGCGATCGAGCCGCCCACGAAGGTCGGGGTGCGCAGCAGCCCGAGATCGAACATCGGATGCTTGGACCGCGCCTCAGCGAGCACGAACGCCACCAGCAGCACGCATCCGCCGGCCAGGCAGGCCAGCACGCCGGTGTCGCCCCACCCATGGCTGGATACGCGGATGAACCCGTAGACCAGGCTGACCAGCCCGGCGGTGAGCAGCACGAACCCGGACCAGTCGGGAGGCGTCGCGACCGACGCACGCGACTCATCCACGCGCGTACGCGTAGCGATCGTGGCCACGATCCCGATCGGGACGTTGACCAGGAAGATCCCGCGCCAGCTGATGCCGCTCGTGATCACACCACCCAAGATCGGGCCGAGCGCGACGGCGACGCCGGTGGTCGCGCCCCATACCCCGAACGCCACGCCGCGTTCGCGGCCGTGAAAGCTGTCGGCCAGCAACGCGAGCGAGGTCGAGAAGATGGTCGCGCCGCCGACGCCCTGGGCAGCCCGGGAGATGACGAGCATCGTCGGCGACTGAGCGAGTCCGCAGGCCAGTGACCCGGCGGTGAAGATGACGAGGCCGGCGCTGAACAGCAGCCGGCGTCCGTAGCGGTCGGCGAGCGCGCCGGTCGTGAGCAGGAGCGAGGCGAGCGTCAGCGCGTAGGCCGAGACCGTCCACTGAAGGTCGCTGAAGCCGGCGTGGAACTCGCGCTGGATGTCGGGCAGCGCGACGACGACGATCGTCAGGTCGAGCAGCAGCATGAACGTGCCGGCGCAGACCACGAGCAGGGTCCACCATTTCCTATCCATCGGAGTCCTCCTTTCGGCAAATCAAGGTTGCATCACCAGAATCGTCCGGCGATCCGATAATGTCCAGTGAAACGGCCATAGGTGCCGAATCTCGACATGAAAGATCCACTCCTCGACGATATCGACCGCAAACTGATCCACGCGTTGTCGGTCGACGCGCGCGCTCCCTTCCGCACCCTGGGCGAGGTGTGCGGCTGCTCGGACCAGACCGCCGCCCGGCGCTACCGCCGCTTGCAGGAGGTGGCCGCCCTCCGCGTGGTGGGCGACGTCGAGGCCTTCCGGGTGGGGTGGGACGACTGGCTCCTGCGACTTCAGTGCACGCCGGCGGGGACGACCCCCGTGGCCGAGGCGCTCAGCCGCCGCCCTGACACGCGCTGGGTCCAGCTCGCCTCGGGCGGCACCGAGATCGTGTGTGTGCTTCAGGCCCGGACGCCCGAGCAGCGCGACGCGCTCCTGCTCAAGGGGCTCCCGGGGAGCCGGCACGTCGTCCAGGTCGCCGCGCACCTGATGCTCGAGGCCTACAGCCCCGAGACCTGGGGCGGAATCACCTCGACCCTGACCCCGGCCGAACTGGCCAGGCTCTGCCCGCCAAGAGTCGACTCGGACGGCGCGCCGGTCGCGCTCGACGAACTCGACCACGAGCTGCTGACCCACCTGGGCGAGGATGGCCGCGCCTCCCACAGCCAGATCGCGGCGGCCATCCATACGCATGAATCCACGGTGCGCCGGCGGATCGACGAGCTCCGCCGCGCCGGCGCACTCGTTTTCGAGATCGATATCGACACTCGGGCCCTGGGGATGAACACCCACGCCTACCTGTGGCTGTCGGTGGCGCCGAGCGAGCTCGAGTCCGTGGGCACGGCGCTGGCCACGCATCCCGAGGTCGCCTACGCCGGGGCCACGACGGGGCGCACGAACCTGTTCGCCAGCGTGGTCTTCACCGACTCACGCCACATGTACGAGTACCTGAACCGGCGTCTGGCCACCCTGCCCGGGATCCACTCGGTCGAGGCCGCGCCGTCGATCCGCACGCTCAAACGAACCGGCGCAGCGCCTCCACTCCGTCCCACACGTCCACGAACCGGGTCGTGAGCGGGGAGAGCCCGAATCGGATCACGTCGGGTCTCCGGAAGTCGGGGATCACGCCGTCCGCGACCAACCGCGCGCACAGCTCTCGCGCGTTCGGATGCGCGAGCGCCACGTGTGCCCCGCGCCGCGCCGCCTCTCTCGGCGAGGCCACCGACACCCCCCGTGGCGCCAGAACCGCGTCCGCCAGCGCGACGGCGAATTCCGTCAATTCCACGCCCTTGGCCCGGATCTCCTCGATCCCGGCCTCGGCTACCAGTCGCACGCCTTCATCGACGGCGACAAGCGAAAGAATAGGCGGCGTGCCGGACAGAAAGCCCTGCATTCCGCGCACAACCTCGTACCCCGGCGCCATCTCGAACGGGTCGCGCCGGCCCAGCCAGCCCCAGATCGGCTGGCGCAGCTCCGACTGTAGATCGCGGCGCACATACATGTACGCGGGCGCTCCCGGACCGGCATTCAGATATTTATAGGTGCACCCGACCGCCAGGCCGGCGTGGTCTCCATCGAGCGAGAGCTTCACGGAGCCGGCGCTGTGACTGAGGTCCCACAGCATCAGCGCGCCGGCGTCCTCGACGATCCGGCTGATCGCGGCCATGTCGGCAACATGCGCCGAGCGGTAGGAGACGTGCGAGAAGGTGACGAGCGCGGTCTGCGGCCCTACCAGCGACGCGACGCTGGCAGGGTCGGGACCGCCGGCGCGATCGCCCTCGAGCCACACCAGCTCGAGGCCCCGCGCGGCGGCCAGCCCCTCGAGCACATAGCGGTCGGTCGGAAAGTTGTCGACGTCGGTGAGGATTTGGCCCCGGCCGGGGCGAGCGTCCAGCGCGGCGCTCGCCAGCTTGTAGAAGCACACCGTGGTCGAGTCGCCGATCACGGTCTGGCCGGGCGCGGCTCCCAACACCGCGGATCCGAGGCGGTCGCCGATCTCGAGCGGCAACTCGAGCCATCCCTCCTCCCAGCCGCGGACACCCCGCGCTCCCCACTGCGCGACGATGTTCTCGAGGCGGGGCACCGTCGCCCGCGGCAGGCAGCCGAGCGAGTTGCCGTCCAGGTACACGACCTCGGGGTCGATCACGAACCGCTCGCGGAACCCGCGCAGGGGATCGCGCGCGTCGAGCTCGGCCGCGGCCGCGCGGCTCAGCGCCTGGGTGTGATCGTTCGCGATCGGGTCAGGCCTTCCGACGCTGGCGGCTCGCCCGTCCACGGTTGCGGTGGGGCCCCGGGGCGGGCGGCTCGGGCACGTCGGCGGGCGACTGGAAGAGCATCAGGACGACGGTGGCCTCCTGCTCGTCGGCGTGGTCGGCGCGGGCGAGCCGCTGTTTGCTCGCCGCCTCGATCTTGGCGATGCGACCGAGCAGGGCGTCGAGCTCACGCGCCAGCGCCTGCCAGCCCTTGCTATCGACGGTGACCGGGCTGCGCGTGATGTGTGCCTCGGCGGCGTTGAATCCGCCCTCGGAGGCGCTGGCCGTGACATACGCGCCGACCTGGTCAACCGCGGCCTTGATCGAGGCGTCCTTGACGATCTTGGGGAGCTTGCCCCAGGCGGCGTTGGTGATACGGGGCCGCCCCGTCGAGACGTAGTAATGCTCGACCGCGCCCCGCCGGGGCTCGCGCTTGACGAGTTTGAGAAGTCCGAGCGCCTCGAGGCGCCGGACGTGATAGCTGACGACGCCGAGCGAGGCGTCGAGCTCGCCGGCCAGCTCGCTGGGGCTCGCGGTGCGACCCTCGAGCGCGGCCAGGATGCGCGTGCGCAGAGGATGCGCCAGCGCCTTCGCCAGGTCGGGATCGGTGATGTCATGCCATGGCTTCACGGCGGCGTCTGACCTCGCATGGCGACGCTAGCGTCCCAGGTACGCGCGCTTGAGCTCGTCGTGATGGAGCAGCTCGGACGCCGAGCCGTCGAGCACGATGTGCCCGGTCGCGAGCACGTACCCGCGATCGGCGATCGACAGCGCCATGGTCGCGTTCTGCTCGACCATCAGGATCGCCACGCCGGAGTCGTGAACCTCCTTGATGATCCGGAAGTTCTGCTGCACGAGCGCCGGCGAGAGGCCCATCGACGGCTCGTCCATCAGCAACAGCCGCGGCCTTGACATCAACGCGCGACCCATTGCCACCATCTGCTGCTCGCCCCCGGACAGCGTTCCGGCCAGCTGGTTCTTGCGCTCTTCCAGCCGCGGGAACAGCGTATGGACGCGCTCGAGGTCGGCATCGAACGTGCTGCCGTCCTGGAGCACGGCACCAAGCTCGAGGTTCTCTCGCACGGTCATCTGCCCGAACAGCCGGCGGTTCTCCGGGACGATGGCCAGCCCACCGGCGATTCGCTGGGCGACCGGCCAGCGGCTGACATCCCGGCCCTGGAGCAGCACGCGCCCGGCGCGCGGGCGGACGATCCCGAGGATCGTCTTCAGCGTGGTCGACTTTCCCGATGCGTTGCCTCCCAGCAGGCACACGAGCTCGCCGGCGTCGACCGACAGCGCGACCCCCTGGAGGATCCGCATCTGGCCGTAGTACGTCGTGACGTTTTCGAGCTCGAGCAACAAAGGACTACAGATGGTCGGCGGTGCCTGAGGGCGGCGCATTGGCTTCAGCCAGCGCCTCCGGGTCGCGACCGAGGTACGCCTCGACCACGGCCGGGTGGGTCGCCACCGCGTCGAACGATCCCTCCGTGATCTTGACGCCGTGGTCGAGCGCCACGACACGGTCGGAGATCCCTTCGACGACGTGCATGTCGTGCTCGATCACCAGGATGGCCAGACCGAGCTCGTCGCGCAGCCGGCCGATCACCTCGGTTACCTCGAGCGTCTCGTTCGGGTTCATGCCGGCGGCCGGCTCGTCGAGCAGCAGCAGCCGGGGGCGCGTGGCCAGCGCGCGGGCGATCTCGAGCCGCCGGCGGTTCGCGTAGGAGAGCACGTAGGCCGGCTGGTTCCAGCGGTAGCCCTTGAGTCGTTCGCCGAAGAACGACAGCACCTCCTCGGCGAGCTCGTCGACCTCGCGCTCCTCGCGACGCGCGCGCGGCAGGCGGAGGATCGACTCCGGAGGCGAGGCCTTGGTGTGACCGTAGGTGGCAGCTTTGACGTTCTCCTTGACCGTCATGTTCTGAAACAGGCGCAGACTCTGGAACGTGCGGGCGATCCCGAGACGGGTGATCCGGAATTGGCGCTTTCCGGAGATGCTCTGCCCGGCGAACCGCACGTCACCCGAGGTCGGCTTGTAGACGCCGGTGATCACGTTGAACACCGACGTCTTGCCGGCGCCGTTGGGCCCGATCACGCTGACGATCTCGCGCTCGGCGACCTGGAGGTCGAGCTCGGTCAGGGCCTTGAGCCCTCCGAACGACAGCGAGAGCTTGTCGAGCTCGAGCAAGGGCGGCCTCGCTGCGGCACCGTCGGTCATGGGCTCACACCATCTCGATGCGTCGAGCTCCGAGCAGCCCGTTGGGCCGTGCCGCCATCGTCACGATCAGGATCACGCCGAGCATTATCTGCGTCGTGATCGCCGGGTTGACGATCAGCCGCGACTCCCAGCAGCACGCCGCCAGGTACACCGTCGGCACGACGAGCGCGAGGCGCACGACTCCCTGCACGCGAACGAGCACGAGGACGAGGCAGATGACCAGGATGAACAGGATGTTCCCGTAGCCGGTGGCATCGGCAGGGACGATCACCCAGTGCTTGACCGCCGATCCGATCCAGCCGCTGCTGCCCGGATGGCCGGCCGTGGCCGAGCTCGAGATCGCCCCCACGATCGCGTGTGCGGCGAAACCGAGCACGACGATGCCGGCGAGCACGGCCCCGAGCTTCCACCACGGCCTGATCTTCCAGAACAGCGTGAGCAGGATCAGGCCGTAGAACAGGTAGCCGGCGTCGGTCGGGCTTCCCAGCATCTGCTCGAGCGCCCACACGATGATCCCGCCGGCGATCGCCCCCGCGATGCTGCCGGCGCCGCCCAACACGAGGCAGGCGAAGATCAGGATGAGGATGTTCTCGGTGAAGTTGGTCGGGAATACACTCGATGTCTGGGCAGCGAACAGCGTGCCTCCGAGGGCGCCGATCGCGGCGCTGAAGCTGAACGCCATCACCTTGAGCTTGTTGACCGGGATCGTCATCGCCGACGCGGCCAGCGGATCGTCACGCAGCGCGCGCCAGGCGCGTCCGGTTCGCGAGGTGTCGAGCAGGTGCAGGAGCGCGGCCAGCCCGGCCACGACGATCAGCGCGACGATGTAGTAGCCGCGCGGGCTGGAGACGTTGCCGCTGAGGCCGTGCAGCGGGTCGATCGAGTAGATGCCGTTGACGCCTCCCAGCGTCCCCGGGTCGACGTTGTTGACCACTTCGAAGAACGCCTGGCCGACGAACAGCGTCACGATCGCGAGGTAATCGCCTTCGAGTCGCAGCGCAATCAGGCCGATGACCACGCCGACCAGGCCGCCGGCGATGACCACGATCGGGATCGACTCGAACGCCGCCAGGTGGGCGCCGCCCATGCCGCCCGTGCCGAGCGCCGAGGAGGAGAAGATCGCGTACCCGTACGCGCCAAAGCCGACGAACGCGATGTAGCCGAGGTCGAGCAGTCCCGACCAGCCTGCGGCGATGTTCAGCCCGAGCGAGAGGATCGCGTAGAGCAGGCACGTGAAGCCGATCGTGAGCAGGTTGACGTTGCCGGTCGAGAGACCGAAAGCGAGGCCCAACAGCGCCGCGAGCGCCAGCCGGGGCCACCAGCCGACGCGCGCGTCGAGCTCGGAGAGGACGCGCCGCGCGCCCGTGCCTTGGTCGCGGCGTTCGCCGGACTGGGCGACCCACTCGTCGACGCCGATCTGGGGCATCAGACCTTCTGGAGCGCGCGACGACCGAAGATCCCGGTCGGGCGCACGAGCATCGTCACGATCAGGATCCCGAACACGATCAGGTCCGAGTACTTCTCAGAGATATAGCTCAGACTGAACGCCTCGCACAGGCCGATGAAGAGGCCGCCGACCATCGCACCCGTGATGCTGCCGATGCCGCCCACCACCGCGGCCGTGAACGCCTTGAGCCCGGCCAGGAAGCCGATCGTGTTCGAGATCGATTGGAACTCGAGACCGGACATCACGCCCGCGACGCCCGCGATTACCGAGCCGATGAAGAAGGTCAGCGCGATCGTCCGGTCGACGTTGATCCCGAGCATTTCGGCCGCCTCCCGATCGGACGCCACCGCGCGCATCGACTTGCCCAGCGTGGTGCGATTGACGATCTGAAGGAGCGCAAAGCAGATCAGCCCGGTGAGAACGAAGATCGTGATCTCGACGCTGTCGATGTGTGCGCCGGCGATGTGGATCCCGTTCGTGTCCGAGATGAAGTCCGTCGTGTTGTAGCTGCGCACGAAGCCGCCGAACAGCAACAGGACGGTGTTCTCGAGTACGAACGACACGCCGAGCGCGGTGATCAATGGGGCTATTCGGGGCGCGTCGCGGAGCGGGCGGTAGGCGAACCGCTCGATTGCGACTCCGAGCAAGCCCGTCCCGAGCCCAGCGATCACGAGCATCAGGACGATCAGCAACGGCACCGGGATCGATAGGTGGTTCGGTCCGCCGAACCACTGGATCACGAAGTAGCCGACGTAGGCCCCGACCATGTAGACGTCGCCGTGCGCGAAGTTGAGCAGCTTGAGGACGCCGTAGACCATCGTGTAGCCGAGCGCGATCAGCGCGTAGAGGCTGCCCGTTACGAGCCCGTTGACGAGTGTTTGGATGAAGACCTGCACGCTGGAGTGCCCCTTGTTCGTCCTAGACAGCTGACGGCGCCACCCGCGGAGTATCGCGGGCGGCGCCGCCGAGGACTACTAAGGCGCCGCCGTCAGGCGCCGCCGACGAATCCTGAGGCGCCGCCGTCAGGCGCCGCCGACCAATCTGATCTTCTCTCTGTCACTTCGGGGGGATCTCTACGTACTTGCCTGCGCTGTTGATGTGGAACAGGTAGCCGTAGTTGCCCGCCAGGTCGCCGTTGGAGGCAAACGCGACGGGAATCCCGAGCGGGTTCGCGTTGGCCGCGATGTTCGTCGTCTTGATCGCCGCCAGCACGTTCGAGCGGCTCGGCGTCTGACCCGCCTTGCAGACCGACGCGATCGCCTTCATGGCCACGTCGGCGGCCTCGTAGGTGGGCAGGCCGAATGCCCCGTACGGACCGTACTTGGCCACGCCGGTGACGATCGACTTGTCGAGCGGGCTCGGGTTGCCCGAGATGTCGGGGCCGAACGCCGACACGTAGCTGCCCGGGATGTTGAACTGCGACGGCGAGTTGTCGCCGTCGGTCCCGAACAGAATCGTCGACTTGCCCGCCGCCTTGGCGTCGAGCCCGAACTGCTGCGCCTGCGTCGCCGTCTGCCAGGGCACGACGGCCACGCCGTCGGCCGAGGTCAGGTGCGAGGTGACCAGCGACTTGAGCGCCGCGGCCAGCGTTGCGCCGGTGTCGGTGCCGTTGAGGGTCTGGTGGTCGGTCGGGATCCCGGCCTTCTTGAAGATCGGGAGCATCACGTTGACCAAACCCTGGGAGTAGGCCTCGTCATCATCGATGATGAGGATGGCCTTCGGGTGTAGATGGTTGACGATGTAGTTGGCGTCCTGCGGGCCCTGCACGTCGTCGTCGGGAACCACCCGGAAGAACGTCGGGTTCTTGCCGTCCGTGGCCAGCGCCGGCAGCGTCGCCGACCCGGAGATGAATGCGATGCCCGCCTTGCCAAAGATCGGGCCCACGGCCTCGACCTCCTGGCTGCCCGCGGGTCCCACGACCGCGACGGCATTCGAGGCGACGATCGACTGTGTCTTTGACACCGCGATCGACGGGGTGAGCTGCGTGTCGTCCTGAGCCAGCGTCACATTGGTGTGGTTCGCCGCATTGTCGTTCGCCACGGCGAGCTGGGCGAAGTGCAGCTGCTCGAGGCCGACCTGCGCCACCGGGCCGGTGAACGGACCTTCGATCGCGATCGATGCCGTGCACGACTTCGAGCTGCTGCTCGCGGCGGCGGTCGTCGCTGAGCTGCTGCTCTTGCTACTGCTGTTGCTGCTACTGCTCCCGCATCCGCCCGCGATCAATGCGGACAGCGCCAAGGCAGCGAAGCCGATACGTACCTTCACTTGCTTACTTCCTCCTCCTGGGGGCCAAGGCGCCGCCGTCAGGCGCCGCCGACCATCCGATTTGCTGTTGGTCGGTCATGACCGGCACAAGGCGCCGCCGTCAGGCGCCGCCGACTCCTTCCAATGGCGGCGTCCCGGGGTAGGCCGGTTCGCCGTTGGGGTAATACGCGTAGGCCGGCGAGCCGGCCGGTCGGAACACCGCGACCAGGCGCATCATGCCCTGGCCCGTGTTCTCGAGGCAATGCACCGTGCGCTGCGGCAGCTCGATCTGCGAGCCGGGGCCGATCGGTCGGACCTCGTCGCCGACGGTGAACGTGCCCGTCCCATCGAGCACGTAGATGACCTCGTCGTAAGTGTGAAAGTGGTCGGCCGCCCGCACCGCGGGGACGTAGCCGACGAAATGGGTGGCCGAGTGCAGTCCCGTGCTCGGATCGGCCACGATCCGAAACATGCGCTCGGTGGTCGCCGAATGGTCCTCCTGGTCGGCCAGCCGCCGGACCACGACCTTGGCCGGCTCGCCCGCATCGGGCCTCCCATCCGCCGGCGCCCCGTCACCGCCGCTCACGGGCGGTGGTGAGACGGCACCCCCATCGCCACCGCTCACGGGCGGTGGTGACGCGGCACCCCCATCAGCACCGCTCACGGGCGGTGCTGACGCGGCACCCCCGTCGCCACCGCTCACGGGGGCGGGATCACGTATCCGCACGGATACCATACGCAGCGGCGCGGACCCCTCGTTCTCGAGTGCGTATTCGGAGCCGGGGGGCAGATAGACCCCCGTCTCGGGCTCGAGCGCATGCCTCTCGCTCCCCGCGCGCAACGCGCCCGAGCCCGCTATCACGAACAGCACCTCTTCAGCTTCACCGTTGGCGCGATTGGCCGAGCCTTGCGGCTCGCATTCGATCACCGCCTGCTCGAGCGCCACCGATCTCTCCCTGTTACGCCCCACGCCGGCAGATTCGCCTTGCCAGGCGTGGAACCTGCTTCGGCGTTGGACGAATCGGTACATACTGCCCGCACCATCATGGCGGGCGGAGCCTAAGCCAACTAGTCTTGGTTTTGCGTTATGACGCAGATTGTGGACGAATTGGACGTTGCCGCTGTCCGGAAGCGCTTCTCGGCGCTGCAGACAGGGTTCACCTTCTTCGACGCCCCCGGGGGCTCGCAGGTCCCCGACGAGGTGGGCGAGGCGGTGGCGCGCACCCTGCGCGAGGCCAGCGCGAACCTCGGCGCCGGGTATGAGACCAGCCGGCGGGTGGGGCAGATCCTCGAGCGCGCCGAAACGACCGCGGCCCGCTTCATGGGCTGCCAGCCGCACGAGGTGATCTTCGGCCCGAACATGACCTCACTCGACTTCACGCTCTCGCGCACCGCCGGCCGGACATTTGCGCCCGGCGATGAGATCCTCGTTTCGGCGTTGGACCACGACGGGGGCGTCTCTCCCTGGCTCGAGCTCGCGCACGACCGCGACCTCATCGTGCGTTCGGTGGAGCTCAATCCCGACACAACGCTGGATTACGCTGATCTCGAATCCAAGCTGTCCGACCGCACGCGGGTGGTGGCGTTCGCCTGGGCCTCCAACGCGATCGGGACGGTGGTCGATGCGGCGCGGGTCTGCCGGCTGGCCCACGACGCCGGCGCGCTGGCCTGGATCGACGCCGTCCACTACGCCGCCCACGAGCCGATCGACGTGCGTGCGATCGACGCCGACGTCCTGATCTGCTCGCCCTACAAGTTCTGCGGACCACACCTGGGTATGGCCTACGGCCGCGCCGAAGTGATCGAGCAGTGGCGCCCGTACAAGGCCCGGCCAGCGCCGACCACCCCGCTCGGGCGGCGGTTCGAGACCGGCACGCAGCCCTACGAGCTGCTGGCCGGCTTCACCGCCGCGGTCGACTACCTCGACTCGATCGGCGGCTTCGCCGCAATCACGCCCTACGAGCGCGGGCTCGGCGAACGGTTCCTGGACGGACTGTCCGACGCGGTGACCGTATACGGGCTGCCCAGCATGGAGGGTCGGGTGCCCACCTTCCTGGTCAACGTCGCCGGCGTGCCCGCGGACGATGTCGCGGCCCGGCTGGCCACGGACGGCATGGGCGTCTGGGCCCACGACTCCTGGTATTCGCTGGGCCTTTACCGCCAGCTCGGCTATGACCACCAGGCGGTCCGGATCGGCTTCATCCACTACAACAGCGTGGACGAGGTTGACCGCCTTGCGGCAGCGCTGAACGGGATGTCCTAGAGCGCCGCCGGCCCCCGGTCTCGACCGCTTGCCCGCGGTCCCAAGTTTCGTCGCACTCGCCCCCACCGCTCCCGGGTTTCGGCACACTCACCCCGCCCCCTGCGGTGAACGCCGATTCACCCGGCTCCTGCACGGGTTTCGGCACGTTCGCGCTCCGGGCGGCGCCGAGTGTGCCGAAACCCGGAACTCCGTGCGTCCCCGGCAACTCGCGTCCCCGGTAACTCGCATCCGCGGCAACCCTGCTCGGCGCGGTATTCTAGC
>Ga0335072_10010049_pt1 | contig 13629 bp, 6 predicted proteins | sample Lox_Sample_21_FD_206725 | JGI IMG/M metagenome (GOLD analysis project Ga0335072, IMG submission 206725) | Soil microbial communities from Loxahatchee National Wildlife Refuge, Florida, United States - Lox_Sample_2.1 | ecosystem: Environmental > Terrestrial > Soil > Wetlands | place: USA: Florida...
CCAAGTCGGTGGCGCTCGAATACGCCGCCCGCGGCATCCGGGCCAACGCGGTCTGCCCGGGTCTCACCCTGACCAGCATCGTCGAGACCGGCTTCGCCGACGCGCCGGACAAGCTGGCCTACCTGCGCGGCCGCATCCCGATGGGCCGCGCCGGGCAGCCCGACGAGGTCGCGCAGGTCGTGACCTGGCTGTGCAGCGCCGAGAGCAGCTTCGTCACCGGCGCGGCGATACCGGTCGACGGCGGCACCAGCGTGTGAGCTGCCGCCTCACTGCTCGAAGAGCTCGGCGGAGAACGGCCGCACCGACGCGATGTGGTAAGCCTCCAGGCACTCCAGCGACATCGCGCGGTGCTGCTCCTGCCCGGTGGTCGTGCAGTCGGACAGCTCGGTGACGTCGTAGTCGCGCATGGCCGCGGCCCGGACCGAGGTCTCCACGCAGGCGTTGGTGAGCACGCCAGCGGCCGCGATCCGGGTCACGCCCATGCTGCGCAGCAGCGTGTCGAGCGAGGTGTTGAAGAACGCGTCCAGCCGGGCCTTGTCCACGACGAGGTCGTGGGGGCTGAACTCGAGTTCGTCGATGACGGCCACGTCCCAGCTGCCAGCGAGCAGGCCCTGTTCCGCCCGCAGCAGGTCGCAGAACTGCGGGAAGAGAGGACCGAAGTCCGCGTGGCCCGCCTGGTACTGGTGCCGGGTGAACACCACCGGCACCCGCGCGGCCCGGGCCGTGGCCACCGCCGCGGCCGTCGCCTTCACGGTCTGGCCGATCTCGAACATGGGCTCGCCGAGCCCGTCGTACATGATCCCGTCGGGGTGGCAGAAGCTGTTCTGCATGTCGATGACCAGCAGCGCATCGACCGGGTAGACCTGAGCGCACATGCGCTTGATGATGGTCTCCGTGTCGTTAACGCCATCATTACCTGAATAGGAGGCCAGATGCTCAGGGCCCCCAAAAGCGTAGAGGTCGGACTGGACCTGAAATTCTTCAAGATCGCTGGTACCTGGGAGCCCAATGACGCCGAGCGCATCGCCGCCTGGGAACTGTATGTCGAGCTGATCACCAGAGTGGCCGTGGTGCCGCTCCCGGCCGGCGATGGGCTGCTGCGAGAAGCCCTGACCAGCCTCTACACCCTGTTCGGGGCAACCAGGGACATCCTGCGGCGGCATGGCCCGAGCATCGCCGAACCCAAAGCCGATGGCCAGTACAACTTCGGGTACCTCTCTATTGTTGTGCTTAACGTCGTGATCCGGCCCGTGCTCGCCCGCTGGCACCCGCTGCTGCATGACTGGGAGAACACCCGGCTGCCCGAGCGCTCCCAGGCCGACCACGAGCGTCAATGGCCGCAAGCCGGGGAACTGCGAGCGGAACTCGGCCGCACCCGGGCCGCCTTGGCCAGCTATGCCGCCCTGCTCGCCGCCGCGTGCGGGATCCCGGACCTCTCGGCCGCCATACCGAAAGGCGATGGCGCCACTTGACGGAACCTCCGGGCCATTCTTTGCTAGCAGGTAAGTGAAGGTCGGGTGCGCTCGGGTTCGCGAGGGGGCAGCCGGGTTGAACGATCCGCCCACGGTCTTTCTCTCTCATCATCACTCAGATGGCGAGTGGACCCGTAAGCTCGGCGCGGACCTGGAGCGGGACGGCTTTATCGTCTTCCTCGACAAATGGGACATCGCCATCGGCGACGGGCTTGTCGACCGTCTTGATCAAGGGCTGGCCCAGGCGTCGGCCGGACTGATCATTTATGGGCAGCATACGGAGCAGAGCAGATGGGTGGCGAGAGAGTACGCCGCCCTGGCTGAGTACGCCGTCGAGCGCAATGTGAGGCTCGCGGCCGTGCTCGTGGCCGATGTGGACCTGCCGCCGATCCTTAACACGTGGGTCGCCGCTGATTTCCGGAATTGCCGGAGCGACGAGGACTACCGCGAAAGGCTCGACCATCTCGAGCGAGCGCTCCGGGGCGAGCGGCCATTACGCGCCGGCCCCGGCGAGATCCCGGTTCCCGGTGATCTCAAGGTCCGGCGGGAAGGGCCACGCCGGGTGACCGTGCGGGTCACCGGCAGCCAGGTCAGTATCCGCGCCGGTGAGGCCGAGGCGGTGCGGCCGCACGAGGGAGAACCGGATCACCGGGTTACCGGGGCGTGGTGGGAGGTCAGGCGCGACCGCCAGCAAGCGGCGGTCACCGCCCGGTCGGCCGGCCCCGGCCGGATGGCTCCTGGCCTGGGCGCGGCCTCGCAGACGGCGCTGCTCCGGCTCGGGCAGGCCCTGGGGAACCAGTTCCTGGCCGGCCCCGTGGGTGAGCTGCTCGAATCGGAGCTGGCCGAGGCGGAGCGGAAGAACGCCGCGCTGCCGATCGCGCTGGAGGTAGTGGGGGCCAGCGGCCTGCAGGCCCTGCCCTGGGAGGCGCTGTGCCTGCCCGGCCGCGAGCAGCCGCTGGTTCTGCACCCGCGCACGCAGCTGCATCGCTTCGTGACCGGCCTGGGCAGCACTCCCGATATCCGCATCCCGGGGCCACTGCGCATCCTGGCCGCCATTGGCGCCCCGGAGGCCGACGACGAGGCGCTCGACTACGAGGCGGAACTCGATCGCATCGTCCGGGCGGTCGAGCGGGCCCGCCGGGAAGAGCGGGCCCGGGTCCGCGTGCTGGAATGGGGGTCGGTCCCGGCCATCCGGGACGCGCTGCGCGAAGAGCGCTTCCACATCCTGCACGTCTCGTGCCGGGCCAGCCCGAGCGCCCTGTTCATGGAGACCGCGGACGGGCATGCGGATCTGGTCACCGCGGTGCGCCTGGCCGACGAGATACTCGTGCCCGACCAGGGAGTGCCGCTGGTCGTTCTGGCCGGCTCGTCGACCGCCCTCGAGTCATCCGGCGATGCCGAGGAGGTCGCGCTGCCCAGCCTGGCCCGCGGGCTGCTCACCCGCGGCGTCCCGGCCGTCCTGGCCATGACGTCGGATGTCAGCGACCGTTACGCGATCCAGCTGGCCAGCCGTTTCTACCGGTCGCTGGCCAGCCGCCAGCAGGCGCCCGACTGCCTGGCCGCTTTTTCTGATGCCCGTCGCGAGCTGGAAGGCGAGCGGCAGAAGCTCCCGCCGGATGATCCGCAGGCTGCGCTGGCCGAGTGGTGGACGCCCGCGCTCTACCTGCGGACCGAGTCGCGACCGCTGTTCGGCGCGAGCGAGGGAGCAGGCGCGCGCAGACCGGCCGAGGCCGGGACGGCCGTCGGCGGCCTCACCCCGCGCAGCCTGGACGACTTCGTGGGACGCCGCGCGGACCTGCGCGTGCTCTCTCAGGTACTGCGCAGCGACCAGCCGGCCGCCATCGTGTACGGGATAGGCGGCATGGGCAAGACCAGCCTGGCCATCCGCCTGATGACCATGCTCAGTGATGAAACGGACCTGGTGCTGTTCATCCGCGGCCGCACCACGCCCACGGAGATCCTCCAGGAGATGGGCCCTAAACTGCGCGCGCTGCGGGTGAAGTGGCGCCTGGACCGGGGCCACGAGCTCGACCTGGCGGCTGATGAGCTGACGGACCCGCGGCAGGGGTGGCGCGATCAGCTAGCCCTGGTCGAGCGGACCGTCCTGCCCGAGGTCTCGACCCTGATCGTCCTCGACGAGGCCGAGCAGAATGCGGCCGACCCGGGGCCGGAATCGCCGGGGAGCATGCCGAGCGCGCTGGCCGATCCCGAGCTGGCCGCGTTCATCGTCCGCTGGACGGAGCTGGGTGCCCACGCGCGGCTGCTCATCACCAGCCGCCACCCGCTCGATCTTCCGGAGGCAGCGGACCGGGTCACCGAACACCACCTGGGGCCGCTGTCGCGGGGCGAGACCGACAAGCTGATGTGGCGGCTGGAAGCCCTGGGCGCGCTGGAGCGGCCGGAGCGGGACCGCGCCTACGCCGATGTCGGAGGCCATCCCCGGGCCCTGGAGTACGTCGACTCGCTGCTGCGCGGCGGCCGGGCCCGATTCCGCGATGTCGCTTCCCGGATGGAGGCCGCGCTGCGGGCCCGCGGGATCGCCGATCCATCCTCCTGGCTGGCCCGGGGAGCCGGAGACCTCAAGCAGGCCCTGGCCGAGACGGTGACGCTGATCGTTGACGACGTCCTCGTCGACCGGCTCCTCGCCCGTCTGCAGCCGTATCCGCTGGCCCGCCAGCTTTTCGTCGCCGCGTCGGTCTTCCGCACGCCCATTGACGCTGACGGCCTGAACTGGGCCGTCGCGGAGTCGCTCGAACCTGACCCGGACACCGGCCGCGTGTCCCGGACCAGCCAGGCCTACCGCCAGCTCGAACAGGCCCAGCGGGAGCGCACCGGATTCCTGCTCAGGGATCTGGGGCTGGAACCCGACCTGCTGGCCCAGCTCCACCGGGACTGCGCGGCGGGTGGCCGGCCCAGCGAGCGACCCGGGCTGACCAGGGCCATCGAGATGCTGGTCGGCATGTCCCTGCTGACCAAGGCGGACGGCTACCCGGACGGCGACCCGCGCTATGTGGTGCACCGGTGGACGGCGCGCGGGCTGTGGTACCTGATCCAGGCTGGTCTGGCCGGCCTGGTCGACGCGACGGAGCTGACCCGGGCGCACAGCCGGGCCGCGGCCTATTACGAGTGGCGCGCCGAGCGCTACGGCGACGCAGTGGCTGATCTGCTGGAGGCCCGCCATCACCGCCGCGAGGCGGGCGACCTCGAGCGCGCGGCATCGCTCACGTTGCGAGCCGCCACCATCCTGTTCCGCTGGGGCGAGTTCGACCAGATCCAGCGGCTGTGCGCGGAAACCCGGCAGGAAGTGGCCGCGGACGCCCAGCCGGTTCCCGGGCTCCTGCTCATGCAGAGCCGGGCCGCTCAGGCCCGGGGAGACTACCGGGCCGCCGAGCAGTTCTGCCGCGCCTGCCTGGCCGCCGCCAGCGCCCGCGCCGACCAGCGGTGGATCACGCTCGCTCATGAGCGGCTGGCCGGCATCGCCGCTGCCCAGGGCAACTACGCATCGGCCTGGGAGATCTTCCGTACCGCCATCGACCTGGCCCGCGACCTGCAGGATGCCGTGCTCGAGGCCCGCTGTTACCAAGGATTCGGCGCCGTAGCCCTCGCCCTTGGCAACCTCGACCAGGCAGCCCGGTTCAGCAACGCGGCGCGGCGCAACGCGGAGGATATAAAGCTGGGTCAGTACTTCTTCCTCGAGGGCACCCCGGAACTCGCGCAGCTGGCCCGGGCCAGCGGGGACCTGGCCGCAGCGGAGCGGCTGGCCATCCGGCTCGCCGCCGGGCAGGAAGACGCTCGTGACCTGGAGCAGGTGATCGGCCGGAGCTGGCTGCAGACCGGCCAGCTCCAGTTGCGCCGCGACGATACCCAGGAGGCCGCGCACGCGTTCCAGGCGGCCGCCAAGACCGCCGGGAATTCCCGGGACCAGGTCCTGCTCAAGGACTGCTACCTGCAGCTGGGCCGGACCTGGCAGCGCCTGGGAAAGCCCGGCCAGGCTCAGGAGGCTTACCTCTGCTACATCAAGCTGGCCGACCGGATGGGCGACCGGCCGGGGATGGTGGACTGCTACCACCAGATGGGCGAGCTGGATCTCGCGCACCGCGACGTGGACGCCGCCACCGCCTGGCACGAGCGCGCCCTCAGGCTGGCCAGCGAGCTTGAGCAGCCAGGCCTGGTGGCCCAGGCTCACCTGCGGCTGGGCGCTGTCCACTTGTTCCGCGGCGACGCGGGCGCGGCCCGGAGTGCGTATGCGCGCTCGGCGGACATCGGGCGGGGGAGTGGCGACCCGCAGATCCTGGTGGCCAGCCTGCTGGGGCTGGCCGGCGTCGAACTGGCCGCCGACGCCCCGGACAACGCGGAGGACATCTACCGGGAGTGCCGGAGAGTCGCGAGCCAGGTGGGCGACCAGGTCGGCATGGCCCGGTGCCAGCTGGGCCTGGGCCAGGTGGACCGCATGCGCGGCGACTACGGAGACGCCGCGCACGATTTCCAGGAAGCCCGCCAGGCCGCGGTGCAGCTGGGCAACCCGGCCCTGGAAGCGGAATGCCTGCGTGAGCTGGGCGCCACCGCGGAGGCCGATGACCGGCCCGCCGACGCGCAGGCCACCTACGTCGAGGCGCTCCGGCTGGCTGACAAACTCCGTGACGCCGGCCTGATCGCGGACCTGTACCGGCGGCTGGGGAGGCTCACCCCGGGCCCGTGGGGCAGGAAGGAGTGGTACCAGCGAGCCGCCAGCCGGCTGCTGGAGCTCGGCCATCCGGGCCGCAGTGCCGAGCTCTGCCTGGAAATGGCCGGCCTCATCGCGCACACCGACCTCGCTGAAGCCGAGAGCTGCTGCCGCCGGGCGCTCGACCTGGTCGACGGCGATGAGCGGTCTGGAGTCACCGTGCTGGCCCACGTGGAACTCGCCCGGTGCGCACGCCGCGAAGGTGCCTACGACCGGGCAGCCTTGGAATGTGCCCAGGCCATCGAGCTCGCGGAGAGGCTGGAGCGGCCCGTCCTGATCGCGCCGGCCTGCCAGGAGGGAGGCCTGATCAGCCAGCTGGCGGGAGATCCCGGCCACGGCCGCCAGCTGCACCGCCGGGCGCTCAGCCAAGCCGAGGATGCCGCCGATACCGAAACCGTCATCGCCGCCTGCCGGGACCTGGGCCGGCTGGCCAGGCGAGACGGCCACGACACCGGCGAGGACTCGGTGGAGTCCTGGTACGGCCGGGCGCTGTCCCTGGCCGAAGCGGCCGGGGACGAGCGGACCGCGATCGTCTGTGCCCAGCAGCTCGCCCTGTCCGCCATGCGGCGCGGGGCGCTTGAGGAGGCCAGACGGCTGCCCGAGCGATGGCCGGAGCTGTGCGGGCCCTTCGGCGAGGACGAGGGCAGCGATCCCGTCCTCGCCTGGCGCCGGGCCGATCTTGGGGCCGAGTTCACCGACAGCGGCCGGCCCGACGAGGCCATCGGGTTCACCGCGGTGAGCCTCCTGGCCCTGATCGAGATCGACGCGCAGGCGGCCCGGCAGCAGGCCACCCTGCTGCAGCGCCAGCGGGCTGAGCTGGGCACCGAAGCGTTCGCTGCCCGGCTGGCTGAGTACGTAACGGGCGCGGTTCTCGAGGAGCTCATGGAGATCTCGGACCCGGCCGCGTCAGCCGGCCAGGACAGCCAGGATGATGGCCACGATCACCGCCGCCACCACGGCGACCATCACGGCCACGGTGCCGGTGAATAGCCCGATCCGCCACGGCCGGTAAGGATTCACGCGTCCTCACCTGTTCCTGGTAGCAGCCACCGGGCGAGGCGCAGCACGCTGCTGTCCACCCGCGCACCGGTGACAACGGCCGCGGTGCGGAAGTACCGCACGTCCCCGAACAGCATGCGCATGGCCCGGGTGAGGTGATCCAGCCCGCTGTCGTTCAGCCACCGCTCGATGTCCGTGCTGCCGGCCTGCGGATCCGGCAGGCCCCGCCCGCCTTCCCCGCCTTCCCATCCTTCCCCGCCCGCCCCGCCCCGACCGTCGGTCCTGGTCACGGCCACGGCCAGCCTGCTCGTCCTGAGGTTCTTGCCGAGTCCCTGGGCCTGCTGCGCCACCAGGTCGAGGATGTCCTTGGCCGCCCGTCCCCCGCCCGACAGCGGGTCTATGACGAACAAGAACGTATCGGCCACACCCAGAAAGCGCCGGGCGTCCAGGTCGGCAAAGCTGGGGCTTCCCCCGCCCGTGTCGAACAGGTGAATCAGGCGCCTGACTCCGGCTGGCGGCGCGACGTACACCGAGTAGGCCCGGGACGGGCCCGAGGGAGTCGGCGGGGTGGGCTCGTTCCCGGCCACCGCCGGCCTCAGCTCGTCCAGGCGGCGCGCTGTCGTGTCGTCGGCGGGCGTGACCGCGGTGCCGGGACATTCCTCCAGCGCCATCACCAGCGCGGTCATCAGCCGGGTCTTCCCCGCGCCTGCGGCGCCCAGGATGGGCAGCGTGAACTCGGCCGCCGTGCCGGAGGAGTCGGCCAGCTGCACCCCGCAGCCCGGATGCGGACAGTAGGCCCGCATCTCGTGGCTGCCCAGGAGCAGAAGCGTGGGCATGCTCTGCTCGCCGCAGCTGCACCACCGCCGCAGCACCCCGTACCGCCCCGGCCGGATGTCGTGATGCCAGGCATCACAGGCCGGGCACCGGTACGACGGGTAGCTGACCCGCCGCGAGCAGCTCGGGCAATGCATCCGGATGCCCCGCAGCAGCAACAGCGCGCTGTCCACGATGCGCAGCCCCCTGGCCGCGGCGACACCGAGCGCGGCCAGCACGGCCACGAGGACAGCCTGAACCACGACGATGATGGCGATGAACACGGCGGCCAGCCCGGTCCCGAGGCCAATGGCGGCCAGCAGGATGAGGCCCATCAGGTGGTGCCACAGCCGGCTGAACGTCCACGGGCCGGAAACCCAGTCCTGCACCGTCCGCGACCAGTCATCAGACACCTGGGCCCGCCCGGCGGACACGACCTCGGCCAGGGCCCGCCTCAGATCGAGCCACGCCTGCGTGTACAGGTACTGCTCATAGGCGGGTTCGCGGCCGCCTTCGGCATGGTGCCGCAGCAGCCGCGGCTGAGCGGCCGTGGCCGGATCCGGAACGCCGAGCACCGTGGCCAGCGTGGTCAGGTACAGCCGTCCGCAGCGCCACGCCTGACGCGACCCGCGCCACAGTATGATCGGCGGCGCAATCAGCAAGGCCGCGATGATCATGACCAAGCAGGCGAACAGCACGAAGATGATGATCGCCATGGGTCACCCGCCCGGTGCCCGGCTGCGCGGCCGGCGTGCTGGCCGGGCGCCGGTCACGGCCTGCGCCGGGGGCGGCCGAGGAAGCGGTGCAGTTGCCGCGACAGCGCGTCGGCGGACCGCGGTTCCCGCCAGCTGTCGAATGCGGCGGCCGCTTCCGGGTCAGTCTGGCCGAGATGCTCGCGCACCAAGTCGACCTCGGCGCGGGACCAGGGCCGGAGCCCAGCGCGCAGCGCCTGTTCCAGGGCCGGGGCGATCACGCCATCCTGGCCGGACTGCAGGGTGAGCAGGCAGCGGTAGAACGTGGCCGCCGCCCGGGCATCGCGGGGGATGCCGGCCAGCCGGTGGCCAGCGGTCTGCAGGTAGGCGGAGACAACATCTTCCGGGTACTGCGCGGCCAGCGCGGGCAGGCACGGAGAGCCGGCCAGCGCATCGAGCTGCCCGGCCAGCGCGTCGCGCAAGATGTCCTGAACCGGCGCCGGCTGGCCGGCGTACCCGGCCGCCAGGCCGGCCAGGATCGCCGCCCGGGCATCGCCGGCCTCGGTTCCGGCCTGCTCCAGGAGTTCGGTGGCCTGCCAGACCGACCGCAGGTGCTCGCGGGCCGCCGACGGCAGGCCATCATCCCAGCCCTCGGCCTGGGCCAGCAGGCAGAGTTCCAGGTAGGTGCTCAGGTAACCGTCGTCACGGGACGGCTGCGTGATCACGCGGCTGATCCAGGTCAGCAACGGCTCAGCCAGCATCCGTCCCGGGCCGACGGCGCGGGCCACCGCCAGCGCCTCCGTTTCTGTCCAGCCCGTCGGCCACAGGGCCTCCAGCAGGCCCGCCCGCAGCGGCACCGGCTCGTTCACGCCGGTGACCGGGGTGGTGAGCCGGGCCAGCAGGGCCGGCCGCCGCTCCGGAAATCGCCCGGCCTCGGCCAGCAGCGCCGCCTCGCGAAGCGAGGCAGGCAACGTGATCGCTGCCCGGCTGACCAGGTCGTCGAGGCCTGCGGCCAGCGCGGCCTGGACCGCGCCCGGCTGCTGCTCGGCGACTGCCGACAGGTGGGCGACGGCGCCCTGCACCAGGAGCGGGTCGCCGGCCAGCACGTCCAGGGTGTCCCCGCCGGGCGCCTGCATCAGCTCCGGCCCCAGGACGAGTTCGCCGCAGCTGCGCAGCGCCTGCGCGGGCAGCTGGAGGCCCAGGTTCGTGCTCCATCCCAGGAGGGCCACCGCGACCGGAGCGGACGCCCCGGCCAGGTACTCCGCGCAGCGCCGCGCCGCGAACTCCCGGCCTTCTGCCGTGCCGACCTGAACACCGGAGCCCGCGTCGTCCCGGGCGGTTTCCGCGACCAGCTGCAGTTCCTGATCCACGGCCGACCGCTCAAGCCGCGCGATCAGCGCCGTGTCGGGCTGGCGCCGGGCCGCGGTGGTCAGCGGGCCCCAGTGATGCGCCTGGCAGTCCGGATGTTCGAGGAAGCCGAGCACGAGATCACGGCACCAGGCCGGGTCCAGCCGGTCCGCCGCCACGGGCAGCCAGGCGGCCAGGGCGTCCAGGTCGGCGGCGGTGACGCTGGTGTGCTCCAGGATGGCGCCCACGATCAGGGCCGGGTATGAGTCGGCCAGTCCCCATCCGTCGGTCAGCTGGCTGGCATATGACCAGAGCGCTGCCGCGCGGTCCGGGCCGGCCCGCGCCACCAGCAGCGCGGCGGGATGCGGGGCGACGTCGCTGATCCGGCCCGTGGTCGCGTCGAGCACGACATAGCTCCGGAACGCCAGCTCGTTGGCCTCGAAATCCGAGTCAGGAACGGTCCCGATCACATGTACGTCGATGTAGCCGGGCCGGTGGTGGTAGGTGGAGAACGACAGCCGCCGCGACGCTGCGGGGGAGAGCATGAACGACATGGCCGCGATCCACCGGGCCACCGCGGTGGTGTCCGGATCGACGATCACAATCGACCGGCCCTGCCCCAGCACCGCCTCGTCCGCGGCGGTCAGCAGGATCGGCGCCTGATCCGCGTGGCCTTCCTCGCGCAGGAACCGGTCGATGGCGGCCCGGCCCAGCGGCCCGTTGGCGTCCGGCCGCGGGACGCGGGGGAGGGCGGGGAGCTCGGTCACGCCGACGGGCTCGGCCGTCCACACGGTCGAGTCCCACAGCTCGATCGGCAGCACCCCGCTGAACGGGTCGGGGCCGCCCTCGCTCACCAGCGCGTGAGCGAAGTAGTTCCCGCTCCGCCGGGAGAAGTCGGTCCCGACGAACACCACCCGGGCCAGGATCGTCGTCGGCTCAGCGGAGTAGACCAGGCTCACCGGGCAGGCGGCGATGTCGGCGGCCGTGGGCTTGCTGCCCACCCGCCGCGGCGCCTGGTAGGACGTGAGGGCCTCCACCTCACGCAGGATCTGCGGCGGCAGCCCCGGAGTGACCGCGTTGAACTGAAATCCCGCGAACCCCGACAGCCCGGTCTCGCATGAGGTGTAGTAGAGCTGCGCGAACCCCACGTCAGCCTCGCTTCACCGGGATCGCGCCGAACTCGCTGAGCAGCCACAGGAACGGGTCATGAACGCGGTACGGCCGGATTGCGCTGGCCGTGACTGGATCCGCGGGCAGGCACCCGAGCGCGGAGACGCCGAAATAGCGGTAGTGCGCGAAGAAGTGCCGCATGTGCCGGTCGATTTGCGGGCCGTCCCACTCGTCCAGCAGCGCCTGAGCCTGGAGGTGCACGGCCATGCTGTCCCGCTCGTCAAATTCGGGCCGCGCCGCAGGGAGCTGGGTCAGCGGGCTGCCCGCCGACAGGGTGTGTTCCAGCGCATCGAGCTTCGAGAGCACGACGGCGACGGGCTTCTGGATCGTCCCGTTCGCGCCGTCCCGGGCGACGCCCAGCAGGTCGGTGACCCGGCCCAGGACGTTGGCGGCGGTATCAAAGCGGGCGCCGGACCCCGGCAGGATCGCACCGCTGAGTGCCTGGGAGCGTGCGCCCGGCATCTGGAGCGGATCGAGCAGCATGATGATCGCGTGGGAGTTCGCGAGATAGCGGACGTTCAGCTCGATGCTCTCTCGTGAGGTGAGATCCTCGCCCGCGGTGTCGAAGAACGACAAGATGGTTTGCTGCTCGCGGGGCGGCCGCAGCGGCCTGCGGCGCGTCATGGCCAGCCGGAAGACCAGGGGCTGACGCTGCGACGGCGCCGCGACCGGATCCGTCTTGCGGGGCAGCTCGTGCTGGTCATAGAGGCCGTGATCGTAGGAATTGAATGACTTGAGCGTCTCGTCATCGGAACCCAGGCACGCGGCATCCAGGATGCCGCCCAGGCGATGCATCAGCTCGTGCATGAGCACCGTCACAAAGACCGTCTTGCCGCTCTGCGACGCCCCGATCATCGCGATCAGGCGGCTGTCCACCTTGCCGTACTTGAGCGGAAGCCGGCTGTGGCAGTGCGGGCATACGCGATGCGGCGTCTCCTCGCCGCAATCCGGGCACACCGCCCGGAGCTTGCGCCCGTCGCCGGCGAACACCGGCGGCAGCGGGGTGACGAAGTTCAGCAGCCGGGCCTGGTGCTCGTCGCGCTGAACGTCGCAAGTCTTCCCCCGCGGTCCGGGGCGCCCGGTACACCGGAAGCCGATGTCCCGCTCGCCGAACCTGTTGTAGCAATACGGGCAGACGAGTGCGGAAGCCCGGAAGCCGTCGAGTGCTGGAACCTTGAAGCCGCCCAGCGCGGGAACCTTGAAGCCGCCGAGTGCGGGAACCCGCAGACCGTTCATCGCCGGCCGTCCAGGATCAGGGCGATGCCTTCCGGCCCGCTGTCGTCGAGGAAGCAGGTGATCCAGTCGCCGTCGCGCCGTTCCGGTATCGGCACCGGCACCCAGGCCGGCGATCCCGCGGCCAGCCGCAGCCACTGCGTCCGGAAGACAGGCGTGCCCTGGTCGGCCCGCAGCGGCTGGGCTCGCCCCTGGCTGTGCACGACGACCAGCGGCGGGAGCTCGCACGCCTCGGCGGCGGTCAGCACCATGCCGGTGCGGCGCCACGGTGCCCACCACCGTGCGGGCCGGAACCGGTACCGGACGATCACCTCCGCCCGGGGGACTTCGGCCTGGGCCGGCACAGACGCGAGCACGCTGTCCCTGGTGCGCTCGATGGCCTGGACCGACACCATCGTCCGTTGCGGGCCCGCGGTGATCTCGAAGCTGCCGCTGTGGTGATACTGCCCGCGCCCGCACTCCGCCTCGGCCGCTTCCGGTGCCGGTTCTCCCGGGCCAGGCACGGCCCGCCACTGGACCAGGCACTTATGGCAGCCATCCGGCCAGGTCCAGCTGAGCCGGACGGCTCGCCCGTACCGCCGGGCCACCAGATCCCGGACCGGGGCCATGGCCGCAGCCGATGCCGTCGCGCCGAGCACCGCGTGGTCAATGCCTTCCGTGACCGCGCAGAAGTGGTTCTGGCCGTTGGCCAGGCCGGTGCGCAGCAGGCTCCGGCCTTCCGGGCCGGTCACCACGTCCCCGGCCACCGGGCGGCCCAGGCGGGCGAGATCATCCAGCCCGGCGACCGTGCCCGGCGGCCGCGTGGCCGGTCCTCCGAGCCGGTAGATCCGGGCCGTGCCCGTTTCCGGCGCCGTCCAGGTGAGCGCCACCGCCGGGTCGTCACCGGGCAGCAGTTCGGCCCGCAGGTCACTCACCGGTCTCAGGGCCACCTCCGTGGTGATCTGGCCGATCAGGCCCGGCGTGATCAGGCGCTCTCCGCTGGCGCTCATGTAGACCGCGCGGATCCGGTAGTAGTAACGGATCCCGACGCGGACGTCCCGGTCGATGAATCCCGCCAGCGACGCATCCCGCGGCAGGCCCTGGTGCTGCTCCGGCGGCGCCCACTCGCTGCGGGTCACCATCACGCCGGTCGTCCCGGGGGCTACGCGCCACGAGCCGTGCACCGCCGCGTCGCCGATCT
>Ga0335072_10010050_pt1 | contig 13629 bp, 10 predicted proteins | sample Lox_Sample_21_FD_206725 | JGI IMG/M metagenome (GOLD analysis project Ga0335072, IMG submission 206725) | Soil microbial communities from Loxahatchee National Wildlife Refuge, Florida, United States - Lox_Sample_2.1 | ecosystem: Environmental > Terrestrial > Soil > Wetlands | place: USA...
ACTGAAACTTGTTACTTCCTTTGGCGATTCAAAGAACACGAAGGCGAAGTATTTTGGTGCTGATGGCGACAAAACACCAATGAACAACATTGGAGTGACACCAATAGCAGAGTCAGCATTATCGCCTAGTGGAGGGGATCAGACAGCCTTCTTCCGAGGTCGAAAGAGCACATTCAACACCCCAGCTACTGCAAGGGCTACTACACCAGGTGGATTCTCCAGAGCACGATTACCATCTATAGGGGAAATGCCAACTGACGTTACTCCCGTTGTTAAACGAACTCAGGGACCTCCTTCAGTATCCGAGGATTCTAGCTCGGAATATGATTATCCAAAGAGAACCCACTCACGGAAGAGCTCGCAACCTGAGACAATTCAGCTTAACGCAGCTACGTTTCAACCCACGAGTAGAGCTGCAACTGCGAGTCCCATGATGCAAAGAACTATGAATGAACGGGCCGCGAATCCCTTGCCACCACCTGCTCCCGATGCCTTCAGCCGGACCAAAGAAGAAGCACGACACCGGAACGGATCGCGAGATAGAAAACCAAACAATCTGCAACTTCAGTGGCCGCCAATCGGTGATATCGTTTCGGGGGACTACATGACAACACCCGAGTTATCAGCAACCTCGTCGAGACATCGTACCCCAACGGCGCGTTCAGTGGCAGGCTCAGTGACCGAATCTGTTAGTTCCCTCTCGCAGTACGGTAGGAGGAGTCCCACAGCGAGTGAACGGAGCTATAAGAGTTATGGGCTTACCACTCCCTTGACCGGCCGCAGCCTTGATCCCTATCTCAGTAGTCTAGAAGCTGCTCAGAGTACTGTGAAGTCAAAGCATAGAACTCGCCAACCTAGTCGTGAGCCAGCCGAAGGCCACTCTAAGCGCGGACGAAGCTCTAGTCGCAAGCCTAAGGCAAGAGAACCGTCAGAGGAGAGAGGCCGTAGTGCTGTTCGCTATGTGAAGTCTGGTAAACGATCACCAACATCGCCTGTTCCCATGTCACCTGATGAGCTCCGCGAGATTGGGTATGACGATGAGCAATCCGAGACTGCATCCGTATCAGGGACTAGAAGGACAAAGGTCAGAGATGCCAGCGCAGCTACCGTTAAGCTTAGGTCGAGGCAAGCGAGCCGTGTTCGTCGAGTTTCGCCGGAGCCTTTGAGAATAGGCACAAGCGGCAGAACTGAAAGTAAAAGTCGGACAGCAAGCAGAAGAGTTAGTCCTGATTCAGCTGCCGCTCGTGGCGAGAGAGGAAGAAGCGCACTCAGGGATGGATCTGGCATGCGCTCTCCATCATCGCCATTACCAATGTCTCCAGATGCTGCTATATTCTACAAATTAAACAGAGACTCGGAAAGTGATGAAGATGAGCGCAAAGTCGCTCAGGCGGACCAGGAAAATGTTAAGCCCCGTCATCGAAGTGTGAGCCGACAGCGTGGTACTAGCGCTGTCCGTCATGTGTCTCCTAAGCGCCGCGAACCTTCACGTAATCGCCTCGGTAACACCTATGATGGCAATGAAGAACGTGAGGAGTCAAAACGAGTACCTCGCGCGGCTTCGCAGAGTCGAGCGGCGTCTGACTTGAAAGCTGGTGATCTCTCCAAAATCAAGCTCGAGCGACAACGTAAGAAGGAATCTGCCGCTAGAGAACTTGAAGAGCGGCGCAGATCCCTGACTCGCAGGCCATCAGCGCCTCCAATTACGCACCCTGAGGAGCTTTCCCCCACGGTTTTCAGGCCAGCATCTAGGTCGGAGCTTAAAAGTACGTCGTACTCCCCAGCCCAACTTCCAATACGGAGTCAGACAGTCTCTCCAGAGTCTATGCGAATGGCCGATGCAAGCAGATCTTCTACCATGCAGATCGGGCTTCCGGCCACCCCGAGAGCCATGCAGCATCCAAAATATGATCCAGACAACAAAGACATACCAGAGGTCCCTCAGATACCCGAGAGCTATACTCCTGCGCCCGCGCCCCAGGTAATGATGGGAAGTCTAGACGAGATTGCTAGCAGCGACACCCTACCCCAAACAACCTTTGCACCTCTACCAAAGACGACTTATCAAGCTGCACCTCGTCATATACCTCCTCGATCCATGTCAGCACCTATACCAGAGGAGCCTATGTCACCACAGCCTCTTCCAGCAACTCTTCCCACCCATCCTGCTTTCCATGCTGCGCTGCCCCCAAGTAACAGACGTCGAACTGAGGCACCAGCTGATGAAAAGTCCACACAACCAACAAGGAAGATCAATCCAGGAGAATCCGGACCTGGCACCATTGGTTATGAAGCACGTAATACCGCCTCGGTGTACCCGGCGACTTCAATGGTAATGGGAGGCATTGAAGAAATACTTGCAGCTGGTACATTATCGAATGATGATCTAGTTCCTCCTCCACCTCCTCCAGCACCGGCACCACCTATTCTGAAAGAACTGCAGCATCTTGCAGTACCTCCTCCACCGCCGCCTGCGCCGCTCTATCATGGTCAAGGATCTCCGGCTCCGCCGGCTCAGTCCGCGGTCATCGAGATCGTGATGGACGATGAAGCGCCGGCCCCAACACGAACAACCCCCCCGCAGGAGGCACATGCTCATGGGACTATCAGTCATACTCGAGGCCGCAGCCAGAACGATAACAGTATAAGTGGTAGGATCAGTCGTGCGACAGAGCGAATGCGAAGTGCCAGCCGCGGACCTCCGCCTCAGTTGAGCCGGACAAAATCCCCACCAGTTTCCCCACCTATGATTGCCGCACCATATGAGAGCATTCCTACTGCAAAATGGGTCTTGGACCAAATACAGAACCGACAAGCGTATCAAGCCGCTGCTTCGACAACCGAACGACATCCGAGAGAAGTGAAAGCCGATATGATGGAAGGCGGCATGATTTGATCCTGCAACTCGGAAAGAGGACAGCTTATCAGTCCACAACATATACACAAAACATACTCATACGGCGTTTATATTCAATCATTCCACTTGATACCCTTCTCACCTCATCGCATAAGCGATCGCCTCAAACTTGACAGCCTTTCAACATTGGGCTAGGGCTTGGCTACTTTCGGCTACGATATTACGATGAATCATTTTGATCCAATTTAAACCATTCATATCAGATCGAATGCACATATATTTGCAATTTTTGCTTTGGGGCATTTGCGATGGAGTTTTTCTGTTTCTTACTATCCTTGACCAAATTTTGATCTTGGTGGCATTGTGCATTAGTTTGTTTGCAAGCGATTATAATTTTCACGCTTCTATAGGGGACGGTGGATTGGGGATTATAGCAGACCCGACAGAAATGGACTGGCTGCGGAAAAAGCTTTATACTGTTGCCTCACGGCTACTATGCGATGAATTATGACATAGCTTTTTATGCATCTCATCTCTATTGATGACGATGTTATTACGTTTTCAATAAAAGTCGGTTCCTAGAGAAGCGAACGTTTTATGCCCGGTCCAAATGTGTTTAATGGATTGCTAAGATCGTGGCATGTATATTTAGATCGTTTGGCTAACCGAAGCGTGCAGAACAAAACACTCAACATGACGACCTGTAAATTAAAGTGGTACAGAGGTTGTTCTATTCCTCTAATGAACAGTTGAAGACATCCATAGAAATGAAGAAAAAGCCCAAAAAAAAGTCGACACCCCTTCCCGAGCCCACCAAGCACTCACAACCTGTGTAGTCCAACACGCTACGCCACGGTGAACAGTTCTCTGTTCAGTGAAGCCTGCCTCAAGAATACTGTTCAATTGCTTAGGGACATACAAGCAATCAGGGGCTACCCGCCTGAGTTGATGACCACCACAGCGTCCGCCCCGGGCACTGGTTGAGAGATTTTAGAGATTGGCTAAAGTTCAGGGTGAGAGTGTCTTCTCGCTTGATCCATTACAGATAACCTAACATTTGCTTATTTTACATTATCAAACTCATAAAATTAGCGAGAGAGTCAGTGCGAAGAGCATTGCTCCGATGTAGGAGTGAGTCACCCTCAACCAAAGCCGCTACCGGCGCCGGTTGGCGGGACAAGGCCCAAGCACCACTCTTATTCCTCCTCTTTCTTTTCCTCTTCCCGCTCAACCAACCATCTCTTTCTCTTCCCTCTCAACCAACCATATCCTTGACAACCAATACCCTTGACAAAACAAAGCCACACAAACAAAACATCCATCCTGTCCCATCATGGCAGCACAACAACTACCGGTACCAAACATCGCGAACATGCAAGCTGCCGTCAGCGGAATGGCCATCGAAGGGAACCGCATGGTACAGAACCTCCAGACCTACAATGCACATCAGCAGACGCTCACTACTGAGCTGTCCCTACGTGCCAACGGTAATGTCGCCGTGATGCAGCAGCTTGCTCGTATCCAGGCAAGCATCACCGAGGGTTTCGCCTTGACCAACGCCAAGTAAGCCTTTGCGAGCTCCTGCTTTATCAAGAGATCTTGCTGAAACCGACTCTTGCACAGTATTTCGAATTTGGATGCTAAAATGCACAACGCAAAAGTAGCCACTGCCACTGGAGCTTTAGCCGCCATGTATAGCGTCGACCAAGGGCCCAATCCACAAGTTCCGATCAACCAGCTAATTCCAAACTTCCCTGCTACTCCCGATGAGGTGTCACAGTAACTCTCCCCTTCCAGTGCTTCTATTTTTTCTAGGCTCGCTGAATTGACAAATGTTCTACACAGGGGACCAATGTCGCCGCATCCTCACATCCCTTGGCAAGCCTCATGTTCAGGGTGATAGACAGCTCCGCACAGCTGTGCGGGCCGCGATCGGACTTGCAGCTATCTAATGATGACTCCGTAGCAGACGAGAGTTCGATACCAGCAACAATTGCTCCTGCCAGTGTACCTGTATCCATACCAGCCTCCAACTCCGTGACGATCCGTCATCAAATGACAAGCTCGAGTATATATATGAGTTGTGCACTCCTGGGGTGCGTATCATAGCTAAAGGGCTTTACACAGAGAATTAGTCATGGGGATAGTGTTGCAGAATTGCTTCGGAGATAACTTGTATTAAGAGAGCATTCATTGGCACCCGAGGAGATTCATGTATAGAGCGCATTCAGCTCACGTAGCACAATACAAGGCGAACAAGCATATATGAGCATCCTCGAAAAAGAAGCCCAATACAGAAGAAGCAAATGCCCTTCCCGTAGCCGATCCTCAACCATAAACATCAGACAGTACCACTTCCGCCTTCCTTGCCAAAATAGCCGGTTCCAATTCTACCCCATTTCAAAAGCGTGTCCTCTCCGCCCTCATGCAAGTCCCGAGAGGTCAATACATTACTTACAGCATCCTAGCCAAACATCTTCAATCCAGCGCGCGTGCGCTATAGGCAGTGGGCTGAGGAACAATCCTTTTGCGCCACAGGTACCGTGCAATCGGGTTCTGGCATCTGGAGGACGTATTGGAGGGGTTTAAGGGGAGCTGGGGTAGAAATGGCAAGAAGGGGCTTAATGATGCTGAGAAGAGAGGCTTATTGAGGGAGGAGGGAGTCAAAAATTTGACGAGTCCGGGAGAGTGGTGGGGAGGCCGTGGGAAAGGTTTTCGGTGATTTTAATCGCGGGAATCTGCACTGATGGCCTCTGCCTAACGCGATGTTCCATGCAGACAATTACTGAGTTAAATAGGTATGAACGAAGACCGGGACGGGAAGAACTACCGCTACGTCACAACCACCGAGCCAAAATCCTTAAGATATCGTCAAGCTTATCCCTCTGCTCCCGCTGCTCGCGCTTCATATCATTCAACTTCCTCTCAAGATCCGGATCGGGTCTTTGAGGTACCGGCGCCGGTTCCGGGGATGGAGCCTTGGGTAATTGTTCCGGTGGAGGGTTATGAGATTCGTCGTAATCTGGATGGGAATTCAGATAAGCTTACAACTTGGGGGGGGATCTCGGGCAGGGAGGGGTGTTTTCTCACGCTTTCGACATAGAAGCAATGGCGGATTGGAGCCTGGATCTATCAATTTGAGGTTGTTGCAACCAGTGCGGTCGCAATTATCTGCTTGGTGATTAGCATCGCTTGCCAAGTTGATGAGAGGAGATGTGCGTACGCTCGCGACAGTAGCCGAAAGTAGAGTTTCTGCTCACTCTATGGCAGTCATCTTTCCGGCACTCATCTATATAGAAGGCGTTTCCATTATCAGCGATCACCTCGGTGCATGGGCTGGACGAGACAGACGTACGAATGGGGCAGAAGCGAGACTTTGCGGGAGTGCTGGAGTTGTCGACATAGTATACTTTGCTGTTGATACAGTCGGCTACCTCGCAGGTGTCTAAGTGATTTCAGTCTTCCTTGTTCTTGTGATTTGGAGAAGCACCTACGATCAGCGCAATAGAAGTTTGCTCCACTGGGTTGGGCACAGTCGCGCATGAAACAGGTATCTATGCAGTCAGCAACTATATTATATAGACTTTCATTGCTTCTGGACACCTTACGGTTGTTGCAAAAACAGGAATTGTCTCGTTTTTCGCGTGAGCAGGCCGTCACCTCACATATGAGGTCTGAAGATACTTTTTTTTAGTTAAACTTGGGCCACGTCGGATCGGGGTTCTCACGCTGGGAGCAGTATGTCTGATACTGGCCCTGCCGAAGGGCACGCTTCCTCGCACAGTTGGCGCTGCTACACTTGAGATCTGGTTTTTCCATTAATGTCTGAGTGTCGTGCGGACTAAGAACTCACGCAAAGAACAGAGTTTCTCTTGATCTACCACTATATTGCTGCAGGTCTCACGTGTACACGTATCTGGAATATCTTGTCAGAACAAACAGAGTCAACAGGAAGAATGGCCATACGGGCTGTGCATTGCTGCTTTTGGCCTGCTTTCACGTTCTCACATTCCGAATAAATGCATTTGTCTGTCCATTTAGTCCACAAAGTACCATGTCTAAGCTTGTAGAGGCATAACTTACGCTTTATGCAGTACTTGAAATATCTCTCCTTGGAATTGTGGTATTCTCTCAGGTTCATACAGCCCTCTTCCTTGCATTTATCTAGAAGCTTTTTTCAGTATTGCCACTCGAGAGAAGAGCTCGAGATAGCTCAGCAGTCAGGGCCATACTTACGAGTACTACAACAGTCCAACCAGTCTCCATTGGCAGCCGCTAGCCGTGGCTCCTCGCAGAACAACGCTGTACATCTGACATCTAGTTTGGTCAGCAAATGTGTCTTTGGAAGCTGGACCCTTGACCCATCAACCCAAACGAATTGTAAAACTGCTTTACAGCACCATCCGTCCGGACGAGGAGTGCAAAGGATAACTCAAAAGTAATGAAAGAACCACATACGGGTAATACATCTTATTTCCCCAGTCTTCACGACCTTTTTGAAGCAAGAATCTTCTCCCTCAAATCCAACGCATGTATCTGAATTTCTCAAATCAGTACAAAACTCGATATCTACCAGGCATGGCGAGACTTACGTTTCTCGCAATATTTCGACGCTTTGGGAACCGTTGGGTTGATATCAGGCTTGTAGATGATTGCTCTAGAGCAGCCTTCCCCAAAAGCACATTTTGGAGCCATGTCTGTCCGCTATTTGCTCAGATGATATGTGGTTATAATACAATTTCTTGTCAGACGGTATTTGATCTGATTTGTTACAGAATTATCCAGTAACGAGAAAATTCTGGGTGATAGAAAATCTACTGGTGGATAGGTAACGTTTTCCATGGTGTGACTTGCTGCGCGGCTGTGATCAGGCTGCAGTCTGGCATTTTCGTGGCATATGCATGTCGCGCAGGGATCGGTGTGGAGATGGAGGGTGGGTTTGAGGCTGTGTAAGCTGGGCTTGGAAATGACAGCCTTGTGCTTTCCTTTTTTCATCGTTGCTCTTGGTTCTGCTCGTTGTTGGCAAAAAGGGTCTTTTCTTGAATAGCTTCATGTATAGAGTGTATTTAGTTCACGAAGCACAATACAAGGCGAACAAGAATAGATGTCTTCTCCAGATGTCATTTTCCGATACGCTGTAGTAATAAATAAGATATGCAACTTCCGTGTCAAGTTTCCTAGAATGTTGTGATATGTATAAGTTCATTCTAAGCGATGTACTTTTGTCTACCCGTGATTTCCGTTATGACTCGGCCGGTTGCGAGTGTTCTATCCTTGCAAGGAAACAAATGCTACGGAATTATGACCGAGCACCGTTGAGTTCCTCCTTGACCTCCTCTTCGACTATTTCTCGAATACCCTCCCACCCTGCTCCCTTTGGAATGACGCGGACCCTCCTCTCTTTCTTCTCCAAGCCTACGAATTCTTCCGGCAGTATCGCGTCGAAGCTGAAGTCCTTCTCATCTTTGAGTGCCAAATCCACTGCATTCGCAAACTTGGCCGGATGTGCTGTTGCGAGAGCAATATGGTGGGTTTCTATGGGAGAAGTCCGCTTCATGGACCTCAACGCAGCTGCGACACCAATTGCTGAGTGCGGGTCGAGAATGTAGCCTCCCTTGTGACTTGTACCGGTCTTGTAGAACTCTTGGATCGTCTCAATAGTCTGCTCATCACTGACTCTTTCGCTTTCGAAGTCTCTTCGGGCCGCATCAAGTATCTCTTTGTAAACGCCAAATCCACCTTTAGTCTTTAGCTCCTTCAGCCAGCTTTCGACCTCTTGACCGGCTTGCTTCTTATTCCATTCGTCATTCATGCCTGCAGTTGCGGCAAACTCATAAGCCAGATACCACAAAAGACGCTCGAGGTTGCTTGAGACCAAGATGTTCATAGCCGGACTCAACGTTTCCTTTACGCCATCCTCATGTGCCTTTGCGCCGTCAGTAGCAATCCCTCCTTGAGCTTCCACCCTACGCACAGCCTTCTTTTCATAGCGTCCGGTCTTCCAGAATCGGTCGAGGATATCATTCTCATTTGTGGCAACCACCAGCTTTGCTATGGGAAGACCCATACGTTTGGTGAAGTAACCGGCTAGGACGTTACCAAAATTTCCGCTAGGTACCACGAACCGGACTTTATTTGACGCCTTAAAGGAAACATTTTTGACGAGAGTGAAGTAAGCATGAAAATAGTAGGTCATTTGTGCCAATATACGAGCCCAGTTGATCGAATTTACAGCAGCTAGATTCAATGTGGAGTTGATTTGAAGGTCTGCGAAGAGGGCTTTGACAGTATCCTGGAACTTTCAGCTGGTAGCTGATGATAGAAAGACTTAAACTTACTTGGCAATCATCAAATGTGCCCTCAACAGCCAGGTTATGTACATTGGTGTCAAGAACTGTTGTCATCTGTGCTTCTTGCACAGAACTCACTCTCCCTTTGGGATATAGAATAAATACTGAAACATCTTTCTTCCCACGTAGTCCATATATGGCGGCAGATCCTGTATCACCACTTGTTGCACCAACCACAGTAAGATGATGTCTTTCTGTGCCGGTCTTGCCCTTATTCCTCCTTACTAGGAAGTATTCGAATAGATTTCCAAGTAATTGTAAGGCAACATCTTTGAACGCAAAAGTGGGGCCGTGAAATAATTCCAATAGATGCAAGTTCTCTTTTTCGTTCAGTGTAACAAGCGGGGTAGTTTCTGGTGCTCGGAAGGTCGAGTAACTGCGATTGATAACTTCTCTCAAGTCTGAAGGTGGTATTTCTGATGGCGAGATATATAGGGTTAGGATTTCAAAGGAAAGCTCGAGGAAGGAAAGATTCTTCCATTTCGACTCCCAATTGCTCGGAAGGGAAGGTATTTCTTCTGGGATGAATAGTCCGCCGTCTGACGCAAGACCTTTGAGCACAACCTCTTCGAAAGATAGCTAGAGAAGTCAGCGTTGGCCAATTAAATGCGCTTGGAGCTTTCTTGCCCCGTATTCACCTCCCCTCGTACTCAGATATCGTTGCGACGGTGCGTGACTCGAATTTTTGGGCTCCTCTGGTACAGCTGCCGGAGCTACTTTCCGCGTTGTTACGGCCAGGCCAACTGGAGTAGCTGTATCAGACATTCTATTTAGCTATACCTCACCAGTATGGAGTCTGGTGTAGAGACTGCAGGAGATGAGTGCGAATATGTGTATTGAGATCAACGCCTGAGATCAAAGCTCGCCCAGAAACTACTCCGAGATCGTCGCATAGGCGGTGGTAGTTTGCAGAAAGAATCTCCGTTAGTGGGGCATGTTTGCCTCGTTTGATTGATATGTTCTTCATCCAAATTGTATATCCGAAAGTGGGTCGCGCTAAGCTGAGGCCGCGCTAGTGAAAAAATATAAAGGTCCCAGCTCGCTCCTGGACCTTTTCTTTTCTTTTACTATGTCGACTTTACTTGTGAGTCTCCCAGTTTTTGGTTTCCCTTCGTGATTGATTGTTTGTTCCGTTGCATGATGTATTCCTGGATCATTCTCATTTCAAGTTACCCGCTTATCTTTGATGGCGGCCTTTTCAGTTCTGTTTTCACCTCACCTTCATCAGCACCGTTTCTTTACCCCTTCAATTAATAGCTTGCTAACATGTTTTCTACGTATAGCATAGAATCATTTCTATAGTGAACGTCCTCCGACTGAGTTCTTCAACTTAGCCACAGTACTTCAATCTCGACGATGATTGTTATCCTCGATGCCCAAGAGTGAAGCCTTAAACTCTCGAACTGTCTGCAAAGATGGCGGCCCCTTGGGGCTGTATAGAGAGTGGTGATGATCTCGGCCCGGTTTAGCGGTCTTGCCTTCGGGCGCGCTGCCTGGGTGGGTGTTGATGGACGTCTGAGGGACCCTTTTTTTCATTGCGTACTTGGCTTTGCTGCTAGGGCGTAAAGAAGAATTATAACATCTCGAGGTCGTTAAATAACAAATGGATGCTTTCGATATCGATCATTGGGCTTCTGGTAGACGATGCTACGCATACACAGCCTTGGATGATTGTTCAGATCGATCTGCTTGTTCGTCAATGCCATCAATTATGAATCAACTTTCGATATGCTCGCGGACACTACTCTCTGTCATTAGACCTACAGTGGTATGAATTGGTAACGGACTTGCCATCGATCTGCTCGGATCATTCTACTTTCTGTATTGTGAAAACTCTTTGCGCTATGAGTGATCTTCGCACAGGCACCGCTAGAGTGGCCTACAATCACATGCATCTTTGATGTCTTCGCTCATGGAGATGCAGTTGTACAGTTATCTATTGACAGTGTCCTGCTGTACATTTCTGTAAACCTTTCTTACCCTCTAGCATGAACCGCCTGTCATGTTGTGATAATTCTTATCACTAACTAACCAGCCGTATCGCCCATGGTTACTTCACACCCGCTGCAGGCCCAGTTGGAGCAGAAGCAGGCGCTGCAGAAGGTGCAGGGCTACTCGATGCGGCTCCTCCCCCGCCTCCTCTCCCTCCCCGTCTACCTACTGTCCCACGTCCGCGTCCTTGGAATCCACCTCTAGCAGGTCCTGCAGGAGGCTCCCGGGCAGCAGGCTTCAGATCTTTCCTCTCCAAAACCTGTACAGTACCCTGCGCAATCTTTGTGGGGTTGGCCGCCATAGCCTTTACCAATCCCCCAGGCTCCACGAAGTCCACATACGCAAAACCCTTCCGTTTGTCAATCTCAACATGTGACACAGCACCAAAGACTTCCATTGCCTCTTTCAACAATGGCTCCGTCACTCCTTGAGACGGATTTGCATGTTTGACAAAGGCCCTGGTTGCTCCAGTTGATGGTACTGCAACTTGCGGTTTTCGAGCAGGTGTTGTCTTCGGCATTGCAGCAGGCGCAGTAGGCGGAGCTGTGGGGGCTGCCACTTCTGCAGGCTTCTTTAAAAGCGTAATTGGTGGAGGAGCTTCCTTAGGTGTAATCTGGGGCTTCTCGTTTTCGGGTCGCCCGCCTCGTGCTTTATTGGCTGGACCTGCCGGAGTTTTAGGAGATGTAGGTGCCACTGATGACTGGGAGGATGCCTCAGCCTTCGTAGCATTGTCTGCATCAGCCTTTGCTTTTCGGTGTGCATTGACAGGGCTAAGTCCCAAATCCCGCTGCAAAATGCGAGCCGCAGCAGCAATGCTACCTCTCTCGCGTGCATGCGCTCGAGGATTCTTGGTCGGTTCTTGAGCAGTAGCGGTCTTTGTAGCAGCTTCTCTAGTAAGCACCTTGACCGCTTCTCGAGCCGCCTTCTCGACAAGCCTCTCTTTTTTCATATCTTTCGAAGTCTTCTTTGCGTCTTCTGGAGACGTAGATGCTTCCTTCGCAGACTTAGCTGGAGATTTGCTAGCAGACTCTTGTCTGGCGTGCTTTGCTGCTTTACTAGCAGCGGCTTCTTTCCCTTTATTGGCCTTCTTATCTTTCAGAAACTGCACGAGGGGTGTTATAGTGACCTTCTCGCCTTTCGGTATTGTCCCTTCAACATCACCTTCTCCAGCGGGTTCTTTAGACGAGACGGGATTTGCCAGGCTCTCCAGGAAGTCCATGAACTCAGGGTCCTGGTCAATCGTCCCTTGTCTTGCATCTGTTCGACGTCTACCACTTGGAATCCGGCCATAAGGCGCAAATTCAACAACTGGGGGCCCGAGAAGAGCCGAACTACCCCACGTATTTTGTGCATCCTCGAAGCTGACCTGGCGAACAGTCTCGGAAAGGTTCAGGAGATGGGCATCGCTAGTAAGGTGGAGATAGGCTCGTGAAGGCCGGGATTGCTTAGAGAGACTGTGGTAGAGTCAGCACCAAACTTGGTAGTTGGATATAGAAAAGCATACTCTTTGGAATCCTTTCCGGGCTTATAAGAAAACCAATCCACCCTTCCTTTGCCAAGCCTCCAATCATCTCCCAGAAGCTTTACGAACTCTGCTTCTGTGAGACCTGGAGCAAGTCTTCTGATCACAACCTTTAATCTAGGACCAGTCGACTTATTCGCACAGGCTTTACTGGTGTTGCCCGCTGTCTGTGATGCTGTGACAGGTAGAATGCCATTGATTTGATCTCGAGGTGTGGCATGCTGGCCTGCTGTGGTAGCCATATTGCAAATGTAAAGAGCAAACACCCTTGAAGCCAGTTAATCGATACAAAGACTTCAGGACGGAGAAAGCCGCTAACTTGGGCGCTACTCCAGATACGGCTGGCAATGATGCCGCCCTTCTTGAATTTGTTGTTTTGGCTGCGAGTAAATCAAAATCCAACCACCAAGCAAGCTCAGTACAGATATCGATAAAGATTACATGGGCCTAACCTGATTGTGTAGTAGCGCCGGCAAGTTCCGCACGTCGCAGGATGGCGCCGCTCTATGCAGACGTGCGAGATCTTAGGATCTCATATGACCTCAATCCCGACAAAAGGGAGATTCGCGACGGCACAGAGGTCACTGAGCAAAAGTTGACATTTGGCCTGTCAGAGCTAGAGGTATTGGCTCGCCAGCTAAAGTCTACCGTCCGTAAACCAAAGCACCAACGAAGCGTCTCCATAATTAAGTTCACTCCTGGACCAAGTCCATTATCAAACTGTTACAATAGCCATCCCAATCATGGCTCCAAGAGCTGGAGTTCCGAAGCCAGGGCCGGCCAAATTATCCCCAAAGGCAGGCCTGGATGAATGGCTTGAGCAAGCCAAGCTATGTCGATACCTCCCAGAGTCTGCAATGAAGCAGCTTTGCGAGATTGTGAAAGAGTGTCTGATGGAGGGTGAGCAC
>Ga0335072_10010051_pt1 | contig 13628 bp, 10 predicted proteins | sample Lox_Sample_21_FD_206725 | JGI IMG/M metagenome (GOLD analysis project Ga0335072, IMG submission 206725) | Soil microbial communities from Loxahatchee National Wildlife Refuge, Florida, United States - Lox_Sample_2.1 | ecosystem: Environmental > Terrestrial > Soil > Wetlands | place: USA...
AAAACCTGTGCCTCCGGAGATGAAAAGGCGACGTCCCCTGGCGTACTGCCATACATCACGGGTGTGGCGGAGGACATGCTCAAGATCTTCAGAAGGCAGGGGTTTCACGCAACCAGCTTAAACCCTCCCTTGGCCCGGCCAGCCGACGTTATGTCGTAGTGATCTGCGACAGAGGCCACGCGTGATTGCCAACTCGTTCGTTTCGAGACCAAGCCGGTCCTATTCTTTGCTCGATTGCGGGAACTCTTTAGTTACCTTATGCTTCGCAATTTGAGTAAGTTGGGACCATTGCGGCTGGTATGATAACCCGGAAAACTGGGTGATTGCAGGCCATTGATCAAGCTGTCCGATTACGTTTTCCATGAATTGCGCAAGTGGGGCGTTCGCCATGTATTCCTTGTCACTGGCGGGGGTGCCATGCATTTGAACGATTCCATTGCAGGCTGCGGGATCGGTTATACCTGCACGCACCATGAACAGGCAGCGGCCATGGCTGCAGAAGGTTATGCCCGGATCATTGGAACGCCCGGGATCCTGAACGTTACCACCGGCCCGGGTGGGATCAATGCGCTGAACGGAGTCTTCGGTGCGTGGACCGACTCGATTCCGCTGCTGATTCTTTCAGGACAGGTAAAGCGCGAAACTTGCAGGTCGACCTACGGGCTGTCGCAATTGCGCCAATTGGGCGATCAGGAAGTTGACATCATCCGCATGGTGAACGGGATCACCAAGTACGCGGTCCTCGTTGACGACCCGTCTACGATTGCCTATCACCTGGAACGGTCCTGGCATCTCGCACAATGTGGACGTCCCGGACCCTGCTGGTTGGATATACCTGTCGATGTACAATCTGCCGAGATCGAGGTCGAAAGTCTTCGTCATTACGATCCTGCGGAAGATGAGTTGTCGTTCGATCCCGAAGCGATTCGATTGCAAGTCGCCGATGTGCTAAGCCGCATCCAGAACGCGCGGCGCCCCGTCATCATGGCCGGCAGCGGCATTAGGATCGGAAGAGGCCTTGCGGAGTTTGAGGCAGTCATCCGTCGTCTTCGTATTCCAGTGGTCACGGCGTGGACCCATGACCTGATCGCCAGCGACGATGAGCTTTTTTGCGGGCGCCCCGGTACCATTGGCGAACGCGCGGGTAATTTTACCGTGCAGAACGCGGATGTTCTGCTGGTGCTTGGATCGCGCCTGAATATTCGCCAAATCAGTTACAATTGGAGGTCGTTTGCGCGGTTTGCAGTGAAGATCCAGGTTGATATAGATGCCGAGGAACTGTGCAAGCCGCTGCTCAAACCGGATGTTCCAATTCACTGCGATGTGAAGCTGTTCTTGCGCGAGATGGCCACGCAGATTCACGATGGCGGCCAACTGAATCCGAAGCACGCAGAGTGGCTCGAAGAAGCGCGCAAATGGAGATCGCGATATCCAGTTGTGCAGCCGAATCAGTTGACGCCCGGTCCGCCGCTGAATCCGTATGGCTTCATTGACCAGCTCTTTGACTTGCTGGGGAGCGATGATGCCGTTGTCTGTGGCGACGCAACCGCATGCATCGTCCCGTACCAGAGCGCAAGGCTCAAAACCGGCCAGCGCCTGATCTCGAATTCCGGTGCCGCTTCCATGGGCTACGATCTTCCAGCCGCAATCGGCGTTGCGGTTGCTCGCAACAAAAGGACCATTTGTCTTGCGGGTGACGGCTCGTTGCAAATGAATATTCAAGAGTTGCAGACCGTGGTCGGTAACAAGTTGCCCATCAAGCTTTTTGTTTTGAACAACGGGGGGTATCTTTCAATCCGGCAAACACAGATGGGATTCTTCAACGGCCGCAGGATCGGCGAGAGCCCCTCGAGTGGCCTTACGTTCCCAGATATGACAAAGCTGGGAACGGCCTATGGAATCCCCTCATTCACAATCCAAACCTCTGCCGACCTGGACATCATTCGCAAGGAATTGGCGACACCCGGGCCAACTTTATTCAACGTTTACCTTGATCCAAGCCAGGAGTTCGAACCAAGGTTGCGATCCCGGGTCCTGGCAGATGGCTCTATCACGACGCCGAACCTTGAAGACATGTATCCGTTCCTGTCGCCTGAGGAGCTTTCCGCGAACATGATCGCAGAGGATCGAGGATTGAAAACCGATGATGAGCCTAAAACAAATTCCACCGCGTGCAAAGGAGTCCGGCGATGATAGACAAGGATATCTTTGAAGATCTGTTTGTGCTGGAAATGGCGAACAATCATCTTGGAAAAGTGGAGCGCGGGCTCCGGATTGTCAGCGAGTTCGCGCAGGTGGTGCGCTTCAACAATATCCGGGCATCCATCAAGCTTCAGTTTCGTGATGTGGAAAAATTCATCCATAAGGATTTCGTGAATTCGAACGAGAGATACATCCAAAAGACGCTCAATACGCGGATGTACGACGAACAATTCGCAACCCTTGTCAAAGCGATTCGCCAGGCTGGCTGCATGCCAACAGCAACTCCTTTCGACGAAAGGTCGGTGGATCTTTGCAGCGAGCTCGGCATCCAGATGATCAAGATCGCCAGCTCAGATCTGAACGATTGGATCCTGATCGAGAAAATTGCAAAGACCAAGAAACCCGTGATTGTATCGACCGGGGGCTCGTCACTCAAAGACATGGACGACGTCGTCACATTCTTTGCCAATCGGAATATTCCACTGGCCATCAATCACTGCGTTTCCATCTACCCGTCTGAAGATTCGCAGTTGGAACTGAACCAGATTGACTTCCTGCGCAGCCGCTATCCGCATAACACGATCGGGTTTTCAACCCACGAATGCACTGACTGGACAAATTCCATGCTCATTGCCTACGCGAAAGGGGCCCGGACGTTTGAGCGCCACATCGATATCGACTCGGACGGAAGCAAGGTGTCGACTTACTGCAGTCTTCCTCACCAAATCGATCAATGGTTCAAGGCCTACTACAAGGCGAGGGAAATGTGCGGTGCTCCCGGGACGCAGAAACGGATGCCGCCGAAGCAGGAGACTCAATATCTCGACGGACTCGTTCGCGGAGTATACGCGAAAAATGATTTGCCTGAAGGACACTCTCTTTCGGATGAGGACGTCTATCTCGCGATCCCTCTGCAGAAGGGACAGCTCTCGTGCCGTGAGTTGATGAGAGGCGAAATCCTGATCAAGGAAGTAAAGAAGGATCGGCCCGTCACGATTGACGACATCGAGAGCCCTTATTCCCAGATTCCCTCGCTGCGGCAGGCAATTTATGGTCGCGGGATTGAAGTTAAATGAAGATTGGATAGAGCTGCTAGGAGTTCTAAGCAGGAAAATTGATGCGCTCCTTCTCTGTCACCAGCGGGCGCTTCAGGACCAGGGTATGGATGGAGCCAACATATTCGCCGATGATCCCGAGGGCGATGAGCTGGACCGATCCCAGGAAGAAGAGACCCAGGACCACAGGGGCGATGCCCACGTCGAAGTGGCTCCAAAATAGCAATTTGTAGATCAGGTAGAACATGCCGGTGATGAAGCTGATGAAGGCGCAGATGAAGCCGGCAAAGATGACGAAACGCAGAGGCACCTTCGAGAGGTTGGTGATGCCCAGCATGGCGAAGTCATACAAAGAATAGAAGTTCTGGCTGGTGATGCCGCGGGAGCGGCGGCTCTGGTTATAGCTGACGGTTGTGACCGGCAGGCCTAACTCGGCAATCATGCCGCGGAAATAGGGGTAGGGATCGCGAAAGTCGGCTCGGATCTTGTCGATCACCGAGCGGTCGTAGAGCCCGAAGCCGGTGAAATGGGCCATGATTCGGACATTCGTGAGCCGCGCGACAAGGCGGTAATAGGCAGTACGGAGCTGGTACATCAACCAGCTTTCCTCGCTGGTGTTCTTGATACCGGCGACGATAGGGGCCCCGTTCTCCCAGGCGTGGATCATGTCGACGAAGAGCTCCGGCGGGTCCTGCAGGTCGGCGACGAGGATGCCGATGGCGTCTCCCTGGGCCTGGAGAAGGGCGTGCATGCCGGAGCGGTCGGGGCCCACGTTGCGGGCGTTTACGATGACCCTTACGGTAGGGTCTTCGGCGGCCATTGCGCGCAGCACAGCGACGGTGTTGTCGGTAGAGGCGTTGTCGATGAACAGGTGCTCGAAGCGGTACTGGGGCAGGGTGGCGGCGACGGCCATCAGTCGGCGATGAACCTCGCGGACGTTGAGCTCCTCGTTGTAGCAGGGGGTCATGATCGTGATCGTTTTAGGAGAGGCTCCAATCCCATTCCGCACGACGGGCTCCGAATTTGGCCCTGCGATCAGATCAGTGGACATGGCGCTATTGACGGCAAGTCTAGCATAACCTCTCTTATTCTGGAGGCGAACTGCGAACCACCAGCGACTCGAACCTGACCGCAAGAGCGCAAGTGATGGCAAAGCGAGCCCGCCCCTACGTTGAACATCCTAGCGGCGGGCGACCACCGAATTGCCACGTTTCTTCACGTAAACAGTAAGGTCCTCAAAGCTGTCCAACCGCTCGTAGATGCTCGCAGACCGGATGTAATCAGCTACTGTCCCCATTCGCGTGTAATCGTCTTTGAGGAAGATCAGAATATCCGGATTCTGCGCACGGATATCCGTGATCATTCGCGGAAATCTCTTCGGGGAGAAATTTCCTTCCGAGTCCCAGAAAAGCGGCATCCCGTACATCACCGAGCGATGGAACACAGCGTATTCAAACTCCATTCTCGGTCCAAAAAAGACGGTGTGAGATGGATAGCGTTCCAGGGCCTCCTGGGTTTGCGCAAGGACCCTCTGCAGGCGCGGACCCGCCTCCAGTCCTCTAAAGAAGCCGGTATGGATCATCTGCGTAGAATACGGTTCGTAGAACATACGCTCCCCAATGGTGCGGATTCGTGTGTGTGTAAAACCAAGAAGCCCCTCCGTAACCGCGAAGATCACTGTCAACGAAACGAGGAGGTTTCTTGTATGAATCCTTTTGGCTTCAATCTTGCCTGGCCCAACACAGAGAACCGCGCAACCGGCAAACATGCCGACCAAGCTGGTTATCTCGACCTCAGCGTTGGTAAGCACCAGCAAAAGTGCACTGACGAAAATGACCCCGCAGGCAAAATTGATTCGCCAGGAAGGAGTACGTTGCCTCAATGCTCTCATCAGCAAATCGCCCGCACATAAGGAAAAAAACAGCGCAAATGAAGACTCGAATATGCGTTTCACCGGATCCATGAGTTTAAACGGATAGAAAAGAAACGGATTTCCCCGGAGCTTAGCAGCCTCACGGTACCACGCCCAAAGCAGGCTCGGCTGGGTCTGAGCGAAGAGGCACACGACCATAGCCAGTGCTAACGCTCCGCAACAGGCGAGCCCCGCTTTGATCAAATGTGATCGCTTTCTTGTAGCAAAAACGACTAAAACGACCAGGCAAGCCGGAGCCGCATTTGGCTTTGCGGTAATTACCATGGCAAGTGCAATGGTCATGCTCATCAACGATGCACTGGTTCCCGGGGCTCTCAGGCAGGCCAAAACTGATAGCAGAAGAAGTACAGTGACGAGGCTCGTTACGTTGTTGTACCACCAGATAGGAACCACGAACATCGTGGCACCCTCAAATGTGAGGGCTAGAACAAATGCCCAATGCGCGGGAAATGAAGCGAGTCGAAGCAACGAATACAACCAGAGCAGCGTGGCCGAGGCAAAAGCCGCAGCAAACAGCGCAAAACTCAACCAACGCATGCCGAAACAGATGAGTGCCAAGCGAATTCCGGCGAGAAATAGGGGTGGAAGTGCAGATGGAAAGTCGACCATGGGCCTGAGGCCCTGATCGTAATAGGCTGCAGCATGTACAATGCCGCTCTCATCGTAACCCCCAAACTGATACATGCCATATTTCATCACAAGACAGAAGAGAACCGCGGCCGAAAGATAGACCAGACCGCGCATGGCGAGGACTCGTTTGAGGTTGATTCGATTATTGATTATCGGCAAAAAAGCAATCACCGCGATCGAAGCAAAGATTATAAACAAATATTCGGCAACTTCTGTAAGGCCATTCGAAGGAAAATAAAGCGTGCGGCAGTACAAACACCCAAGTGCAAGCAGAACGGCCAAACCAGTAAGAATAAGCCTGCCGAAACTGAAGCGCTGAGTATTTCCGGAAGTCATCATCCTTGATTTGGACACTAGGCGGCACCAAATTTCGTGGCCAGAGGTTCACAATCAGCAATGCAGCTTCGATTTAGAATCGCGATTAGACGGGCAAGCATAGCGTTTATTGCCGCAAGTCTAGCATAAGCAGATGCAGTCTACGCGCATGGGCGTATCCAAAGTAATCGTCGTAATCAGTGCCCGTCCCGCTGGGGAATATTGAGGTAGAATGCAACCAGCACAAGCGCTTGCGAACTCATGCCCCTTCGTCTCACGATTGCTATCCCTACGCTGAATCGGGCCCGCTTGCTCGCGCGCGCGATTGACAGCGCGCTTGCACAGACGTCGCCCGATGTCGAGATCGTTGTTTCAGACAATGCCTCGACTGACGAGACGCCAGCCGTTCTTCAGCCATACGAGAAGTGCGGCGTGCGCATTTTCCAACAGCCGCAGACCATTTCTGCGGCAAGAAACGGTGAGTTTCTCATCCGGCAAGCGCGCGGGGAGTTTTTTGTCGGGCTCTCCGACGATGATTATCTCGAGCCGGAGTTTGCGGCGGAGGTTCTGGCCCATTTTGACCGGCATCCAGGCCTATCGTTTGTGTACACCGGGTGCGCTGTTCACTACGAGAATTGCCAGGTACCGTCCATGGTTGGGCCTCCGGTCGAGTTGGGCACGGACTTCGTGGCCGCGCATTACGCCGGGAAGCGCGAGATTTCATGGTGCGCCTGCGTCACCCGAGTACGAGACCTGCGTGAATTGGGGCCTCAACCTGACGACCGCATCATTGGCGATATGTACTTCTGGACGAAGCTGGCTTTTAGGGGCCAGGTTGGTTGTGTACCGCGCGTGCTTTCGCACTACATACTTTTGCGGCCCGTCGAGCAGAACGACAACGTCTCTCACGCAACGCCGGCACCGCTCTGGGCCCGCGAGTGCCGGATGCTGGCCGATGATGTTCTACAAAGGTCACGGACCTCGGGTGTGACTGAGCAACGTGCAGACCAGCTCAAAGACGACATGCGCCGCCACATTGCGCGTTCCACCGCAAATCAATTTGTCTGGACCCGTGTGCGTGGGGCTTCACTTTTTCAGGCGTGGAAATGGCTTCCGGCATGCGTGCCGTATCTCCTTCTGAGCACCGATGTAGCGGCTCGCCTTGGAGCCGCGCTTACTCTCCCGCGCCCGGCACTGCACCACTTCCTGATAAATGGAGCGCGCAGGCTCTCGATTGCACGAGGCGGCGGGGTTCATGTCATCCCCTAAGCGCGAGCGACGGTTTTACATGGCTGCCAGCGCGGGAGTCGCGCAGCGGCTGGTCCAGGTGGCCAGCACGCTGGTTCTAATGCCCCTTCTGCTGCGGGTTCTCGGAGTGGCGAAGTTCGGCATCTGGGGAAGCGCATCGTCGCTGGCATGGTTCAGCGGTCTTGTCGACATCGGCATCGGCACGGCCCTCGTTACTCTTGTCGCGCGATCAAGGGCGGTCGGGAACGATGAAGAGGCACGGATGCATTTGACCGGCGCGCTGACGTTTGGAAGCGCGATCGCCGCGGGCATGCTGGCGGTTGCAGCAATCCTCTTCTGGGGCTTCGGGGCCAGGCCCGAGTCCGAGCCATACCTGATCGCAGCAGTCGGGTTGGCGCTCAATGTTCCCTTGAATTCGGCCAACAATGCATGGATGGCGCTGCAGAAGGGTTATGTTTCCGGCTTTTGGGAACTTATACAGACGCTGCTGACGCTCGGAGGGTTGATTGCCGCGTCGGTGGCGACGACGAATCTACTCGTATTTGTCGGCGTTGTCTACGCCGCCATCGTGGCGGCGAATGCGGGAAGCCTTCTGCACCTGCTGGTCGTGCACCCCGAACTTCGCCCGCATCATCGCGCGCCTTTCGCGGAGGTCAGGGAGGTCCTTCACGAGGGCTTTCTGCTGTTTGCCCTGAACCTTGTGGGTGGTCTGTCGTTTTTGCTTGATAACGTGCTCGCCTTGCAGCTTCTTGGACCGGAAGCTTCGGCGCAAATGACGATCGCTCTTCGCATCTGCATGACCGGGCTTGGATTTCTGCTGGTCATCTCGCAGCCACTCTGGCCAGCGTTTACTGAGGCGGCCGCAACGCTTGACAAGCGGTGGATTCGGAGGAATTTCCTGCGCGGGACGGCGCTGCTCACGGGAATCTCGGGGGCAGGTTCTGTGGTCCTGATCATGTTTGGGGAACGTCTCCTGAGGTTCTGGCTGCATGGGAGCCTCGGGCTCGGACGTCCTTTGCTGTTGGCGATTTGCGCATGGGTGCTGGCTCAAGCGCTCATCCGAGTCCCACATCTCTTCTTGAACGCCCTGTCGATTATGCGGTTCCAGATCGTCGTCACTGGGGCAGCAACGCTTGTAGCCTTGACTATGAAGCCTCTGCAAGCACACGTACTTGGCGTCTCGGGAATTCTTTGGTGTACGAGCGCAACTGTCGGACTCGTCATGGTTCCGGCGTTCTTGTTAAGGATCAGGGCTTGGTGTTCGCAATCCGATACTCTGCATCCTGTCAAGGTGTCAAAGAGAGCTGCCTTCTAATCTCGCGTTCATGGGCCACGTTCACCGTGTACAACGGGTGCCTGAAGTCGTGTAGGACAAAAATCTGCTCGTGCCAAGCAGCAGGTGTCACCCGAATGTGATCCATGCCGAATATCTGGCAAAGTTTCAAGTCCTCACGGCTGTTGAACTCTTTGATCGCGAGAAGCTCTCCACCGTATTCGTTGTGGCATGCGATGTCTGGCCCCATGATGTCGTCAAAGTAGCAATACACCCTTGGCAGACGTGATTCCGCATCTCCTGAGAAGATTCCAAGCGCCTTCTTCGTTGAGGTGTAATAGTCAAGATCGAAGGAAATGTAGCCAATCGGGGGATTGCCTGATCGCAGAAATTCGGGCACGGTTCGGGCAACATCACCGATTAGGAGTTTTGCCGAGGTGAGTTTCGCTCGCAAACAAGCTTCGTCCATCTGGTAGTATCCCGACTCCCAGATGTGAGGCATGTCGCGAAAATCAATTGGATTAGGCAGGCCAGTGCCTAGATCGAAGCCAAAGACACAAATCCTCATTTGAAGAGCTTTTCCCACCTCGGCGGCAATGCGCTCCATCTCGAGCAAACCCAAGCCTCCCGCCACTCCAAATTCGATGACGCTGATCGAGTCTATGCCAAGGCGTCTCGCCAGTTGTGCCGATCTATATACTCCATAGAGCTGGTAGGGCCTTTCAGATATTCCGAATTCCATTCGAAGCTCAAGCGAACCAAATTCGAAACGCTTCCAGATTGGAGTTACAGCGGGAATGTTGACGATCCGGCGAAGAAAGGCTCGGCGCACGCCGTCAGGAAATAACAACTCGCTGAGTGCCTTCTTCATTCAAGCTCCTCCGCGTTCAACACGCGTTTCAGGAAGAAGGGCGCAATCTCTCCGATGAAGCCGAGTTCCTTCACCTCGGCAGATCCACAGATCCTGCAATGCCCATTCGCGGCATCCATTCGCCGATCAACGTTCAATTCCTCGCCTCCTTTTCGCCAAGACACCAGACCACTCCCTCATTGCTCGCAGTGGCGACGAGCGGGTAGAAACCGGAGGCGATGATATTGCCTCCGCAGTTACGCATGAGCGTGGTGAGGGACTGCTCAGTGTAGTAGTTTACGTGTTCGTGCATCATGTAGAGGGTTGCGGGGCGGAGCAGGTGTGTGGCGAGGCGCGGTTTGACCGCGATCATGAGAGGGGTCTGAGCGATCCGGCGGAGGATCCTGTTAAAGCCGAGCGCGTTTTCGCAGGGAGTTTCGACAAAGACGAGGCCGCCGGCGGGAGCCGCCTCGAAGATCTGGCTGACCAGGAGCTTTGGGAAGCCTACGTGCTCGAGGACGTTGCTATTGATGATGAGGTCAGGGTGACAGGAAGCGGGATCGGAGGTGGGGGTGACGCCGGGAGCGGGTGCGGCCCCGGAAATGTCGTAGAGGAAGAGCTCAGCGTTGCCGAAGAGCCCCAGCATGAGGTCGCCATGGTCTCCACCGTGATCGAGAACGCGGGTGATATTCCGGCCACGAAGGTGCTGCCGGAAGATGGGGGCGAGTTTGGCCCGCCGGGACTCATAGTGTGCCGGCGAGGCAAGGTCCGCGTTGAACTTTGATGTGTACCAGGGTTCGGATGCGCGGCGCATCTTGCGGTACTCGTCGGAGCGGTAGCCGGAGTACAGGCGCTGCAACTCCGCATCGTCGAGCCGGGGGTTGTAGAAGATGAACCCGCAGGACTCGCACTTGACAAGATCGATGCAGAAAGGATGACGGTCCCAGATGCGCAAGGCGATGAAAGGCGCGATAAGCGCCCGCTTGAGCGTTCGGATTCTGCCATCGCAGATTACGCAGTTTGAGACTTCCGTCATCCGATTCTCCGTGATTCGCTCGACGAGGAGTTGACGCCTAAGGACAGGATTACCGTTAAGGTCGTGAAAGGGAATTGGTTGGATATTGATCCATTGGATACCTCATTGCATGAAATGAATGCCGCAGCCTCATTGGCAGTTGAGTACCCGGAATTCGGGATCGGAGACGACGGCGGGCAGGGACCAGACCCAGCTTTGGCGGCTGTTCCAGACGGGGTCGTATATGCGCGCCACAAGGTACTGAATGCCGTATTCGTGGCATGTGGAACGTGCCTGTTCGGCAGAAGCGCCCTTGAAGACCGCGTCGATCGCTGCAGCCATAGGGGCGCAGCCGCTTGGATCGCCGCCGAATTCCGATCCACAGCCCGGATGGTCAAACGCTAAGGCAGTCTGACGATCCGTGCCGAGCCAATCCACGTCGCCCCAGAAAGGGTTCGAACTCGCCGGATTATATTGCACGATCGATTCCGTTGGGATCGACCGGTCCATTTGATGGTATCCAAGATAGGAAATGTATGCCTTATGCGAAAGAACACGGAGTGTTGGATCGTCGACATGAGCGGAGTTCTCGAACAGCGGTAGAGTGAAACGTACCATGAGCGCCTGGTAGAGAGTGGTCAATCCGCCGAGGAGGAGTGCGAATGAGGCCGCTGAGCGCAGCCAGTAGGGATTTAAACGTCCCAAATTGAGCTGGCGGCTCGAGATGATGCGATTTTGATTTGCCGCGTCCCAGGCCGCAGTCGCCTCGACGGCAAGAAGCAGCAATGGAAACTGGAGGAGCAGGGCGGCCCGCCAGCCGAAGTCATTCGTATCAAGAACCCCGGATCGAATCGTGGAGATGATGACGAATGTCGCTGAGGAAATGTAGATGAGGGACCGGCGAGCGCTGTCAAGCTTGAGGTGGCCATGCCACGCTGGAATGGCGTAGATTAAAAAAATACCGAAGAACAAGCCGAGCTCGACTGCATACCCCGGAATGAGCAGGATCAAATTCGCCAGATTGAGTGCGGATACGGGGTGGCTGGCTGAAAGAGACCGGAAAAGATGAGTAGCGAGGAGCCGAGCCGGAGGAATAGTCTCGCGAATCGCAAACTCGAATAGAGCCGGACCATGCATCTTTGACGTTGTGTGTGTCAATTCGCGCAAATATGGGATGAGGAGAACGACTGCGCCGAGACCACCAACCAGCATCATCAGAACCGGGTGCCAATTCTTCTCGATGAAGACCTGCCACGGAGCCCACGCGAAGATGACCAGGAAGAAAGCGAACGCGACATAGATTGAAAGACCGAAGGCACTTGCTAGTGCACAAGCAATCAAGAAACAGCTCGCAAACCAAGAGCCGTCCCATTTGCCCTTGTGGATCCATGCAAGTAGAAAGGCCAGCATGCAGCAAATCATGCTGGCAAGATGATGCGGGTTCCAAAGTAGTGTGTCGAACCAACTAGCAATCTGGCCGGTCTTCCAAACCTCGAGATAACCCGGGAGCGGCACATGCGAGTAGAAATAATTCCAGAGATTCACGCAGATGCCAACGCCCGTTATCATCAGGAGCCAGAGCGACCGTATCAAGTACTTCCGTAGCGCTGTTCTTACGAGCAGGTAGTGCTTAAGGTAGAGGCCGACCAGCCCGGTAAGAGCGAAGCCAGCCCACACGCAGCCCGCAACAAAGATCGCGCGCGAGGGGAGATTCGACAGTCGCGCCACCGACGCACAGACTACGTACCAGAAGTAGTAGTAGCGCATGTTGGTGGGTTGATGGAAAAAGTACAATGGGTTGGACGGAGGAATTCCTGTATGGAGCACCGCTTCCGTCCAGGCAATACGCATTCCGTGATCAAACATGGTGAGGCTCATAAAGAGCTTATGCCCCCCTTGCAGATCGACGAGGGTCAGCACGGCCAGTGCAACCCATGCGCAGGCGAGTGCCAGCGCGCTTCTGCCCAGAGGGCACCAGCCGAAATTGAACCGGCAGCCGGTTTGCCGAGCGTGGTTCCATTCGCGACCCAGCAGAATCATCCAAGCGACTGCACCAAGGATGAGGAGCCCAACCATATAATTGAGCGAAAGATACTTCCCGATCAGAACCGAGGTTATTGTTGTCACCGCAAGCGAAAGCGGCAAACTCCAGAAGATTCGTTCGATCAGGGAGCGCTTTCGAAATTGATGCAGGTTTGTGAACCAACCGGCAAGATACCCGGGACAGAGCAAGGCTGGCAGGAAGGCTGGAACAGCCACAAGGCTTTCCGCGATCTCCTGAAGCATGATTGTGTGGGAGCTAAGAATTGCGTTCACCCTTTCGAGCATGCGAGTCGAGGTCGGCGCCGGGAATATCCCGTAACACGGTGCACTTCTGCAGGCATGGTCCACGGCTAGCGTTGTGGGATGTGCCCGTGAATGACTTTGCGCCAGAGGACTTCCTCAAGTTCGAGAGCTCCAATGCGTCGCTGAATCCTGTTTCTCGCGAAGGCTCCCGCACGTAGATCCACAGGTAGAAGATTGAAATCGAAAGCAAGATCAATGGAAGTGGCCGAGTCAATAAGAGGGCAAGAACCCTATCGCCGGTTCCCACCCCGGAAAGTTTCAGTTTTTCGGTCAGATTCATGAGAATCGCCAAAGGCAGATCACCAGTCATCACGGTCCCGGCAGTAGTTAGCAGCAATGCGATCCAGCCGACCTTGCCACCTCTGGCCCATAGAATGGCGCAGGCAGGAACGGTCAGCAGTAGTAGCTTTGCGTCGTATGGACGATGATAGGTCACGAGCATCGTTAATGCTGAAACTGATGCGAGCGCAAGCCAAGCGCTCTCCGTTGAGAAGCGTGATTTCACGGTCTTCCAAAGCCAAATGGATCCGAGAACCCCACAAACAAAATAGCACGCAGCATTATAAAAGCGCGGGTCGTCCCAAATCACGCTCAGAATGGTCTGCAGGTCGATGATCATGCCCGGTATCCGCATGCCGATCGAGGCAGGGCTAGGGTCGTTAATTCCTCCGTGCGCGGAAATGAAGCTCATATTTGTGCGAAATTCCTGAATCCAATGTGGAGCGGCGCGCGAGACCCACAGGATTGCCGAAAAAGCCAGA
>Ga0335072_10010054_pt1 | contig 13624 bp, 11 predicted proteins | sample Lox_Sample_21_FD_206725 | JGI IMG/M metagenome (GOLD analysis project Ga0335072, IMG submission 206725) | Soil microbial communities from Loxahatchee National Wildlife Refuge, Florida, United States - Lox_Sample_2.1 | ecosystem: Environmental > Terrestrial > Soil > Wetlands | place: USA...
TTCCTGCTCGTCGGCGGCGTCTTCGCTGACCGGCTGCCGCGGCGCGCGGTGATGCTCACCGCCGACGTCGCGCGGATGGCCGTCCAGGCCGCGACGGCGGCGCTGCTGCTCTCGCACACCGCGCACGTCTGGGAGCTGATCGCGTTGCAGGCGCTGGCCGGAACCGGGACGGCGTTCTTCAACCCCGCCTCGACCGGGCTCACGCCGATGACCGTGAGCGCCGGCCGCCTGCAGGAGGCGAACGCGCTGCGCGGGATGTCGATGGGGCTGACCCAGTTCGCCGGCCCGGCGCTCGCGGGCATCCTCATCGTCACCGTCGGGCCCGGTTACGCGCTCGCCATCGACGCGGCGAGTTTCGGGGTGAGCGCGTTCTACCTCGCCCGGCTGCACCTGCCGGAGCACGTCAGGCTGCCGCCGCAGTCGTTCGCGCGCGACCTGCTCGACGGCTGGCGTGATTTCACCGCCCGCAGCTGGGTCTGGCTGGTGGTGATCAGCGCGTCGCTCGGGAACATGATGAGCGGGGTGTGGCTGGTGCTCGCGGCGGTGTGGATCAAGAACGGCCACGGCGGAGCCGGCGCGTGGACGACGATCCTCATCGTCTCTGCCTTCGGCGGGCTCCTCGCGGGCGCGATGGCGCTCCGCCTCAGGCCGCGACGCCCGCTCCTGGTCGGGTGCATCGCGGTGCTGCCGAACGCCGCGCCGGCCATCGTGCTCGCGCTGAGGCTGCCCTGGCAGGTCCTCATCGTGACGGCGCTCGTCACCGGCTTCGGCAACATGCTGTTCAACACGCTCTGGGAGACGACGCTGCAGCAGCACATCCCAGCGGCGTCGCTGTCGCGGGTCAGCGCCTACGACTGGTTCGGCTCGCTGCTATGCGAGCCCATCGGAGTCGCCCTGGCCGGGGTGGCGGCGGCGGGGATCGGGATGAGCCAGACCCTGTGGATCGCGGCCGCGGTCGACCTCGTCTCCGTCGCCACGCTGCTGGCGGCGCCGAGCGTGCGGCACCTGCGGCGGCTCGATGAAGCCCAGCTCGAGCCGCGCGCGCAGCCCAGCGCCCGTTAGGCGGGCCAGATTTCGGCGAGCGCGCGGAGCACGTTCCCGCCGAGCACCTTGATGATCTCCTCGTCGGTGAGCCCGTCTCGGACGAGCCAGGCGGCGATGTTGTGGAAGGCCTCGCTCGGGTTCTCGAGCCCGTCGACGTACTCCACGACCGGGTGCTCGGGGGCGCCCGTGGTTGCCTGCGCGAGCAGTCCGGCGAAGGTCCGGTGCAGGCCGACGTGGTCGCCGTAGAGCGTGTCGGGGCCGAAGCCGACGTGGTCGAGCCCGACCAGGTCGGCGCAGTAGCGGAAGTGGTCCATGACCGAGGCGATCGTGTGCGTGCGGTGCTGGCGGGAAATCGTGGTGTGCGGGGCGGCCGAGATGCCGATGACGCCGCCGGTCTCGGCGACCGCGCGGAGCGTGTCGTCGCCCTTGAGCCGGGGGATGTCCCACAGCGCGCGGGCGCCGGCGTGGGTGATGAACACCGGCGCGGTTGAGGCCGCCGCGGTTTCGATCCCGGTCCGGTCGGAGGCGTGCGACACGTCGATCGCGAGGCCGAGGTCGTTCATTCGCTGCACGGCGCGCCGGCCGAACGCGGTCAGCCCGTAGTCGCCCGGCTCGTTCAGCCCGGCGCCGAGGCCGTTGGAGTCGGAGTAGGTGATGCCGATCTGGCGGAGGCCGAGGCCGAACAGGATGTCGAGCTTGTCGAGGTCGTTGCCGATCGGGGTGGCGGCCTCGAGGCCGAAGACGAGGCCGACCCGGCCGGTGGCGTGCGCGAACTCGATATCCCTGAGGTCGCGCACGACGATCACGTGGCCCTGGTGGGCGATGTCGGCCTGGCGCATCCCCAGGTCGGTCACCACGTCGTCCCACTGCCAGGGGGTGTTCCCGGTGACGTAGGCGGTGCCGTCCATCATGTTGTCGAACACGGCGGTCAGGCCGGAGGCGGCCAGGCCGGCGAACGCGGTGTGCTGACGGCCGGTGCGGTTGTAGGGCGGGGTCTGCGCCATGTCGGCCGGGAACCGGACCGGGTGGTCGTGCAGGCTGATGACGATGCTGCTTGTCAGCAGCGCCTCGGCGCGGTCGACGGTGGCGGGGTCGAAGCCGCCGTCGTAGGCCGGCACCCGGCCGGATTCGGGGGCGAGCGGGAAGCGGGCAAACGCGGCCGGCTGGTGGTCGAGGTAGCCGAACGAGGTGTAGTCGGCGGTCATTGCGGTGTCGTCGGCGGTCACTGCTTGGCCTGGGCGAGTTCTTGGGTTTCCGGGTGCGTTTCTGGCTGGGTGACGGGCTGGAGCCGGTGGGGGCCGTCGGCCATTTTGATCAAGAGGGCGTCCCAGGCGCGCATGCCCTCGTGAACGCGGCGCAGGCGGAGGAACTCGTTGGGGGCGTGCAGCTTCTCGTCGGCGGTGGAGAACGAGAAGAACAGCGTCTTCGCCCCGAGGACCCGCTCGAACAGGGTCGTGGCGGGGAGCGTGCCGGCGATGACCGCGTGCAGGACTTCCTGCTCGGGGTAGACCGCGCTCAGCGCCTCGGTGGCGGCGGCGATCGCCGGGTGGGCCGGGTCGATGCGGTAGGCGGGCACCGCTCCCCCGTCCTGCTCGACGGTGACGCGCACGCCGGGGGTCGGCTGGCGTGCGATGTGACGGTCCACCGCCTCGAGGACCAACTGCGGGTCCTGGTCGCCGACTAGACGGCAGGAGACGAAGGCCCGGGCGATGTGCGGGATCACGGTGTAGCGGCCGCCCGCCGTCACCCCGTTCACCTCCATCGTCGGGCGCTCCCACAGGCGCTGCAGGGTGGAGTACCCCGCCTCCCCGTAGGTCTCCGGCACCCCGAGCTGGGCCGCGAACAGGTCGTCGTCGAACGGCACCGCGTCCAGCTCCGCCCGCCGCTGCGCGCTTGGCGGGGTCGCGCCGTCATAGAAGCCGGCCACCGCGACTGATCCGTTGGACCGGTGCAGGCTGGCCAGGATCGTCGCCAGCACGTGGACGGGGTTGGCGACGGTGCCGCCGTAGCGGCCGGAGTGCAGGTCGTCGCGGGCCCCGTCGACCGTGACCGTGAACGCGACCAGGCCCTTGGAGGCGACCGAGATCGACGGCTCGTCCGGCCGCCACTGCGCCCCGTCGGCCGAGATCACCAGGTCGCAGGCGAGCTCGCGGTGGTGTTGGCGGACGTACTCGGGCAGGTGCGGGCTGCCGATCTCCTCCTCCCCCTCGATGAGGAACTTCACGTTCAGCGGCAGTCCGCCGCGCTGCGCGATCGCGGCCCTGAGCATCGCCACGACCAGGAAGACCGGGCCCTTGTCGTCGGAGACGCCGCGACCGCGGGCGATGTCGCCGTCTTGGCCGTGGTCGACCGTGAGGCGGAACGGCGGGGACAGCCACTCGGACTCCTGGCCGGTCGGCTGCACGTCGTAATGGCCGTAGACGAGGACGGTCGGCGCGCCGGGGGCGCCGAGCCATTCACCGCGGACGACCGGGTGGCCGGCGGTCTGCTCGACCCGGCCGGCCGCGAAGTCGAGCTGGCCGGCGATCCAGTCGGCCGCGCGGCGCATGGTGGCGGGGTCGGCGTTGCGGCTGTCGCTCGGGATCGCGACGTACTCGGCCAGGTCGGCCAGGACGGCGTCGAGGGGCGGAAGTTCCAGGTTGCTCACGGTCGGGCTGCCTCTCGGGCGCGCACCAGGGCGGCGGTGCGGGCCATCTCGTTGGCGACGATCATCAGTCCCTCGTCCACGCCCATGCCCGGCTTGGCCAGTACCTGGGTGGCCCCGCAGGCCATCGCCAGGTGCGCGCTGACCTGCGCCGACCGGTCGGTCTCGTTGCAGCTGCCGCCGCAGAAGGCCTCGAGCCCGGCGTCGCGGGCGAGCAGCAGCGCCTCGGCCGTGTTGCCGATGCCGCCGAGGTCGGGGGTCTTCACGTGGATGACGTCGGCCGCCCTCGCGGCGACGAACGCGCGCACGTCGTCGAGCGTGTTGCACCACTCGTCGACGACGACCCGGACGGTGGAGCCGCGGGCCTGCAAGGCGGCGCGGAGGCGGCGGTAGGCCGCGATCTGGGCGTCGCGGGAGCCGGCGTCGATGGGATGCTCGATCGCGAGGTCGTACGGGTGCGCTATCGCTTCGAGCTCGACCAGGTAATCGGCGACCACGTCGACGTCGGCGTTGAACGCGAGGCCGGCGCAGCCGTAGAGGTCGAAGTGCAGCCGGGGCCGGTAATCGGGTGACGGGGCGAGGTCGCGGATCCGGCCGACCAGCCAGTCGACGTACCCGGCCAGGATCTCGCCGGCCGGGCCGAACTTCTCGGCGACGTTGTTGATGAGCCCGTGCGGGAGGACGTCGACGCCCTTGATGATCATCTTCTCGGCGTTGCCGTAGCGGTCGTCGCCGGTCTGGGCGTAGAGCGGGACCGGGCGGAGCGGGGCGCCGGTCTCGTACTCGTCCCTGATGACCTCGGCCATCGTCTGCCGCCGGGAGCGCGCCACCGCGGCGAGCACCGCCTGGCTGACGCCGTAGCGGACGGCGGCGGGCAGCGGGCCGCCGTCGGGACCGGTCGTTAGCGCCTCGACTCGGGCGGAGATGGTCCTGAACCCGTCGGCGAGGACGGCATCGCGCAGCGCGGGCGCGACGATGTCCCGCACGACGGCGGCCGCGTCGGCGGCGGCGAACAGCGGGTCGCGGCCGCCCGCCCCGCTGTACTGCACCGCCGCGCAGTCGCCGAACTCGACCCCGCCGTCGTCGAGCAGGAGCAGCACCGACACCGCCTCGCCGGGCTGCCGCACCCGGCGGAAGCCGGGCGTCAGCGGCGCTCCGGCGTAGCCGAAGCCGTCGTGGGCGGCCCCGGCCCGGATCGCGAGCTGGTCGTCGAAGAAGAAGCCGGCCTGGACGGGGACCGCGAGCACGTCGATGATGCGCATGTCAGGCGGCCGGGCCGGCCGGGAGGGCGGCGACGAAGTCGGCCAGCTCGTCGAGGTTGGCGCGGGTGTTGACCCGTCGGCCGTCCTCGATGTCGTGGATGATCTCGGCGACCTTGTTGAAGATCGGGCCGTCGATGTCGCGGAGCATCTCGTCGATCTCGGTCTTGCGCTTGCGCACCACCAGGTCGCGGTAGATGCCGCTGTACTTCTTGGCGCTGTTGCGGTTGAACACGGCCAGCCGGTCGAGGGAGCCCTCGAGGTCGTCCGGCTCGAAGCCGTCGAAGGCCTCGACCCGGACCGGTGCCTGCGCGAGGACCTCGCGGGCGATGGCGATCATGACCGGCCGGTAGCGCGGGTCCTCGAGGTGCTCGGCGATCGTCAGGTCGGATACCGCCCCGGCCCATAGCATCGCCCCGTAGGCCTCCTTGCCCCACAGGTAGCCGAGCACGTTGTCGGTCGGCTCGGCGTACGGCAGCGCGTCGGCGAGGGCGAGCACCCGCTCGGTGATGCGGCCGCCGTCGAGCTCGCCGACCCGGAAGGTGGCCACGTTGCCCTGCAGGATCCGCCCGGGCGCGATGACGTCGGCCCCCACGTTGACGAACGAGGAGATCACCCGGTCGCGGCCGACGGCCGCGATGAGGTGATCGGCGGTGAGCCCGTTCTGCACGGTCAGCACGTCGCCGTCGGGGGCGAGGCGGTCGCGCAGCAGCTCGGCCGCGGCCCGGGTGTGCAGGCTCTTGACCGCGACGATGGCGTGGGTGATCCGATCGGGGAGCTCGCCCGGGGTGATCGCGCGCGCCGCGACGGTGAACTCGTTGACCGGGCCCTCGACGATCAGCCCGCGCTCGCGGATGGCGGCGACGTGGTCGGCGTCGGCGTCGCACAGGGTGATGTCATGGCCGGCCCGGATCATGTGCGCGCCGAGGGTGCCGCCGATCGCGCCCGAGCCGATGATGGTGATGTTCATGCGACGACCCCGTCGAGGAAGTCGCGGACGGTGGAAAGGAACAGCTCGCGCTCCTCGATCTGCGGCGAGTGGCCGGACTTCTCGAACACGACCAGCTTCGCGTTCGGCATCAGGTCCGCGATCGTCTGGGCGGCGCTGACCGGGGTGACCCAGTCGCGGCGGCCGACGGTGACCAGCGTGGGCGCCGTCACCGCCGGGAGCTGCGGCTTGAGGTCGTAGTGGGGGGTGTTGTACTGGAAGCACCAGTTGTGGGATTCGTGGCGGTAGATGCCCGCCTCGACCGCCGCGGCCGAGCGGACCGGGTCGTACTCGTAGTCGTAGAGCGGGATGATCTCCGCCCAGCGGGCCTTGAGGTCGTCGTCGTCGCGGATCCGGCCCGACCAGTAGCGGTCGAAGTTGCCCCAGTTGATCGCGACCCGGTCCTGATCGCGGGCGTTCTCATAGGCGAGCTTGAGGTTGGTCGCGTCGGCCGAGGTGTCGCGGAGCACGATCGCCTGGACGTGCGCGGGGAAGGCGACCGCGTACTCGAGGGCGATGAAGCCGCCGTAGGAGCCGCCCGCGACGACGATCTTGTCCGCTCCGATCCACTGCCGCAGGCCGTCGACGTCGGCCGCCCACTGAGCGTGCGAGTACGGGGGGACGCCCTGGCTGCGCCCGCAGCCGCGCGCGTCGAAGACGACGACCCGGAACCGGTCGGCGAGCGGGCCGAAGGTGGCCCTGGGCTCGGCCAGCGAGCCGATACCGCCGCCGCCGTGGTGGGCGATCAGCACCGGGCCGTCCTCGGGCCCCATTACCTCGACGTTGAGCAAGCAGTCGTTGATGGTCACGTTCATGCTCGCGCCTCCGTGGCGGTCCAGCGCTCGACCTCGTCGTCGAGCAGGGTGAGGGGGATGGCTCCGTTGCGGAGCACCGCGTGGTGGAACCCGCGCAGCTCGAATCGCGTCCCCAGGGTTTGCCTGGCGCGGTCGCGCAGCCGGACGATCTCGCGCTTGCCGGTCACGTAGGCGAGCGCCTGGCCCGGCCAGGCGATGTAGCGGTCGATTTCGTTGACCGCGTTGGCGCGGGTGGTCGCGGTGTGGTCGTACATGAAGTCGATCGCCTGCCGGCGCGACCAGCCGAGCTCGTGCATCCCGGTGTCCACGACCAGCCGGCAGGCCCGCAGGGCCGCGAACGACACCATCCCGAGCCGGGTGATCGGGCTGCTGTAGAGGCCGATCTCGTCGGCCAGCCGCTCCGCGTACAACCCCCAGCCCTCGTTGAAGGCGCACAGCTCGACGTCGAGGTGACGACGGTAGCGCGGGACGTCGAGCGTCTGCGCGGTCGCGAGCTGCAGGTGGTGGCCGGGCACCGACTCGTGGAACGCGAGCGCCTCGTACTCGTAGCGGTAGCGCTCGCCCGGGTCGGTCGTCAGCAGGCAGTGCGCGCCGGGACGGCTGCCGTCGACGGCGGGCGGCCGGTAGTACGCCATCGCGGTGTTGTCCGCGTCGATCGGGTTGACCTCTTCGATGACGCAGCCGGGGATGTCGTAGTGCGCGAAGTAGGCGTCGCGGACGGACTCGGCCCGGTCGAGGGCGTCCTGGGCGACCGCCACGATCTCGGCGCTGGTGCGGAAGCGCAGCGCCGGATCGTCGCGCATCCGCGCGACGATGGTGGTGAAGTCGCTCTGGCCGAGCGCCTCCTGACCGATCGTCGACCACAGGCCGGCCAGCTCGTCGAGCTCGGCCAGCCCGATCTGGTGGATGTCGCGCGGCGACAGCGCGGTGGTGGTGTGCCGGGCGACGGCGGCCAGGTAGCCCGCTTCGCCGCCGGGGATCTCGCGGATGCCGACCCGGTCGTCGGGCCTGGCGACCGGGGCCAGGTCGCGGCCGAGGAGCTCGGCCAGCCGCCGCATGGCCGGCCGGATGGTCTGGGTGATGTGCCCTGTGGCCGCCTCTCGCAATGCCGCCTGGCCGGCGTCGCTGGCCGGCTTGAGCAGCGCGTCGTCGGCGACCGGGAGCGCGAGGTACCCCGTCAGCTGGCGGATGGAGTGGTCGACCCCGACGGCGGTCGGGGTGCGGCCGTCGGCCGCCTCGGCCAGGTACCGCCGGCCGAGCGCGTCGAGGGTCGCGCCGATCTTGGACAGCCGGCTGAGGTACCGTTCGGCCGCCTCGGGGCTGGCGACGGTCATCGCGGGCACCGCCTGGAAGATCAGGCCCTGCCGGCTGACGTAGCTCTTGGCCGACGCGTTGGCGGCCCAGAGCGAGTGCTCGGCGTCGGCCCTGGCGCCCTCGGCCAGGGCGATGAGAACCCGCTGGTCGACCCGATCGGCGTCGGTGAGGCCGGCCGGGTCGATCGCGCTCGCCTCGCGGCCGACCGCCGCGAGTTCCCCCGCGGCCTGTTCGCTCGCCTCCCGGCTCGGGTCGAAGGAGAGCCCGTCGAATTCGGCCACCCCGAGCAGGGTGGCGTTGTAGGGGTCGTAGCGGTGCTGGGCGGTGAAGTACGCCTCGCCGAGCCGGGTGAGCTCGGCTGCCGCGGCAGCGTCAGATCCGGTCATGTCCATCCGTCCTAGAAGAGCGAGTGGCCGCCGTCGATGGAGATCGTCTGCCCGCTGACCCAGCCGGCGTCCGGCGCGGCGAAGAACAGCACGCCGCGGGCGATGTCGTACGGCGTGCCGGTCCGGCGGGTGGCGATGCGCTCGGCGAGCGCCCGCTGGCCGTCGGGGCCGTAGCTGTCCCACTGGGCCTGGGTGGTCGGGTTCGAGAGCACGAACCCGGGCGCGATGCAGTTGACCGTGATGCCGTGCTGCCCCAGCTCGTGCGCCATCTGACGGGTGAAGCCGATCTGGCCGGCCTTGGCCGAGGTGTAGGCCTGGATGCCGGTGAGGCTGACGCTGCGGCCGGCCCCCGAGGAGATGTTGACGATCCGCCCGTAGCGGGCGGCCTTCATCAGCCGGGCGGCGGCGCGGGTGCAGTTGAAGGCGGTGCGCAGGTTCGCGTCAAGCACGGCGTCCCAGTCCGCGTCGGCCAGCTCGTCGATCGGGGTGTGCGTCTGCCCTTGGACGCCGCCCGCGTTGTTGACGAGAATGTGCACCTCGCCAAGCGCGGCGAAGAACGCGTCCACGGCGGCCGAGTCGCGCAGGTCGACGGCGTCCTTGTCGACCCGGTGAACGATCGCGCCCTCGGATTCGAGCAGGTCCGCGATCCCCCGCCCGATGCCCTGGGCGGTCCCGGTGACGACGGCGGCCTGCCCGTCGAGGTGTCCCATCTGTCAGCCTTCTTTCTGCCCCTGATGCGGGTTGACCCGGAAGTCCCGGTAGATATGGACCGATCGCTCCCAGTCGGCCATCCGCTCGATGGCCGACTCGCCGAGTGCGTGGAAGACGGCGTCGACCAGGCTCTCGGTGAGCACCAGGAGGGCGGCGAACGAGTCGAACGGGACGCCGTCGACGGCGGCGGGCAGCACGATGTCCGCCGCCTCGGCCGACGGGGAGAGCGCCTGGTCGGTGATCAGGATGACGCTGGCGCCGCCGGCCTTCGCCATCGAGACGACCTCCCTGGCCGTCAGCTCGTAGCGGCGCAGGTCGTAGACGATCACGACCGAGTCGCGGCCGAGCCGCAGGTACTTCGCGATGTCGGCCCCGAGCGGCTCGTCCGCGTAGTCGACGTTGGGGATCAGCTGGTCAAGCTGGAGCGCCAGCAGGCGGGCGATCAGCCGGGAGAAGTACCCGCCGGAGGTGACCACGTGCCTCGGCCGCGCGGCCAGCAGGGCGACGGCTCGCTCGATCTCGGCCGGCGGCACCGTGTCCGGCAGCCGCGCGACCAGTCCGGCTCGCTGCTCGACCGCGCGCAGGAAGGCGCTGTCCTCTGCGGGCATCGCCTGGCGGGCCCGGGCGCGGCTGACCGGGCTTTCGTTCATCGACCGGGTGACCTCGCCCCGCAGCCGCTGCTGGAACTCGGGGTAGCTGCCGAACCCGAGCCGGTCGAGCAGGCGAAGCACGGTCGGCTTGCTGGTCCCCGCCGCCGCCGCCAGCGCCGCCGTGCTCTCCAGCCCGGCCGCCGGATAGCGGGCGAGCAGGGTCCGCGCCACCTTCCGCTCGGCCGGGGTGAGCTCGTCCATCCGCTGAAAGATCTCGTCACGCAACGGCAGGGCTTCTGCCGGGGTATCCGTCATGTCGTGATCGTAGGTTCCGGCCCGGTGCCGCGGGCGGAGAACATCGCCGGCGAGTTGTGCGCCACGACGATCCGGCCGTCGGCGCCGACGGCGATGACGCCGCCGGTGGAGCCGCGCTGGCCGAGCTCGGCCTCGATCGTCTCCCTGACCGCCGTCGCGAGGTCGGCGTGGGCGTAGCGGATCCGGGCGGCGATGTCGTAGGCGACGACGCCGCGGATGAAGGCCTCGCCGTGGCCGGTGCCCGAGATCGCCACCACGTTGTCGCGGGCGTAGACGCCGGCGCCGACGATCGGCGAGTCGCCGACCCGCCCGTCGGCCTGGCCGACCATCCCGCCGGTGGAGGTGGCGGCGGCGACCCCGCCGAGGGTGTCGCGGGCGACCGCGCCGACCGTGCCGTGCCGGGCGGCGGCGGCCCGGCCGTCAAGCACCCGCTCCAGCTGCTGCCGCCGGGTCGCGGTGACGAAGTAGTCGCGGTCGACCGGCTGGAATCCGTGGCGGTCGAGGAACGCGGCGTCGGGGTCGACGATGAGGGCGTGCTCGGTCTGTTCCATCACCGCGCGGGCGAGCAGCACCGGGTTCTTGGCGTGCTTGGACGCGGCGACCGCGCCCGCCCGTCCGGCCCCCGTCATCACCGACGCGTCGAGCTCGGCCTGCCCGGTCGCGGTCAGCGCGGCGCCGCGGCCGGCGTTGAAGAGCGGGTTGTTCTCCAGTGCCTCAACGCTGGCGCAGACGGCGTCGAGCGCGCTGCCTCCGGCCGCGAGCACCCGCCATCCGGCCCGGTAGGCGGCCTGGAGGCCGTCGGAGTAGGCCGCGCGGCCCTCGAGGGTCAGTTCCTCCACGCGGTTGCCCGCCCCGCCGTGCAGGGCCAGGCTGGGTCCGTCGTCGGGGGCCGCTTCGAAAATCTGCATTGCGATCGATCGTCTTTCTGTCGTCTGTCGTGTTCCGTCGCCTGGTCGGCCAGTGGGCCGGCGTCAGCGTCCGCCGGCCTGCCGGGTGAGGTACGTGACCGCCACAAACGACTGGTAGACGCGGAGCAGGTTGTCGCCGGCGATCCGGGCGGTGCGCTCGCCGGTCCGCTCGGTGTCCCGCGCCCAGCTGGCGATGTCCGCCATGTCACCGGTCTGGAACTCCATGTCAAGCGCGGCCGGGGAGTCGATCGCGGGGCTGTGCACGGATCCGGCCGCGACCCGGCGGACCGCTTCCTCGGCGCCCTCCCTGATCAGCCGGCACGACTCGTCCGGGTGCAGGTTCAGCGCCGCCGCCCGGGTGATCGACTCCTTGGTGAGCACGCTGACGGCGTCCGGCGCGAACGGCGCCGCCTCCTCGGCGGTCACCCGGTCGCCGGAGACGAACGCGATCGGGGTGCGGTAGTGCGCCATCGGGAGGGCGTTGATGCCGCTCTCGCCCACGTACTCGCCGTTGACGCGGACCCCCGCGAACACCTCGGGGTTATAGGTGTGCGACAGCGTCGACGGGCGGCCCGAGATCGAACCGTGGTAGCCGACCAGGAAAACGGCGTCGAAGGTGTCGTCGAGCCCCTCGACCATGTACATCGGCTTGTGCCGGCCGGACAGGTAGCTGGCTCGTCCGGCGATCTTGCGCGGGTCGAGGTTGGCCATCCGGCTGTGCGAGTCGTTGACGACGAACTCGGTCGCCCCGCCCGCGACCGCGCCCTCGATCGCCGCGTTGACTTCATCCTGCAGCAGGGCGCAGCCGAGCGGGTACCCGTCGCTGCCGGGGCGGCACTGGTCCCAGTCGACGATGCCGGCGACGCCCTCCATGTCGCATGAGATCCAGATCTTCATCGTTCCTCCTTCATGTCAGGCCCGCCCCGGTAGGCGGGGAGCTCGCCGGCCAGCAGGCACGCGCTGGCGTGCCCGGGGCTGACCGGCGCGAGGCCGGGGTCCTCGGTTCGGCATCGGTCGACCGCGACCGGGCAGCGCGGATGGAAGCGGCAGCCGGACGGCACGTTGATCGGGCTGGGCGGCTCGCCCTCGACCTCAAACGGATCGGTCACGCTGTCGGCCGACATGCGGGGGATGGAGTCGATCAGCGCCCGGGTATAGGGATGCCGCGGGTTGCTGAAGATCTCGGCCGTGTCGGCGGTCTCGACGATCCGCCCCAGGTACATTACCGCCACCCGCTGGCTGAGGTGCTGGACGACGGCGAGGTTGTGCGCGACGAACAGGATGCTCAGGCCGAGCTCGTCCTGGAGCGACCTGAACAGCTCGAGGATGGTCGCCTGGACGGACACGTCGAGGGCGGAGACCGGCTCGTCGGCCACCAGCACGTCGGGCCTGACCGCGAGCGCGCGCGCGATCGCCAGCCGCTGGCGCTGGCCGCCGGAGAACTGGCTCGGGTACGCGGGCAGCGCGTCCTCTTGCAGGCCGACCCGGTTGAGCAGCCGGATGCTCTCGGCGCGGACCTCGCCGGGGGGCACGACGCGATGCAGCCGCAGCAGTCCGGCCAGCATCGACCCCACGCTGATCCGCGGGTTGAGCGAGGAGTACGGATCCTGGAAGACCATCTGCACCCGCCGCGAGCGCTCCCGGCGGGCGGCGCCCTCGGCCAGCCCGAGCTCGTGCAGTTCTCCCCCGGTCGGCTTGAGCGCGCCGACGAGGATCTTCGCCAGCGTCGACTTGCCCGACCCGGACTCACCCACCAGCGCGAGCACCTCGCCGCGCCGCAGTTCGAGGTCCACCCCGTCCAGGGCCTTCAGCGACGTCTGCTTGGCGCCGCCGAACCGGCTGAACAGGCCGTGGCCGAGCTGGTACTCCTTGCTGATGTTGGCGACGCGCAGCACCGCCTGCTGCCCGTCGACGGCCGGCTGCGCGGTGACGTCGGTCATGCGGTCGCTCCCTGGAAGATGCGCGCGGTTTCGAAGCAGGCCGCCTCGCGCCCCGGCAGCACGTCCGCCAGCCTCGGCCGGGCGGTGGCGCAGTGCTCGACCGCGAAGGCGCAGCGTGGCTCGAACGGGCACCCGCCCGGGCGGTCGGCCAGATTGGGCGGAAAGCCGGGGATCGCGATCAGCTCGCGGTCGGGCTGGTCGAAATCGGGGGCCGAGTCGAGCAGGCCCTTGGTGTACGGGTGCCGCGGATCGGCGAACACGTCCTTGACCCGGCCCCGCTCGACGATCTCGCCCGCGTACATGACGCCGAGCTCCCGGCAGGTCTGGTTGACCACCCCGAGGTCGTGGGTGACGAAGACGAGCGCGGTCTGGGTGTCCTCGCACAACTGCTCGAGCAGCCGCAGCACCTGGAGCTGGACGGTCACGTCAAGCGCGGTGGTCGGCTCATCGCACAGCAGCAGCCGCGGCGAGCAGGACAGCGCCATCGCGATCATGATGCGCTGGCGCAGCCCGCCCGACAGCTCGTGCGGGTAGGCCCGGGCACGGTGGGCCGGGTCGGGGATGCCGGTCTTGCGCATCATGTCGATCGCCAGGTCCATCGCCGCCGCCTTGCCCAGGCCGAGGTTGCGCCGGGGCGACTCGGCGATCTGCTCCCCGACCCGCATCACCGGGTTCAGCGCGGTCATCGGCTCCTGGAAGATCATCGCGAT
>Ga0335072_10010055_pt1 | contig 13624 bp, 11 predicted proteins | sample Lox_Sample_21_FD_206725 | JGI IMG/M metagenome (GOLD analysis project Ga0335072, IMG submission 206725) | Soil microbial communities from Loxahatchee National Wildlife Refuge, Florida, United States - Lox_Sample_2.1 | ecosystem: Environmental > Terrestrial > Soil > Wetlands | place: USA...
GCCGCAGCGATGCCGTGCCCGGTGGTTCGCACGCGCACGGGAAAGATCTCCGACGGATAGACGAAGGTCGTCGCGTTCGGGCCGAATTCTGTGAAGAAGAAGCTCAACCCGTAGAGGCAGAGGAATGGGATGGCCATCTTCTCGATATTCGGAATCAACGCGAGAAGAGCGAAGGTCACCGTCATGGTGGCGAAGCCCAGACACTGGATCGTCTTCCGTCCCAGCCGGTCCATGGTAAGCGCCGCGACAGCATAACCCGGAACCGCAAAGATGGCGAAGATCGCCAGCTGGGTCAGCGTTTTCTGGAGAAGCGTGTGGTTGCCGCCTAGAGCGGACAGCACCAGGGGGCTCGATACCGTGTTGCCGTAGTATGCCGCATCCATCAGGAACCATGCGCCGCTGGCCCCAACCAGCCGCAGCAGCAGCTTTTCGTCCGAGACAAGGCGATGAAAGCCATCCCAGAACGAGACCGAGGTAGTGACAGTCTTCCCGGTTTCGATGCTGACGATTTTCCCGGACTCGTCCTCGTGCTTTCCGTTGGCGTGTAAGAAGCGCGGCGTTTCCTTTAACTTCCTCCGCTGCCAGAGGACGGCCAGCGCGGGCACGGCGCCGAACGCCAGCAGGATGCGCCAAACCAGATCGTGGGAGAGATGAGTTGAAAGGAGCGCCGCCGCAAACAGGGGACCGACAATCAGACCTGCCGCCTGCATCGCGAAGACCAGCGTCACCATCATGCCGCGGTGGTTTTTACCCGCATATTCGCTCATGATGGTCGCGCTGACCGGGTAGTCGCCGCCGATGCCTATACCCAGGATGAAGCGCAGCCCGATCAGCCACAGGATATTTGGCGCAAAGGCACAGGCAATCGCGCCAGCGGCCAGTACCAGCACCTCGAAGCCGTAGATGCGCTTGCGGCCGAGCATATCGGCAACGCGCCCAAAGAGCAGTGCACCAAGCGCCGAGGCGAGCAGGGCCGTTGATTCGACAAGACTTTCTTCCAGCTTGCCGACGTGCCACAGATCCTTGAGTAGCGTCATGACGACGCCGATGATGAACAGGTCATAGGCGTCCGTAAAGAATCCCATGCCGGAGATGAACATGATCTTCCAGTGATGACCGGAGATTTTGGCGTTATCCATTTCCGAAAAATCGCCACTGTGCCGGGAAAATGAGCGGAAACTCGTGTCACAAAACGGGCCCTCTAGAAACCGGGATGCGACGCAATGTGACGCTCACGTTAATGGCAGGCTATTTCGGGTGGTGCGCATGTTTTTGGGACTGGTTGCGCCGTTCTTGGGCGGCATTCGTCCGGCAATCTACCGGGAGAGTGTCTGCCGAGTTAACCGGGTCTGTGGCTTTCTTTTGAGCAACTTACAAAGGTATCCGCAGTTGCCGCTATAATACGGACGAGTTTCCGGCGGTATAGTTCACTCATGCTCCTCCTTGCAGTGATTGCGCTCGCCGTCGGCTTTGCCGCGGGCGCGATAATCTTCTGGATCGTGCGCGGAAGCCGCACCCAGGAAACAGAAATCCGCCTGCGCGCGGAACAACTTGCCGCTGATCTGGCCCAACGCACCGCATCGCTTGATCACTCGGAAGCCGAACGGGAGCGCCTGCGCGATCAGGCGGCGAAACTCCAGTCCGAAGTAGCTGCTTTGCAAACCAGACTCGACTCCGAACGAACCGCATCGCAGGAAAAGCTCTCTCTGCTTACCTCCGCCCGCGAAGAGCTTTCGAACCAGTTCAGGTCGCTCGCGTCGGACATTCTCGAAGAGAAGTCCCGGCGCTTCACGGAGCAGAATCAGGCAAATCTCGGCAACCTCATCGCTCCGCTCAAGGAAAAATTCGGGGAGTTCCAGCAAAAAGTGGAGAGCCTGGAAAAAGATGGCGTCGCCGGCCGCTCGGAACTAAAGACCCAGATCGAGCACCTGCGCTCCCTCAATGAGCGGCTCTCGGAAGACGCGACGAATTTGGTCAGCGCCTTGCGCGGCTCGTCGAAGACGCAGGGCGAGTGGGGCGAAGTCGTCCTCGAGCGCATCCTCGAATCGTCGGGCCTGCGCAGGGATTACGAATATCGCGTGCAGGAGACGATCTTCCGCGAAGACGGCCGCCGGGCGCGGCTTGACATCATCGTCGACCTGCCCGAAGGCCGTCACGTGGTGCTCGACTCCAAGGTCTCGCTCACTGACTACAGCGAATATTGCGGCTCGGTCGATGAAGCCGCTCGCGACTCGGCGCTTGGCCGCCATCTGGCTTCGGTGCGCAAGCACATCCGCGAGCTCTCCCAGCGCGATTATCCGTCGCTCTACAGCCTGAACTCGCTGGACTTCGTCGTGATGTTCGTTCCCATTGAGCCGGCGTTCATGCTGGCTCTTTCCGGAGACGGCAAGATCTGGCAGGAGGCCTGGGACAAGAACATTTTGCTAGTCAGCCCCAGCACGCTGCTCTTCGTGCTGCGCACGGTCGCGCACCTCTGGCGGCAGGAGCAGCAAAAGAGGAATGTGCAGGAGATCGTTCGCCGCGGCGGCGAGCTCTACGACAAACTCGCGGCCTTCGCCAAAGACCTCACCGATGTTGGCAGAAAGCTCGATGATGCGCGCGGTGCCTACGATGAAGCCTATAAAAAGCTCGCAGAAGGAAGGGGCAATGTCATCCGCCGGGCTGAGCAACTCAGGAGCTTGGGCATAAAGCCGTCGAAGACGATGCCGACCGCCATGCTCGATCTGGCCATGGAGCAGGAGCTCTTCGACGAGCCCGACGAATCAGAGGCGCCATTCGAGCTGAGTGCTCCGAGCGGAAGCGACGTGGACTCTGCGCCCGCCGCCACGAGCAACGGACTCAGCAGAGGCTGATCGTCGTATATGTCGTTTTTATCCTTGGGCCGCGCTATCGGTGGCCGCTCTTTCGGGGAGTGCGGGGTGGCGTCTTTGTCAGGTCGGACGAGTCACTTCCGGTAAACGAGCCAGTCGCGTGCTGGCCGGCCGGGCTCTCCGATGCTGCAAGGCTGCGCCATCTTCGACGTTCTCGTTCAGCACTTTTTTCTGCAGGTGGTGGTCACCAGCGGACTCTTTTGGATCCTCGGCTTCGACGGGCTGCACGCTGGCCGGAGGACGATGGTGGCTCGCTGCCCGCTCCGCCGCGTTCTTATGAACATCGGGCCTCGCGTCTGAATGCGTCTTCTCTTTCGATGCCATGACTCCTCCTCTAAGCGTTTCACTCTGGGCGTCTCAGACCGCTCGGCCGTCGGATCCTTGCGCCTCGTGCCTTTCGGCTTATGTTGGATGCAATGCCCAAAGAATTGGGTCGCCAGAGTGGGGTCGCCACCTTCCGCGATTCGACCCCGTCAATCTGGAAGGATTTATATGGCCTGAAAGGCCTCGCGCAGCCGCTGCCAGGTGACCGCGAGATCTTCCGGCAGCACCCGTGTTTCACTCACGGCGGTTATGAAGTTCGTATCCCCGAGCCAGCGCGGCAGGGCATGCAAATGAAGATGCCCGGTGACACCCGCTCCGGCCGCCTTGCCCAGGTTCAAACCCATATTGAACCCCTCGGGATCGTATACACGATTGAGTGCCTTTTCGGCCCGCTGCATCAAATCCATCAGCTCATGCGCGATGGCCGGATCGAGCGCTGCCAGCGAAGCCTGATGCTCGTACGGAACCACCATGATGTGGCCTGAGTTGTATGGGTAACGATTCAAACAAACGAACGCCTGATTAGCGCGCAGGACAATTCCCGCCGCCTGCTCGGCAGCATCGACGCTCATGCCGTGCTCGATTGCATGGTCGGCCGCCGCAATCATGTTGCAGAAGACACATCCCGAATCACCGGTCCACGCCGCCAGCTCCAGCGGAACGCCCCTGCGCATCTTGGGGTCTGTATCTGTTACATATGCGTAGCGCCACGGCGTCCAGAGATGATCCATGGCCGGAGTTTAACGCAGAGAAGCGGGTTAGCGGGTCAGCGGCAAAAACGCACAAAACAGAAGGGCAGACTTCTCGGCCTGCCCTTGTTGACTTGCTAGGTCGCTGATTTGCTGGTCGTAGCCTGCTCCTTGAGGGCAGCGGCCTTGTCGGTCGCCTCCCAGGGGAAGCCGTTGTCTGTGCGGCCGAAGTGCCCGTAAGCTGCCGTCTTGCGGTAGATCGGACGACGCAGGTCGAGGCTCTCGATAATGCCCTTCGGAGTCAGGTGGAAGTTGGCGCGCACCAGCTCCTGCAGCTTGCCTTCAGGAACCTTGCCGGTACCAAGGGTATCGACTAGGACGCTCACCGGCTCGGCTACGCCGATGGCATAGGCCAGCTGCACTTCACAGCGATCGGCCAAGCCAGAAGCAACGATGTTTTTCGCAATGTAGCGCGCCATGTAGGCCGCTGAACGGTCGACCTTTGTCGGGTCCTTGCCGCTGAAGGCGCCGCCGCCGTGCCGGCCCATGCCGCCGTAGGTATCGACGATGATTTTTCGGCCGGTCAGACCGGTGTCGCCCATCGGCCCGCCAATCACGAACCGGCCGGTGGGGTTGATGTGGTACTTGGTGTTCTCGTCGAGCAGTTTCTCGGGCAGCACCGCCTGGATCACGTGCTTCAGCACATCCGTGCGCAGCTCCTCGGTCGAAACCGTCTCGGCGTGCTGTGTCGAGATGACCACGGCGTCGATGCGCACCGGCTTGCCGGCCTCGTCGTACTCCACCGTCACCTGGCTCTTGCCGTCAGGACGAAGGTAGGGCAGCGTACCGTGCTTGCGGACCTCGGTCAACCGACGCGCCAGCTTGTGCGCAAAGGAGATAGGAGCCGGCATCAGCTCCTCGGTTTCGTTCGTTGCGTAGCCGAACATCATGCCCTGGTCGCCCGCGCCGCCGGTGTCTACGCCCATGGCGATATCTCCTGACTGCTTGTTGATCGAGGAGATCACGGCGCAAGTGTTCGAGTCGAAGCCGTAGAGGGCGTTGTCGTAGCCGATCGAGGCGATCACGCCACGCACCAGCGTCTGGAAGTCGACATAAGCGCGAGTCGTGATTTCGCCGGCGATGACCACCAAGCCGGTTGCAGTCAGTGTCTCGCATGCCACACGGCTGTACGAGTCCTGCTCCAAGCAGGCATCGAGAATAGCATCGGATATCTGGTCGGCAATCTTGTCCGGGTGGCCTTCCGTTACTGACTCGGAAGTAAATAAAAATCTGTCGCGTGCAGGCAAAGATGGTTCCTCCATCGTTGGAATAAGTTCAATTGCCGCAAGGATTTCGCTCACGCGCGAGAAGCGCCCACGCCGAACGGCGAGCGGCTAAGAACAGAGCCTAGTCGTTATAGAAAGATGGTACTAGACTGGCCCATTCCCGGGCAAAGTCATTCTCTGGAAGGGGAAAAGGACAGGGTCAGCGGCAGATAAGCGGCTCCGAAGAGGATTACGGTAAGGAAACAGAGCTAGCGGAAAGATCGGCAGGCGCCGTAACCCGGGGAGACCGGGAGAGCACTCCTTCCTCAGCGATCCTGTTGTGAACGTAGGTCCACACAAACCAACCCAGCCCGACAAGCAGCAGCAACAGTGCCGCCACGCCGGCCCACCGCAAGCGCTGATCGGGTTTTTCGCCCTCGGTCTCGCGGCTCTTGCTCACGTTTTCGGCGAAGGCGATCCAGTCCGCGTCATCGGTTTTCAGCTGGCCACTCTGCTGGTAGGCGGCCATGTAGCGGCTTACCCAGAATTCTTCGTCGAGCCCCACGACGCGCGCGTAGCTGCGCACAATACCCTTGTTGAACACGCCGCCCGGCAGCTGCTCGAACTGGTTCTCTTCGAGCGCCGTCAGGTAACGGCTGCTGATCTTTGTCGAGTCGCTGATTTCTTCGAGCTCGATGCCACGGCTTACTCGTTCGGATCGCAACTCTTTGCCAAATTCGCCCATACCAACTACCTCAGGTCACGTGCAGCGTTCGCATTCTCGGAACCGATGCGCCCACAAACCGGGGATCGAAAATCGGCGCGACCAAAATGGGAAGCGTCGACCTAGTGCTATCTCCGGAATGCAGTAGTAATTCCAAAAACGGCATAACTTGCAGGGTATTCAGGGTTTGAACTAAACCATAAGTCCCCCTGCCCGCACAGGTCAAAAGAAAAATCAAGTTATTTCTGCTCTCTTTCAGCCAGCCGAACCTCACTGGTTTGGGCCCTTCCTCGAATATCGGCTGCTTTCCGTGCGCCTTGAAAACTCTATGGGCCGCTTCCGCAAGTCGCATTTTGTTACACTTGACGAGGGAAGTTCAAAGCAGTCTCCGCTCGCCGGAACGCGAAGCGTCCTCCCAATCTCCGCTCTCTCGCCGTTCGAAATATTTCATGAACAAGCTGGTTCTCGGTAACATCCTGCACCGTCCCGTGCGCACCATCATCAGCGTCTTCGCTGTGGCCATTGAGGTCATCATGATCCTGTCAATCGTGGCCATCATGGTGGGAATGGTTAATGATCAGAAAACCCGCATTGGCGGCATCGGCGCCGACATCATCGTGCAGCCGCCAAACGCCAGCTTCCTCTCTGGAGTGAGCGGCGCGCCCGTCCCCGCTAAAATCGCCAGCGTGCTGCGTAAACTGCCGCATGTCGCTGTGGTAGCTCCCGTCATTACCGACCTCAGCACCGCCGGATCGGTCGAGACCATCTGGGGCATCGACTACCAGAGCTATAACGCTCTGCGGCCGTTCACCTTTCTTTCGGGAACGCCGTTTACTGGACCCTGGGACGTTATCGTCGACGACTTTTTCGCCCGCTCCGACCACGGCCATCATGTCGGCGACGTCATCCAGATCAAAGGTCATCCCTTCCGCATCTGCGGCATTGTGGAGCACGGTAAGGGAGGGCGCAAGTTTGTACCCATCCGTACGCTGGGCGGCTTGATGGGCAATCCCGACAACGCATCGCTCTTCTATATCCGCAGCGACAACCTAAAAAACCAGCAAGCCATTATCGACGAGATTCACTCCACGCTGGGGCTGGAGCAGTACCAGGTGCAGACCCTCGAGGCCTGGATGTCCATGATGACGCCCGCTCACCTTCCCGGATTCAATATCGCCCTGAACGTCGTCATCTCGATTGCCGTGATCGTCGGGTTCCTGGTCATCTTCCAATCTCTCTACACGGCCGTCATGGAGCGCACACGCGAAATCGGCATTCTCAAATCCCTCGGAGCCTCGAAGCCCTATATCGTTAACGTGGTGCTGCGCGAGGCATTACTTGTTGCGCTTGCTGGCATCGTTCTCGGCATTGTGTGTACGCAGTTGCTCAAGTTGGGGATAAGCGTGCGCTTTCCGACCATGTCGTTCCAAGTGACGAATGACTGGCGGCTCCGCGGAACCATCATTGCCCTCGTAGGAGCTGTGCTCGGAGCGCTGTATCCGGCTTGGAAGGCGGCCAGCAAAGACCCCATCGACGCGCTGGCGTACGAATAGGGCCTTCGTTCAGGTCTCCGTTTGTCGGCTAAGTTTGGGCAGACGGCGGATTTCGAAGGCTTGAATCCGGAGAGGGTGCGTATATACTCTCTCCAAATCCGCGATATTACTGCAGAACTTCTGCATCACTTTTCGGTTCGAATGAAGTAGGCCTTGGCCCCTCCGTTGGGTGACAAGTGTTGCCGAATGCACGTGCCGCGCCCAATCCGGAAGTGTCTCTACGGCCTCTGGCTGGCTGGGATCGCGGTGCTCTTCGCACTGCACGCAGTTCATCTTCGAGCTGACTTCCCAAACAACTCTCCGTGGATGGATTACTCCAAATACACCGACGAGGGGTGGTACGGAAAGGCGGCCATCGAGCATTACGTGCATGGCTCTTGGTACGTTCCTGGGGATTTTAATCCCTCTGTCGCGCTTCCCGTCCTGCCAGCCATGGAACTGGCGCTTTTTCATTTCACCGGAGTGAGCCTGGTCGCTGCGCGTCTGCTGGTGCTCGCAATCTTCGCCGTCAACCTGCTGCTGGCCTATCTGATCCTGCGCACGCAAGCGTCGCTTCTGGTTTCCCTATTCGGCGTCACTCTGCTCGTATCGAATGCCTTTCTCTATGCTTTCAGCCGGCTTGCGATTCTCGAGCAGCCTCTCACGCTGTTTCTACTTGGGTCATGGCTGCTGGCGCTTTGTCTCCCAAAAATGACGAGTGACCCAGCTCGAACCGCCGCGCAGGTCGCTATCGGAGTGCTTCTCTGTCTCGCCGTCCTGACAAAGACAACCGCGCTTTTTCTCCTGCCGTCGGCGCTATTTTTAATATGCCACGCGTACGGTTACAAGTTGAACGCGACCATCAAGCCCCTCGTCACCGTGGCTTTGGTCGGCGCGGCCCCCTTTGGGCTCTATTACGGACTCTTTGTATGGCCGCGCTTCGCCTACGATTACCACTACCTCTTCGCGGCAAATGCGTGGGATCGGCCTACGTCCCTGCTGGGTTACGCCGCCACCTACTGGTACGCGGTGCACGGCGCACTCTGGATCGATCCCTGGCTCTGCGGACTTGCCGTAGTGCTGCTCGCTCTGTCGGTGATTTTTGCGCGTCGCATCTGGCACAATCCGCTGCTGATCGCGTCGCTTCTGGCCTGTGCCGGATATGTTTTCTTCATCGGCTGGCACAACAATATGCAGCCGCGCTACTACCAGGTTGCTGTATATCCGTTGGTATTTGTGATTGCGGTGGCTCTGGCAGCGCTCTTCAATGCTTCGATGGTCACGGCTGTACATGCGCAAAAGTTCGCCCGGCCACTCGGTTTTGCGTCTCTCGCCGTCGGGACCCTGATCAGCGCCCTCAACCTCCGCGAAATCCTCTTTTGGAGCAGCCACCCCGAATACACTTGGGTCACAACAGCGCGCCGCCTCACGAACTACATCGACCACCATCCCTACCGCAATCGCCTGCTTCTTTCCGTCAGCGGAGACAACATCACCCTGATCACTCGCCTACCTGCTATCTGCGACGACTTCGGCACCTGGGATCTAGCCAAGCGCATTCACAACTACCAGCCCGGCTGGTACGCCGCATGGAACGAACTGGACCCCGGGACCCTGGAAGACCTGCAAACCCAGTACTCGCTCGAGCGAGTCGCGAGCTTTCGCGCTTTCGACGATCCCGACCGCGACGTGCTGATCCTCTACAAGCTGCACCCGCTGCCCCTCGCTCGCCAGCACTACAATCAGACAGTTGAAGAGGCGGCCAACGCGGGCAGATAGCCCTATTAGTTCACAACTTTTTGCAATTTGTTGCCACGATGTGACATATCGCGTTGGCGGGCGGTCTATTCTTCACTACGGATGGATATCGAAAGAGCGCAGCCTGATATGTGGAAGCTTCCACACCTCCGCTGGTCTGAGCGCCCGCGCATCCTCATGCTGATGTTGGCGATGATGCTCCCGGCAGCCGCGCTGGTCGTCTTCAGCGCCTTCTACCTCCGCAACATGCAGCGCGAGAAGGTTATCGAGGCCGCGTACCAGGTCGAATATGAGCACACGCTCGCCATCGCGGAGAAGCAAATCAACGAGCGTGCGTACGATATGGCCGACAGCGCCAGAATGCAATTTCCGGATATGGATAGTTCCGACGCGGATCAGCTCGATAGCTTTCTGACGGCGCACCCAGATATCTCCCATGCATTTCTGTGGACCGGAAAAGATCACTTCATCTTTCGATCCCAGCCCAGCCGGATGAGCAGCGGCGCATTCTGCGCCGAGAATCAGACACTCGCGTCGGATTTCGCCAACTGGTGGAGTATGGACGGCAAGACGTACATCAACAAGCTGAGGTGGCATGAAGCTAATGAAGGTACGCATTTCTTCTTTATGGAACATTGGGTTACCAGGGGCGACAAAATGCAGTATCAGTCTCTGGTGCTCTTTCTGCCCCACGGCTCCAGCCCCGAGCGTCCCGCCCTGGCTGGATTCATCTACGACACGGACTATCTGAAGAACAAGTTCTTTCCCGCGGCCCTGAACGAAGTGATGCCCGATCAGAGCCAGGGCGATTCAACGCATCCCCGAACGGCGTTCATGGTCCGCACGGATAGAGAGAATAACCCCCTCGCTGCCTCGGCTTCCTGGGATGGTGGATCAGCCGAAGTCGAACGGGCTTTTCAGGATGTCTTTACCGGCCTGATTCTGGGAATCAAGCTGCGCGGGAACACCATCGCAAATATCAGCGCCCATTTCCTGCGAACCCATTTTCTCGTTCTCGGTGCACTCTCGCTGTTGATGGGCGCGGGCATGATCTTCACCTACCGCAGTGTGGCGCGGGAACTGGCGCTGGCGAAGCTCAAGTCTGATTTTGTCTCCAACGTTTCGCATGAACTCAGAACGCCTCTTGCGCTTATCCGCCTTTACGCGGAGACGCTGGAGATGGGCCGCATCTCCGGCTCGGGAAAGCAGCAGGAGTATTACGAGATTATCCGCAAGGAAAGCGAGCGGCTTACTTCGCTCATCAATAACATCCTCGACTTTTCCCGCATCGAGTCCGGCAAGAAGGAGTACAGCTTCCGCGAGACCAACGTCGCCGATCTTGTCCGTGACACCCTTGAGGCGTACCGGTTCGAGATCGAACAAAACGGCTTCAAGTTCGAGCAGAAGATCGCCAATGACGTACCGCCGCTCATGGTCGATCGCGAGGCCATCGCCCGCTCACTTCTGAACCTGGTCAATAACGCGGTGAAGTATTCGCCGAATGAAAAGTACCTGGGAGTGAACCTGTATCGCGAGAACGGCTCCGTCAATCTTGAAGTTATCGATCACGGAATTGGTATTCCCGCCAAGGAGCAGCCGAAGATTTTCGAGAAATTCTACCGGGTAGGTGATCCCTTGGTTCACAACACCAAGGGGAGCGGACTGGGCCTGTCACTCGTCTGTCATATCGTGCAGGCCCACGGCGGAGAGGTCGCCGTAGAGAGCGCGCCCGGCCGGGGAAGCAAATTCACCATTACTCTCCCGATGCAATCAACATTTCAGCAAGTGAACGAGGCGCCCGCATGAAACTACAAGAAAAAACAAAAACAATCGAATCGGCCGCGAAGATCCTCATCGTCGAGGATGAGCCCAACATGGTCGCTGGCCTTCGCGACAACTTCGAGTTCGAGGGCTACCAGGTCATCACCGCCGGCGACGGCATTGAAGGCCTTCAGAGAGCGCTCGACGAGTCCCCAGATCTCGTTGTACTCGACGTCATGATGCCCCGCATGAGCGGCCTCGAAGTCTGCAAACAGCTGCGCGCCAAGCGCGCCTCGCTCCCCATCATCATGCTCACCGCCCGCGGTCAGGAGGTCGACAAGGTAGTCGGCCTCGAACTCGGAGCCGACGATTACGTTACCAAACCCTTCTCGATTCGTGAGCTGCTGGCGCGGGTCAAGGCCATTTTGCGGCGTGCCGCCGGACCCAAGAATCAGGAACATCACTCCTTCGGCGATGTCGAAGTGGACATTCGCCGTTGCCAGGTCGTCAAATCGGGTAAGCTGCTCGACGTTTCCTCGAAGGAGTTTGAACTGCTCAAGTACTTCATCTCTCATTCCGGCGAAATCCTCAGCCGCGATCGCCTGCTCGAAGACGTCTGGGGATACGACAACTTTCCCACCACTCGCACCGTGGACACGCATCTGGTGCGTCTGCGCCAGAAGCTCGAACCCGATCCAGAGCAACCGCAGTATTTCCTCACCGTTCATGGAACCGGCTATCGATTCGTAGGTTAAAAAGGCTTTTCAGACATTCTAAGGTGGCTCACTCAAGCCTGCCGTTGGCCTGAGGGGCTTCACCCAAAAAGCATGATCCGAACTGAAATGAGGTGAATCTTGTACCCGGAGACATTAGCGCCGGTAGCCAATGGCGGATTCGAATTTAACAGCGATCACCGCGATTGGAACACGTTTCCTCCCTCAATGTCCCCATTCCCCGGAACGTCCGGGCCGGGTTCGTCGTCACCGAGCTCTTCAATGCCGGGCTCTCCGATTAAGGACGAGCTCGACTCTCTGCAGCGCGAAAGACTCGACCTGCACAACCAGCTTTTCGAAGCCGCGCAGATTCAGCGCAAGCTCAGTGGGCCCCGTTTGCTGCGCCACGGTGACCTGCAGTTTGCGAGCGAAGTATTCGCAGCGCGATTCCTTTCCGGTGACTTCATCACCTTTTCGAAAAACGGCTCCCGCGTCTTCGCCACTCACGGAGATATTGCCGGCAAGGGTGTCGCTGCGGGTATGTGGTTCACCAATCTTGCAGGACTGCTTCAGAGCTACGGCCGCCCCGACTCCGACCCTGCAGTCATAGCCTCGGAGGTTAACCGTCATCTCTGCTACCTGCGCCCAGTGGCCCCGTTCGTCACCGGATTCATCTCGCAGATCGACTGCGACCGTGCAGAGCTGACCTACTGCAACGCAGGGCACTTCCCGCCGCTGCTCCTTCACGCCGACGGAAGCTCCGAGCTTCTTCAGGAGGGCGGGCCACTCCTCGGCGCCATCGAAGATGCCGGTTTCAGCTCCGCAACCCTGCTACTCACGCCTGGAGACACGCTCGTCGCTTACTCCGACGGGGTGCTCGAGTGCGCAAATCCCTCAGGCGAGGAGTTTGGCACCGACCGCCTTCTCGACACGCTCCGCTGCGCCGATGGCCAGTCTGCTCACACCAAACTGATGATGGTTCTCGCGGCGTTGCAGGATTTCGCCAACGGCACCCCGCTCCGCGACGACGTCAGCCTTACCGTCATCCAGCGCGATCCGTGCCCATGCTGATGACATTGAAAGCGGGATAGCCACTCCGGAAGCTACTCCGGTTCCGGCTGCATAACCGCACCGATCGCCTCGACCATCTGCTGCCACGTCCGTGATCCGATGCAAGCTGCTTCTTGCCGGCCCCGTGATCTGGTAATACTTCGCGCACTGGTTGCTCTCCGTCACCTTCCACTCCGAGCGCACCCACCCTTGCCGCTCGAGCCGATGCAGCGCAGGATAGAGCGATCCGGTCTCGACCTGTAGGACCTCGCCCGATCGCGTGCGGATCGTCTGACTGACGCCGTAACCGTGCTGCGGGCCCCACTGTAGCGTCTGAAGAATCAGCATGTCCAGCGTGCCCTGCAGCAGCTCGATTCGGTTCTGGTAGGGACTTTTCTTTTCCCCTAGGTTCTTCCCAAAATTTCCCATAGATGTAGGCACTCTACTCCGCTGGATGTAGACTGTCTACGGCCAGAAAATACACGGCCTGATCCCTGTCCACTAATCCCTACCGCCACATTACTTCCGTGACGTGTCCCGAATTGCGGTCGCCTCCTATGCTAGATGAGCAATGCTCCGGCCATTCTTCAGCCTTGCTCTCGCGCTTACGGCGAGCCTGACTTACGCAGTCGGAACGAAATCGCATGTCGTTGCCCTTGGAGCCATCCGCAAAGTGCCCTACTCGGTAACCGGAGACCCGGCTGGCGCTCTCAAGGACGAGACCGAACTTCATGTGCGGCCGCTCGTCGTTGATGGCAAGGTCAAGGAGTGGACCACTGGGGACGTCCACGACATTACCGATCGAAGTTTCGTTGTCCGCCGCGCCATCCGTCTCAATGATGCCCTCCCCACGGATGCAGGCGGCCACGCAGGAGCCGCGCGCTGGGTATGGCAGCGCGGCCCCTGGCTGCTCATCGACCGCGTCAGCGGCAAAGTCA
>Ga0335072_10010056_pt1 | contig 13624 bp, 10 predicted proteins | sample Lox_Sample_21_FD_206725 | JGI IMG/M metagenome (GOLD analysis project Ga0335072, IMG submission 206725) | Soil microbial communities from Loxahatchee National Wildlife Refuge, Florida, United States - Lox_Sample_2.1 | ecosystem: Environmental > Terrestrial > Soil > Wetlands | place: USA...
AGCCCAGGCGGGTCCACCCGCCGCCTGACCATGGCCCGGCACGGCTGCGGGACGCGCATAACAGCCCATTCTCCGCTCGGCCGCGCACACGGCGATCAGGTAGAACGCGCGTAACGGCGGATATCGCGCGAGCGCGGTATGGCTTCCAGTTACTCTTGGCTGTCTCCGGCCTTCTGCTCGACCAGCACTGCCCGGTGGGTCAGTAGTCCATGATGTGCTCTGCCAGCTGGGCGACGGCGGGGCCGAGGGCAACCTGATGGGGTTCATCGGCTGGGCCTCCCCGCAGGTGCTCCACCGCTACGGCGCCAGCGCGCGCCCGCCACTAGCACGACGTCATGGCAGCACCTGACCCGGCCGGCGTAACACGGAGAGGCTCCAGACAGTCCGGAGCCTCTACTATCGTTCGTCAGGCGGTGACTGGGAGGCTGGAGGATGAGGTACTTCGATGAGGCGCGTGCGCTCTGGCAGGCGTACGTGCCTTCCCGAGGGCAGGCTGACACTGTGCAAGGCGAGCTGATCCGCGCTGTCGAGAAACTACTAGACGAGGCGCAGCGCAACGGGAACCTCAACTGGGGCGCCGGGCACCGCATGCTCGCTGAGTACGTGCGGGCGCAGCTCGCGCAGTCACCCGTGTTCGACGAGCGGGCCGTGACGGAGATCAACGCCGACGTCGAGCGCCTGCTCCGTGCCGAAGATCCAGACACGACCGGCGAGCCTCATGACCGGCTGACCGACAGGATCGTCGAATGGTCACGCGCCCAGCCGGGACCTGTACCTCATGCCCACAACCCAGACCTGCACCTCTGAAGCGCCTCGTACCCACATCCCGGCTGCAAACGAGAGTCAATAACGGAGTACAACCGTATCGACGGAGCCGAGGCGGACGGATCGCCGAATATTTCCGCTGACCAGGATGGCCAGCTTGATGGTTGAGAGGCGTGCAGATTATCCATTATGGGCCGCTCGCCATCGGCCTCTCGAGCGCAAGATTGCAAGGCCAGATCCCGCCGGTGGCGGACGGGGCCACAGCGGTCATGGCCGGGCGGAAGGTGAGCGGCAGTGGATGCGACGGTCCTTCTCCGGCGGTGAGCGGGCCTTCTTAGGTGGTCGCGCCCTGGAGGCAGCGCCGTGCCGGGCCTGGTCACCAGGGGAACGCAGGATCCTGGGCAATCGTCACCTGCTGAGGAGCGCTTCGGGGGAAGGCCCAGATGCGGCCCGCGGTACTGGTGGCCGTCACGGTGGCATCGTCCAGGCAGACTGCGGCGAACGGGTTGGAGTCCGTGCAGACGGCGACCCAGTGGAGGCTGTGCTCCTCGTCATCGGTGGCCAGGGCAACCCAGCCGATGCTGCCGTGGGCGGCCGACTCTCCGGCGAGGGCACGGCTCCCGGCGCGGGCGCAGGAGGCGAGGACCGTGTCGACGTCCAGCCAGTGACTGGGCGTCCAGGCGGTTGCCCGCAGAAGCTCGGCCCACCGCCTCTGCTCGGCGCGCAGGTCGCCGGGGCAGCCAGCCGGGGACGAGCGCAGCAGGCGCATGACCAGCAGGGAGCCGTCCGATCGCCGAATACGAGCGCTTAGCGGATGCTCCAACGCCCTACCTCGGCGGAGCACAGATCAACCAGTTCAGCATTCATCAGGTGAGTCGACTGAAGGTCAGCAAACCGCTTGTAGCGGCGGTTCCCGGTCGCTGTTGCGGGCGCCTCATGACTGTGACTGGGTTCCACGGGCGCGGCTGCCTGGCCACTCACGCTCGCCAGTGCCCGGAAGGCGACTCAACTCCGCACAACTCGTTGCCATCCGGCTCGGCCAGGATCTGCCACCTGAAACCGAATTCAGCCGTCGGCTCTTCGGCGACGACCACCCCGTCGGCCGCCCGGATCCGCTTCACCTCAGACCAGGGCTCACGGGTGCGCAGGTCCAGGAGCAGCCGGTTCTTGGCACCAGGGCCAGAATGGCTGCGTTATGGCCGAATAGGCGCTCACAGTGAGGTGAGACGATCTCCCGTGCTCATGATCTGGACGTCCCGCTATTCACTCTCGCTGTTTGGCACCTCAGCCACGACGATGCCTGCCACGTTGTCAGGCATGTCAGCCGCAAGGCGGTCCTTGTCGAAGTCGCCGGAAGCGATCTCCAAGACGTAACCGGGTGGTACGCGACGCAGAGGGTTGAGCGTGTGCTCGAAGTAGTTCAGCCCCCAGTGTCCATCGTCGTCAGGGAGGTTCCCGAAGACGGGGCCGAGTCGGTCGTGGTCTCCGATGCGAGACGGGTTCACCGCGACAGCTGGAGCGCCGAATGCGCCGGCGCGAGCTTGCAGTACTGGGTCCATCATCTTGCGAGTAACTGCTCGGGTCCCGGTTTGCTCGTTCCTCAAGAAGTCCGCAAGTTCAGGCGCAAGTTGCTTCTCGAGCACCGGGATGAGCAACGCCCCCGACTTCGGCGGAGTCCACAGCTCCTCAAGAGCCACCGATCGCTCGTACGTCGAAACAGCGTCATCCACCACCAGTTCCTCGGCGAGCAGTGCTGGCATCAAGGAGACCGCACGCTTGACGCACTGAAGGCAGCGCCCGCTCCGGTGGCTTTCCGAGCAGCGCTCCCACCTCCGATAGTTACCGGTTCCAAGGTAGAGCGCATAGACCGGCAGGAGGCCGAGCCGCGCCGCAGCGGAAAGGAGCATCTCGCGCTGTGTACGCGTCGCGCCCCTCGTTTTGTAGCCAAAGCCGAAGTTCCACTTACTTTGTGCCACGGTCACACGCTTCGCCTGGACGAGCATTCCGTAGGCACCCGCGGCGTCCGTCCACCACCAAACCCAGTCGGCACCGCTGCGAGCTTCGGCTTGCTGGGTGAACGGAACGACGGTGACGGCCCACGATGCCTGGGCCGTCACGATTTCGGTGATCGACGTCTCGCCCCACCGTAGGCCCGCCTGCTCACACGCGGCCATGTGCCGAACGGCGTAGATGCGAGCCCATCTGAACGCATCATCTGTCGCAGTCATTGCCCCATCCTCCTATAGCCCCCCTCGCAATAACGGGACAAAAGTTGCGACTCGCCGACTTCCGCCTGCGGTGCTGCAGGCCGATTACAGCGTGTCGTCCGTGATGCGGTCGTAGCTTCTGCGGGCGCGGGCCGAGCGGGCGCTGGCGCCGTAGCGCAGGAACATCTGGGGTGATTGCCAGCCGTTGAGCTGCGTGAGGTCTCCCTCAGTGCCGCCACGGTCGAGCCAGGTGTGGCTGAAGTGGTGCCGGAATTAGCCGTCGCCGACACCCTTGCCTGTGTTGGGGCTGTGTTACGGCACGTCCCTCGCGGTCTGGCCTGGGCACGAGCGGGCCGGACAGGATCGTCGCGGTTCCAGTGGCAGGCCGACGCCACTGCTCAGGGTCAGAGGCAGGACATGAGATCAAACCAGCCTCATCACCATAGGCGCTGCCGCCGCCCATGGATGGATGACTTGCCGGATAGGAGGGAGATTGCGACACGGACGGTGAGGGGCTGCCGGAACCTGCAGCGTGACACTTGGGGCACTTGCGTTATAAGGGCGGTCGCAGTTGGCGACCGCGGGGAAAGAGCGGAAGGGGTCGTGTTGTCTGAGGCGCGCGGCACCGAAGCTGGGCGTGGCAGGCGAACGGCGGGGTCTGGCTACCGCGCCCAGGAACCGCTGAAGCCTGCCACGGAGCAGCCCGGCAACTCCTTCAGGTACCTGTACTGGCGGTTGTCCACCGGGGAGTTTCAGCAGCTGTGCTCCGCGCTCCTGCGCCTTAAGCACGCTGATGTCCAGTGCTTTCCCGTCGGGATGGCCGACGAGGGCGTTGACGCCATTGCTGATGGCAGCGTGATCTTCCAGGTCAAGTGGAGCAGCAAGCTCCTGCAGGACCCTGCCGCGTGGCTGGCCGACGCCATCAAGGGCGAGCGCCCTAAGATCGTTCGCCTCGTCCGGGAGAAGCGGATATCCCGGTACGTCCTGATGACGTCCGTGGCCGGGACGACCACGGGCAGCGGGACTGGAAGCATCCAGAAGCTGAGGAGGCTGCTTAAGGCGTACGCCAAGGAATTCAAGATCCCGGTCGAGTGCTGGTGGCAGTCCGACATAGACGCTGAGGTCGACGCGGCGCCGGACTCGCTCAAGTGGTCTTACCAGGAGATGCTCGCCGGATCTGACGCCATGCGGTACCTCATTCACGGCTCTCAGATAGAGGGCCAGGCCGCCCGGATGCGCGACACAGTGCTGCAGGTCATGGCCAGCCAGTGGCGTGAGGACGCCAAGGTTAAGTTCCGGCAGGTCGACATGGACCGGGTCAACGTCGCCGAGGTGTTCATCGACGTGCACGCGTCGGTGGAACCCAGGCCGCAGCAAGCATCGGCTGACCGGCTTGCTCAGCGGTATGGCAGGGCTGGCCGGGCGCCAGTCGGAGCTCTCGCCTTCATGCTCGGGCCCGACAGCTACCTGGAGCCGCGTCATCCCCTGGTCTTCCTGCTCGGTGTTCCCGGCCAGGGGAAGTCGACGCTCAGCCAGTACCTGTCACAGGTCCACCGTGCCGCCATACTGCCGGGCGACATGCTCGCCGGCCCGCGGCCGGCCGCCGGGGAAGTGGCCGATCCGAAGCTGCCCTTGCGAGTCGACCTGGAGGATTACGCCTCCTGGCTTTCCGGGCAGGACCCGTTCGGGGACGACGAGACGCGACAGCCCCCCAGGCGCCGCAAGCGGGGGCAGCGGAGCCTCGAGTTGTTCCTGGCCGACTTCTGCTCTGCTCACAGCGGCGGGCGGCCGGTCAGCGTGGAGGACGTGCAGAGCCTGCTCGCCCGCTACCCCGTGCTCCTCGTGCTCGACGGCCTTGACGAGGTACCCGGCCCCGACCTCAGGGCCGTCGCCGTCGAGGAGATCAACGCCGCCGTCGCCCGCATGGGCGCGACTACCAGGATCCGGCGGTTCCAGGTGCTGGTCACCGCGCGACCGAACGCCTCCGGGCTGGCAGAACCTGACCACGACCTGTTCCAGACACTGCGGCTTGAGCCGCTGACGGCTGACCTCCAGGGCGACTTCATCAGCAAGTGGTGCAACGTCAACGACATTCACGGCCGCGCCAGGCGCGACATCCGCAGGACGTTCCTGTCGCGTACCGCCATCGAGCAGCTCGCGCAGCTTGCTGACAACCCGATGCACCTGACGATCCTGCTCTTCCTGATCAACAGGAAAGGCGAGGCGGTGCCGACGTCGCTGACACCGCTGTACTCCGACTACATGACGACGCTCCTTGACCGGGAGGTGAGCCGGAAGCAGATCGACCGCGAGCAGGTGCCCCTGATCCAGGAGATCACGGCGTTCCTGGGCTGGCACATGCACGCCGGCGTCGAAGCCGATCCCGCCGCCGGGCGCATGACGCGCAGGGACATCGAGACGACGCTGCTGCTGTACTTCCGGGAGACCGGCGGCCCTGAGCACCTGGCCGGGGAGCTGCTCAAGGCCGCGACCGACAGGTTCTGGGCGCTCACGAGCAAGGTGGATGGCACGTTCGAGTTCGCCGTACAGCCGGTCCGGGAGTACTTCGCGGCCAGGTTCCTCGCCGAGTGGGCCGGGAGGGACCGCCGTGATCCCCTGCCCAAGCAGGAGGTCCTGCGCCGCCTCATCGGCCGGACGTACTGGCTCAACGTCGCCCGCTTCTATGGCGGGTTCGCGTCGCCGAACGAGCTTGCCGGCCTCCGGTACGGCCTGGAAGATGCCATCGAGGGGAACCGGCACCCGCTCCAGGAGCGGGCGGCAGCCTGGGGCCTGCTCAACGACGGGATCTTCGCCAACGCCCCTCGCGTGCAGCGCGATGTCGCCCGCCTGCTGACCGACGACCTGAGCGTGCACCTCATGGCCAGCCAGCCGGGCACCTCGGGCAGCTTCCCCCCGTTGCCCCGGACGTCGGGGGGCAGCGAGATCGCCGCAGCGCTGATGGACGACCTCCAGGCCGATCCCGGCGGGCCGCTCGCGCCAGCAAGAGCAGCGATCCTCCGCGACCGCACAGGCCTTGACAGGCCAGCCGTCCGCGACTGGTGGGCCCATCGGCTCACCGAATCAGCTGGCCGGCCCGATGAAGCTGCGTGGCTCAACGTCGGCGCGGCAATCGGCTTCACGTACCCCCATCAGGAAGCAAGCCCGGTCGTGCTCGGCAGCGCTGGCCAGTGCCGGGCAGGGCTGCGCGCGGGAGTGTCCCCCGGCGGCGGAACCGATGCAGGCAGGCAACTGCTCCGCGCGGTCCTGGACGGCTGGTGCTCGGACGTGACGACGGCAAGCAACTGCGAGGCGGGCGCCCTGCTCCGCGCGATGCGGCCCCAGTGGTTCCACCAGATCCCTGAAGACCAGCAGAATGGCCCGAGGTTCGCCACCGGGCACCTGTGGGTGGCCCCGTCCGACCGCAGCGCCAGGTCCGCAGCGTGGTCCCGCCTCACCCACCTCAGCCCGAAATACGAGGCGCTCAGGAGAGCGGCGAACCCGCATGGCAGGGGCCAGAAGGGGACAACCGAGCCCTGGCAGAGCCCGGCCCGGGAACTGGCCCGGCTTCATGGCCCCTGCTGGCTCGCGGCCGAGATCGCTATCGCCGGCGCAGCCTCACGCAGGACCATCGGATCCGGCTCGATTGACCGGGAAGGCGAGCCCTTCGGCGAGAGTGCCGACGACGGGACCCTCGTCGTGAACGTCCACCAGCACCAGCCAGCCGACTGGTGGGAAGACATGCATGGCAAGTACGCCGACCCGCTGTCCCGCCGCACATGGTCGCTAGCCCTGCTGGCCACTGCGGACGCCGACACCGTGATCAGCAATCTCGGCCGCATCGATGCCTGCCTGACAAGGCTGGCCGGCGACGAGTACCTCGCCACCGCGGCATCCTCCAGCAGGCTCGGCGTCATGCCGGGACGCCGGACCCTGCCAGCCCGCATCTGGAGCTCCTCCGCAGGACTCTCGCCGAGGACAAGGCTGCTCATAGCCCACTTCACCGCCAGGCTAACCCTGCACGACCCGCTCCGGCCGCTCCAAGACCCCGAACTGGAAGCACTGGCCACCCCGGACGCCACGGCCTGGCCCATCGCCCGGGCAGTCTCCATGCGAGTGATCACCGCGCCCAGCCCGGTCCTGCTCCGGGTCCTCAAGGCCCTCGGCCCGGCAACGGCGGTCGACTTGCCCCGGAGCGAGACCCCGCCCGGCTCCCCGGCGGCCGAGGCTGTACCCGACAAGGCCACACAGGCCGCGATCCTCGGCGAGCTAGCAGCTTATCCAGGCTCGTGGGCAGCAGCAGCCGAACGCTGGCACTCGCTAGCCAGTGAAGAAGCCAGCATGGAGCAGGAGGCACTCGCCCAGCGATGGGTGCCAAGGGTCCCACGACTCTGAACGGCCGTTCCAGCCCCGTCCGGACTGGCCAGCACCCGCAGCGCGCCTCCATCGCCGCTGGCAGGTCTGGCACCGCCAGCGTTACCTTCGCCCTCAGCGCCACCGGCTCGGCCACCAGGATCCTGATCGTCACATCCAGCGCGGCCGGCAGCCCCCTGACCGTGGCCCGCCCTGGAACTGGGGCCACGCCTCCACCTCCAGCCTGGCGCTGAGCACCCCCATCACCGTCGGCAGCGGCTACGAGACCATCCCGTCCAACGTCAGCACCAGCGCCTACCGGGAAAGCTCGGACTTGCGCGGCATCGCCGCGGCAGAGACCCGGTTTCCTGAAAGGTCCTCTTCAAGGTCCCGCATGTACAGGCAGCCCAGTACCTGGTACACATGCTTTTTCCGCCAGGGCTCACCGGACAACGGCCGTGAGATGCCTTCGGCATTCAGCCTGCTGGCGATCTCTTGCAGCGACAGCCCCTGGCGGCGCATGGCCAGGATGCGCCGGCCTACCTCTGCGGGGAGGCAGGGCTTGCGCCCCTTCCGGCCGGGTGCGAGGACACGGGCGGTCACTTGGCGTCCTGGTTGCGGATCAGGTCACGGATGAGCCCCGCCAGGGCGCTGATCAGCTCCACCAGGTCACGGAAGGCCCGGTAACGGTACTCCTGGAGCTCCTTGCTGTCGGCCTTGACCAGGGACATCAAGGCGACGCCCAGGTACCCCAGGATGACGGCGAGGAACCCGAGCGCAGCCCCGGTGCCCCAGATTGCTATAGCCCGCATGCCTTCGACGGCATGGACGATTTCGGATGCTGGCACTGCCATGGCGACTCATCCGTTCCCTTGCTCTCAATCGGGAGCGGCCGCCGGCCTGGTCATGGCGTGTCCGTTACGCCACTAGGCAGCCTGCTCCCCGGCGTTTGTGTCGGTTCAGCACGAAAGCCGTAAGCAGCCGTGCGTGGGGATCGTCGCGATGGCCGTAATGCCGGATCGCGGCAAGCATGGTGAGGATGGAGTTGCCGGCCTGAGGCCGGCTGGACAGCGCGGCCAGAAGGCGGACGATGGTAAGGCGCAGCGCCCTAATGACATGGTCGATGAGCCGGACGATCGACCCGCGCCCCTCGGCAATCACGCTAGCGCTCAGGGCGACGATCAGGCCTGGAGCTGACAAGGCCCAGGCACTACGCGGCTCTGGGGTGCAGCACAGGTCTGCGAAGCGGCCAGTGGACGACCACGGGGCAGGAACGAGGGCACCCATGTGCACATGCGCCGGCTCGTCCGCCAAGCCGGATGCCGACGCGGCTCGCGCCAACGGGAAGGCACCGCCCTTGCCGAGATCGTAGGCCGCCGCCAGCAGGAAGAGCGACTCGAACCGGCCCCGTCCCCTCGGCGCAGAAGCCCTGGTCCTCGAGCTCACGGGCCGCTTGCACTCATAGAGCGACAACCTGCCGTTAGCGTCCCGCACGACGATGTCGGCACGCACGGTGGCCAGTGCAGCGGCAGCGTCAGCCAAGTGCGAGAGCAGCAACCGGCTGGTGAAGTGCATCTTGCTCGTCATCCGGTCCTCTCTCACTCGTCGCGTTGGCTACAAGCTAACCGCTCCTCGCAGCCGTCCCTGTTATTCCGGCTGTATCGGACCCCTCTTCCAGCCAGGCCGTCACGCAAGGTGCCTGGGAGAGTACTACTGGCGACAGCAGTGCCCCATCTCCGGTCCCCCCGCGGATGGCGCTCAAGCAGAAGACACCACGCGAGAGGCCAGCGACCGCCACTGAAAGTGACCGCAAGCCCTCCCTATCCGGACACAGCGAGCATGCCGATCGCCGACTACGAGCGGATGATGAACAGCGATCGTGGCGTTCTGGCTGCGTACAGATCGTCCAGTTCGGGCGCACTCGCTTCGCCGGTCATATCGCTGTCAACGCCCCGAGCGGACGGCGTGCTGGAGTGCCGGGCTTAGTCGCGAGTCTAGGGCGGCCCACAGTCTTCCCTTATGCCACTCGCACGACGGCAAGCGCAATCGCTTTCAGCGAAACGGCACCGGCAGGGAATCCCGTACCGGAGAGCGGCTGGCGGCGGGATTGGCGACATGCGGGGAAAGTAGCCACTGGACTGCAAGGCTTCCTTCTGGTCTTGTCGCGTAGCCGTTCCGGGTCTTGTATTACAGTTCGCAGTTTGAGATTATTCGCTGGGGATCGGTGCGGCACTGATGTAGCGGGATCGGGGCGGAGCGGCGAGAGGGACGCCATGGCGGGGAGCATTCCTTACGGTAGCCTTAAGAACAAATATGGTGAGTATAAATGGTGGTTCGTGTTGTGGCGGCTGCCTAATTTCCTCTTCGAGGCGCGAGGAAGCTTCCTCGGCGGCGAGCGGGACGACTTCATCGAGCACCTAGCCCAGGCACGTGCCGTTCTCGGTGTCCTCGTGCTTGCGTACGTCGCGTACGCCTACCCGGGTTACCTGCGGGGCGTGCAGGAGGCATACCCGGCCACCGGCCGCCTCTGGCCCGGAGTCGGGACCTTGCTGAGGTTCGCCACTGTCTGGGAGACCTCCATCGTCTACAGCATCATACTGTCTGCGATATGGATTGCCCTGTTCGCGCTGCTGATTGTCCCTATCACGCGGCCGAGGGCCCTGCCGGGACTGCTGATCCATCTATGCTGGCCGGTCGCGACCATCGCGTTGTTCGCCGTCCAGGCCTTCCTGTTCGTGAAGGCGGACAGCTGGGCCAATAACTATGTCAATTCTGTAGGCACCCCCGGCTTTCTCCAGTCAGTCGGCCTTCTCGCCGCGTCCGTCATCGTGGCGGCCTGGACTATCAAGTGCATCTACCTGGCCGCCACCGACGTGTTCCGTGGCGACGACGCCCACCCCGTGCTCGCGCCGTTCGTGAGCACGGGAGTAGCGTGCACACTCGCTTACCTCGCGCTGTCGTCCGGCAGCCAGCCAGCGACACCGTACGGCATGAGGCTGCTGACGACACTCGCCGGCCCGGTGATCGTTACCGCGATTAATGTCGTGGCGTGCCTGCGGATTCGTCGCGATAACGACGGCCGCCTGCTGTTCCTTGACGGGCCGCAAGGAGGCAGCGATTATCGCCCGGCAATGGCCACAGGTCCAGGCGGATGGTCCCGGCGCGAGGTCCTGAGGCTGGCCGCGTGGCCCGCGGTCGTCGTCGTAGCCTCCCCCTGGTGGGCCCCGAAGGCGCTGGGGGCGGGCACCACGCGGTCGGACCGGGTCGTGGCCTGGCTGACGGGAACAGGTCCCAGCCCGGAGGCGTCGCAGGCCGTCGTCACATCGGTGACGTTCAGCCCCGACGGGCGAGTCCTCGCCTCCGGCAGCACCGACGGGACAGTCCGCCTATGGGACGTCACCTATCCGGCCCGCCCGACCGCCTTGGGCGACCCGCTCATGGCAAGCAGCGGGATCAACTCGGTGGCGTTCAGCCCAGACGGGCGAACCCTGGCCACCGGGCGCGATGATGCCACCATCCAGCTGTGGAACATCCCCCACACGGGCCGCCCCGCGCCCCTGGGCCACCCGCTCCGGGGCCCGAATGAGATCAGCTCGGTGGCGTTCAGCCCAGACGGGCGCACCCTGGCCGCCACCAGCAACTACATTGACGGGCTGGCTGGCACCGCGCCAGGCCTAATCCAGCTGTGGGATGTCACCGCCCCGGCCCGCCCCCGGGCGCTGGGCAGTTCCGGCAGCGCAGCGGCGGACGGGTACAGCTCGGTGGCGTTCAGCCCCCGCGGACGCCTCCTTGCCAGCGGCAGCATGACCGGCGTCGTCCAGCTGTGGGATATCGCCGACCGGGCCCGCCCGGCTGTCGTCAGCAGCCTCCGCACCTCGGCCTACGATGCGTACGCATCCGAGGGGTACACATTCGTGGCGTTCAGCCCGGACGGGCGGATGCTGGCTGGCGGTAACGGCGATGGCGGGGTCTACCTGTGGGACATCGCCGACCCGGCCCGCCCCGCCGCCGTTGGGCAGCCCCTCACCATCCCCGACCAGGTCAGCGCCGTGGCGTTCACCCGGGACGGGCGCACCCTGGCCGCCAGCAGCAACCGCGGCTGGAGCAGCCTTGGCCCCTTCGACGGCACCGGCTCGATCTACGCGTGGAACATCAGCGACCCGGCCCGGCCCGCCGGGCCGATCCTGTTCCCCACGGCACCCGTACCCGGGTTCAGCGCCGTGGCGTTCAGCCCGGACGGGCGCACCCTGGCCAGCGGCAGCGACGCCGGCCCCAACGGGAACGGCCCCGGCTCAGTGCAGCTATGGAACGTCGCCAGCCCAGCCCGCCCTACCGCCCTGGGCCACCCCCTCAGCTGACAGCAGCCGGACCACACGAGGACGAAGCCCAGCTACAGGCACCCACCGGCCGGGCACCGCCAGATCGGCAGGCCGCGGGACAAGAACCTGCAGTCACCCGGATCCGGGCAATGCCACGAGCACCAGATCAACCCGCCCTGCACGGTCAAACTTACTTTCGCCATGAGCACCGCAGCCGTGCCGAACGGCGGCTACGTGCGTCCCGGCCTCAACGACGATTGATGACGGAGCGTGACCTGGCTGGTGGCGCGCCGGGTGACCCGATCGCCGATTATTCGCTCGGATGTCAACGTTGATGGCGGCGTGGTCTTGCCGCGCAGAACACCCAGTTGAGCGTCTCAGGCAGACTCCCGACTGGCTCTTCCGAGCGGCCTCCAGCTACAGGAACTCTCGCCTCGTTGCCTCAGGCACGGCTAACGGCAGGGCCGATCCGTTGCCTGGCCTCACCAGTGGGGATCCCGCGTCTTGCGCTCCCACGCCTGCGGGAATCCTGTCGCTTGCGCTTGGCGCCCGCGATATCCCGCCTATCAAAGTTCCGCAGGACCATCTCTCACATAGGCAGAGGGCCCACGGCCTAGCGGTCGCGCTGCGGAAAGTCGTCTCTGGCCGATTTGCCTTTGAGCTCGCTGCGCATGGACAAGTAGGAGCTTAGTAGGCTTCTTGATCCATCGGGACCGTCCGCTGCCGCGCGGGGACTAGCGCTACCTGTCAATTCGAGCTCTTCGCGTATAGCATCCAGCAGGATCGCCTTGTATGGGAGGACAGCCTTCCACCAGTCTGGATGATCTTCTTCGTGCCGAGCCACTTCGTTCAGGACGGTCGCGTGCCGGACCAGCGGATCACGCAACCGTTCGGAGCAAACGATATCAACCTGCGCATGCGCCAGCCAAATCTGCTCGACCATTACTGGTATATCTGAGACCTCCCGGCCATGTTCTCTGGCGTAGAGCTGGGTCTGCAAATGCTGGGCAGCTTCAAGGTATACGCTAATGACACTCTTAATTTCGGCGCGCCGGGTCTGGCGTCTTTCCTCTTCGCTTCGAATCCGTGACTCTCGTGTCGTGCTTCTCTGCCCGAATACGGTAGCAGCGGTCCCAACCAGTACTCCTAGGAGAGGCAGGACGCTACTGATGACCACCACGCCAATATCAACACTCATGAGATCCTCACGCGCCAAAGCGGGTCGGCCGGCCTGCAACGAGGCTGGCGGCGAGCAGAACCAAGTCGCGATTCAGCCTCTCCCAGCATGGCATAAAGCGACTACGAGGGCAAGGGCAAGTCGACTAGCACTGCACGGGAGAGTGATTGCCCAACGCGCCATCCGCTCATATATACCTGGCCGAGTACAGCCGGTTTCGGAAGGATGCCGTATGAACGCAGTCGGTGCAATGGGATGCTCAGCCCATAGGTCGGCAGCGACCGACTCCGAGCAGCCGTCTGCGGATGCCAAAGGCCGGGCTGAGCCGACTTCCACTTCGAAGGCGGAGGCTTTTTCGGCGTACTAGCAGCATCTCCGAATCCTTGTCCGCTTCCGACTTCGCGACGGCAAGATCAGCGGCCTGTGCATCTGCCTGCAACGACCGAGCTAAGTCACGAGAGCATCAGAAACAACCCCTAGGCAAGACAAGCCCAGCTAGGCAGCCCGCCCTCCTGATCCCTCATTCAAGTTAACCAAGACACGGCCGACGAGAAACACAGCAGCAGCAGGCACCACTCCCCAAAGCCGACCCACTCGACAAGCGTCATCGATAGCTAATATACGCAGAAAACCCTGTTCTGCGCGGCTCGTGCCAGTCTCCCTGGAAACTGCGATAACCGGCCATAGCGGCGGATCTGGGGCGCGATTCCGGAACTCGGCGCCCGGCGGTCTCGATGGCCTTGCCACGGCCCGGGGGTGCGCGGTGATCATGCATCATGAGTCATGGCCGATGATGCTGACCGCCT
>Ga0335072_10010057_pt1 | contig 13622 bp, 5 predicted proteins | sample Lox_Sample_21_FD_206725 | JGI IMG/M metagenome (GOLD analysis project Ga0335072, IMG submission 206725) | Soil microbial communities from Loxahatchee National Wildlife Refuge, Florida, United States - Lox_Sample_2.1 | ecosystem: Environmental > Terrestrial > Soil > Wetlands | place: USA: Florida...
TCGACAACACCAACGTCGAGACGCTGCAGTACGTCGTCACCGACGGCTCGACCTTCACCGACCTCCAGACCCGCGACATGACCTACACCGTGCAGGCCGATCCGACCGGCATGGAGTGCACGATCACGTCGACCGACGCCAAGCACGGGTTCGAGCTTGTGACCACCTACATCACCGATCCGCAGCGCGACACGGTGCTGATGAACACCCGGGTCGAGCCGACCAAGGGCAGCACCGCCAATGTCGGCGCGCTGCGGATTTACGCGCGGCTCGACGCGCACGTGAATGGTGACGGGGGCGGCGGGACGCAGAACGCGGGCGGCAACACCGGAGTCATCGACGCGCGCACCGGCATCCCGGTCGTCTACAGCACCAACACCACCACCGAGGCGGCCAACCGCAGCTACGCGGTACCGACCTACATGGCGATGACCGCCACCTCGGCCGGCCAAGCCTCGGTCGGCTACGAGGGCACCGCGAGCGACGGGCTGACCCAGCTCGACGCCAGCCGCACCCTGACGCCGACCACCTCGGCCGCCGACGGGCACATCGTGGCCACCGAGAACGTCACCCCCGGGCGGGGATCCGGCGGCGATTTCACCCTCGCCCTGGGGTTCGGCCGTTCACAGGCGCAGGCCGTGGACACCGCCACCGCCTCAGTGCGCACGCCCTTCCCGCAGACCGCGGCGGCCTACACGAACACCTGGAACGCCTACGACCGGACCCTGAACCGGCCGCCCCGCTCGGTCCCCGGGCAGTCGGGACGGACCATCGGCAAGACCTACTACCTCGACGCGAACGTGCTCAAGGCCAGCGAGGACAAGACGTTCCCCGGGGCCGTAGTCGCGTCGCTCGCCTCTCCCTGGGGCCAGGCGATCAACGCCGGCGATGACGTCAACGGCGAGCCGGTCTACTACGGCTCCTACCGGGAGATCTTCGCCCGCGACTCCTACGAGGCGTTCACCGGCTTCCTGGCCGACGGGGACCTGGCCACGGCCCGCGCGCAGGCCAAGTTCCTGCTCGACGACCAGCAGCTGCCGACCGGCGAGATACCCCGCAACTCGCTCCTCAACGGCAAGGCCGCGCCGGACACCGGCGGCGACCAGCTCGACGAGACCGCCGACCCGATCCTGATGGCGTACCTATCCGGGCTCGGCGGCGACGACACGCTATGGGCCGGGCACATCAAGCCCGCCGCGGACTTCCTCGTCGCGCACGGCCCGTCCTACGGCGTCGAGCGGTGGGAGGAGCAGTCCGGGTACTCGCCGTCGACGATCGCGGCCGAGATCGCCGGCCTGACCGCCGCCGCCGCCATCGCGACCGAGCACCACGACGCCGCCGACGCGGCGGTCTACCAGGCCACGGCGGACGACTTCCAGCGCAACGTGGAGAGCTGGACGGTCACCTCGACCGGGCCAGACAGTTCTTCGCCCTACTTCATCCGGCTGTCCAAGACCGGCGACCCGAACGCCACCACCAGCTACAACCTGAGCAACGGCGGCCCCACGGTCGCACAGGACACCGTGATCGACGGCGGGTTCCAGGAACTGGTGCGGCTGGGCGAGATCGCGCCGAACGCCCCGGTGGTCAAGAACTCGCTGTCGGTCCTCGACGCCGCGATCTCGGTCAAAACCCCGTCCGGCACCGGCTACTACCGCTACGGCACCAACGCCGCCGAGGGCAGCGCCGACGGCTACGGTGACTGCTATCAGCCCAGCCAGACCTCCTGCACGACCGTGGGCGAGCCCTGGCCGACGACCGATGTCGGGACCGGGCACCTGTGGCCGGTGCTGTCGGGAGAGCGCGGCGAGTCGGCGATCGCCGAGGGCGATCCGTCCGAGGCCTCCGCGATGCTCTCCTTCATGATCAACTCGGCCTCGGGCGAGGGTCTGGTGCCGGAGCAGGTGTGGGAGGACCCCGACGTGGCGGCCTCGCCCTACGGGTCGGACCCGACCACCGCGTCGATCGGCTTCACCGACGGGCAGGCGGCCGGCTCGGCCTCGCCGCTGACCTGGGCCCAGGCACAGGAGCTGCGCCTGATCGTGGACCTCGGCACCGGCCGCGACACCGACACCCCGGCGATCACCACCGCCCGCTACGTCACCCACGGCGCCCCCGCCGCGACCTCGGTGACGATCACCTCCCCGGCCTCCGCCGCCACCATCGAGGGCGGCAGCACGACCGTCGCCGGGACGACGGCGGCCGGCGCGACGGTGGACATCATGACCCAGGACACCGACACGGGCGCCGCCGCGGCCACGGTGAGCACGACCGCCGACGCCTCGGGCGCCTACTCCGCCCCGGTCGCGATCGGCTTCGGGACCAACGTGATCACTGTCGTCGCCACCACCGGGGCCGGAGCCACCGGATACGCCCAGACGTCGGTGGTCGGCGACGTGTCGGGCGGGACAACGGTGCTGTCGGTCACCGACCCGACCGGGGACGACAACGGCCCGGGCACCTACCAGTACCCGACCTCCTCGTCCTACTCGGCCGGCTCCTGGGACCTGACCGGCTTCCAGGTGATCACGGCCGGATCGGAGGTCTACCTGCGCACCTCGCTCGCCAACCTGGTGCCGACGTTCGGCTCGGTCGACGGCGCGCAGCTGCTCGACATCTACGTGCACGACCCCTCGGCCACCGCGACCTCGACCGCGGCGGCGTTCCCGACTCGCAACTACACGATCGCCCCGGCTGACGCGTGGAGCGAGCGACTCGAGGTCCAGGGGTTCGCCTCGCCGGTGTGGGTCAACGCCTCCGGCGGCCAGGTCGGCACCCCGACCGCCGTGGTCGCATCGACGGTCGCCAAGACGATCACGATCGCCTTGCCGGAAGCCGAGTTCGGCACTCCGACCAGCGGCTGGACCTTCACCGTCGCGATCACCGGCCAGAACGGCTTCAACGCCGACCAGGCGATCGCGTTCACGACCAATCCAGGCGCGTTCACGCTCGGAGTCTGCCCGGTCGGCGGAACCGAGAAGATCTGCACGTACCCACTGAACCTGATGCCCGAGGTGATGGACACCATCACACCGCCCGGCGTCTTGCAGGACACCGAGCTCAACCCGGTCCTCGGGCCCGTAGTCCTGCAAGGGGTCACGGTGCCGTAGCGCACTGGCAGCACGCTTCCCGCTACCCGGGCGCACTTCGCCGCGCCTTCCTCAGTGCACGCCGCGTGGCTGCCTCGGCCGAAGCCCTTGACGAGCCTCCGAGTCAGTGTTATTCACGACTTAATCTAAGACGTAAATTTGGAGGTCATGAGGGATGCGAACACTTCACGTTCCGTGGCGAGCCGGGCCTGGCTGGGCGCGCACGGCCGGTCTCGGCCGCGCGGGCGGTCTCGGCCGCGCGGGCCGCGTGGCCCTGGCGGTGGCGGTCGTGCTCGGCCTGACGCTGGTGAGCGCCGCCCAGCACGCGGCCTCGGCCGCGACCGGGGCCCCGTACGGCGGGACCGCGGCGGCGGTGCCGGGCACCGTGTACGCGGCCAACTACGACACCGGCGGCCAGGGCGTGGCCTACAACGTCACCTCCGCCAACGGCTCCGCCAACAGCTACCGCTCCGACGGCGTGGACCTCGAGGCCAGCGCCGACACGCAGAACAACACCGGCGCCGGCGCCGATGATCTCGGCTGGACGACGGCCGGGCAGTGGTTCAACTACACCGTCAACGTGGCGACGGCCGGCACCTACACGGTGGCGTTCCGGGTCTCCTCGCCGTACGGGATCGCGGACGCGCTGCACATCGACAATGCGTCGGGGACCAACCTGAGCGGCTCGGTGACCATTCCGAACACGGGCGGGTACCAGACGTGGACGACGGTCGACGCCAGCGTCACGCTGCCGGCCGGGCAGCAGACGCTGACGGTGGACCAGGACTCCAATGGGTGGAACTTCCACTACATGGCGTTCACCCTCAGCTCGGGCGGCGGCGGCAGCGGCCCCACCGGCGGCGACGCGCCGTTCGGCGGGACCCCGGCCCCGGTTCCTGGCACGGTCCAGGCGGCCAACTACGACTCCGGCGGGCAGGGCGTCGCCTACAGCGTCACCGCGGTCAACGGCACCGCCGACAGCTACCGCTCCGATGGCGTCGACCTCGAGGACACCGCCGACACGTCGGACACCGGTCCGGCCGGCGCGGCCTATGACATCGGCTGGACCGGCGCCGGGCAGTGGTTCAAGTACACCGTCGAGGTAGCCACGGCCGGGACGTACACCGTCAGCCTCCGGGTGGCCGCACCCACCGCCGTCGCCGACGCGCTGCACATCGACAACTCCTCCGGGACCAACCTGACCGGCTCGGTCGCCATCGCCGCCACCGGGTCTTACCAGACCTGGGCCACGGTCACCGCTACCGTGACCCTTCCGGCCGGCCAGCAGACGCTCACGGTCGACCAGGACGCGGCCGGCTGGAACCTGCACTACCTGGCCTTCACCACCGGATCGACGAGCGGCGGCGGAGGCACCGGCGGTACCGGCCCGACCGAGTACTGCGGCACGCAGGACCTCGCGCTTGACCAGCCGACTACTGCCTCCTCGACCCAGGATGCAACCGACTACCCGGCGTCCGACGCCACCGACGGCGATCCCGGCACTCGCTGGTCCAGCGCCTTCAGCGACCCGCAGTGGCTAGAGGTCGACCTCGGCACCCCGACGCAGATCTGCAGCGTGGGCCTGCTGTGGGAGGCCGCGTACGCCACCGCGTTCCAGATCCAGGTCTCCACCAACAACTCGAGCTGGACCACGGTCTACTCCACCACCACCGGCGCCGGCGGCCAGGAGACCTTCCCGATCTCCACCACCGCGCGCTACATCCGCATGTACGGCACGGCCCGCGCGACCCAGTTCGGCTACTCGATCTTCGAGTTCGACGTCTACGGCCTCACCACCGTGGCCCCGCTCACCGGCGGGAACGGCAACGGCGGCAACGGGACCTGCCCCTGGGTCGGCTCCACCGCCCCGGTCGCCCAGCGCGTCCAGCAGGTGCTCAACACCGCCGACCAGGCCGAGGAACTGGACCTGGTGGCGGGCGACGGCGGGTCGTCCTACATCGGCCAGACCCCGGCGGTCCCCGACCTGTGCATCCCCGCCGTCAACATGGAAGACGGCCCGAACGGGGTCGGTGACGGGGCCGGCGGCGTGACCGCCTTCCCCGACGGCGAGAGCGCGGCCGCGACCTTTGACCCGGCGCTGATCCAGCAGGAGGGCGAGGCGATGGGGTCCGAGTTCGCCGGCAAGGGCGTCAACGTGGCCCTCGGCCCGACAACCAACCTGGTGCGCGACCCGCGCTGGGGCCGGACCTACGAGACCTACGGCGAGGACCCGTACCTGGCCGGGCAGATCACCTCGGCCGAGGTCGAGGGGTTGCAGAGCCAGGGCGTGATGTCCATGGTCAAGCACGTTGCCGCCTACGACCAGGAGCAGTACCCCAACGGTGACAACGACGAGACCGTCAGCCAGCAGGCGCTGGAGGAGCTCTACCTGGCGCCCTTCCAGACCACCGCCGAGCAGGCGGCGCCGGCCGCGATGATGTGCTCCTACGCGGTGGTTAACGGCGACGCCTCCTGCCAGAACGCCGACATGGAGCAGAACGGGATCGACGAGCAGGCGAACTACGGCGGCTTCATCACCTCCGACTGGGGCGCCGACTACTCCAGCATCCCGTCGATGGAGGCCGGCATGGACGTCGCGATGCCGTTCTCCGACGCGACCACCCTGCAGCCTGCCCTCACTGCGGGCACGCTGAGTCAGGCGACGCTTAACGCGGCCGTCTCCCGGATCCTGACGCAGATGTTCGCGTTCGGGATGTTCGACAACCCGCAGACCGGCTCCCTGTCCGCCACCGTTACCTCCGCGGCCCACCAGCAGACGGCGCTGCAACTGGGCGAGGAGGGGTCTGTCCTGCTGAAGAACAACGGCATCCTGCCCCTCAACCCGAACGGCACCGAGACCATCGCGGTGATCGGCACCGACGCCGGCGCCGGGGTCGAGCTCGCGGGCGGCGGCAGCGGCACGGTGACCAGCTCGAACACGATCTGGCCGATCACCGGCATCCAGGACGCGGCCGGGCCGAACGTCAAGGTCACCTATACCCAGGGTGACGACAACGGCACCACCGACATCCCCCAGGCGGTCGCCGCGGCGCAGGCCGCGACCGACGCGATCATCTACGTCAACCTCCCGGAGGGCGAGGAGACCGACCTGACATCGCTCGACCTCTCGAGCGCGGACGAGACGATGATCGCGGACGTGGCCGCCGCCAACCCGAACACCATCGTGGTCATCAACAGCGGCGGGCCGGTCGTCATGCCGTGGCTCAACTCGGTAGCCGGCGTGTTCGAGAACTGGTACGGCGGGCAGGAGACCGGGGCGGCGATGGCCGCGCTGATCTTCGGCACCGTCGACCCGTCGGGCAAGCTGCCGGTCACCTTCCCGGTCAGCCTCAGCCAGGTCCCCGCGCAGACGCAGGCGCAGTGGCCGGGCACCTCGGCCGGAGTGGACTTCAGCGAGGGGGTGGACATCGGCTACCGCTGGTACCAGTCCCAGAACATCACCCCGCAGTTCTCGTTCGGGTACGGGCTGTCCTACACGAAGTTCTCCTTCTCCAACCTGTCCGTGGGCGGCTTCAACGCCAACGGCGACGCCACGGTGACGGCGAAGATCACCAACACCGGGTCGGTCGCGGGCGCGGACGTGGCGCAGATGTACGTCGGCGACCCGGCCGCAAGCGACGATCCGCCGCAGCAGCTCAAGGGCTTCCAGCGGGTCACGCTCAACCCCGGGGCGAGCGCCACCGTCACCTTCCCGCTCACCATCCACGACCTGGCCTCCTGGTCACCGGCCGACAACCAGTGGGAGGCCCAGGCGGGCGCGTACTCGATCAAGGTCGGGGACGCCTCCAACAACCTGTCGCTGACCGGCTCGACCAGCCTGGCGCAGGAGCTGACCGGGCAGATCGCCGCGGGCGCATCCGCTTCCGGCGTCTCGCTGACCAACACGGAAGTCAGCGCGAACGTCACCCCGAACTCGGGCGCGCCGGGCGCGGAGACCGTCGGCGTCGTCAACCCCTTCGGCTACAGCAGTCCCAAGGGCGCTGCGCTCTCGTTCCCGATGCAGGCGGTCGACTCCAACGCCGGGCAGACCCTCACCTTCACCGCCACCGGGCTGCCGCCGGGCACCTCGATCGCCTCGAACGGGACGATCTCCGGAGCCGGCAGCACCCTCGGCACCTACACGGTCACCGTGACCGCGACCGACACGAAGGGAGTCTCGGGAACGGCCACCTTCGTGTGGTCAGTGGTCCAGTAGCCGCCAATCCCCGTTAGCGGTGACCGTAACCGAGAACGCGGCGCGCCGGCCCGGAATCGTCCCGGGCCGGCGCGCCGCGCGATCTCAGTCGGGAATTATGCACCCTCGCACGCGTTGAGAGAGTTAAGAACCCAAGAGCTGAACTGGTCGCCGGGCGACGATTTTCCCGTATGGTGGTCACCAAGCCCTCCCGTCGGCGGCTCCGGGTTCCGTGAGACGCTTGCCGTGGCCAGTTGCGTCGATCCTTGGAGATCCGCAAGTCGGCTTGGCGTCGGAAGGCTGCAGTTCCCGATCGCGGGCGGTTATCGCCCGGTCCGTGGGACTGAGCGGCATGCTGCCGCGGCCACCGTGCCCCGGCATCGCAGAGGAGGAGTTTGTGGCTCGACCAGGCCAGCGTCAGCAGGGCGCTCGCCGTAGCGCCCCGCGGAAGCAGCAGAGCGTCCGCCCCCGCGGCGACGTGTTCTCGGTGCTTTCCAGGACCGTCCGTGAGGTGGAGGCGGCCGCCCAGCGCGGCCGGGTGACGCCCGACGTGCGCAAGAAGTTCCAGACTGTCGCCCTGATGCTGCGGGAGGAGCGCGCCCGGGTGCTGGCCGCGCCCGGCAGCGCCAGCCACCGGGCCGAGCAGCTCAAGCGCCTGGACGGCATCGCGGCCATCCTCGCTGCGACCGCCGTCCGTGACGCCGGGCTGCTGGCGCTGCTGGCGGAGGACTCCGGCGCCTCCGGTCTCTCCGACGGAGCCAGGCCGCCCAGGCGTGAGATCGTGCGGGACCCCGGCGTCGAGCCGGCCCGCCAGCAGGCCCCGTCGGAGACCGCGGCCGTTTCCGCTAGCCCGCAGATCCGTCCCGCCAGCCCGCAGACTCGGGTCGTGCCGCAGTCGGTGATCTCCCGGCAGCTGGCGAACCCCTTTCTCGCCCCGGACTTCTCGGCGGTACCGCAGCGCGCCTCCCGTCCGCGCCACCTGGCCGGCTGGGAACTACTCGGCCCGCTGCTGAGCTCGTTCGAGCGGGCCAGCGGGGGCGCCTCGGCGTGCATGGAGCTTCCGACGCCGACCGCGCGGTACACCCCGGCCGGCCTTGAGCTGATGCCGCATCAGGGACAGGTAGTCGCCGCGGCCGCGGCCGGCCACCGCACGTTCCTGCTCGCCGATGAACCGGGTCTGGGTAAAACGGCCGAGGCGCTGCTCGCCGCGGAAGCGGCCAACGCCTACCCGCTGCTGGTCGTCGTGCCGAGCGTCGTCAAGACGAACTGGGCCCGCGAGGCAGGCCGCTGGACGCCGCACCGCCCGGTCACCGTGGTGCAAGGTGACGGCGAGGCGGTCGACGGCTTCGCCGACATCGTCGTGCTGAACTACGAGGTCCTCGACCGCCACCGGGGGTGGCTCAGTGATTTCGGCTTCCGCGGCATGGTCGTGGACGAGGCCCATTTCATCAAGAACGAGAGCTCGCAGCGCTCGCAGCACGTCCTCGCGCTTTCCAGCCGCATCCGGTCCCGTACGGTGCGGCCGCTGCTGATGGCGCTGACCGGCACCCCGCTGATCAACGACATCGAGGACTTCCGCGCCATCTGGCAGTTCCTCGGCTGGATCGACGACAGCAGGCCCCTCGCCGAGCTGGCGGACGCGCTCGAGGACACCGGCCTGACGCCGGCCGAGCACGCTTTCTACCCTGCGGCCCGACAGAGCGTGATCGACCTGGGCATCGTCCGTCGCCGCAAGGTCGACGTGGCCGCCGACATCCCCGCCCGCCGTATCGCCGACCTCCCGGTCGAGCTGGACGGAGCGGCCGGCCGATCGATCCGCGCGGCCGAGCGGGACCTGGCCAGCCGGATGGCGCAGCGGTACCAGACGGCGGTCGCGAACCGGCCCGCCGACGCCGCCGTCGAGGGCATCGACCACGATCTGGTCCTCCGCATCGCCCGGTCGGAGCTGAAGGAAGCGGCGGCCGCCAAATCCGGCGAGAACGTGTTCACCATGATGCGGCGCATCGGCCAGGCGAAGGCCGAGCTCGCCGCGGACTATGCCGCCCAGCTGGCCCGCAGCACCGGTAAGGTCGTCTTTTTCGCCAAGCACATCGACGTCATGGACGCGGCCGAGGAGGCCTTCGCTCGCCAGGGTGTCCGCTTCGCGTCGATCCGCGGCGACCAGACGCCCAAGGTGCGCCAGGCCAACGTCGACGCCTTCGTGAACGACCCCGACGTGGCGGTCGCGGTGTGCTCGCTGACCGCGGCCGGGGTGGGCTTGAACCTGCAGGTCGCATCCAACATCGTGCTGGCCGAGCTGTCCTGGACCAACGCGGAGCAGACCCAGGCCATCGACCGCAGCCACCGCATCGGGCAGACCGAGCCGGTCACCGCGTGGCGCATCATCGCCGCGCAGACCATCGACACCCGGATCGCCGAGCTGATCGACGGCAAGGCGGGCCTTGCCGCGCGGGCGCTCGACGGGTCCGACGAGGAGATTTCCTCGTCGTCCGACGTGCAGCTCGAAGCGCTAGCCGCGCTGCTGACGGATGCGCTGCGGGCGACTTCCTGACCCCGTTATGCACTGCCCCTGGCCGGACCCGGGAGGTCACCGGCATCCCCGCGCGTGTTGAGGTTAGGATGCGTCGGCCGCAGGTGCGCTGGGTGCCTCGCTGGCCTCGGAGTTCCCGTTCATCGCGGGCTTCGCGGGTATCAGGAGCTCGAACGTCGAGCCCTTGCCGATGGTGCTATGCACCCGGACGGAGCCATGATGGGCTTCGGCGATCGCCGCCGCCGTCGGCAGCCCGAGCCCGAACCCGCCGACCTCCCGGCTCAGGTAGGGGGTGGCGCGGGAGAACCGGCCGAAGATCCGCTCCAGATCGGCTTCCGGGATGCCGCAGCCGGAATCCGTGACCGCCAGGATGACGTGCCCGTCGTGGACGCGGGCGCTGAGCTCGATGCAATCGTCTTTGTCCGTGTGCGCGACCGCGTTTTCCAGCAGCGCGTCAAGCGCGACCGCCAGCCGGTCGCGGTCCACCGGGACGGTGGCCTCGGACACCTCCCCCAACCGCCACCTGCGCGGCGCGTAGCCCCAGCGGTCGAGCGCCTCGATCACGATCGAGTCGACCCCGACCGGCGCCAGATCAAGGAAGCCGGGGCTGCCGACCGAGGCGAGCAGCAGCATGCGGCTCGACAGCCTGCGCAGCCGGGCGAGCTCGCCGATGACCACGCGGGCGTCCTCGGCGACCATCTGGTCAGTGACCGACTGCCCGATGAGCTCCGCGTGGCCCAGCGCCACCGTGATCGGCGTACCCAGCTCGTGTGAGGCATCGAGCAGGAACAGCTGCTGCTGCTCGAGCAGGCGCAGGTTCTCCCGTGAGACGCGCTGCACCTCTTCCATCGCGGCGAGCCGCTCCAGGAGCGCGGCCTGCCGTCGGCGCCCGTGCCAGACCATCGCCAGGAACATGAGCGCGACCAGCGGGACCTCGACCAGGTAGTCGGCTTCCTGCTGTCCGTCGACCACCTGTCCTACGATGATCCCGCCGGTCGCCAGCGTCACCACGGCCACGGTCAGGATGGCCGGCTGCAGCCGCCACATCCGCCACCCGTAAACGAGGGTCAGGCTGACCCAGATGACCAGGAAGGGGACCGTCGACCAGGCCCCCATCTCGCGCATACCGAGCAGGTTCACCGCGACGAACACCGCCCACACGATGTCCACCCACGATGACCGCACCCAGCGCACCCTTCCACGGTAGGGGCCTTTCCGCGCCGGGACCAGAAACCGGCACGAAGGTGACCAATCCGTCATTGAGGCCGCGACGCTGCCGGCGGTCCGGGACGATCCTCGGCGCGGGTGACAACCTTTCCGCTCGGACTGCCCTCTAGACAGGTGTGACCAACACAGGAAGCTGGCGACGATGAGTAGCCCCGAACAGGAGTACCGGGAGTTCGCCGGTAGCCGCGCCGCTTCGCTGCATCGCACCGCCTATCTGCTGTGCGGCGACTGGCACCTGGCCGACGACCTGGTGCAGGAGACGTTCGTCCAGTCCTTCCGCCACTGGCGCCGGGTGCAGCGGGCCGACAACCAGAACGCCTACGTCAAACGAATCCTGATCAACGAGTTCAATCGGCACTGGCGACGGTATGGCGGACTGCCCGTGGCCGACAACGACCGCCTCGATGTCGCCGTCCCCGACATCTCCGACGAGGTCGTCAGCCGCGCCGACCTGCTGAGCGCCCTGCTGACCCTCCCGGCCCGGCAGCGGGCCACCGTCGTCCTTCGCTATCTGGAGGGGATGAGCGAGCGGGAGACCGCTGCGGTCATGCGGTGCAGCGAGGGCACCGTCAAGAGCCAGACCGCCCGGGCGCTTAACGCGCTCGAAGGCTGCCTGAAACACAAGGAGCTACCACTATGAATTCCCCGACCGAACAGCGACTGGGCGCGGCCTTCCGCGACCTCGTCGCAGAGCAGCCCTTCACCCCGGACGTGTCGGCCATCGAGCATCGCGCCCGGCGGGCCCGCCGGCACGACCGGATCGTGCGCGGCGGCATCGGCGCCGGCGTGGTCGCGGTCGCGGCGGTGGCGGCCGTCGGCGTGGCCAGTGCCGTCCCGTCCGGGCCGGCCCGAACCGACCAGGCGGGCGGTACGCACCCGGCGGCCCGGGTCAGCGCCGCGCACCCGGCGAATGCCGGCGCGTCGGCCTCGTCGACCGGATCGACCCATGCCCAGCAGCAGCCACTGGTGAAGCTGGTCGCCTATCTGGCCGCCCAGCCGGCCCCGGCCGGCGACGCCACGCTGGTGGAACGCGAGACGGGCGCACCGGGCCAGTCAAGCATCAACGTCTGGGATCTCTACGCCGACAACGGCGAGTATTTCTTCTCGCCGACCGAGGCCGGCCTGCCGGCCCAGGTCCGGGAGAACAACAACCAGGGCGAAGGCATGTTCGCACGGGAGGTCGCCGCGGCGACCTACGCGGCGACCGGCAACCTGGGCACCGCCGAGCTGAAGATGGCCTGGGCCCCCGACACGACCCCGGTCCCCGGGTGGCTCTCGGCCCAGCTCAAGAACATCTCGGCCGGCGGCCTGCAGATCGACAACTACGTCTGGGAGAACTCCGAGGACGCGCTGATCGCGGGCTCCGGCAACCCCCAGGTGCGGGCCGGCGTGCTGCGCCTGGCGTCCGCGCTGCCGGGGGTCACCGTAACCACCGGCACCACTGACGGCCAGCCCACGCTCACCCTCACCGCGGGCGCCGCCGAGGTCGGATACACGGGGGTCAGCAAGGCGAATCCGAAGGCCGCGGCGGGGCCCGCGTACCAGGAAGCCATCACCATCAACGCCGACACCGGGATCCCGCTGCAGATCGCCAGCGGCTCGGCCGGAAAGGTCACCGGCACCGTCTCCTACGTAGTGACGAGGGCCAGCCTGGCCGACATCGCCGTCGGGAAGTTCTGACCGGCTGTATCAACCAGCGATCCCGGGCAGGTGCGCGCGCACCTGCCCGGGATCGCCCCGTTCTGGCGGCTGCCTCGCCCGCGCGGTCATCGGCATCGGAGAGTTGTCTCCATCCCGCCCGCTGGGTAATGAGTGATTACTGAGGGGGAGGTGCCTCACGACCGCTGGCGAGAGGAAACCGCGATGGACAGCTTGCCGATCGGCGAGTATGCGCTGCTCTCGGACTGCCACTCTGCGGGGCTGGTCAGCCGGGACGGCTCGGTGGACTGGCTCTGCATCCCCCGCTTCGACGCGCCGTCGGTGTTCTGCCGCCTCCTGGACCCGGCCGGGGGGCATTTCGCGATCCGGCCCGCAGGCGAGTTCCAGGCCAGCCGCCGCTACGTGGACCAGACGATGGTGCTCGAGACCACCTTCACCACCGCGCGGGGCACCGCCGTCTTGACGGACACCCTTGCGATCGGCCGCGACGAGCGCGGCCACCACCTTGGGGCGAACTCGCCTGGTGCGCTGCTGCGCTCGCTGGCGTGCACCCAGGGCGAGATCGAGGCCGTGCTCAGCTACGCACCCCGGCCGGAGTACGGGCTGATCCACCCGTTCTTGATTCCCGTCCCGGGCGGGCTTGCCGCCCGCGGCGGCGCCAGCCGGCTGTTCCTGTCGACGTCGGCCAGCTTGGCCGTGGGCGACGCCAGCGCGACCGGCACGGTCCGGCTGACCGCCGGGCAGACCGCCGAGTTCGCCCTGGAGCACGGATACATGGCCGGGCCGCCACTGGCCGCGTGGACCGCGCAGGAGATCACCAGTCGGCTGGCCGACACGGTGATGGGCTGGCGGTCGTGGTCAGCGATTCACCAGAACTACGAAGGGCCGTGGCGAGACCTGGTGCACCATTCCGGGCGCGTGC
>Ga0335072_10010058_pt1 | contig 13622 bp, 7 predicted proteins | sample Lox_Sample_21_FD_206725 | JGI IMG/M metagenome (GOLD analysis project Ga0335072, IMG submission 206725) | Soil microbial communities from Loxahatchee National Wildlife Refuge, Florida, United States - Lox_Sample_2.1 | ecosystem: Environmental > Terrestrial > Soil > Wetlands | place: USA: Florida...
GCGACTTACTCAGCAGTCGGTAAGTTGGGAGACAGTTCGTACCGTCCGTGTCATGGCCGGCGCAGGCTGGCCACCCACGTCTTCGACGCCTGCAGCATCGCAAGTCGTGGACGGTGCGCCTTCGCGCACCATGACACAGTGAGTGTCGTGTAGCCTTACTTACCGACGGCTGACTATACCAGCCGACGAAGCGACTGACTCATCCGCGTCATAGGTCAAGCGTTTCGCCGCCTGGTATCAAGCCGCATAATCTCCGTTGAACTGACTTGCTTTCTCGCACGCGGCCCGGGCGCCGCACGACGAGCCACCAAATGCGATCGCCCGGGGAGATCCGCAGGTTCCACTGGGCGGCATGGTGATCGGCCGCGAGTTGTTCGCGGAAACCACGTGAGAGGGCGTGCCGGCTCTACCCGCCATTACTTGCGTCAAACGCATCATTGCCAGCGAAGCGATGCAATCCGGGTCGAGAGAGCGCGTCACTCGATCGGGACTACGATGCTTCGCCGGCAATGACAGCGGGCCGGACAGGCAGGCAGCGATCGGACCGCAACACCGGCGCGGCAACGCTCATGCGTCCGCCGCCGCGGGGCATCACCCGTCAACGGCACCTTCGAGGCCGGCCGCCGCCAGTTCCGCAAGCATCGGCCCGAGCTGCGGCGCATAGTTCCGCCAGCGACCCAGGCCGCGCGCATTGATGCGCTGTTGCACCTGCGCCGCGCTCGCTGTGCGTACCCGACGCGTCTGGGTATGGTATTGCTCGCACGCCGGATGATATGGCAGATCGAGGAATGCCAGCAGCCGGTACAGCGTGCCGCTGAAATCCCGCACCCAGTCCGACAGCTCCACCTCGAGCAGTGGAATTGGCAGCACGTCGAGCCAGTGTCGCATCAGGTGTTCGTGCCGGCCCATGTACCAGCCGAGATCGGCGAGATCATGCGCGTACGGATGATAACCGAAGAAGCGGCGCTGAAAGATCGACAATCCCACGTCGCGCGGGTCGCGCCGGCACAGGATCACCCGGGCGCCTGGCAGCAGCGTCGCTATAAAGCCCAGGAACAGCGCGTTCGATGGCATCTTGTCGGTGATGAGCGTGGCGGCCGGCGCCAGCGCGTCGAGGCCGGCGAGATAGGTCGCTGCGGTAGCGGACAATGCCGCCGCGTCGAGCGTGGCGAGGCGACGCACCGATGCCGCCTCGAGCGCCGTACCGGCCAGCCGGAGAATGGCCTGGTGCAGGTCGTTGCGCTCACCGCCGCCATGCACCTGCGGATGCGCGGCGAGGATTTGCTCGGTGAGCGTGGTTCCCGAACGCGGCAGACCGACGATGAACACCGGGCGCCGATCGGGCGTCGCGGAACGCGGGCCGCGGTGCAGTCGCGCCGCGTCGTACCGCGCCTCCTGCGCGGCGAAGAATTTGGCGAAGGTTTCGCGTGAGAACGGCTGCGCGCGCGCCAGCAATGTATGTCCGGCCTGCCAATGCCGCATCGCGCGCCCGCGGTCGCCGTGCCGCCCATGCAGGCCGGCGAGATCGAAATGACTGACGATGCGGTGCTCCAGCAAACCCGACCGTTCATCCGCGGCGAGCATGGCCAGGCGATCCGCCAGCCGCATCGCGCTCGTGACGCTGCCGGCATGTTCTGCCAGCGCGATACGGCGCCAGAGGATCAGGATCTCGGCGTCATAGGGCCGGTCGATCGCCGCCAGTTCCGCCGCCGCCTCGGCGTGCCGCTGCTGCAGCAGCAGGGCCATTGCCCGATGGGCTCGCCAATGGGCGCCGTCGCGTCCGGCCGGTGCCGGCCCCTCCAGCAATGCCAGTGCCTCGCTTGCCTCGCGGTCCAGCAGCAGCGCATTCGCAAGGTTGAGACGGGCCGGCACGCAGTCCGGCTCGCGCGCGAGCACGTCGCGCAGCCGCCTGAACGCCGCGTCGTAGTCGCCATGCAGCAGCAGAAAGCCGGCGAGATTCGCCTCGGCCGCTCCGTGGTTGGGCCGGGCGTGCAGGGCGCGCCGCATTGCCTGGATCGCGTCGCCGACCTGGCCGAGCTGGAAGCATGCGATGCCGAGATTGACCCAGGCATCGGCAAAGCCCGGCGCGATCCTGGTGACCTCGGCGAAGGCGGCGCGCGCGCCCGCCGGGTTATGTTCCGCTTGCTCGGCCCGGCCGAGTGCATAGCGTGCCTCGGCCGATTGCGGCGCGAGAGCGATGGCCCGCCGCGCGGCGGCACGCGCCGCCTTGCCGTGTCCCAGTGCCAGGATGGCGGTCGACAGGTTGGTCCACGGCGCGGCGTCGTTCGGCAGCATCATCGTGGCACGGCGAAACAGCGCCGCGGCACGCGCGTGACGCCCGGCCTCCTGCAAGCCGATCCCGTAGTGCAGGTGCGTCAACGCATCATGCGGCGCCAGTTGGCGAGCGCGCGCCAGCAGCGGGAGCGCGTCTGCCGTCGCGCCGGTGCGCACGAGCGACAGCCCACGCAGGCGCAGCGCGTCAACATGATCGGGCTGGCATTGCAAGACAGCGGCGAAATGCGCGGCGGCTTCCGCCGGAGCACCGGCCTGGTAGCGCGCCAGGCCCTCGGCAAAACGCGCGGCAATCTCCTCTGTCGTCACGTTCGGACCTTCGCTCCTGCCAGGGGCGTGGCGTAAATCAGCCACGCGGGATTCGCGGCAATTTGCACGCACGTATCGGTCGCTGAAAGAAAATGAGTCGCGCCTCACGTTTTTGTCAAATACCATTTTTTGAAATGATGCTGGTCATATGCCGATTTACCAATCTAATATCGATCCGCCTGTGGTTCGGGCAGCAGAACGTCATTGTCGGGGGGAAACAAATAATATGGCAACATCGGCGCCTCAACGCACTTTCTCTGTCGGATCGCAGGACGCACTGAACAACGCGATCGAGCAAATCGAGCAGCAGGCGACGACCGGCAGCTACACGATCGCCTTTACCGGCACCATTATGGAGACTGCGGACTCCGACGGCATCGACGCCATCGTTCTGCCCGGCACCGTTTCGCTGACGATCGACGGCAACGGCTACGCGCTGGATGGAAGCGCCGTGGCCAAGCCATCCGACGGCAGCAATGCCGATGCCGGGCTGGCAGTGATCAGCGGCAAGGTGACGATTCAGAATCTGACGATCGAGGATGCCATCGCCTATGGCGGCGACGGCCAGGGCGGCGGCGGTGGCGGCGGCGGGCTTGGCGGCGGGTTGTTCGTCGGTCCGAGCGCCCAGGTCGTCGCCAGCGGATTGACGTTCAAGACCGATGCGGCGGTCGGCGGCGATGGCGGCGGCGGCGGCGGCGGCGGGGTCGGCGGCAACGCGAGCCCGGTGGTACTGCCGCTTGGCTCGCCGGGCGGCGCCGGCACGGCCGGTGGAACCGGTGCGACCGGAGGGTTCGGCCCGGCCAACACCACCGGTGGGAAAGGTGGTCCCGGTGGACCCGGCGGATCTGGCGGCCTGGGCGAGCCCGGCGGCGATGGCGGCAACGGCGGGAGTGGTGGTCGCGGCGGCCTCGGTACGAATGCTTTCGCCGGTACCCTGGGTCATCCCGGCGGCGATGGCGGCACCGGCGGCAAGGGGGGTTCCGGCGGCATCGGCGGCCATGGCGGCAATGGCGGCGACGGCGGCAACGGCAGCACTGGCGGCTACAACGCCGGCGGCGACTACACCGGCATCCCCGGCGGCGATGGTCAGGACGGCGGTAACGGCGGCGACGGCGGCACCGGCGGCGTGGGAGGCCTTGTCGGTGGCGGGGGCGGCGGCGGCAATGGCGGCGATGGCGGCGTCGGCTCCATCGGAACGGCTGGCGGCGAAGGAATCCAAGGTTCCGGCGGCGGCGCCGGCGGCAATGGCGCTGATGGCGGTGACGGCGGCAATGGCCAGGCCGGCGGTGCCGGCGGCTTCGGGGGTGGTGGCGGCGGCGGCGGCAATGGCGGCGACGGCGGCGACGGCGGCAATGGCGGCTGGGGCGGGTTCTACGGCAGCGCGCCCGCCGGGCATGGCGGCGATGGCGGCAACGGCGGCGATGGCGGCAACGGCGGCTTCGGCAGTTTCGGCGGCGGCGGGGGTGGCGGCGGCGCGGCGGGCACCGGCGGCAAGGCGGGCATGGGCGGCCGGGGCGAAGCCGCGGGAGGCACGCCCACCACCACCGCCGCGCCCGGCACCGCCGGGACCGGCGGCACCGGCGGCAAGGGCTCGCCCGGCGGCTTCGGCGCCGGCGGCGGCGCAAACGGCAGCGCAGGTGGGGCAGGTGGCGGCGGCCTTGGCGCCGGCGGCGATATCTTCGTCGCGCAAGGCGGGGCGCTGACAGTCGATGGCGGCCTGGTGTCGCAAGGCTCGGTCACCGGCGGCACCGGCGCCGCACCCGGCGTCGGCTACGGCAACGGTATATTCCTGCAAGGCAACGAGTATATCACCCTGCAGGCGCCTGCCGGCCAGACCTTGACCGTTTCCGGTGAGGTTGCCGACCAGAAGGGATCGGGTGGCACTTCCGGCACCGGCGGCCTCATCATTTCCGGCACGGGAACGGTGGATCTCGCCGCCCATAACAGCTTCTTCGGTGGCATCCAGCTCGATGCCGGCACGCTGCAACTCGGCCATACCGGCGCGGCCGGCTCCGGCGCTATCAGCTTCGACGGCCCCGACGCCACGCTGCTGTTCGCGGCCGGCGACACGCCGGACAACGCGATTCACAACCTGCAGCCCGGCGACAAAATCGAGATCACCGGCTTCGTCGAGGACTCCTATCTTTACGGCGGCAGCACGTTGACGCTGAACGGCGCGGGCGGGCCGCTGCGCATTCATCTGCCAGGGGCGACCGGGAGCAATCTCATCGTCACTCCGAACAGTACTGATGACACCACCAGCGTGACCGCGGCAAGCGAGTCGATGTGCTTTCTCGCCGGCACGCGCATCGCCACTCCCGGCGGCGAGGTGCCGGTGGAACGCCTGACGGTCGGCGAGCTTGTGCGAACGCACGACGGACGGAAGCGCCCGATCGTCTGGATCGGTATCGGCCAGGTGCTGGCGACGCGCGGTCAGCGCAACGCCGCAACCCCGGTGATCGTGCGCAAAGGGGCGCTGGCCGACAACGTGCCCTGCCGCGACCTTCGCGTGACCAAGGGCCATTCGCTATATCTCGACGGCGTGTTGATCCCGGTCGAGTTCCTGGTCAATCACCGCTCCATCTTATGGGACGATCGCGCGCGGGAAGTGTCGCTCTATCACATCGAACTTGCCAGCCACGACGTATTGCTGGCCGACGGTGCGCCGGCCGAGAGCTATCGTGACGACGGCAATCGGTGGCTGTTCCTGAATAGCAACGACGGTTGGCGCGGGCCGCCGCAGCAACCTTGTGTCCCGGTGCTGACCGATGGGCCGATCGTGGACGCGGCGTGGCGGCGGCTGCTGGATAGAGCCGGACCGCGGCCCGGGCTGCCGACCACCGGCGATCCCGACCTGCATCTGCTGGTCGATGGCAGACGCATCGACGGCAAGCGGTGGGGCGATCGCATCCATACATTCCAACTGCCGCACGACGTCGGCAGCGTGCGCATCGTCTCGCGCGCCGGTGCACCGGGCGAGCTCGGGTTCGCCCGCGATCCACGATTGCTCGGTGTGGCGCTGCGCCGCGTCATGCTGTGGCGCAACGCCTCTGTGCGCGTGCTCGATATGTCGGATCCTGCACTGCTTGAAGGCTTCCATCCGTACGAAACGGCCAACGGGCTGCGGTGGACCGACGGCAATGCCTTGCTGCCGCGCGATTTGTTCCACGGCTTCGATGGCGTATGCAGTCTCGAGCTGCACGTTGCCGGTGCGACGCACTATCCCCTGCTGAGGGAGCGAGTGAAAGCCGCGGCGTAAGCGCTGGTGCCGTTCTGTCGCTGTTGCCGTTCGCCGGTGCCGTTCTGCCCTGGGGGGAGACCTTGTTCTGCGGTTCGCCGCGTTGCCCATTGGCTCGCGGGAGATTGTGAGGGGCTTCGCAATGACGACAAGATGCGTGGCCGTTGAGCGAGTCGATCGCCGTGCCCGAACCGGCAGACCTGCGCAAACCGGATAGGGACACGGATCGGAATGGAGGCAGGCCCGGATTTCGCGTTCGGCAGGTTCCGCTACGCCACCCAACGCCGCGAGCTGTCGCGCGACGGCATCGTGGTGCCGCTCGGCTCGCGGGCGGTGGACATCCTGGCATTCCTGTTGCGCCACGCCGGCCAGACGGTCAGCAAGGACACGCTGATGGCGGCGGTCTGGCCGGACCGCGTGGTGGAGGAGAACAACATCTCGGTGCATCTCTCGGCGCTGCGCCGCGCCCTGGGCGACGGCAGCGACGGCGGACCGTGCATCCAGACCGATCCCGGCCGCGGCTACCGCTTCGTTGCTCCGCTCGCCACCCCGGATGCGCCGTCGCAAGCCGCGACGAAGCCCGCCGCCGCCGTGCGGGAGAAACCCTCGATCGCCGCCTTGCCGTTCGACAACATGAGCTCCGATCCGGAGCAAGTGCATTTCGCCGACGGCATGGTGGAGGACATCATCACCGAGCTGTCGCGCAGCCGTTCCCTGCTTGTCGTGGCGCGCAATTCCAGCTTCACCTATCGCGGCCGCACGATGGACATTCGCCAGGTCGCGGCCGATCTGGGCGTGCGCTACGTGCTGGAAGGCAGCGTGCGGCACAGCGCCGGGCGAGTGCGGGTGACGGCGCAGTTGATCGATGCCGAGACCGGCGGCCACATCTGGGCGGAACGCTACGACCGCGACATCGGCGACATGTTCGCGGTCCAGGACGAGATCACCCGGGCAGTGGCGATGGCGATCGAACCCGCGGTGCACGACGCGGAACAACGCCGCGCCAATCGCGTGCTGCCCGAGAATCTGGGTGCGTGGGAAGCGTTCCACCGCGGCATGTGGTTCCTGGAGCAGGTCGATCCGGAATCGAACGATCAGGCACGGGAGTTCTTCGAACGCTCGATCGCGCTCGATCCGCGTTTCGCGCCGCCGCACGCCTGGCTGGTGCAGGTATGGCTGAATGCGCGGCACGTGTTCTTCAATCACGGTGGCGAGGACCTGGCGGCGCTGGCCCGGCGGGCAGCGCAGCGCGCCGTGGCGCTGGACCCGAACGATGCGGCCGGCCATGCGGCACTGGCCTGGGCATCCTACATGTCAGGCGACCCGGTCGGCGGGGTTGCGAGCGCCCAGCATGCGCTGACGCTGAACCCGAACCACGGTGATGCCTACCGCGCGCTGGCGCAGAACCTCGTGTGGCTGGACCATATGGAAGAAGCGCGCGACGCGACGCTGTCCTGCCTGCGCCTCTGCCCGCGCGGATCGCGCAACTGGCTCACGCTGCACCAGCTTGTGGCGATCCATTATCTGCTGGGCGATTATGAAGCCGCGGTGTCGGCCGGGCTGCGCGTGCTGGATGCGCGCCCGCTCGCCGTGCCGTATCGCTGGCTGATCGCCGCGCTGGGCCAGCTTGGCCGGAGGGAGGAGGCGCAAACGGCCATGCAGTCGGCCGCGCGGTTCATCGGCATGAAGTTCGACGACTACGCGCGGTTGAAGGCCGCATCGGTACCGGACCGCCACCACGCGCATTTGCTCGAAGGGCTGCGGTTGGCCGGCTGGAACGGTTGATCGCACGATGCCCGCCGCATTGCGAAATGCATCATCGAGGAGAAGCCGATGGCCGCTTTGCCGCTGACCCTGACCATGGCCGACTATGCGCGGATGATGCCGCTGGCGACCGGGCAGGTGAAACCCGACGGCATCGACCTGACACTGGTGATCGGTCGCGAAGGCTCCTGGCCTGGGCGCGCCGACCTGCTGCGCCGTGCGCTGAACGATCCCGCGGTGCAGGGCGGCGAGTCCTCGATGGCCGGGCATCTGCGCCGCATCGCGGCCGGCGATCGCAGCCATGTCGCGATTCCCGTGTTCCCGCTGCGCAACTTCACCGCGCGCGATCTGTACGTGCGCAAAGGTGGGGCGGTAAACACGGCGGCCGATCTGCGCGGCCGGCGTGTCGGCATGTACGATTGGGTGGCCAGCGGCGCCATCTGGTACCGGCACTTCCTGCGTTTCGCCGGGGTGCAGCCGGGCGATGTGCAATGGTGGATCGGCAGCGTCGATGAGCCGGGAATCACCAGCCATGTCTACAGCCTGCCGGACGGCGTGCAGGCCGCACCCGACGGCAAGCCGCTGTCCGAGATGCTGATCGATGGCGAGCTGGACGCGATCTACAGCCCGCCGCGCCCGCGCCGTTATCATCCGGTGGACGGCCCGATCGTGCGGCTTTTCCCCGATATCCGAGCGGTGGAACGCGACTATTTCCGCCAGACGGGCATGTTTCCGCCACAGCATCTGGTGGTGCTGCGGCGCCCGATATGGCAGGCGAACAAGTGGATCGCGCGCAGCCTGACCGACGCGTTCCTGCACTGCAACGACATGTTCGGCCGGGCGCAGCGGTCGTTTCCCTATGCGTCGCCCTGGCTCGACGCCGAACTGGAGGAGACCGAGGCGTTGATGGGCATCGATTTCCATCCCTACGGCTTCGAGGCAAACCGGCGTGCCATCGAAGTGTTCAACGACGAGGCGTTCACGCTGGGCATCGTCAGCCGCCGGGTCTCGCCACAGGAGTATTTCGCCGAGTTCCTGGAAGGCTGATGCGCATCGCACTGAAATCAGGCCCATCTTTCATTGCGGCGGGCGGCAAGGCAAGAAAGGGGTAACGCAGAAAACGCGAATGCCGGAGCATGAACGCGAAGCATCCGCGGCGGGACGGCATTGAGTCGCGGCATGTCGCTGGTCTGGTCGGCGTACTGTGATGAATGCCGTCAGCGGATCGCGCGTCGTAGACGATGTCGCGGATTCCGATCCGGAAGCGCACTGGAGCGGGTGAAGGGAATCGAACCCTCGTATGCAGCTTGGGAAGCTGCCGTTCTACCATTGAACTACACCCGCCCGGGCACCAGCCAATTTAGCCACACCGGGTTGACGGCGCAATCGTCCATCCCTAGGGTCCGCCCCCGCCGGGATCGGCCCGGCCCTCGCGATTTGTCCGGCCGGATTGCGGCGAGGTAAAAGAAGCGCGCTAAAGAGGCCAGCGCAGACCCAGTACCAAGGGTCGAGGCTGCTCCATCGGTCGGGCCAGCTACGAAGGGCCCAGACAGCAATGGCTACCCATCCCAGCAAGCTACGTCCCGCGACGCGGCTCGTGCATGGCGGCATCATTCGCAGCCAGCATGGCGAGACCGCCGAGGCGCTCTACCTCACCTCGGGCTACATCTACGACAATGCCGAGCAAGCCGAAGGCACCTTCGCCGGCACCGTGGAACACTACCAATACTCGCGCTTCGCCAACCCGACGATCAGCATGCTGGAGGAGCGGCTGTGCCTGATCGAGGGCGCCGAAGCCTGCCGCACCACCGCAACCGGCATGGCCGCGGTCAACGCCGCCTTGCTCGCGCACCTGAAGGCCGGCGACCGCGTGGTGGCGTCGCGCGCCTTGTTCGGTTCCTGCCATTGGATCGTTTCGACGCTGCTGCCGAAATTCGGCATCCGCACCGAGTTCGTCGATGGCAGCAATCTCGGCCAGTGGCGCACCGCGCTGGCCACACCGGCCAACCTCGTGCTGCTGGAAACGCCGTCCAATCCGATGCTGGAGATCGTCGATCTGGAAGCGGTGGCAGACCTGGCGCACAAGGCCGGCGCGATCGTGGTGGTGGACAACGTGTTCGCCACGCCGTTGCTGCAACAGCCGTTGCAGATGGGCGCCGACGTCGTGGTGTATTCCTGCACCAAGCATATCGACGGCCAGGGCCGCGTGCTCGGCGGCGCGGTGCTGAGCAATCGCAAGTGGATCAACGACACGCTGCAGCCGTTCATCCGCAACACCGGCCCCGCGATGTCGCCGTTCACCGCCTGGGTGCTGCTGAAGGGGCTGGAAACGCTGCCGCTGCGCATCGATGCGTGTTGCCGCGCTGCGGCCTCGATCGCCGACTTCCTGGCAGCGCAGCCGGGCGTGACACGGGTCTGGTACCCGACCCGGGCCGACCATCCGCAGCGCGCACTGGCAATGCGGCAGATGAAGGCGGGCGGCACGGTGGTGACGTTCGAAGTCGCCGGCGGCAAGGATGCGGCGTTCGCCGTGATGAACGCATTCGGACTGATCGCGGTCTCCAACAACCTGGGCGATTCGAAATCGCTGGCGACGCATCCGGCAACGACAACGCATATGCGAATCGGTGCCGCGGAACGCGACAAGCTCGGCATTACCGATGGCGTGATCCGCGTGTCGATCGGCCTGGAGGATCCGGACGACCTGAAGGACGATCTGGCGCAGGCGCTTGCATCGATTGCACCCGCGGCCAGTGCCCGCGCCGCGGAGTAGCGCGCGCACGCCGCCGCGACGCGGTTGCTTCGCCGGCAACGCCGCCCTCTCAACGCCGCCCCCTCAACGCCACCCCTTCAACGCCACCCCTTCAACGCCGCCCCCTCAACGCCGCCCCTTGCCTCCCCGTCCATTCCATCGCCCAATTCGGCGACGGACAGCCGCCGCAGCGGCGGGGAAGGGGGCGCCATGGACTTCGCAGCGGCCATGTTCTTCACCGACTATGCGCTCGGCGCCACGGAACTCGCCGTGGCTCTGGAGGAGCGCGGCTTCGAATCGCTCTGGGCGCCGGAGCATTCGCATATCCCGCTGTCGCGCCGCTCGCCGTTCCCCGCGGGCGGCGAACTGCCGCGCAAATATGCCGAGGCGATGGACCCGTTCGTATCGCTGACCGCGGCGGCAGTGGTGACGCGACGGCTGCGGCTGGGCACCGGCGTGTGCCTGGTGACGCAGCGCGATCCGATCCAGACCGCCAAGCTCGTCGCCTCGCTCGACCGGGTGTCCGGCGGCCGGTTTCTGTTCGGCATCGGCGCCGGCTGGAACGCCGAGGAAATGGCCGATCACGGCACCACCGATTTCAAATCGCGCTTCAGGCTGATGCGTGAGCGTATCGCGGCGATGCAGGCGATGTGGACGCAAACCGAGGCGGAATATCACGGCGAACTGGTGGACTTGCCGCCGATGCATGTCTGGCCGAAGCCGGTGCAGAAGCCGCATCCGCCGGTGATCGTCGGCGGCGCGTTCCCCTATGGCGCGCGGCGGGCCATCGCCTATGGCAACGGCTGGATTCCCCATCGCGCGCGGCCGCAATACGACGATGTGAGCGCCTACATGCCGGAGTTCCGCGCGATGCTGCAGGCGGCCGGGCGGGATGTTGCTGATGTGCCGGTCACGCTGTGGGGTCCGCCGCCGGATGCCGACACGCTGCGGCGCTATCGCGACGCCGGAATTGCGCGTGTCGTCGTGAGCCTGGAATCGGCCGGACGGGATGCCGTGCTGCCGGTCATCGATCGCTGGGCGGCCGTGATGCGGGGAATGGAACGGTAACCGCTGCTGGCCGGCCGCCGCCCCTGGCTGGTTGGTGGCCGCGCCGGCGATCCCGTGCCGTGCTGCGCCCTGCTCCGCCGCGAAATCTGTCGCTTGCCGGCGGCAATGCTGCAAATTTTCTGGCAACCCCGCGCCGTTACCGACTATACCAATGAATCGTTAGCAAAGCGTTGACGCCGCATCCCGCCCTTGCCTGCCGTCACGTTCCATTGCCCAATCCCCGCATGAACAGTGAACTCGACCCGATCAAGCTGGAGATCATCCGCGGCGCCATCCGGGCCGCCCAGGCGGAGATGGACGCACTGCTCGAACGCACCGCCATCAGCGCCTTCATCCGCGAGAAAAAAGACTTCTACACCGCGTTGTTCGACGCGGATGGGGTGATGGTCGTCGGCTCCATGGTGCCGATCTTCGGCGACATCACCGGCCCGGTATTCGCCCGCTTCCCGCCCGACAGCATGCAGCAAGGCGACCTCTACTGGTACAACGACTGCTATGCCTCGCGCGGTGCCGTGTCGCATTCCAACGACCAGGTGTTCCTTGCCCCCGTCTTCCACGACGGCAAGCGCGCCGCCTTCGTCATGGGCTGGGCGCATTTCTCCGATATCGGCGGCCTGCGCCCCGGCTCGATCAGTTCCGACACCACCGACATCTTCCAGGAAGGCATTATCATTCCGCCGACGCGGCTGATATCCGCCGGCACCACCAACGAAGCGGCGCTGGAAATCTTCCATCGCAACTCCCGTTATCCGGAGACCAGCCGCGGCGATACGCGCGCGCTGATGGCATCGGTGGACCTCGGCGTGCGGCGGATTGGCGAGATCATCGCCCGCTTCGGCCCCGATGTGGTTGCCGCCGCCTTCCGCGCCTTGTTCGATCGCACCCGCGCCCTGGTCCGCGCCCGCCTGCGCGAGACTTTTGCCCCCGGCACGCACCGCTTCGCCGACGCGATCGATTCCGACGGCCACGGCAACGGCCCGTTCTTCATCCGCCTGGCGCTGACCCGCACGGACGACGATCGCTTCATCCTCGACACCACGGCGACCGACGACCAGGCGCCAGGTCCGGTGAATTTCCTGATGAACCCGGATGTGCCCGGCATGGCGCTCGGCTTGTTCTTCCTCGGCGGCGATGCGGCGCAAGTGTGCAATGCCGGCGGCCCGCGGGCGCTGGATGAAGTGCGCATCCGCGAGGGCTCGCTGCTGTGGCCGCGCTTCCCGGCCCCGCTTGGGCTGCGCGGGATGACCATGATGCGCTTCCTGGCGGTGCTGAACGGGCTGGTGAACGTGGCGGGGGGAAAAGCTCCGGCCGCGCACTCGGCCTATGTGGTGATTCTGCTGCGCGGCACGGCGGAGGGAAAACCATTCCTGATGTCGGATGGCCTGGGCGTGGGCTATGGCGCGCGCCCGAACGCCGACGGCATCGACGCGGTGTATTTCGTCGCGCAGGAGAACTACCCGGTCGAGTTCCTGGAACTCGGCTACCCGGTGCGGCTGCTGCGCTACGGGATCCACCGCGACAGCGGCGGCGCGGGGCGGTTCCGCGGTGGCTGCGGCGTGGTGCGCGAATACGAAGTGCTGGCCGAGCATGCGGTGCTGTCGATGCGGATCGACAGCGTGGTGAACCCGCCCTGGGGTGTGAGCGGCGGCAAGGCCGGTGGCACCGGCCGTGCGGTCGTGAACCCCGGCACGCCGGAGGAACGCGTGCTGGCGCCGCTGTCCGACGGCACGGTGCTGCGTGGCGGCGATATTTTGCTGGTTGAGACTGGCGGCGGCGGCGGCCACGGCCATCCCTTCGACCGTCCGGCGGAGCAAGTCGCACAGGATATTCGCGACGGGTTCGTCTCGGTGGAGGCGGCGCGGCGGGAGTACGGCGTGGTGGTGCGGGACGGCGTATTGGACGTTGACGCAACGGATGCGCTGCGCGCGGCACGTCCGGAGGCGCGGGCGTTCCACCGGCGGGAGTACCTGGACGCCATCGGATGAGGCGGTTCGGCTGGCGGTCGTCTCCGTCCGCCTCGGGATCATGGGGCATTGCGGCGGTGCGCCAAAAATAGCGTTGATCGGACAGTCTTGCCAAGAATAAGGGATGGATGAGCCTGAGCATCTCAGCGTCACAGAAAGTACTGTTCTGCATCGGCTCCGGGACGCCCTTCGGGCATACGACGGGGATAGACTGGAACGCGCCGTCTTGTTCGGC
>Ga0335072_10010059_pt1 | contig 13622 bp, 15 predicted proteins | sample Lox_Sample_21_FD_206725 | JGI IMG/M metagenome (GOLD analysis project Ga0335072, IMG submission 206725) | Soil microbial communities from Loxahatchee National Wildlife Refuge, Florida, United States - Lox_Sample_2.1 | ecosystem: Environmental > Terrestrial > Soil > Wetlands | place: USA...
GCAAATTCAGTGCGAGAACGTGAGCAGTTTGAAACGGCGGTTGGGTGCTTTCCAAAAGATAGAGGGTCCTCATCAGGACGCCGGCTCCCGCCAACAGGAGGAACGAAGCTGCAATCTGTGTGACGGCAAAGACACGCAGGCGGCCGTTCCCGGTTCCCGTAACCCGGACTTCGCTGGCGGTCAGGCCCGGTCCGCGCGATGTGCCGGCCGACGGGAGGCGAGGAATGAACGCCAGGAACACGGCAGCGATCAGCGCCAGCAGAATGCCGAACCATACCAGGCTGAAGTCAAGCGTCATGCCCTCGGCGCGCACGGAAAAGCGCGATGCGTAACGGGCCAGGACGGACACCATGGGGGCGGCGATGAGTAATGCGGCCAACGTTCCGCTGCCGCACAGCACCAGGCTTTCTGCCAGCAAGGAACGGCGGAGGGTAGCGTTAGTGGCCCCTAAAGCGGAGCGGACGGCCAGCTCTGGTTCGCGGCGTACAGTTCGCGCCAGCACCAGGTTGGCAACGTTGGAGCAAGCAATGACGAATAACAGGCCGGAGGCTGCGAACAGGATCCACAAAATCGTATTTGCCTGTGAATTGATCTGCTCGTGCATCCGCGTCACATTGACCGCGAAGTGATTATCCGGCTTGTATACCTCCGGATGCGCCGCGAGCATGGCCGCATAGGCCGTGCGGAGCTCGGCGCGCGCAGTTTCGAGCGTGGCGCCGGGCGCAAGACGGCCGAACACTTCGGTCATACGATGTTCCCGGCCGGTCACCATGGTCGCAGACAGATGATGCGGGCTGGTAACCACGTTAGCGATAATTTCCGTCGCCACGGGATAGGGTACGGAAGGCTCGAGAACACCCACGATCGTCGCGTTGCGCGGACCTTGAAAGCTTTCCAGGCGCACCGACTTTCCAAGGACGCCCGGGTCGGAGCGCATCGCTGTGGTCCAGAAACGATAGGTAAGGACGACTGCCCCGGCAGCATTTGGACCGTCGTCGCTGGTGGTCAGCAGCCGGCCAAGGATGGGACGTAGCCCCATTACGTTGAAATAATTTCCATCCACCACGCCGGCGTGAATTTCGCGCGGGGTACCCAGTCCGACCACGGTGAAGTCGATAGCGGAAAAAGTGCCGAGCGGCTGGATTGTCTTGAGACTTTTGCTGAGATCCTGAATTTCAGGAATAGAGAACGTCTCGTTTACGACGCCCAACCCCGCGGCACTTTGACGCAGGTAAAGCAGCCGGTCCTGATCGCGATTGACGAGGGGGCGGAGGAGCACCGCACGGACCACCGTGAAAATGGCGGCATTGGCGCCGATCCCGAGGGCCAGCGTAAGCGCCACGGCGATCCAGAGCGCCGGGACCCGTGCTAACGAGCGAGCCGCAAATTTCAGATCACGCAGGAAAGACATAGGTCCTCCAAGAAGGGTTATGGGCCCGATGCCGCTGATTCAGTTGGCCGTAAGGCGGCCACAGCTTCGCCGACGGTAAATACCTTTGAACATGAAGTATAGTGACGCACTAACGCAGGCCACAATGAGGAAAAAGCGGAAGTAAGTGGCCAGGTTGAGAGAAATGCCGACACCTGTCGCCAGGGCCACGTAAGCAACCAGGCATGCGGGGCATTTCGGTAATACGGCGACGATAGCCATGGGTGTCAGCCTGGCAGCGAAGCGGATCGACCGCCGTATGAGCGAACGCGGATGCGGATCCACCTGGGCAATCCGCATCCGCTCGTCATGCTGGCCGCCTTTAGCCAGACAGCACCCGTGCGCGCTCACGAGTGACTCTCGGAAGAGCAGCAGGAGGCCGCCGCATTCCTGGGCTGAGATTCGTAGCGGTCGTGGTGGCGGACCCATGCCATGGGAAAGGTGAGCTGATCTTCGTCGCGTCCCTTGGGCACCAGATCCAGGTAACCGTAGGCGCCGAGCAGAAATTCAAGCCCCCGACCGTAGGAAGAGTACGTATGGTAGACGCCGCCATCGGCATCTTTATAGAAGATGCTGGCGCCAGGCGCTTCATCGGCAGGGAATTTCTGGAAAGCGAAGTTATAGTAAGTGCGGTTGTTTTCAATGTCTTCCCTGGTGAAGGAAACATGGTAGTCGTAGTTGAATGTCGTCCCGTACGAGGATACCCAAGGGAACGTCCAGCCCATTCGCTTTTCGAAGGCTTCGATCTTAGCCAGGGGCGCGCGGGACACGGCGATCAGGGTTACATCTCGCTGATTCACGTGGATCAGGCTCCCACTCGGGACCAAACATGAAGTGGTAAATGATCAGTTGGCTGCGGCCGTCAAAGAGTTCAGCCAGCGTTTTCCTGCCCGATGAAGTGTCAAAGATGTATTCCTTCCCGACTTTCACCCAGGGAAGTTCCCGGCGTTGACGGCTCAATTGATCATGTTGCCGCGTGAGTTCTTTTTCTTTGGACAGAAAGGCTTTGCGAGCTTCCAGCCATTCGGCTTCCGATACAACCTGGTGACGGACTGCATCTGTTACTTGCATTGTTTTCCCCCTTTTCTCGCGGTGTTGCTGTTGATCGATTTGCGGCTCCGGAGACAGCCAGCGCTAAAGCGCGGGATCGGATGAGGGTAGTTCTTCCCGGAGCGCTGAAGCGCTCCTTCCAGCGCATAAATGCGGGGGCTCTCTCCGGGCCAGCAGTTGCCAGCGGAGTTCCTGATTGGTGATCAGGAGTTCGGCAATCATGGCTCGCAAGGAGCTGTTCTCCTGAACGAGTTCGTGCCAATCCAAAAGTTCGCTGGTTGCTTGCATTGCCGGTCCTCCTCCTGATGCTGTGTCTTAGCCTGTTTTCTTGCGGCTCTCCGCCCGTTCACGAATCTTTCCGAGAAAATAGTTCCAACCCACGTTGACGCTTCTTTCTCCCTCGAGGAGCGTAGGCGGAATCACTCCCATGGCGCTGTGGACAAAGCGCAGGCGGGTTATGCCCTTCTCCTCCGTCAGCCGGTATTGCACGTTCGAGTGCGCCGGAAAGGACATGAACAGCGGACCGCAAATTTCGATCAGTGTTGGTGGCTTGATAGCCTGCACGTGTCCCCAGAAGTGACCGGCATTGTTTCCCAGATCGCGATACCAGCGGCCACCGGGCCATGCCTCGAGCTTCATAGCCAGGGACGTTCCATCAGGGGTTTCGTTGTAGGGCCCCATCTGTTCCAGAATGCTCTCGAAGACGATGTCGATCGACGCCGCGATTTCCTCTTCTCTCACGACCTCGAAGGTACGTATTTCCTGTTCGGTACTGACCGGCATTAGTTTTCCTCCTCGCGTTTGGTTAGTTGGTTCGCCAATCGGTTGGCCATCTTCATCTCAGCCCGTTCCTTGATACGGCTGAGATGATGGGTCCAGTAGCGCTCATACGTCTTTACCCAGTCGTGCACAGGTTTCAGCTCCTTTGCGTTCAGCTTGTAGTAACGCAGCTGCCCGCGTTTGCTTACCGTGACCACCCCGACCTTGCGCAACACGCCCAGGTGCTTCGACACCGCGGGTTGCGGCATGCGCAGGCGAAGCACCAAATCCCCCACTGCGTGCTCCTGGCCCCGCCCTAGCAGGTCGATGATGTCGCGACGCCGGGGTTCTGCGATGGCGTTGAATACGTCGGAAGTGGTGGCGGCTCTGGGCATGAAGTGAGGATATATTCCTATATAGGAATATGTCAAGCCCGCGCCCGGGAAATACTTTTTGACGCCTTAGGGAACGCCGCCTAACGCCTGGAAGCAGACAGGTGACTGCCGTCCGGAGAGGAGATCAGTTCTTCGGCGGTCAGGTTGGCCTGGGTGAGGCCGCGCACGCTGTGGGCAGAGCTCTGGGAGGCGATGTGACTCCACTCGTGTATCAGAACGTGAGAGATCGCCTGTGCCATCGCACACTGGCGGCGTTGCCTGCTCAAGCGCGCGATCGCCGGGTGGAGAACCTGGGCGACACGCGTGCAATCAATGGAAACAAAAGGTTGGATTTTTCCCGACACCATCGTGACCCACCCGAGCGGACCCGTTTGCGAAGAACGATCGGACCGCGGAAGCACATCACAGCGGCCCAGCAGCTTGATGGTGATGATGCGGGAGAACGAGACGCCGCGGAGCTCATCGCTTCCGCGAAGGATGGTGGGGTACTTGTCCAGCATGAGGCCATCGGGCAGCTCACCGGCGCCGGCGGCGAGATCAGCGCGCAGAGTTTGAAACAGTAGCGGCCACAGATCGTCGCTTACTTGAGGCTGGGCGTAGAAAATGAGCGCCGTGCCGGAGGGCGCTGCAGTCATTGGAGAAGAGGGAAGCACGGCCGCCGGAGCACCGCAGGCGGAAAGCAATAACGCGAGGAATGCGCCGCGGATTGCCTGAAAAATCTGCCGATGCGGAAGCCGGTCGGAGTTCATAAGCAGAGTTTGCGCTCCGGGTGTACATCCGTCCAATTGATTGTTAATATCTATTCGATCTCAAAAGGAGATGGCTCAAATGGAGGTCCGGCAGCTGCAAACCTTCTGTGTTCTGGCCGAGGAGCTCAATTTCACGCGTACCGCGGAGCGGGTTCACACGGTGCAGTCCAACGTGACTTCGCAAATCAAAGCGCTCGAAGCAGAGCTGGGCCTGCCGCTGTTTGACCGACTGGCCAAGCGGGTGGTACTTACCGAGGCCGGGCGCCGCTTTCGACCCTATGCGGAGAAGGCTCTGGCGGCAATGGAGCAGGGCGCCCGAGCGGTGAAGTTCGGCACGGAGCCCGCGGGTCCGTTGCACATCTATGCGCCTGAGAGTGTGCTGACGTATCGGCTGCCGGAAGTGTTGAAGCTTTTCCGCAAGCGTTATCCCAGAGTGGAACTCATCTTTCGCCCCGAATCGGCCACTCCGCTTTGCGCGGAACTGGAATGCGGCAAAATCGACCTGGCCATCAGCATGTCAGACTCGGTCGATGCAGAGCAGCTCAGTTCGGTTCGCATGCGGAGCGAAGATGTCTACCTTTTTGCGACTCCCGACCATCCGCTTGTCGCTGCGAAAAAGGTATACCCCAAGGATCTGGTGGATCAGACGCTTTTGCTGACGGAGACAGGTTGCGGATATCGCAAGAAACTGGATCTGCAATTGGCCGCGGCCAACATAAGACCGCAGCACATTACGGAATTCTCCAGCGTCGAAGCCATCAAACAATGCGTAACCGCGGGGCTGGGCATCGGACTTTTGCCGGAAGTTGTGATCGCCGCCGAGCTTAAGAGGAAGCAGTTCGTCTTGATGAACTGGCACGCGGGAAAAATGACTATTGGAACGCATGTGCTTTGGCATAAGGACAAATGGGTATCGGCGGCAATGGAGGCCTTTCTGGAGGTGCTGAAGGCCAAATTGCAACAAGCATCGGCGCCGCTGCTGCTGCAAGAACGCGCTATCTAAAGGCCTGCTACTCACACGATCACAGATTCTTCAGAATGCCCTGATGCGCAGAGGAAGCGACGATTGGTGCGAATGCCGATTGTCTCTGATTGAAGTTCGGTGATTTGCGCGATCATAGATGAGAAGCCGATGGCAGCCGAGTTCGTTCAAAAAGAGACTGTGTTTCTGCTCCTCCTGCTTTTTGTCGCGGTGTTTGCCGGCGCTGCGCGCCGGCTGCGCGTACCTTATCCCATCCTGTTGACGATTATCGGGGGAATTCTCGGCTTAGTGCCGATTTTCCCAAATATTGCGTTACAGCCCGATCTTGTCTTTTTTGTTTTCCTGCCCCCACTGCTCTTCGCTGCAGGTTGGCAGCTTTCCTGGCGGGAGTTTCAAGCGAACTTCCAGCGAATCCTCACCCTTGCTGTCGGACTGGTGACCTTCACCATCGTTGTTTTGATCGCCACGCGAAAATGGCTCCTCCCTGGCTTCGACTGGAGATCAGCGCTCCTTCTGGGAGCGATCATTGGAGCGACGGACGCCATTGCTGCGACTGCGATCGCTCGACGGCTTGGCCTCCCGCGCCATGCCGTGGACATCCTCGAGGCCGAGAGCCTGGTGAACGACGGAACCGGCCTGCTGGCATTTCAATTCAGTCTTGTGATCCTGCTCAGCGGTCATACTCCAACGGTCTTCGAGGGTGTTGGAAAGCTGATCTACCTGTCCTGTGGAGGGGTGCTGATCGGCGTGCTGATTGGCTATTTCATCTCCTGGCTGGAGCGCTGGATCGATGACGGGCCTATCGAAATCGTCGTGAGTCTCCTGATCTGCTACGCGGTTTACATCCTGGCACAACGCCTTGGTACCTCGGGCGTGCTGGCGGTGATTGCGTGCAGTATGCTGATGAGCCGCGAGAGCCATCACTACATGTCTGCGCAGGTCCGCTTGCAGTTTGCTGCCGTCTGGAATGTCTTGACGTTCGTGTTAAACGGGGTCGTGTTTATCTTGATTGGACTGCAGCTTCCTTTTGTCCGGGCAGAGTTAGCGGGTCAGGGTTTGGCGCATCTCTTGTGGCAGGGGGTAACTTTTAGCGTTGCAATTCTTGTGCTGCGCCTGATTTGGGTTTTTGGAGAGAGTTACGCCGTTTACGGATACCGGTTTCTTCGCGGAAACAGGAACAATGCCGCACCGCGGCCGCGGGAGTTGATGATTCTGACCTGGGGCGGCATGCGTGGAGTGCTTTCGCTGGCGGCCGCATTTTCTGTGCCGTACTCTCTCGCCGGCGGAGCGGCTTTCGGGCAGCGAAGCAAGATCATTTATCTGGTCTTCTGCCTTATCTTGATGTCGTTGGTTGTTCAGGGACTGAGTATGCCGTGGCTGATCCGGCTTATGGCCATCGATCGGACGAACGAGGAAGAACGAGAAGAGAGCCACGCGCGCCGGACGCTCGCAGAAGCAGCTTTACGGTATTTGAACCGGCGACGGGTACAGGAGCGTTTCGAGCCGGCGGTGATTCGAGAGATATTGGCGGTCTATGAGCGCCGGCTGCAAACCTTACCTGCGGAAGGCATCGAAGAAGGCGGAGCCGTCAGCCGGAAGCAGCGGAACGATTTGATTCTGGAAGTTCTGGAGGTGGAACGGAAGTCTCTGCTTCGTTTACGGAATGAGGCGATCATCAGTGACGATGTCGCGCGAACGGTTCAGAGAGAGTTGGATTTGTTGGAGAGTCATGTCCATACCGGGTCGGCTGCAAATATTTTGGCGCAGGGGCCGTGATGCTGTGGGGGGCGACTTTTAGTTCGGGGCTCCTAACGAATAGACTGCTCAAGCCCGTAAGATTCAATTAGCCGGTCAGGCGGACGAGGTTCTCGGCTTCGATTCGAGTTCCGAGGATTGAGACCTTGGGAACGTGACCGCGGGCCATGGCTACTTCGTCGCAGCGGTAGAGGCGGGGGCAATTCTGGCAATCTTTGTAGATTTTGTCGGGCAGGGCGGTGCGGTCTTCGACCACGCGAAAGCCGTGCTTGAAGAAGAAGTCGGGGATGCGAGTGAAGAGACAGACGCAGCCCACTCCATGCTGTTCGGCTTCATCGAGCAACGATTGCAACAGCGTTCCTCCTGTGCCTTTGCTCTTGGCCTCGGGACGGACCACGATTGAGCGCACTTCCGCTAAATGCGGACCGTACAGGTGCAGGGCACCGCAACCCTGGAAGATACCCTGGTCCGATTCGGCAATGGTAAAGTCGCGCACATTCTCACAGATTTCGGCGAAGGCGCGGCGCAGCAGCGTACCGTCTGACGACAGGCTGTTTACCAGCTCATATATGTTCGATGCGTCCTGTAATCTGGCCTTACGTATTACCATCCATCTGTCCCGTTCCAGCAGAGAGTCTTGCCTGCTGCGCAGCTAACGCTTCACGCACGCGTTCTACCGCGGTGCCACCCATCACGTCGTGGCAGTTTACGGTTGCGTCGAGCGTGATGCTGGCAAAAAAATCTGGTTCGAACTCCGGTCCAAATTGTTTCAGCTCCTGAAGCGTGAGACCTTCGAGTTCGCGACCCTTCTCCAGACCATAACGCACGGCCTGGCCAATCTTTTCGTGCGCCTTGCGGAAGGGAACTCCCTTATGCACGAGGTAGGTGGCCGCAGCCATGGCGTTGAGATAGCCGGTTTCGCAGGCAGCGCGCATGCGCGCGGTGTTGAAGCGAAGAGCGGCGGTGAATTTCACCAGCAGGGCGGTCATGCGCTCGGCCGCATCGGCTGCGGCAAAGAGCGGCTCCTGGCTTTCCTGCAGATCTTTGTTATAAGCCAGCGGTAGGCCCTTCAGCAACATGGCGATGGTCTGGGCGGCGCCGTTGATGCGGGCTACTTTGGCGCGTACCAATTCGGTGAGATCGGGATTCTTCTTCTGCGGCATGGCACTGGAGCCGGTGGAGAAGGATTCCGGCAATTCCACGAAACCAAATTCCGCAGTGGCAAAGAGGGTAATCTCCTCCGCAAAGCGGCTGGCGTGCAGAGCCAGCAATGTGAGCGCCTGCAGGAACTCGAGCGCAAAATCACGATCGCTGGTGGCGTCCATGCTGTTAGCCGTTGGCGCAATGAAATTCAGCTCGCGCGCCGCGATGGTCCGGTCCAGCTTCAGGGTCGCGCCGGCGACGGCTCCAGAGCCAAGCGGACAGTAATTCAGCCGCCGGGCTGCGTCTTCCAGACGCGATTGGTCGCGCAAAAGCATCTGCGCGTAGGCCAGCAGCCAATGGGCTACAAGCACTGGCTCGGCGCGCTGTAAGTGGGTATAGGCGGGCATGACGGCGTCACCCGCAGCGACGGACTGCGCCGTCAGGGCGCCTATCCAATCCTCGAGATTTCCGACAACGGAGGCACATTTCTCGCGTACAAACAGACGGAGGTCGGTCGCAATCTGCTCGTTGCGGCTGCGGCCCGTGTGCAGCTTCAAGCCGAGGTCGCCAATGCGCGCCACCAGCTCTAGCTCGACGAAGTGATGGATATCCTCGGCTTGCATGCAGCGGTAGATATCGCTGGGCGGCCGCTGAGCAAACTCGTCGCGGATGGCGTCAAGTGCACCGACGATTTTGTTCAGCTCCTCGGATGTGAGAATGCCGGCCGCGGCGATGGTACGCGCGTGCGCTTTGCTGGCCGCCACCTCCTGAGGAAGCAGCTGCCAATCAAATGTCAGCGATCGTTGCCAGTGTTCGAAGTCCTGGTCGAGCGGCTCGCGAAAGCGGCCCGACCACATCTTCACTGGTGCGCCTCTTTCTTCTGCAGCAAGCGGGCCCGGGTGCGGGCAGGCAAGCCAAGTATGCGGATGAAGCCTTCTGCGTCTTTCTGGTTGTAACTGTCGCCCATGGTGAACGAGGACAGGTCGTCGGAGTAGAGCGAGTAGGGTGAGTACCGCCCAGCCACATTGATGTTGCCTTTGTAGAGAGACAGCTTGACCGAACCCGTGACCAGCTTCTGGGTGTTGTCGACAAACGCGTCGAGAGCTTCGCGCAGTGGGGTAAACCAGAGGCCGAAGTAGACCAGCTCAGCATATTTGAGGGCGACGTGTTGTTTGAAGTGCGCGACTTCGCGATCCAGAGTCAGCGCTTCCAGCTCACGATGAGCCGCGGTAACCAGCGTGCCCCCTGGGGTTTCATAGAGGCCGCGGCTCTTGATGCCCACGAAGCGATTCTCCACCAGGTCGATGCGGCCCACGGCGTTGCGGGCGCCGATTTCGTTCAACAGCTCGACGAGTTGTACCGGCTCGAGTTTCATGCCATCGACGGAGACAGGACGGCCTTCGACGAACCCGATTTCCACGACTTCTTCGCGGTCGGGGGCTTCCTGGGGTGATTTTGTCATGACCCAAGTGGTAGGTAGGGGAGCATTGCCGGCATTCTCCAGCTCACCGCCTTCGTGGCTGATGTGCCAGAGGTTGCGATCACGGGAATGAATCTTCTCGCGGCTTGCAGCGACCGGAATGCCATGCGCCTCGGCATAGTCGAGGCAATCCTCGCGCGACTTCAGGTTCCACTCGCGCCAGGGCGCGATGACTTTCAGTTCGGGGGCGAGTGCCTGGTACGCGTGCTCGAAACGGACCTGGTCGTTGCCCTTTCCGGTGCAACCGTGAGCGACTGCCTCCGCACCTTCTTTCAGAGCCACTTCGACCTGGTGTTTCGCGATGACGGGTCGCGCGATGGACGTGCCGAGCAAATACTTGTGCTCATAGATGGCGCCGGCGCGTACGGTCGGAAACACGTAGTCGCGCACAAATTCATCGCGCAGATCGAGCACGACGGCCTTCTTGGCTCCGGTGGCATAGGCTTTCGCAACCACGGCATCCAGATCCTCGCTCTGGCCGACATCCGCAATCATGGCGATGACATCCATACCGTAGTTCTCGTTCAGCCAAGGGATGATGATCGAGGTGTCGAGACCACCTGAATATGCGAGAACAACCTTCTTTGACATGCAAACTCCTTCGGCACGGTGAATGTCGCGCCCTGTTACAGATAAGGTTTTTGAGATGACAAGTTGTTGTCATGTTCGGTCCCGTTGGCAGGCCGCAGATGTTAACCCAAGGATTGCATCCTGGGTAAATTTCAGCCGTCCCTCCGGGACTGGTTATTGTCCTTAACCCACCCGGGACTTGGTCCCGGGCTATTCTCAGCCGTCGCTCCGGGACTGTCCGGTGGAAAAAGTGAGATCGGTTTGCATCCACCGTTTATGCCGGATTGCGTCCCTGGTTAGGGACACCCCCCAGGAGCAGCACCATGAGCGCCTTTTGGGCGTGCAAACGGTTCTCGGCCTGTTCGAAGACAACCGATTGTGGGCCATCGAGCACTGCGTCGGTCACTTCGGCGTTACGGTGCGCGGGCAGGCAGTGCATGAACACAGCGTGTGGCGCGGCGTGCGCCATCAATGCCTCGTTCACCTGGTAAGGCTTGAAGATGGGCGCCCGCTTGGTTACCTCGTGTTCGAATCCCATGCTGGTGCAAACATCGGTGTACACCGCGTCGGCCCCGCGGACAGCGGCGATGTGGTCATTCGTCAGAGTTACCGTGCCTCCTGATTCAGTCGCGAGCTCTCTCGCCCTGGCGACGATTTCCGGCTTGGGATAGTAGCCCTTCGGGGACGCGACAGTGACGTGGGTACCCAGCAGGGCGGCGGTCAGCATCAACGAGTGACAAACATTGTTACCATCCCCTATGTAGGTGAAACGGACCCCGCGTGCCGTGCCGAAGCGCTCCTCGACAGTCATAAAGTCAGCCAGCGCCTGGCAGGGATGCTCCAGGTCGCTGAGGGCATTGATGACCGGGCAGCGAGCATACTCCGCCATCTCGGTGATGGTTTCATGTGCGTAGGTGCGCAGTACGATCAGGCTCACCCAGCGCTCGACATTGCGCGCGATATCGGCCAGTGATTCACGCTCGCCCAGCGGTGACTGAGTCTGGTCGACAAACATGGCCGAGCCGCCCAGGGTATTCATGCCGGCTTCGAAGGTCAGCCGTGTGCGCAGAGACGCCTTTTCGAAGAACATCACCATCTGACGCGCATCGAGGGCGTAACGATAGTCCGCGGGTGAAGCCTTGATGGCATGCGCGAGTTCCAGAATGGCAGCAATCTCAGCATGAGAAAGATCGGAGACGGAGCAAAGATCGCGACCTGCGAGGCTCTCCTGAGGTGTGAGCTTTGCATCGATCACTAAAGCTTTGCCAGACATTCTGTGGCCCCCTTGGTTTTGGATGTGTCTTGTTCGGTCAGGATTTCATGCAATGCCTGGATCGCCAGATCCACGTGGTCGCGGCCGAGGATGTAAGGCGGCAGGAAACGCAGCACGGTTTCGCTGGTGCGATTGATGAGGATGCGGCGCTCCAACATTTTGGCAACAATCTCTTTTGCAGCAGTGTCGGAGTTGATTTCCATGGCTAGCATCAGGCCCATTCCGCGCACGTCGACGACACTCTCATGTTTGCCCGCAAGTTCGTGCAGTTGCTGCTTGAAGTAAGCGCCGGTCTGCTGGATATTCTCGAGCAAGCCCTGCTGTTCAATGGCGTCGATGACGGCGACGGCGACGGCACACGCCAGGGGTCCACCACCAAAGGTGGTTCCGTGGAGGCCAGGATGAATGGCATGCGAAGCTTCTTCGCTGCAGAGCATGGCTCCCAGCGGCAGGCCACCGGCGAGGGGCTTGGCCAGCGTGGTGACGTCGGGCTGAATGCCGTATTGCTGGTACGCGAACCACTTTCCGGTACGCCCCAGGCCGGATTGAATTTCGTCGGCAATGAGCAAGGCTCCGGTTGACCTGGTAAGTTCGCGCGCAGCAGCAAAGAACTCCGGAGAGACGGGACGGATGCCACCTTCACCCTGCACCGGTTCGATCAGCACCGCGCAGACTTCTTTGGAGAAGCTGGCGCGCAGATGATCCAGGTCGTTAAAGCGAACGAACTCAACTCCCGGCACCAGGGGCTGGAACGGTTCCCGGTATTTGTCCTTATGCGTGGTGGAAACTGCGCCCATCGTCCGTCCATGGAAGCTGTTATCCAGGGCCAGAAATTTCGTCCCGAGAGTTCTGCCTTCGCTCCGCTTCAGACCGGACCACGCGCGTGCCAGCTTCAGGGCGGCTTCCCACGCTTCGGTTCCGCTGTTGCAGAAGAAGGCGCGATCGAGCCCGCTCCGCTCCGTCAGCCGCAGGGCTAGTTCTGCCTGACCCTCATGGAAATATAGATTCGAGATGTGGACCAGCTTGCGGCTTTGTTGGGCGATGGTATTGACGACTGCCGGATGGTGATACCCCAGCGCGTTGACGCCAATTCCGCTAAGCAGGTCGAGATAATGCTCTCCCTTTTCATCAATCAGATGCACATCGGCGCCATCGACAAAAAGAATCGGGTTGCGCTCATAAGTGGGCAGCAGTAGTTTCGCTTCTACTGCCTGAACGGATTCCAGCTTCATGCCACCATCACCTCAGTCCCTTGAAGTACCCGAGTGGAACACAGATCGGGCAGTACTGCTGCTGCGTCTGCAGGAAGAATGCGCACGCGTTTCACGCCCGCGAGCAGCGCCTCGCGGCAGGCGCTTAGCTTCGGCAGCATGCCGCCGCTGATGATGGAGTCCTGGGCCAGCCGCGCAATCTGATCGACGCTCAGCCAACGCATTACCTCGCCGTTCGATCCCCGGACACCGGGGACGTCGGTGAGGAAGACGAGTGCGTCGGCCTTGCAGGCCACCGCGCAGGCGGAGGCCATTTCATCCGCATTGATGTTGTAGTACTCACCGTCAAATCCCAGGGCCAGGCTGGAGATGACCGGAACCGCGCCCAGTTTCCAGATAGCCTCCAGCCAACGCGTGTCCGAGGCCACGATTTCGCCGACGTATCCGAGATCAGGAGTGGTGTGCTTTTTGCGCGCGCGAAAGATGAGACCGTCTCCGCCCGAAAGGCCAACACCTGCCTGACCGTGACCCCCGAGAGCAGCGACCAGTTCTTTATTTACGCGTCCGCTCAGCACCATGAGGGCCGCGTCGCGGGTTTCCGCATCGGTGATGCGCAGACCGGCGACAAATTCGCTTTGCTTGCCCATCTGCTTAAGTGTGCGGGTGAGCGCAGCGCCGCCGCCGTGCACCACGGCGACCTGGTTGCCGTCTTGCGCGAGAACCGCAATCGCCCGTGCGCAGCCGTGAAGCAGGGTATTATTTTCGAGCGCGGCGCCACCGAGTTTGACTACGAATTTCATGCCAACCCCTCCGCTTCGTCCCATCC
>Ga0335072_10010060_pt1 | contig 13621 bp, 13 predicted proteins | sample Lox_Sample_21_FD_206725 | JGI IMG/M metagenome (GOLD analysis project Ga0335072, IMG submission 206725) | Soil microbial communities from Loxahatchee National Wildlife Refuge, Florida, United States - Lox_Sample_2.1 | ecosystem: Environmental > Terrestrial > Soil > Wetlands | place: USA...
CACGCCGATCAGCTTCTCGTGCCGAAAGGGTACGATCACGCGTGCCCCGCGCGTGACCGGTTCGCCCTCTCGCACCGCATAGGTGAAGGTGCGATCCAGCGGCACTGGCAGGGCGACTTCGCAGAAAGAAGGCATCGGGAGCAACTTCCAGTCTATCGTCCTGTGTGTAACCGGCTGCCATGATTACTGACCACTGTTCACTGTCCACTGTCTTCAGTACAATGCCTGCTGATGACCACCAAGACCTCTCGGACTGCTTCAACTGCGCGCAGCGCTTCGTCAGGAAACTCGAACCCCATCACCATGTGCATCGATATTGGTGGCTCGGGCCTAAAAGCCATGCTCGTCAATACAGCCGGGAAGCCGGTGAGCGAGCGCCAGCGCGTGGTGACCCCTGCCATTCCAACCCCGAAGGCAGTGATGAAAGCCTTGAACGAATTGAGCAAGGCGCTGCCGAAGTTCGATCGTGTCTCGGTTGGATTTCCGGGGGTAATCAAAAAGGGTGTCACCTATACGGCCGCTAACCTGCATCCGGCATGGTTCGGTTTTCCCTTTGAGAGCGAACTGGCAAAGATGTGGAAGAAGCCGGTTCGTCTGGCCAACGACGCCGCCGTGCAGGGCTATGGTGCCATCAAGGGAGACGGAGTTGAACTCGCCATCACCCTCGGCACCGGCCTGGGTTCATCGCTCTTTACCAACGGACGCTTGTGCCCCGGCCTCGAACTCGGCCATCACCCATGGAAGAAGGACCGGGAATATGAGGACTATCTCGGTCGACGCGGCCTCGACAAGTACGGCAAGAAACGGTGGAACAAATTGCTCCAGGAAGCAATTGAGCAGACAGCCAAACTATTTAACTGGGACCACCTTTATTTAGGGGGCGGCAATACCAAAAAGATCGACTTCAAGCCCGGCAAGAACGTCGAGATCGTCTCTAACGAGGCCGGTCTTCTAGGAGGGGTTGCGCTCTGGCGCGAGTGGGACTAAAGCGGCTCGCAACGCAATCGTTCGTCGGCATTCACGACAGGTAAGAAATTTTAGAAACTTCGCTCCTCCGCCGGTGATCAAACCCCCGGCAGGCGTTCAAGAGAACATGCCACGTTGCGGCACGGGAGCGCTTTGGCCTGCCACCTTGGGACCATTACCTCCTGCGAAGGTGCTATGTTCCCCATTGCGCTCAGGAGTAATCCTTGCTTTTATCCCAAACCGAAAGGTGAAATCAATGTTCGGTGCGGTAATGATTCTCACCCTCATCCTGATCACGCTCGCCCCGCCCGTCGCGGTGATGGCAAAAGCGAAATCGCGCCGACGGAGATAGCGATAGGGTGGTCACATCACGACGCGGAGGTGGCTCGTGAAAAGATCGACAAAGGCCGGAATCGCCAGCGCAGCTCTTCTCCTGAGCATCTTCATCCCGCCCTATCGCGAGTGGCGTGCCCCCATCAGCGTTGCCAGCGCCCTTCTTGCCTGCATCCTCGGAGTTCTGGCAGCAACCAGCGGTCGAAAATGGTGGCTTGTGATCCCGGCTTCCATCGTGGTGGGATTTGCTCTCGATCTTTTTCTGGTGATCTACACCCTCTGACCGGTTCCACGCGATTTCGCAATCTCTTTACGGGCCCGAAACCGTCAGGCCTAGCGCCCTCACGTAGCCCGGATTTACCTTCTCGCTCGCATATCGCGCTTTGTTCAGCAGGTCGTCGAAAGCAGCCTGCGCATCTTCCGGCGACAGCCGCGCCGCGATCCGCTTTTCCGCATTCCCAGTCCCAGCCGGCATCTTACTTAGCGCGATGACCGCTTCCCAGTGTTCGGGCCGATCGAACGTTACCACGCTCGAGGTTGCGTCCATCTTTTTGTACGGCCAGAAACACCAGCCAATGTGATTGGCTTCCAATGTCTTCACAAAGGCCGCTATCCACTGGTCGTTGTTCTCGCCTGATTCGCCAAGCCAGATCGGCACGTTGTACTTGTCGCGAAAATCGACGTAATCCTTGATCACGCTCGCGTCCGGCGCGGTCCAATACTTGTGAAACGTGTAAATCACGTTCTTGTCGAATGGTGGCCCAAATACATTGAAGTTGCTATCCCACTGCGCGCCACCCAAAATCAGTACGTGGTTCCGATCGACCTCGCGGATAGCTGTCGAGATTCTGCGATATAGCGGCTCGAGGTCGCGATTGAATCGTTGCAGTTGCGGATAATGAGGAATCGGCTCGTTCAGCAAATCGTATCCGAGCACCATCGGTTCACGGCTGTAGTGTGCTGCGATCCTCTTCCAGATTTCGATGGTGTGCTTTTGCGCCTCGGGGCTCAGATAAAGCCACGGATATCCATAGCTGTCGTCGATATTCGTGCCGGTTTGCCCGCCAGGCGCACAGTGCAAATCAATGACGACGTAGATGTGATCTTTGCGCGCCCACTGGACTAGACGGTCGAGCAAACGGAATCCCTCGGCGTTATCCGCGTCGAAAAACTTCCAGTGGATTGGCACGCGGACCGAATTGAACCCCATCGCTTTGAGCCGATCGAGGTCGGCTTCGGTGATATACGTTTCGCGCCATTCCCTCCAGAACGCGTCGGCTTTGGCGGGACCGATGAGTTCATAGCTTAACTCCTCGATCTCTCGCGGAGACTGAGCGCTGTCGCCCAAGTGGAACATGTAGCCTTCAGGCTCGAACCAGTTCCCCAGGTTCGTTCCACGCAGCAGCAGCGGTAGCCCCGCGCCGTCAACCAGTTGCTTTCCGGAGGCGTGGACAAAACCGGACTGGGAAAATAGCGCGGGAGACGTCGATAGAGAAATCAGCAACGGAAATAGAACAATGAGGCGCTGTCTCAGCATGGCGAACTGAGTATAAACCTTCACGATTCTGCGAGGTGTCCTCTCGAAATCCACTGTGATGCAATCAGCGCGTCAACGTCGCTGGAACAGGGGCGCCCTCGAGTGAAACGAACCTCTGCGGCGTACAGCACGCTTTTTCCAACCGTGACCGGTCCGCTTGCATCGCGCGCTCCTGCCTTAAGACGCTGAGTGACTCGCGCAAAATCTGGGCAGCGCCCGCGTGGGCCGGCGGCACAATCCGGTAGTGCATCCATTTGCCTTCACGCCGCGCCTCAACAATCCCCGCGCGCCGCAGATAGGCCAGGTGCCGCGAGATCTTGGGCTGCGTCTGGCCGAGGATCTCAACGAAATAGCAGACGCATACCTCGCGCCCATTCATCAGATTGAGTAGCCGAAGCCTCGTCCGATCCGACAGAGCCGCAAAGAACAGCGCGAGATCAAAGCTCTTCAGGGGATGTTCCACAGTTAATATCATATCCGGCTTGACGGATATGTCCAGTTGCGAATATATTCGCCTTGACGAATACGAAGGAGTCGTTACCAATGGATTCGACACTCAGCGTTAAGGAGCAGGTTCAACAGAAATACGGAAGTGCGGCCCGCGCGGTTGCGGAATCGGATAGCCTGCAAGCCTGTTGCGATCCTGGGCTCCGTTGCTGCGATCCCATTACGACAAATCTCTACAGCAGCGATGAGCAGGGCCTGATTCCTGAAAACGCCGTACGCGCCTCGCTGGGGTGCGGCAACCCCACAGCTCTGATCGAATTGAAAGAAGGCCAGGTGGTTCTCGATCTGGGGTCGGGCGGCGGCATCGACGTTCTGCTCTCGGCGCGCCGTGTCGGTCCGACCGGCAAGGCCTACGGGCTCGATATGACCGACGAGATGCTAGCCCTCGCTCGCGAAAATCAGCGGAAGTCGGGCGTCACAAACGTGGAATTCCTCAAGGGCGAAATTGAAAGCATTCCCTTGCCCGACAACTCAGTTGATGTCATCATCTCTAACTGCGTGATCAATCTCTCCGCCAACAAGGATCGCGCACTCTCTGAGGCTCTCCGGGTCCTGAAACCGGGCGGACGGTTTGCCGTGTCCGATGTTGTAGTGCGAGGAACCGTTCCCGAAGAAGTTCGCAAAAGCATGTTGCTCTGGGTGGGCTGCATCGCGGGTGCGCTGTCGGAAGACGATTACCGCTCAAAGCTGGCACGGGCAGGGTTCACAGAAACTTCCATCGAGCCCACCCGCGTGTACGACATCGAAGATGCGCGCCAGTTTCTGACTCAAGCTGGAGTCGATGTGGATGCAATCGCGCCGCAGGTGCGGGACAAGTTCATGAGCGCCTTTATTCGCGCATCAAAACCGACAGCTTCCTGCTGTGCCGCCGACTGCTGCATGCCGGCAACAATCGGCGCGGTGGCCTAAGCCATGTCCGCCCATTTCAACGTCCTCTTCCTCTGCACCGGCAACTCGGCACGATCCATCATGGCTGAGGCAATCCTGAACCACAAAGGCCATGGGAGGTTCACTGGATACAGCGCTGGGAGCCGTCCCACCGGCCAACCGCGCCCGGAAGCTTTAAAACAGATCGAGTCTGCCGGCATGTCAACTGCAGGACTCCGCAGCAAATCCTGGGATGAATTTGCAGCTTCTGATGCGCCAAAGCTCGACTTTGTATTCACGGTCTGCGACAACGCAGCGAGAGAAGAATGCCCTTATTGGCCGGGCCAGCCTATGACCGCGCACTGGGGCATCGCTGATCCCGCCGCGGTAAAAGGTACTCCGGATGAGATCGCTCGCGCCTTCCGTGGAGCCTTCGTATCGCTTGATCGGCGGATCAGCCTGTTTGTCTCCCTGCCTTTCGCAACGCTGGAACAAACCGCCCTCAAGAGCGAAATCGACAGAATCGGTCGCGCTTGACTACGACGCAGACTTGGTTGGCGGCTTCAGCCCCAGTTCGCGCATCGCGATCTGCAGGTCGGCCCACGCTTCCTTCTTCTGTCTTGGATCGCGCAACAGGAATGCAGGGTGGTACGTGACGATCAGTTTGCTGCCGCGAAACGAATGTACGCGGCCGCGAAGCCCGGCAAGCGGCTGCCGTTGACCCAGCAGGTAGGTCGCCGCCGTCGCCCCCAGCGCTACGATGACTTCGGGATGCACCACGTCAATCTGGCGAAAAAGAAACGGCGAGCAGGTGTTGGCCTCGTCGGGTTCCGGTGTGCGGTTCTGCGGCGGGCGGCACTTGACCACATTGGCAATGTAGACCTGCTCGCGATTCAGCCCCATGGCCCCGATCATGTTGTTCAGCAGTTGCCCCGCGCGGCCCACGAACGGCAGCCCCTGCGCATCTTCATCGGCTCCCGGCCCTTCGCCCACGAACATCAGCCGGGCATTGGGATCTCCGTCGGCAAACACAATCTTGTTTCGCCCTTTGTGAAGAGCGCAGCGAGTACAGTCGCCGATATCTTCGCGAATTGCTTTGAGCTCCGAAAGACGGTCCTGGACAGCGACGGGGGCGGCAGGTGCCGGTGGTTGTGCGATCGACTTGCGGGGTGGAATGGGATTGGTCTCCTGGGAAGGATCTGCATTTTGTTCGTGCTCTTCCACCCATGTCTCTGTCGTGGATGGGGCAGCCAGTTCGGTGGTTGACGAGGCTTCAGAAACGCCTGTTGTGCGGCGATAGAAATCGGTCAGCCCAAGCTCGCGATAAAAACGCAGCCGCGCCTCGAGCGCGTCGCGGATTGCGGGATCCAGGGCCGGCACTCGACTACTCCACGATGATGCGACGTCGCGATGTGGCCAGTGCAACCGACTCGCTCAGTACTTTGTCTTGCGGAGAAGCCTCGTCCACTTCGAACACCAGCGGACGCGGCCGCCGCAGCGCGACGATCTCGTCAAGAATGCGATCGGCAAGTTTGCGCTTGGTCATCTCAGGCATCTCAATTGAAGTAGACGGAGTAAGAAACGTTGCCGCATTCCGATCCGCGTCGATGCCAAGCCCTTCGCCTGAGACGTCGTTGACGACAATGGCGTCCGCACCTTTTCGCAGGAGCTTGGCGCGCCCGTTCTCCACTGTGTTCTCGGTTTCGGCTGCGAATCCCACAATGAGCTGCCCCGGCCTGCGCTGCTTCGTCACCTCGGCAAGAATGTCCTCGGTAGGCTGCAACTCCAGCGTCATCGGACCGGAGCGTTTCATTTTCTGATCCGAAACATGGATGGGCCGATAATCCGCAACCGCAGCGGCCTTGATAACCATCGTGGCTTCCGCCATCCGTCCCAATACCGCCTTGCGCATCTCGTCAGCCGTCGTCACGCGAACCACTTCCGAGCGCGCCGGTGCATGCAGCGCCGTTGGACCACTAACCAGAATTACTTTCGCGCCTCGGCTCTGCGCGGCATCTGCCAATGCGTATCCCATTTTGCCGCTCGATCGATTGCCGATGAAGCGAACCGGGTCCAGTGCCTCACGGGTTCCCCCGGCCGTAATCAACACCGTCTCACCCGCCAGGTCGTTGCGCCGTCCCAGCGAATTGAAAACCACTTCCGCGATCGCCTCCGGCTCGGCCATGCGCCCTTCGCCAACCATGCCGCAGGCCAGATCGCCTGTGCCGGGCTCGATCACCCGCACACCACGCTGGCGAAGCACATCCATGTTCGCCCGCACCGCAGCGTGCTGCCACATGTTCACATTCATCGCCGGAGCCACCAGCACCGGTGCGGAAGTGGCCAGGTACATCGTGGTCAGGAAATCGTTGGCGATCCCCTGCGCAAACTTCGCAAGAATGTTCGCGGTGGCGGGAGCAACAACAAGAGCCTCGGTCCACTGTGCCTCGCCGATGTGCTCAATCGAAGACTCGTAGGTGCCCTCGTTGCCGCTGCTCTCATCCCACAGGCTGTTGATGACCTTGTGCCCGGTCAGCGCGGCGAATGTCAGCGGCTGAACGAAGCGCGTAGCAGCCTCGGTCATCACCACGTGCACCTCGACTCCGCGCCGCTGCAACGCCCGCACCAGTTCTGCCGCTTTATACGCGGCAATGCCGCCCGAGACGCCGACCGTCACTCGCATGTTTCGATTGTATTCCAGAGAACACTGATGGGGGACAGGGATCAAAAGCCAACGGCAAACCGCTTCTTTACAGGGGTATGCGGCCGCTCACTCCTTATGAATGACAAAGAGACTTCCGGCTTGTCCCCCAACGTAAGCGAAGGAGCTTGCCGTTAGAGAATCGGGATGCCATTCTCTGCAACGAGCGGCTTAACCACAGGCTGTTCCTTCTTGACATAGGAAATCTTGCCTGCGTCGATCTCATCCTGCGCGATGCGACATGCTTTCGTCGAACGGCTGGAAACGAGCGCAGCCGAACCACTCTGAATCTGGCGTGCGCGGCGAGCCGCTACGAGTACCTTCCGATAATTCGAATCGAAAGTCGTCTCAATCGTCATCGGGATCCTCTCCAAAGGGAAGTTGTTGTTGGCCGGACCCACCTTCGATTCCGAAGGATTCCAGCACCGGTCTCAGTCGCTCCCGCGAGTTCGACAGCCTGCAGCCCGCGGCGACCTCCAACACCCTGCTCGAGCGATAAGCAATCGGCTCGGCATTGCGATAGTATCGCTCAGCCAGCACGATGGCCTCAAGTTGCGCCACCGCCCGGTCAAGGATGTCGTTGATCAGAATATAGCTGTAATCGCGATATTTCTCAATTTCCTTGCTGGCTTCGCTGAGGCGGCGATAGAGCTCCGCCTCGTTCACAACGCCTTCCGCACGGCTCCGATTTCGCAAACGGGTACGCAGCTCCTTCGGAGCAGGAGGAAGAACAAAGATGCTCACGGCTTCGGGCATGGCAGCGCGAACCTGCGCTGCGCCCTGCACATCGATATCGAGGAGCAGGTCGTGGCCAAGCCTCCGCGCATCTTCCAGCGACTGTCGCGCCGTACCGTAATAATTGCCGAAGACCTCAGCGTGCTCCAGGAACCTTCCTTCCTTCACCATCTGTTCAAACTCCGCCCGATTGGTGAAGTAATACTCCCGGCCGTTCTCTTCCGAACCGCGCGGCGGCCGCGTCGTCCATGAGATGGAAAAATCGACGTCCTTGACTTGCTTCCGGAGTTCGCTGACGATTGTGCTCTTACCCGAGCCCGATGGCGCCGAAATGATGAACAGAATTCCTGCCAAATCTTTCCAACCCTTTCCAATAAATCACGGCCTTAAATTCTCTGTTCCCTAATCCCTATTCCCTGCCTCGTTCACTCCGCGTTTTGCACTTGCTCCCGTGCTTTTTCAATTTCGGCTTTCATGGCCAGGCCGAGTTCGGTGATCCGCGTTCCCTTGCCGCCCACGCCGCCGGTCTTCGAAAGCAGTGTGTTCGCCTCGCGATTCATCTCCTGCAGCAGAAAATCGAGCTTCTTTCCTACCTCGCCGCCTGAACTGAGCAGTTCGCGGAAGTGCCCGATATGTGTGGTCATCCGCTCCAGTTCTTCGGAAATATCACTGTGATCCACCAGCACCGCTACCTCTTCAAGCAGGCGCTGCCGGTTGAATTCGTTGCCCGTTGCTGCGATCAAACGTTGTGTGAGCCGCTCCTGATAGCGTTGCTCCACTTCGGGCCGCAGCTTTGAAACACCCTCCACGGCCTCGCTGAGCCGCGTGAGAGAAGCGCTCAGGTTCGCCTCGAGTGCTTCGCCCTCTCGTCCGCGCATAACCTTGAGTTCTTCCAGCAGCGGTCCAATCTCACGCATGACGCTTTCGCTTAGAGCAAGGATGTCTTCGTCGAAGTTGTTACGAACTTCGGACTGCAAAGCGCCCGGCATGCGCAGAACCGCGTTCAGGTCGAGATCGCCCTTCAGTCGAAACTCCGCGCGAGCCTGGCGGAATGCATTGATGTACCCTGCAACCAACTCACGGTTGTACCCCGCCTTCTGCTGCGAAGCGCGGTCAACTGACAACGTCAACTCAACGTGACCGCGCACCAGGCTCTCCTTCAGGACCCGGCGCATCTCCATTTCCAGCGCGTCGAGTCCTGCAGGCAAGCGCAATTGAAGATCGAGGAATCGATGATTCACGCTCTTCACGCTTAGCGTATAGGCAAGCTGATCATGCACGCGCGCTTGCACGCGGGCAAAGCCGGTCATCGAGTAAATAGGCATACCTTATTTGTCCTCTGCCTCCGCCCAGAGCATCGGCTGCAAAAGCCGATCGAGGGCCCGGGATTCATTCTCGAGCGTGTCTTCCTGCTCGGGCACATCCATAAACTGTAGTTGATACAGCCGCTGGTAGGTGGGCGACACCGTCAGCAATTCCTCGTGAGACGCAATCGCGGTAATGCGGCCTCCTTCGAGCACGGCGATCCGATTCGCCCGCCGAATCGTCCCCAACCGGTGCGCGATCACCAGTGTGGTTCTGCCCTGCATCAGGTTTGAAAGCGCCGCCTGCACCAGGGCCTCGCTTTCGGCATCCAATGCCGACGTCGCCTCATCCAGAATCAGGATCGGCGAGTTCTTCAAAATCGCCCGCGCAATCGCCAGTCGCTGCCGTTCGCCTCCCGAGAGACGAAAGCCCTTTTCGCCGATCACCGTGTCGTAACCCTGCGGCATGCGCAAAATGAAATCATGAGCCAGCGCGTTGCGCGCGGCTTGTTCCACGAGGGCAAAGTTCGCTTCGGGCTGCCCATACGCAATGTTGTTGCGCACCGTGTCGTTGAAGAGGATCGTCTCCTGCGAGACCTGTGCCACCTGCCGCCGCAGAGAGCTTAAGGTCACTTCCCGGATGTCTTTTCCGTCAATCAGAATCCGCCCGGAGGTCACGTCAAAAAAGCGCGGAATCAGATTCACCAGCGTCGACTTGCCGGCGCCGCTCGGCCCCACCAACGCCAGCAATTCGCCGCTTCGTACTTCCAGGTCCACGTTATGCAGAATCTGGCTCTCACCCTTCTCACTGGAATACGAGAATCCGACATTCTCAAACCGAACCGAATTCCTGAAATTCTGCATTGCCGCTGCATGCGGCCGCTCCTTCACGTCGTCCTTGGCATCGAAGAATGTGAAGATCGAAGTCGATGCGCCCATTGCCTGCTGGAAATTGTTATAGAAATATGCGAATTTCCTAACCGGGTCATAGAGCTTGAAAAGCAGGATGATAAACGCCCCAAAAAGTCCCATGGTCATGCGGCCATGATTAATCTCGTTACGGCCAATAAGGAGAAACAGCCCAATGGCGATCGCGCCAATCGTATCCATCAGTGGCGAACTGATCGACTGAATACGCACATTGCGAAGGTTGGCCCGGAACAGACGCTTGGCGGCGTCCTTAAAACGAATGATCTCCCAAATCTCTGTGTTAAATGCCTTGACGATTCGATTGCCAGTGACCGTCTCGTGCAGAATGTTCTGGATCTCCGCAAGCTTGTCCTGCCCGGTGCGTGTGCGCGTCCTCACTTCCCTGCCGATCTTGCGCGCAGACGTAATCACGACGGGAATGAACAGCACCAGAGCCCAACTCAGGTGACCACCAAGCCGGATGACAAATACAATCCCGACCAAAAACGTGAAAAACTGCTGCAGGAAATCACCGATTACGGAGCTCACCGCCACTTGCACTCGATCCACATCGTTGATGAGGGTGGACAGGATCGTTCCTGTAGCGTGCTTGTGAAAAAAGCTGGTTGAGCGGCGAAGCGTCACCTCGTAGAGATGATTCCGGAGATCCGTAATCAGGCCGAATCCCGCATAGTTCACCAGATAGGTGCCTGCGTAATCGCATATTCCTTTGAGGACGGTCGCGATGACCAGCGCAAATGCAACCACCGCCCAGTCGTTGTGCATATGCAGGAAGTGAGGCAGAATTGCCCTCAGGTCGAAATGCCATTTGCTGTGTGGCAAACCGAGAAAAACCGGGCCCTCGGGAGCATCCGGGCGCAACACCTGGTCGAAGATAGGTTGCAGGAGTAGGACCCGGAAGGTATCGAGCGCCCCCACCAATGCCAGTAGCATCACGCCCGGTATCCATTGAAACGTGTAGGGGGCACCGTAGCGAACGAGGCGGAAAAAACTCCTCATGCGATGCGAACCGCCCGCCAGCGCAAGCGCGGCCAGCTATGTCCGGGATGGGTGCCCATCCCAACATTGTATCCGGGGTGGGTTCGATCCGCGGCGCCAGATGAATTGCAGCGGCGGATCGGTCATCTTATTCGCTGACTCGATTTCGGACGGGGCCCTATTCCTCCCGAAGCGCCACGATCGGGTCCACATTACTGGCTCTCCACGCGGGGATGACCATCGCGCAGAATGCCACCACTGCCAACAGGGCCGGCACCGACAGAAAGGTAGCCGCATCCGTCGCGCTTACGCTGAATAACAGCGCTGCGATCACGCGGGTCAGCGCAGCCGCTCCAATCAGCCCGGCAAAGATTCCGATCAAGGTCAACTGCATACCCTGCCGGACGACCAGTCGAAGGATATTCTCGCGCCGAGCTCCCAATGCCACCAGAATGCCGATGTCGTGCGTGCTTTGCGAGACAAGAAACGACATCACGCCGTACAAACCAACCGCCGCAAGCAGCAATGCAAACACCGCGAACGCCCCCAGCATCGTACTCGCGAAGCGCTGTCGGGCCATAGATTCATACAGGCGGTCCTGCATGCTTCGAATTCCGTACACCACAGCCGTAGGATCGACCGCATGGATCTCGTTGGTCATGGCCCCAGCGAGTCCCGGGTTCTGCGTCTCGGAACGAGCCACAAGAAACGTGCCCCGGCCGAAGTCCTGCTGCATTGGGAAATACACGGCGATCTTCCCGTCGGTATCCAGGCCGTATTGTTTGACCACCCCCACGACGCCGACAATCGTGATGGGCTTTTTCGGATCGAACCAGAGGTGTTTTCCCACCGCATCATTGTGTGGCCAAAACCGCCGCGCGAATTTCTGGTCGATGATGGCGACCCGCAGCGAATCGGGGGTGTCCTGATCCAGGAAGAAGCGGCCCGAGATCAAAGGAATCTGCATTGTCCGAAAATAGTTCGTGCTTGCGTCTCGTTGATCGACCTGCAACTCCTGCCCCGGAGGTGGATTGTATCCTTCGACGTGGATACCACCCCAACCCACCATGCCGGTGAGCGGCAGAGCCGAAACAGCACCTTCTTCCACCACACCCGGCAAATGCGCAATGCGAGTTTCCACTTCGCGGTAGAAGCCCGCCGTGATTTTGTCGTCGTTGTACTTGGGATCGCTCACCACCACCTGCATACTCATCACGTTCCCGACAGTGAATCCCGGAGGTACGTTTTGCAATCGGATAAAGCTGCGAATCAGCAGTCCAGCGCCAATCAGGAGAACCAGCGAGAGTGCCAGTTCCGAAACCACGAGCAGCCCGCGGAGCCGGTGCCGTTTCAGGTACAGCCCGCTGTCGGACTGTCCGCTGCGTCCTCCTGCTTTCAGCGACGAATTCGGATCCAGGTTCATGGCACGCAATACCGGAGCCAGTCCGAACAACAACCCCGTTGCCAGGGCAAGCCCAAATGTGAAGGCCAGAACTGTCCCGTTGATTCCGATCTCATCGAGCCGCGGAATATTTCCGGGATTCATCGTTCGCACCGCCCAAAGGCTTAAGCGCGCAACCAAGAGTCCAGCGGCACCGCCCAGCAGTCCAAGCAGAACGCTCTCCGTCAACAACTGCCGTGCTATCCGTTGCCACCCCGCTCCCAATGCCGATCGGATCGCCACTTCCTTTTCGCGTCCCGCAGCGCGCGCAAGCAGAAGGTTCGCCACATTGGCGCAGGCAATCAACAGCACCAGCGCTACCGAACCCAGCAGTACCAGCAGCGTGCGGCGCACGTCTCCCACCACCTGCGTCTGCAGGCCGATCACATCCATGCCGTAACTGGCGTCGCGTTTGTCTTTGATGCGAATCCCGTTCGCAATTACGTTGACGTCCGCCTGCGCCTGTTGTACGGTGACGCCCGGCTTTAGTCGAACAACGATGTTGTAGTTCTCGTCGCCGCGCCGCTGTGCGGCATCCGGTCCCAATGGCAAAGGCAGAAAGATATCTATCTTATCCATCGGCCCTTCTGACGGCATCACTTCTGCGTTGAGCATAAAGCTGCGATCGAACACGCCGACCACCGTATATGCCTTACCGTTCATCGTGATGCTTTTCCCGACGATATTCGGGTCCGAGTTGAACAAGCGATGCCACGCTCCGTAGCTCAGAATCGCCACCGGCGGTGGGCCCGGTTTGTCCTCATCGCGCAGCAAAGAGCGGCCCAGCAGCGGCTTCGCACCGAACATCGTCAGCAGGCTCGATTGCGTGCTCAATACGTCAACCCGCTCCGGTTGCTCGCGACCCGTCAGGATGAAGGTGCGACTCTGTGCGATCGCCATCTGGTCGAACGAGTGGTTCTGGTTTTGAATGTCGATGTACTGCCCGGGAGACGGCCAGTCGCGCAGAATCCCGATTCCAGGAGAATGCAGCCAGATAGCCGCAAGCCGGTCTGGATGCGGATATGGCAGCGGACGCAGCAGCAGCGCGTCTACTACGCTGAAAAGCGCGGAATTCGCGCCGATTCCAATGCCCAGCGAGGCCAGAATCACCAGCGTCATCACCACATTCTTGCGAAGCACTCGAACGGCATAGCGCAAATCCTGTAACCAGAGACTCATCAGTCCTCCAGCAGCGGTTTGGTGATCATATGACGCGATGAATCACTCTGCCTAGAAAGGAGTGACGAGCGACGGGCCGGCAGTCGCCCTTAGCAAATCGGATGAGTAGCGGCGTTGGGCCCGCTGAATTCAGCGCACCACGA
>Ga0335072_10010061_pt1 | contig 13620 bp, 16 predicted proteins | sample Lox_Sample_21_FD_206725 | JGI IMG/M metagenome (GOLD analysis project Ga0335072, IMG submission 206725) | Soil microbial communities from Loxahatchee National Wildlife Refuge, Florida, United States - Lox_Sample_2.1 | ecosystem: Environmental > Terrestrial > Soil > Wetlands | place: USA...
AATGTTCGTGTTATCATGTACGGATATAACGCCGATATAAGCCTTGGATTGGAGAAGAACCTTGCAAGCGTGAAAGACCTTGGCCTTGGCTTCCTGAGCGATATCGCATCGCTGAGACACCTCTCTCAAGTTAGTCAAATTCTGAATTCATGTATTCTTCGTGAACATCTCAGCTCATTCCTTCTAGGCATCCACACGACCCCTGCTCTTCATTGCTCACAGTTTAGGAGGTCTAGTGCTCAAGCAGGTACCTCTGGAGAAATCTTTCCAGTCGTTGACGAGCTCATAGGTATTGTAGGCTCTCCTATTGGCTAAGAGGAGCAGCAGTCCAGAGCATTCTGCGATCTTCAATGCCACCAAATCACTCGTCTTTTTCGGCAGCCCGCATGCCGGTAGTTCGATTGACAGAAAAGCACGTGTCAGGTTATTGCTGCATGTTGCGCGTTCTCTCACTTTCTCTGTTCCTCCTACGATTGGCAATGCACTTACGCTTATTTCAAACGAACTGGCTCTTCTGCAAGATGATTTTCGTGACCTTGTTGCTGCACTACAACAAGAACAGCGGGAAATCATTATCAACACTTTCTACGAGACCAGGACAATCGGATACTTAGGCTGCAGGGTTTGTGAACCGTACTAGCATATCGTTTCAAACACTCGCTCATAATGGTTAAGGTCGTTGAACCAGAGTCAGCACTTTTAGGGCTTCCATTTGAAGAAACGGAACCTCTAGATGCGAATCATCAAAACATAGTAAGATTCACGGGCTTTGACGACCATATCTTCCGGAAGGTCGTCGCAAAGCTTATGCTTATTCTCAGCCGTATCAATGGGAATGCTTCAGCTCCAAATCTTGAGAGCGAAAGGGACCCTCCTAGCCCCCCAAACCCGGGTATGGACTCGCCGTTGGCGGAACTAACTTGTGTTCAACAGTCCTCAATCAATTGTGCTGCTGGAACATGCCAACAAAATTGGGACAATACTGAGGATTACCTTGATGCATTTGCTGAAAGACTACCCTCTCATTCACGAAGTGAGAACTCGGGGCTGCCTCTGGTAATCCCTTTATCATTTTCGAGGATTAACCCCGACCAAGTCTCCGTCTCGATTAGAGGTCTACAGAGGAAATGCGGTATCCGCATGGCTAACGAGGCTCCCTTTGATTGGAGTCCATTAAACATTCAAGTCGATATTCCTAGGTCTACATCAATCAAAAGCCTTATGAATAAGCCGCCAGGCCTTTTCTATACCGAGCTCGAAGATGAAGTCTTTATAGGACTACCGGAATTAGAGTCATACGGTGAGTCCCCGCGCTTCACAAATTTGAGTTTGGACTAAACTTTAGCACCGTTAAGCCGAAATCTGTGAAGCTCGGATTCTTGGAATCGACACAACTCTCAAGGATTATTACGATCAATACAAACAGAACTTGAAGGATGATGAGCAACCGATACCGGTAGTAGTGACCACTCACCCGAGTGAGCATTCTATTGATCGAGGCCTCCGAATAAACTTCCAAGATAATCTTGAGCGTTACTATCAACAGATCTTCCCTGACCGTCAACGCACTCTCAGACAAGAGCTACAGGGCGACAGAATAACGTTCGATTTCCTGCACATTTCTTTCATGCGCACGGTTCGAGTACCAGATGGCGAGAAGATGAATGACCTTCCAGCTGGTCTCGGCAGATTTCCCCTGTTCAATGTCAGTGACTTTGCAGACGAATTACCACTTGACGTGGTGGAGAAAGGAGGCATCTTTCTGCCTATCTACAGTATGTATCATTGTTTACTTTGCAATATAGTTATCATTTTCAGTACCATCGCTTGACCTAACGACATCTTGTGCAGGGCACGAGGCTTTCTGGATCGCCTTCGAACGTCCATACGGATATGATAAATTTGCCGTCAGAGTTTATTGCGGAGGCGTAAATGGCATTTCTGGCGAGCCAATGGTTCCAAACATGGCTACATTGCTGAAAGCGAGAAACAATGTAAGCAAGAAGCAAGACTACATTGTTGTGCCTCCACAGCCGTGGCTGGATGGAATCGCCGTCGAGCCCGGTAATGTACGGCAATTCGTCGCTGTAGACGCCAAGTCCGGGAGGTCAGTCGAAGAACAGATCATGGGAACTGAAACAATAGGAGGGCTTCAGCTTGAAGTTGTGCCATCTTGGAATTATTCATGTCCTCGGGCGAGATTTACGACGATTGACGAAAACGGGTGCCGGCATGTCGTATATCCCGGAAATGACGCGCCTTGCAGCCATTGCTTCCTTAGTCCTGGCCAAGTCGTATACATGGAACATGGGCGATTGAGCAGAACCATAGGGGATCTTGCAAATGAGCTTCAAACTCCTCACATAGAGGTTGTCAACACAGTTGCAGCTCCAACCACACGATGGATTTTGGTCTTTGTTGAGAGCCTTGGAAAGGAGTATGGTTTTGAGGTCAGTCTTTCTCGGGCATTTTACAATCTTGCTTCCCCGGTCACTTATCCCTAAATCGACAGGTGTTCGGCAGCATCCGTCTCGTCGATATTGTTGCAAAGCTGGTTCAATGCTCGGGCCTAAGAACCGAGGACCGAGATCTCTATCATCACAATCGAATGGTTGATGATTGCGGGCTGGCTTCCATCTTGAATTTCGGACGCGACGTACATGAGAGTCATTGGAGGTTTGTTTGGGTTCGTCCATCCGAAACTTCTCAATCACAATATTCCTCAATAATTGACAAGGTCACAGGGTTCTTATCCACGCAGAGAGAATGAATTATACACCGTTCATTTCCAATGCCGCAGGGATTGTTCCGGACCGGAAGTTCCTCCATTCGCTGCTCGTATCCACCCTGATGATGACGCAAATACTGTTGTTAGCATTATATGCAAGGAAAAGCAGCTCGAAGAGGCCCGGGTTCATCTAGACAATGGCAACCAAATAGGCGGAACACTCAGAGGCTACGGTATTGGCCCAGGAAGCACAATCACGTGGAGTTACGTCTTTAGGGGTGGTGGGAACAACGGCTGGCAAGGAGGTGGTCCAAAAGGGAGGATGAGCGTGGGTGCCGGTGGCAAGATCAAGCAGTCAATTTTCCCCGACAAAAACCCTTCAGACTACTGGTGTGAGTCAAAAGCAGCGATCCTAAACGTGACTTTTCTCACCCCTTCTTTATTCGAACGAGTTACGGAGATGGCCTGTCCACCTTCTCCAATTACGATGGAGACTTATCAAGAAATGGGCTATCCTATGTTCACGTTTACTGATGAGGTCCCATCGGATATATACGGCGATTTCGAAAAGGTAAAATCTGTCTCTCAATTTGAGGATCTTCCGGGAACGGAGCAAAAAGAGCAATGGGGAATCGAAGACATCGGCATTCGCCTGAACTGTCTATATTGCAAGGCCAGAGATCAGAAGTGCATGTAAGTCTTTACGTGATTTGTAATAAAACTCAACCTGGAACACCGCTGAAATAGGTAGATTACGTCCTTGCAACCATAACCTTTGCATGACATGCGAACTAGCAATGCAAGAACTAAGTCAATCATCCCCGGGGCGGAGTCTCACCTGTCCTGTTTGTTTGAAGCCGGTCAATCTGGTCGTTGGAAAATATGTTCCATTGAAAAGGCTCCGAAAGGGCAAAGAGCGAGTTCCATTGCCTGAGAGGACGTTCACTACCCACCCTGTTGATGACGATCGAGAGCGTTTCCGTAGTATTAATTTTGGTAAAGGCGGAACTTCGATCAGAAGTGAACGGTATCGGTATTGAGCTACATGAACTCACTTAGCTGCACATATGCTATTTGGAATGTTGGACATGAAAACGCCAAGATGATCTAGAACGTCGAGCTATCACGATCTGTGCTCGCTATGTTATCTGGAACTAATTGAGTCATGAGTCTTGTTACTACCCGATTATTGGCTCATCAGTTTATTATACATGTTTGATGGCGCAAAATTGTATTTCTCCGTGATAGCACATGTTTGTACAGTACTTGTATACTGTAGTGGACACAGTAAGATTTTAGCCGTGCAGTAAGGCTGCTGAGTCGTGTAGAGGCGCAGACGGCACGGGACTCCCGGTTCACGTACCACTGGACCTGCTCGAACCACCCCGCCAGAAAGACTGAAAATCAGCCCCCAACGCCAGACCAGCGCTGAAGCGGGAATCAGAATTCTCGAGTCTAACCGCACTGGTCATCCACATCTTCTCTCTGCATTCCCAGTTGGGCCATATTCTTCAAAGCTTGCAAGCTGCCCCGTGGTACCTCTACTAAGCCTGCACCACCCAGTCTTAGGCAAATGACAAGTCATATCGACCTTCTAGCCTCATGTAGTCCCTGGCCACGCCGATCTGGTGTTATCCTAACCAACAAGACCTCAACTTTACCCGCAACCGTCGTGAAGCTATTCAGATACCGGTAATGATGTGCCCCGATTCGTAGCGGCTCAGGGGCGCAGCGACGTGACCGGTAAGATTTGCAGCATGTAGCAAGGTTAAGAGCTTATGCTCGCTCTCACTCTTCGGGCTCCTACAGGTCTGTCAGACTGGTCCAAGTCACCAGGATAATCAAAAGCTGTCCTTTCTAGACACGCCTCGTTTGACCATAGGGTTCGACCGTGTTATCAAGCCATGTTATTTGTAGACTCTATAAAATACAGTCTGTTCCTCTCTTGCCCTGCCGCTGCACATTTCCGCAGTCCGCAGTCTGTTTAGACAAACTCCCTCCTCAATTATTAACTGATAGCTTTCCTAATGTCCACATCATGATGGCCTTCATTCTAATCGCTCTTGCCTTTGCAACAGGGGTCAATTCATCCCAATGCTCCTCAACCTGTTGCTTCGGACTCACAGCATCCGGCGGCCAGACCGGCACTGTCTGCCAGCTTGATGATGGACAGACACGTATTGGTGGTGGTCTGGCACCGGCGGAGTTCTGCATCAATGGAACAACTATCGAAGATTCTGCAGGGCGGGGTTGTATCATCACTCGTTGGTCTCTAGTATTCCCTTTCCCTCTCCTCTTGCTCTGGAGAGGGCTAGGCCGATCCTGATGTAATTACCATAGAACCCCAAACACAATGGCAGTGACTCTGGCGCAGCTCCATTCACGATCGGCTGCAATGGTGTCTTGTCCTACAAGGACTCGTCAACCTTCTGGGAGTGCCAGACGGGCGATAACGGAGAAGCCAATATCTACACCACACCTGGCGGAACTGTCTGCAACACTATCACGCTCACGGCCGATAACTGTATGCCATATTGTGGTTCGTAGAATCTCGGAGTATGGGCATGCAGCTATCTCCCAGGAGACCACAGATGCAAGGGGGGATAAAGAGAGTTTTGATTGGCGGATCTACCTCTGAAGGATTCTGAGACAGTATAACTGATTTTCTGTTAAGTGTTTGAAAGAATAATAACCTCCTGTCATTACAAAAATCTGAAAGCAGAGGGCCAACGAAATGCAAATTGAATACATTGAATGTCCCGTGTTTCTATCATGAAATAATATTGAACATTACTCACAGGAATAAATTTATACACGACCATTTAATAGCCGGAGCTGATAGCCAGAAGCATACATTACTTGATCACTCAAACTAGGATAGAGGTTCTTGATAGGATGTAAGCTTACTGCTAGGATCCTGTTTTCTCATGCCTCCAGCATTGAGAACGAGAATAAAGGTTATAGATATTTCCCCGTAATCATGCAAACAAAGCAGAAAGTGCTCAACTGTTAATAAGAGTATGCTTATGCATAATGTGAACAATCTTGTAATCACAAGCCTTGTCAGCCTCGGCATGTCAGTTGCCCCATGTCGGCCGCTGCATATCCTTGTCGTCATGTTGGTAACCATGCATAAGCTTGATGCAAGTAGCTAAGGATTTTCTGGCAGAACTCTACTCGCCAATTTAGGCTATACGGAATGGGGTACGATGGACATCCGCACATTTTGAGAGTCTGATTCCTCTAGCAAGAATAAAACAAACTCTTCTTTACTCTCCTCATTTTCAATTCTGCGATCGGAACTCTTTTTAACACTAGCAATCAACGCAACAGCAATGACAGATCTGAGATTAAAGACTATTGCGAGACCAGAATACCAATCATTTCGGAGCAAGGGACCCATTCAAAGTTCTCCAGCTCTAAACGGGTTCAAAGCAAACAGTATTCTCAATTTATATTCTCGCAACCAGATATATATTCCTTTAGCTAACTAAACTTAGGAGGTAATATGATTGAAGGGGCAAAGGTACCGTACTTCGACTGTCAAGCCGACATAATCACAAGCCACATGCAATTTCGAACAAGGAATTCCGGATGGCTAGCGTCAGAGTTCCTTCTCCAAAACCGCGTGACGTATCGGCCGGGCTTGGAGCATTAAAAAGTTTGGGGAATTGCCATCTAGAGATCTGGGCTATTTTGATCACGATCGTCAGTGAAAAAGAATCGAGAAGCTACACAGAAGGTTATTTAGCTTACCAGAGAAAAACAACGGTTGCACGGCTATGAAGCAGTTCCTTCCCGCCAAGCTTTGGACTGTTTTGGTTAAGGTATGGTTTACTAAGTGGGCTCGTAGACTTAAGTTATTTGAGCAGAGCGTCGGTAAATAGAATTACTTAGTTCAGCTGAAGTAGAATGCCGATTGTAGTGGCTATCAAGAAGATTAGTCGACCTCATTCCACACTCATGTGGCGACGGTCGGAACATAATTTTTTTTCTTGGTATTATATTAAAAGAAGTGAAAATTTCTTTAGTTCTTTCTAGAGTAAAACTCTGGGGCTCTAGTGCGGAACCCTGCAGATAGTATCTCCTTCTTGTCAAGCACAAATTTGGGGGAGATTATTAATAGTTCACCACCACCGAACTCAGTCTTTAAACACGGTTGAGCCCATCTACTGTTCTGAGAAAACTTGTGGACGACTGCGAAGGAAGGCACTTCTGTGCCCGAGATATAATAAGTCAACGAAAATGCTTTAGGAAATGTTTGGTACCATATCGGGCGTTCTAAAACCAGGATATATTTCGTACCTAACCATTCATGTCCACATATACGTTCCCACCTAATTCAACACTAGCACATCATCAGCACCGCTCAACTTCTCTCCAGCCACCTCCTTGATAAAACTCTCGATATCTACAGCCGCCTGACCCGCCTCATCACTCACTCCTCTCAACGCAATAAAAGCATGCGGCGCGCCTGAATAGATCTTAATAACCGCCTCCCCACCAGCCATCAACCACTTACAACCCATCATGACCGTATCATCAAGCAACGGATCCTGCGTACCGCACGTAAACAGCGCCTTCGGAAGCCTGCCCCTAAATGCTTCTATATCCTCATAGAATGGGCTGATTTTCGGATCTTTGCGCTGAGAAGTAGTAGTATTGGGTAGGAACGAGTCAGTGAAGTGGTTTATTTTTGTTAAGTCAAGAATTGCGGAGTCGGGGCCGAAGGTAAAACATTGCGGGAGGAAGGAGAGGTCGTAGGCGCCGAAGTGGAGGAGGAGCGAAGGGCAGGGGGTGTTGGGGAACCTGCGGAGAAGGTGGAAGGCTGTGAGTGCTGAGAGGTGACCGCCTGCTGACTGTGCGGTTTTGGGGTGGTTAGTATGATCCAACATCATCGCTGGGTTGGTTTTGACAAAAGAAAGGATACAGTGGTAGATCAGTATCAAGCAAATTTTAAAGCATTAGAGCACTTTGATAAGTGACCACTTCATTAAAACACCTTAACTTGAAATAGCATCTTCTCAGTTCTTTCAAGGTGACAAGAGCTCGAAAAGCGGATATGGAAGGAGACCACGTACCTCGCCGCCCATAAACTTCACCGGTCCACCATATTCCTTTTCCGCATTCTTGACCAAATACTCAGCAACGTCAAAGCAATCCTCTGGACCTGCTGGGAATGGGTACTCAGGTGCAAGTCTATATCCGGCGCTTATGACAGCGCAGCCTGATACATCGGCGTAAAATTTTAGCAGAGGGTCGGATGTGCGATGTGACATGAGGACCCAGCCACCTCCATGGATATGAAGAATTGCGCCTCTTGGCTTCGAAGAGGCGGGCTGGAAGAGGCGGCAGGGAATTAGCCGATTGGAATCGCGAGAGGGAATGCTAATGTCGTGGCCTTCTGGTAGGACGGTTGGCTTGGGAATGGCAGTTTCACCATTCTCGCGCATTTGACGGAACTTTGCAACACCGACCTTGAGATTTCCCATAGTAATTAGAAACTTTGAAGTGTTTCAGTGTAGGGCAGCGAGTAGAGAATACCTACATCCCACCAATTAGGATCTGTCCTGCCAATTTTTATGAGATGTTCATTGAGCTTTGTAGTCTTTTCGGAGACTGATTTCGGGTGAAATTTAGTGACATTGATCGTGATGTCTGATTGAAGAGGCATTATGACGATCGGACTTGCAATTGAAATTTTGGATGAAAATACTTTCACGTCATTAAATTAAAACACAGGTCGGTGATTGACCCCGCACCCCTCATAACCACGGGTAGTTCCAAAAAGTGGGGTTGTACCTCGTAACCTAGGTAAAACTTCCTAAAGTGTCAACTCAGCTCAGCAACCAGAAAACACAGACAGATAAGAATCACGAGTGCTGTCGCATTAAAGACAGTCCTGTTGTTCATTTCTTGTGCTTATGATTACGAAGGGGTATATGTAAATCATCAATGCTCTGATATCATGCCCAAATGAGTGTCCATAACTCCGTCGCTAATGTACCAAATTTCCCCCAACGGCGGTTAGAAAAGCAGACCAGAAGGGCTATATCCCAGATTTCAGCGCCAAAACTAGCAGAACTGAGTTCACGGTATTCGCCCTGGGTATCTATCATCCGATGTTTGGGACAATTTATCAATACAATTACGGAAATCCATTACATTACCTGGGATTCATGGTTCTTCATCTCTTCAAAGCTTTCCCTTGTACTCGATCCGCACCAATTCTGCCGTGGGAAGCAGTCCTACCGGTCGCTGTCTTCCGGCTTCTCTCAGGAGGCCTGCCAATAACTGTAGTTTTCCCATACCCAATCAAAGCGATGATTGTTTTAAAGGGCAGGCAGGCCAGAGCGCTGAAAGCCTGTAATGGCAGCACAATCCCTGAGGCTATCCACTCCACCAACATGGTCCACAGACCATATCTTTGTCGTTGCCCAGTCTGAGCGGCCGCTGCAGCTAGCGAAATGGCGTCCGCAAGTCGAGTCTCAAGATCAAGCAGCCTAGACTCGGTCTGCATAGTTTGGAGCGTGGCTCGCTTCTCATAACGACGGACCGCTCGATTAAGGGCATCCAGTTCCGGCTGTAGCGTCCGACGAACTTCTGTAGTCATCAAGGCAGCTTGCTTGCCATTAATGGTTGGTTCTTGTGCGCTACTTGCAGCTGTTGGATCAGACGCCATGGTGCGTGCTTCGAGATCTTCCAACCGTTTAACTAATTCCTTCAAATCACTCGTAGTCCCTCTATTGATGCTGTCGTAGGGATTCGCATGAACCACACGCTGGAGATGCAATGTCCTTGCCTGTATGAGTTTAAATAGATGAGATACGGGTCGGAGCTCTGAAGCTAGTAAAAAGATCGTAAGGTTATAATTTGATACAAGTCCTTCGGACGGTCGAGAGAGGTAGCCTCGTATCGAGTGGAGTAGATAGGCACCGATCATAGGGAACAGGAAGCACGAGAATAGTGCGAACATTTCGTGTAGGTAAAGTTCGTTTGAGGCTTTTTCAAGAGCAGGAAGTCTCGCCGTTGGTCTTGTCCCTCGGTCTGGTACGGGGCCATCTTCCGGCACATCTTTTAGGGGATCTAGAGGAGCTTGCGATTCATCAACATGATCCTCATCCACACTCTCCTCGCTGATGAACGTGTCCATATTATATTCTTCCTTCTTGCGTATTGTCTGAGTTGAGTAATACCAATCCCTACCGAATGAATTAGTCATGGAATTTAGGAGCCGTTACTGGAGGACGCCTACCAAGGTATTCTGACAGACCTTAGGTTTAGGATTAGCTCACAACTCTGGTCAATTTTGAGGAATTCTGACTGACCAATTTAGGAATATTGCCGCTAGTCCAAGTAACATTATATCCGTTACCACAGCACTTCCATTTTGGAATAGCATGCCCCCGATTGCAGGTAGAAGTGCGAATGCGAGGGGTGCTGAATGCCAATTTGAAGGCGGTAGATGTTCGTCATGATTGTTTGAATTTGGCCTTGGGAGTAAGAGGTCATCTGTAGAGGACTGAAAGTTCTTTCGAATTTCGTTCAATGAGTATTCCGAGAAGTTCGAGCTTCGACGTCGTGTAGGACCGGGACTTGGTGTATCATTATTCGTGCTGAATCGACTTGTTGATGCTCGATGTCTGAGTTGTGTAGATTCATCCACCGTTTGAGCGCGCCTCAAACCATGACCTGTTAGTGATGTAGTGCTTTTAGGTGATGCCACTTCCTCTGCCATGACAGCGAGGACTCGAGCTTCTTGAGCTCTAGAGAGGTGATTCGATGGCGGAAAAGTCCGATAGATTTAGAACAATGATGGATGACAAGAAAAAGAAAGTAGCAGAATCGCGACATCGGCCGTGATGATTCCACAGTTGATGAGCGTTGTCGCCGAAGCAAGTAGATTCATTGTCAGCAAAGCGTGCGCCACTCGTGTAGCCATTTAAAAGCGCGTCGTCATTTGTAGCTACATCATCGAACTATTGCCACAATAGAGATCGTCGCTAGGAGAGACCTCTGTCGCCAGACTCCGATCTCTTGTTCCTCGAAAACTTATGCACGAACCATGCCAATTTCGATAAGTATCTCCAATTAAAAAAGAGATTATTCTGACGGGCTGGTCGAAAATCAGGATTCTCATGCATCATCATGCAGGCCCAAAGATTACTGTGCACTGACCACCGCAATCCTTTCAGCCTCGATCATGAACTTCACAATATCACATGGAATTCTTCTTTACTACTTGCAGGTTACGAGTATAGCAACCGTTCTATCTACTACAGAGTTGTACCCTTTTAAATCTCAAGCATACAACTTACAATTATTGTAACTCCTCTGCCACGCAGGCATAAGCAATACATACCATCTCCATTCATCCTTCGCTCCATGACGAGTGGAAAGATCATGAGCCATATAAGTCTATGTCCCGGCATCTTCTCGGTGACTCGGTCTCTGTTTCAACTTTCCTCTTTAAATTCTTCATCGCCGGCATGCGTTCTATCCCTGATGAATTTTGTGAATTTAGACACCTGAACCTCTCTCGGCAAAGCTTGAGCTTTGACCGCTAAAATTTAAGGATGTACTTGTGAGTTAGTGAGTTTTCCAATTTTCGCCACCCACTACACTTATACGTACTCTATAGTTTTACAGCACAAATGAAATAGAATTCACAGAAGTTTATATTTGTTGAATGTTTAAAATGTAAGGTAATTCTCTTGCCCTGCAAAAAGATCCTGAATACTGTCACCAAACCCAAAACCCCCACCACCTATTTCATCGTCATCATCTACAGGTATAATAAACTGTGTATCTACTTGAATCTGCTTTTTGGGCTTCCTCTATGCAACCTTCTCTGCGACTTACTTTTGTGCGTCCTTTACAGTAATTGGACTTTTGCTTCCAGTTTACATTCTAAATGTTGCCTTTGCCTTTTATGATTCCTTCACAGCCATTCCAATTTGATTTAGATCATTTTGTACCAATTCCCCTATCTGTAGCTGCTCTTCCACACTATATGTGTAAGATTTAAACTGTCAACGAGAAGGACTACTCAAAGCATTATTCTTTTATTCTAAGCCTCTTTTGCACGCAACATATAAGAAATAGTCTTTAAAGTAGAAAGTAATACATTCTTTTCTGTGATTAAAGGAGAGAGAGTTTTAACAAGATTAGAATATGACTTTATCTGATTAAGAACGACATTTAAATTAAGTGACCACATGCCAGATTTCTTGAAATAACATAATAGTCTTAAAGTAAATATAAGGTCCTAGATCTTTAGTAGATCTTAAAAGAAAGACGATGTATTATAACTAAGTTCTAAATGCCGCACTGCAAAACAAACAGCATAATCATGCTAATATTTAGAACTTTAAAAGCATTCTACATCAAGTAGTATTGTGGAGGGATAAGATGGGTGCGCCATCGAAGCGTCAGGGCAATAGGTAGGTCAGCGTACACTCTAAATACGCTCGGTGGGAGAAATAGAGCCCAAAACCACACAATAGGTAGCTAGCATGGTAGCTAACGATAGCTAATATAGAGAAACGACTGCATTCTGTAGCTGTAAAACTGCCCGTAAATCAATCGTGTCCGTAAAAGCATCCGTAAAACCTGTCCTTAATCTGTAAGTCTTACCCTAAGCCATGTGGATGATCCCCTTCTTGGATGCCTCCCTAAACGAGGTCTCCGAACTGATTAAATATGTCAAAGCTCTTGGTACAGGAACAACTATTGCCCATAATCATACGATTTTGCAGGGGATTACGGAACCTCACAAAAATGCCAATCTAATTGTTTATATATTTAGTATTGCTTATATCGATAACTGTTTCTAGATTAAGATTAGTATTAAACTAGTTATCCATTCGCCGTTTCCTGTTAATAATAATATAAGGAGGGATTATATCACTAACAGCAGAGATTCATTTAATAATCGTATTCATTTTGCGATTCTTAGGACTATTGAAGAATAGCTGCAAATATATAAGTAGGTATTCATGTTTTATTTAAGAGCTATAAACTAACCTCTTTGATTTCTTCAGGAGCCCACACCTCTATTCCTTTTGGACAAGCTAAACAGAAGCCAGATTCACCAAAATTCCACAGGTCCTAAGTTCTAATGTTGTTATTTTTTTAATAGGAGCTTCATAGTCCTTGAACCACTAAATAACAGAACCCTTATCTTATGCAGCTCTTCTCTTCTAGTCTATTGTTTTCTACTTAATGATATGAAAATCCTTATAAGCTGTCATGAAGTTCTTAGCCTATGCTTTTGACAGCGCAGGCAGTCGTACATCGTTAGGATCTCAACCTTGGTTCTGTATATGCTCGACGGCAGCCCTAACCAACTCTCAGTCGCATGGCCAGCCAGTGTGGGCTTAGCTCCGGCTATAGGCTAAAATGACAGCTTCTTGAGCTGGGGAAAGGATTTTATTCTTGCCACCTAATTGGGAAACTGATACACAAAGGTGAGGCTGGATGAAGAACATCATCAATAGGATTTTGCTGGCATTGCCGAGTGAGAGACTGAAGTGACAGCTGCGCCCAACGTTGATTTCAATTGGCAAACGCATTTAAAGTCCAAACCCCAATTCAAAGGATGTGCAGGTTAAAATGGTCGCCATGCGGCCATGCTGTTTGCAGACCCTTGTGTGATCAAATCACATTGACGAGATGAACGATGCCTAATCAATTACATTCACTGAGCTTTTCCTGCCGCACCCACTCTCCCTTGTTGTGCAGTTCACCTTCTTTTCCCTTAATCTGATAGATGTATTCACCACTGACTTCGTCCTTCTTCCGCGAGACAATTGTAACTTCAAATGAACCTCTCCTAGGAATGCTGAGCCATTCAGTGTCTCCTTGGGAGAACTTTGGGATTGACTGAATCA
>Ga0335072_10010062_pt1 | contig 13619 bp, 11 predicted proteins | sample Lox_Sample_21_FD_206725 | JGI IMG/M metagenome (GOLD analysis project Ga0335072, IMG submission 206725) | Soil microbial communities from Loxahatchee National Wildlife Refuge, Florida, United States - Lox_Sample_2.1 | ecosystem: Environmental > Terrestrial > Soil > Wetlands | place: USA...
CAGCGGCGTCCCGATCCACTCGGCTATGTACGACCAACCCTCCTCGCACGCTACCTCGGTAATCTGGCTCTGCCTCGGCATGCTCTTCAGGTCAGCCAGCGAGAACTTCGTCGGCCGCGCAACCATCCCATCCACTGCCAGCTGCCAGTCCTTGAAGCCGGCCGCCTCCATCTGCTTGAACTCCTTGGTCGGCGGTGACGTCTCATTCGCAAACGGGTCCTTCGAAATCATGCTGCGCGGAAACTGCCGCACCGGCCCATGCCGCGTCAGCACACGCTGCACCGCATAGGTAAGCGTCTCGCCCGGTCCGTAAATCCCTCCATCATCCGGTGGAATCAGCCCGTACTGCTTCGCCAGCCGCGCCGCTGCCATCAGGCCGCCCGCGCCAGCCGTCGCCGCAAGGCCCGTCGTCATCATCTTCCGCCGTGAAATCCCGCTCATGTGCCCTCCTCGGCATCACTCTTTGGCGCGACGCTCCGCCCCGTAATCATCCCGCGCACGCGGCTCCAGAACCCTGCCAGCGCAACCATCGTCACATGCACCACCAGAAACAGCACCAGCGCCCAGGTAAGAAAGAAATGCAGCGTCCGCGCCGTCTGCCGTCCGCCCAGCAAAATCACACTCTCCGGAAACACCGAGGTAAACGAGGGCGACATCGCCAGCCCCGTCCATATCATCAGCGGAAACACCACAAAGATCACCAGCAGATACGCCGTCCGCTGCGCGACGTTATACCGCCGCTCCTCTCCTTCATCGGGAGGCGTGCGCCGCAAATACCGCTTCATCACCAGCCCAAACGCCCGCCAGTATCCGCGCCACGACCGCTCGCCCCGCTCGGGCACCAGGTTCTTCCAGAAATGCCCCGTCCACAGCGCCCACACACCATACACCAGCGCAGTCAGCACCAGCAGCCACGCCGCTTCAAAGTGCAGATACCGGCCCCACCCGTTAAAGTCCGGCATGATGGTGTGATACCCCGTCGGAACCGTGTCGCGCGACGCCGGAATCGGCAGCGTGAACCACGGTTTCGTGTTCACATTGCCCACCTCGCCTAGATAAAACCGCGGATGCGAAATCGTAATCCCCAGGCCCGTAATCAGCAGCGCAACGAACGCAATCACCGTCAGCCAATGCGTCACGCGTACCACCACCGCATGTCTGGGAATTTCCGTCTTCCGCTCTGTGGATATGGCTGGCACGGCTGGAGCATAGCACAAACCGCAAATCATCAGCTCCTGGGCCGGGTCACCAGCCAGGTAGCCCAGCCAATGCAAATAGCAATGGCTACGAAGAGTAACAAAACGGGACCGGAGAAGAAAATCAGGCTTATATAAACCCAGATGAGTTGATACGCCAACAGCGCCCATCCGAGGAAACCGATGGCTTGAGGCATGGTTCGTCCCAGAGTTCCCAAGTGCCCGGCAAGATAAGCCGCAAACAGTAGACACAAAGAACAGAACACTCCGAGAGCAAGAACAACTTGAGCGTAAGAATAACCGGAGTGGCCCGCTGGGAAACGCACAGGGCTCATCGGTCCGGCAATGTGCCAGAAGTTCACGAGCGAATAGGTATTTCCTGCGGCAGCCACAACGAGCAGAACACTTGCAGTACGGTAGAGCGCTGTTGCCTTCATCCAATTTTCTCCGCCAGGTCAATCAAAGGCGCTGCCGCTGGCACGGCAGGACCATGCATAGGCGATTGAACCCCGCGAAGGAGGCCCGCAAAGCGCGTCCGCCTGGCATGCCCCGAGCAATGCCGTAGGAACTAGTTTATCCCCAGCTTCTCCCAGATCGCATCCACACGCGCCTTCGTCGCCGCGTCCATCTCAATCATCGCGGGCCACAGCCGAGTGAATCCCTCCGCCGCCCACTTCCGCGTCGCGTCAATGCCCATCTTGCTTCCATAGTTCGGCATCCGTGACGAATGATCGAGCGAATCCACCGGCCCCAGCGTGAACTGAATGTCCCGCTCCGGATCGATGTTGTTCGCCACCCGCAGCGTCACATCGCCCAGGTTCTGCACGTCGCAGTCCTCATCCACCACAATCACGCACTTGGTAAACATCGCCTGTCCCATCGACCAGATGCCGTTCATCACCTTGCGCGCCTGCCCCGCATAGCTCTTCTTGATCGACACAATCATCAGGTTATGGAACACCGCCTCCACCGGCAGATTGATGTCCACAATCTCCGGCAGCGCCAATTTCATCAGCGGTAAAAAGATCCGTTCCACGGCCTTGCCCATCCACGCGTCTTCCATCGGAGGCTTGCCCACGATCGTCGCCGCATACACCGGGTCCTTGCGGTGCGTAATGCACGTAATGTGAAAGACCGGATACTCCTCTTCCAGGGTATAAAAGCCCGTGTGATCCCCGAATGGACCCTCCATTCTTAGCTCATCCAGCTTCACATAGCCTTCCAGCACAATCTCCGCATGCGCCGGAACCTCCAGGTCTACCGTCTCGCACTTCACCAGCTCCACCGGCTTTTGCCGCAGGAACCCCGCGATCAGGTACTCCTCAACCTCCGGCGGCGCCGGCACAATCGCTGCAAACGTCGTCGCCGGGTCGGTCCCGATCGCCACCGCAACCTCCATCCGGTCGTCTTTGATATTGCCGATCGCAATCCTGTCCGGAGCCCCATCCGCCAAAGCTAAATTCCCCGGGGTCATATTCATCGTCCCGCCAGCTGTCTCCGCCATCGCCTGCACATGCGCCGCAGCCGACTCGCCCGCCACCGCCCGCAGCCGCTCCCGCAAGTGCTCCGCCGCATTTTTCTGCCGCTGCCAGTGCATACCTGTCGTCTGCCCGTCATACACTTGCATGCGATACATCCCTACGTTCCGCTTTCCCGTCTTCGGATCGCGTGTCACCACGCACGGCAGCGTAATAAACCGTCCGCCGTCCATCGGCCAGCACTGCAGTACCGGAAAATCCAGCACGCTGAAGCCTTCCCGAAGAATCACCTCTTTGCACGGAGCATCCTTCGCCGCCACTGTCTTCGGAAAAACCTTCCCTACCTCCGCCAGCACGGGCAGCATCTTCAGTTTTTCCAGAAAACCTTCCGGCGACTTGACCTCCAGCAGCGCCCGGATCCGCACCGCAATCTCGTCCAGCGAATCCACCTCCAGCGCCAGCTTCATCCGTCGCTCGCTGCCGAACTGGTTCATCAGCACTGCCGCGCCCGGGTATCCCTTCACGTTCTCAAACAATAGCGCCGGCCCACCCGGCGCAGAACCTTTGATACCGCCTTTTTTGCCGGATTTCGAAGCCCGGTCCGTGATCTCGGCAATCTCCAGCACCGGATCCACTTCCTCGCGCACGCGCTTCAGCTCACCCGCCTTCTCCAGCGCCTTGATCCAATCTCGTAGGTCGTCGTATGCCAAGTTCTTCCCCGCCGCTCCACACAGCCGAGCGCACTCCTCATTCTACTTACCGCTAAGTCGTCAGCCGGTCCGCCGAGATTGGCTTCATCTGCCACACGCGCAGATCCCGCAGCGTCCCTGTAGTCCCATGCACCTGCAGCCGCACCGTCGGAGCCGAGCTTCCCCCATAGTAAAACCGCTTCGTGTAGGCCGCCGACCGCTCCACAATCAGCTCCACCACCGACCCATCTATATAGAAGTCCGCCTCAATCTCATCTCCGTCCGCCAGCGGCAACCGCACCCCATCCACCGTCACCGCGCCGCCGTCCGCCGGATCATACTTTACCGTCACCAACGGCTCCGCCATCTCACCCGACGCCAGCCTTCCTACGAGCTCTGCCGTAAACGCGTATCCGCGTGCAAAGTTCGCCACCATCTCGCCCGTCGCCGACTGCACCGTCATCCGCCGGCATTCCGCCTCCACATCCGCGCCCGGCTTTAGACGCTGCTCCTGCTCGCGCAGCCCGCGCACCGTCGAAAGCATCTCCATCCCCAGGGTCCCGTCCGGCTTCAGCGTCAGCACCCGTGGCAGCGACATCATCCCGGCCCATCCCGCCGTCTTATACTCCGCCGGCGGACGTGTTTCATTGATCCATCCCCACACAATCCGGTTCCCGTCGTGGTCCATCTGCGTCTTCGCCGCGTAATACGTCCCGTAGTCCAGCTCCCCGTAGCGCTCCGCATGGAACCGCATCGCCTGCTCATCCAGCACTCCCGTCTGCCAATGCACCTTCCCCCGCGACGAATAGATCAGTACATGCTTTCCGCCCAGTGGAAACAGCTCCGGACACTCCCACATATCGCCCGTATCTACCGGGTTCGCCCCAGCGGTTCCCAGACTCACGCCGCTTGCCACCGGATGCAGATACTCCCACTCCCGCAAATCCCCCCATTCACGATTCGACCGGTATAGCAGCACCATACCGCCCTCGTGCGCCACGCCCGACCCCACCGTCATGTACCACGCATCGCCCTGCCGCCACGGCGAGGGATCCCGAAAGCCCGTCACCTGCATTCCCGCCGGCGGAGCCGCAATCACCGGCTGCGGGCGCTTCCTCCATACCTTCAGCTCCGGATCATCCGACGTCGCCAGACACTGCGTCTCACGAAAGCGATGTGCGCCGTCTCTCAGCGTCGCCTCGTCCGCAGCGTTCACCACGCCCGTATACAGGACCGTCACCACGCCGCCGTCGATCACCGCCGTACCTGAAAAGCATCCCGCCGCATCCGGCCCTCCCGGCGTTGGAGCCAGCGCCACCGGCAAGTGCCTCCAGTGCACCAGGTCGTCGCTCACCGCATGGCCCCAGTGCATATCGCCCCAGTACGCCCCGCCCGGGTTGTATTGGAAAAACATGTGGTGCTGGCCCTTCCAGTACACTGGCCCATTCGGATCATTCATCCAGTTCGCTTTCGGCAGCAGATGGATCTGTGGCCTTCGCGGATCGCGCGCCAGCCCCGACTCTACCTGTTCTGTCACCGCACCCCCGCTCCACGCCAGCCCCTGCACTCGGCGCGAAATCCCCAGCGCCGCCAGCAACACACCCGCCTTCAATAGCTCCCGCCGATTCATCCCCGTCCTCCGGCCACCGCCAAGTCTAACGGATCATCGCGATACATGGAGCCGCTTCTGAGAATGTAGTTGTTAAGTGATCGTGCGGTCGGGAACACGACCGTTGTTACAGGCTTCGGCTACCAGGTGCCGATGCGGAGCACAGCACCGGTCGTAAACCGCACTGCATTTTGCGGCTCAATCATGACTACGTCTCCCATCCATGCGTGAGAGTATTCGACGTCGAGCATCCGCCACGCGAAAGCCCGCGTGAGCACTAGATCGAAGCCGCTGCCGAAGCCAAGGGCCGGGCCGTTGTTCGCGATTTCGACCGACCAGTCGCTGCGTTTGGGGTAATGCGGAAGAGTCCCGTTGCCGTCGTTCCACTCTGCCAGCAGCAGCGTCCGAAGGGGAATGTTGTCGGTTTCGTGGGTGACTTTCTTACCGCCGAACATGACCTGCGTAAAGGGAGAGATGCGGTGGGCAGCCAAGGGAGTCCAGCGCAGTCCGCCGCCATAGAAAAGCATGTCGCCGCTCTGATTCGCGGTGGGCATGTGCATCACCAGGCATCCGCTCGTTTCGCCGAAAATCTGGAAATAGGGATTGATGCGCGAAGCCCCTGAGCCTCCGCCTCCCACACAATTTTCGCCGTTGGAGAAGCGTTCATAGACTGGAAATGCGGAAAGCTCGATATCGGCTTCCTTCGGATATTCGCGCTCGAACTCCGGCTGGGGCGGCCGCACATACTCGAAGGGCTTCTCGCCCCCGGCACGGTAGTCGGCAAGCAGCTCCTGGCGAACCCGGAAGCTGTCTCCGAACAGGCCGATGCGGTCGGGACGCATCCACGGCTTCTTAAATGCCATCACGTTCGCGAAAGACCGGCTGGGATTCAGGAAGGTGCGGGCGAGCAAGAGCAAAGGACGGTTGGCAGTTCGATTCTCCAGCCGCATGATGACGAATCGATCAGTGGCATCCTCTCCGAGCATTTCAATGGTGCCCAAAGTGGGCGTGTCGGCCAGAGTAATAAAGCCCGGGGAAGCATGGAGCATCACATTGCCGATAGATGCCTCACTGACCGGACCAATCTTCCACTGCGTATGCCAGATCGCCGAGTACGCAAGCGAATGCAGCAGGCTCATGTAGTAATCCCGGCCGTCGCCGAGTTGGACATCGCGATACCGGGGGTCATTCTGGCGCTCGATATATCCGAAGATGGCGCCTTCGATCGAGTGTCCTACGTAAGGGGATATGAAGAGGTCGCTGTCGCTCCATCCGCGCAGCTCCGACACCGAATCGAGGTAGTCCTTTAGCCAGGGACCCGTGAGAGCGTCGCGGGTTCCGGCCTCGGTCCAGATATTGAACGTGTGCATGATTCCGGTATAGAGAAGCGACTCCTGGAAGGCGATCCTCCAATGCACCTTGGTTTCGGGCGGGGCCTGGCCCGTGGATTGGACCACCACGACGGAATCACGATCATTGGCGGCGGATAGACTGCCCGGATCATCGGGAAGGTCCTCGAATTTCGGGTCTGTTTGACTGAGGGCTGTTTTCTGGGGGGTATCGGGAAGATCCTCGAACCTCAGGTCCGTTTGACTGCGGGCTGATTTCCCGGGGATATCGGCAAGCTCCACGAACTTCGGGCCGGTATAACGGAAGAAGTGATGGGAGGGATTGTCGCCGCGGAGCACAGATTCGGGGCTGGCGTCGAAGTCAAATCGAGCGAATTCATACCCCGTCCCGGTGAATCCGGCACTTGGCACAGCCTGCCCCTCGGCGCAAGCCGGAAGGATCAAGGCGGTGATCATCCACAAGATCAGGATTTCGGCGCTCCACCTTCCGGTGAATCGCCTTGTCTTTCGCATCCCGGGTTCTCCCAGCGCTCAAGAGAGCGCCATAAAATCCTCTGCTCCGGCTTCGCTGCCCGGAAGAGGTCAATGCTTAACTACCGCAGACACTACGTCGATCATTGAAAGAACAGGTGCAGTCACAAGATGAATCAGCGACAGTTATTCCGGCAGCGGGCTGTTTGTAAAAACTTTTGGTAACGCCTGATGATGCAAGTTTTGGAATTTGGCTGCATCGACATGACTCGGGGAGAGTCTCTAACATCATCGCGGGAACTTAACCGCTTGCAGTTGATTCCCTGGCCCTCTTGAAGCGGCCGTGTAATGAATCGTTCACATGCGTGCTTGGCGACTATTTTGAGGGGTGAGTTTGAGATCGAGCCGACAGCCCCTCATGCCAAGGTTAACGGAGTGTAAGCCATTTCATCAAATGGACCGCCACGATATTTCTGGGAACGAGAAACAGAAAGCGCCGCCCAAATATTGAGTAGACCCCTGAATAGGGAGTGACTGCTGTTAGCGGGAAAGAGTCACCGATCGAAACCCGAATGCGCAACGGCTCAGCGATTCCGGTGCCAGACGTTGCACGACTGCGGCGAGCGAGGCATCGCCCAAACGATCATTGCCCTCAATCGCCCACCGTATGCATCCAGCGGTCCAGCAGCGTCTGGGCACAGCGCGCGCCGCAAAGGTGCTTCACCGCCCCGTCATGCGACAGAAACTCATTCCAATGCGTCACCTTCAGCACCGGCTGCTCGGTCTTGGGCGTCGGCGATGTCGACTCCTCCCATGCCAGCCACCAGTCGTTGGCCTCTTCGCTCTTTGCTTTACCACACACATTGCAGGAGAAGGACTCGGACCAGGCCATAGCGCTACGCTCCACGTTTGAGGAGAGTAGCACAGCCGCAGTCATATTTTGTGAAGGAAAAGCCGCTCTGCTCCGCTCGCTGTCAATCCCTTCCTGGCTTAAGTCATTTCATTCCTGCCACATGCACATGCACTTGATTACTGCCTGATTTGCTATCCGGAAAGTAAGGGAAAGATTTTCTCGCAGCAGTCTAAATCTCAGCACAGCTATTTTTTCTTCAATGGTTTATGCCAATTATTGGTTATCAATCGGATGTATCCTATCTCATTTGTTTTGAATTGTTTACACAAATTGCCATTTTATAAGTTGTTTATAATCAAACATTTGATGCGATGACGTAAGAGAACCAACAGGATTTATTGGTGCCTTTGGCCGCGTCGCGCTGCCACGGGCGGGGGGCCGGAGAGAACACAAATCCGAAGACGCGCCCGGCCACCGGAACGTGCGGCCCGCCTCAGAGCGGCGGCCCTGAAACGATTCCGGCAACTCTTTTACAGTAGTATGAATTAACTTTTTTTATTCAGGCCGCTGTCGGCACAATATCTACCAGCGGATACCCCAGTCGCTTCCACTCGTCAAAGCCCCCCAGCAGCGGACGCACGCGATACACACCCAGCTTCCGGATCGTCAGTGCCATCTTGGCCGCTGTGGCCTCGCTGGGGCAGGTGCAGAAGAGCACGACATCGCGGTCCCGGGGGATCTCTGCGCAGTGGGCCACAAGCTTGTCCGGTGACAGCAGGACCGCCCCCGGAAGGGTCCTCGGATCGGGCAGGTAATCGAGCGGATGGCGCAGATCGACGATGTAAACGGGCTGCTCACGATCGAGCATCTCTTTGAGCTCGCGCGGATCCACCCTGGCCATGCGAATCTCGCGGAGAAAGGCGCGCTGGCGGAAGAATCTCCAGATAAAGAAGGCCAACAGGAGGAGGACAAACAGCAGAAACCCGAAACGCGCCACCCAGGCCAGCGCATTTGGATGTCGGTTCAGCACATCGCCAAAGAACCGTCCGCCCAGAGTAAAGCAGACTGCCCACAGTAGAATGCCGGCTGTGTCATAGATGGCAAAGAGGCGATACTCCATCCCGGTCTGTCCCGCGATGGGCGCGGCAACCGAACCAAATCCCGGAAGGAACTTTGCCACGACCAGCGCCCCGGCCCCGTGCTTCGAAAAATATCCTTCCGTACGCCGCACGCAGGTATTGCTTTCCATGGACAGGCGGCACAGCAGCTTCACCACCGCTCCGCCGTACTTCTTGCCCATCAGGTACCACAGGCTGTCGCTCACCAGGCTGCCCAGAACGATGGCGATCAGGACAAGAGGCAAACTCATTTTGTGGGTGGCCGTCAAGGTTCCGGCAGTGAGCAGCAGCGGCACGCTGGGTACAGGCACGCCGAGCTGCTCCACCATTACCCACAGGAAGAGGATCCAATAGCCGTATTTTAGGAAAAAACTTAACGCAATCGGCATGACCTATTGGCTCTCAAACCACAAGAGTAACTGTAATGAAGATGCTTCCGCGCCGGAAAGGGTTCCAGGAGAAAAATAGAGGCCGGATTGCATTCAATTCGGCCTGGAAAAGCTCTTGAACGACGTTTATTTTGCATGAACCAGCGGCATCTCGACCAGATGCTCACTGATGAACCAGACCTGAAGCTCGTTGGTGCGAACCACGTCGCTGATCAGCAGATCGTTGGTTCCGTCGTCGCCGAGGTCCTGCGCCTTTTTCGCCAGTTCACGCGCGTGTTTGATGATCGATTCATGGGCTTCGAGCAGGCGCGAAATCTGCACAGGAACCTCTTCACGGTCGCGGGGTGGGCGTTCAAGACGAGTCAATTCGGCAATGTCATGCGCCATGGCAACACTTACGCCGCCAAGCGTCTGAATGCGCTCGGCCAGCAGATCGACCAGTTCGACCTGTTCGCCGAAGTGCTTATCAAAAAGGAGGTGAAGCTGATAAAACGTGGGTCCCCCGACCTGCCAGTGCGACTTTTTGTAGAGATCGCGGAGGCTGGATGTATCGGCCAGCATCAGATTCAACTGCTCGCAGACCTCTGTACGTGCCTTCTCGCTGATGCCGATGGGCAGGCTGCGAATGACAGATCCGAACTTCTGAATCGGACGGGCGGTTTGCTTCCAGTGCGGTGTGATATGGTCGGGGCCTTTGGACGAAACTTCTTTCAAGGCGGTTGTGCTCATTGCGAATTCCTCCGCTCGATTGGATGCGTTAGGGGTCGGCTTTGGACCAGACCCCGGCATCCAGCGTATGAACGCGGGGTAAAAATTTTTATTCTTTCACTCTCACTTTGGGCTCAACCGACATGCCGGGCCGCAGCAGATGGTTCGCAATCTGGCTCGGTTTGGTGAAGTCGATGCGTACCGGGACGCGCTGCACCACCTTGACGTAGTTACCGGTCGCGTTCTCCGGCGGAAAGAGGCTGAGCACAGACCCGGTTGCGCCGCCGATCTGCGTGACCTTGCCGTCATACTTACGTCCGCCGTAGGCGTCTACGCTGATAACGACAGGTTGTCCGGCGCGCATGTGATCGAGCTGTGTTTCCTTGAAGTTAGCCGTCACCCAGATGTCGTCGAGCGAAACCAGAGTCATCATGTTCTGGCCGACGCTCACGTTCTGGCCGATCTCAACGCTCTTTCGCGTGATGATTCCGGCCTCCGGGGCGACAATTTTGGTGTAACTGAGGTTGAGCTTCGCCTGGTCAAGCTGCGCCTTCGCCTGCTGCACCAGGGCAGCCGCCTGGTCGGCCCTGGCCTTTTGAATGGCAACCTGCTGTGGGCCGGTTTGCGCAGTATGCAAACCCGCTTCCGCCTGGGCAACGCGATCGTGTGCGATGCGCACCCCATCCTGCGCCCCTTGCAGGTTCGCTTGCGCCTGGGCAAGCGCGGCCTTGTTGGCGGCCGCGGCGGCGACTGCGGCGTCATACTGCTGCTTGGAGATTACGTCCTTTTCCACCAGCGGAGTGTAGCGTTCGAGATCCAGCTGCGACTTGATCGCATTGGCCTTGGCCTCTGCAACAGCAGCCTGGGCCGCCTGGAGCTGCTTTTCTGATTGCGCCACGGTCGCGTGCGCACTGGAGACATCCGCGCCGGCGGAGGAGAGTGTGGAACCGGTGTTGACGTGCGTGACCGGTACATTCACGCGCGCAGCCTCGTATGCAGCCTCAGCACTGGCCAGGTTGGCTTCGTCCTGCTGAACGGCAGTCTCGAAATCTCTGGGATCGAGCTCGGCGATCAACGTACCTTTTTCGACGAACTGGTTCTCGTCTACGTTGACTTCGATAACATTGCCGGCGATGCGCGAGCTGATCTGGATAAGATGTCCGTTGATCTGCGCGTCATCGGTGTCTTCGTAATAGGTGGAGTGCCACCAGAACAGCAGGGCACCCACTACCAGAATCGCAACAACGCCGATGACGATGAACCTGCGGCGCGACTTAGTGCGCGGATCGGTGGGCTCGGGACCGGATACGATTTTCTGCGTTGTCTGATTTGGTGCTTTATTATTCTGCTCGGGGTTTTCGTCCGCCACAGTTACTTTCCTCCCACGTACATCTGGTAATCATTGCCGGCGACTCCCAGCGCTCGCGCCAGCGAGAGCTTCGCGACATTGTGCTGGTAAAGGCTGTTCACATACTGGTTATCCGCCTGGGCCAGCGACGCGAGCGCCTGCGACACGGCTAGGTTATTATCCACGCCTGCCTTGTACCGCTCCTGAGCTTCGGTCAGCGCCTCACGGGCCAGCTCCACATTGCTGCGCGATACCTGTACCTGCTTCTCCGCTGCCTGAATGTCCAGAATGCTGTCGCGGACGTCGGCGCTGATCTGGCCCTGCAGATCGCTCAGACGCGCCTGTTCCTGATCGAGTTGCGACTGTGCCTGCTTCGCGTCACCGCGTAGTTTGGCCTCTTCAAAGACCGGCATATTGAGCGTGCCGGTTGCGTCGCCTGTCCCATGGGAATTCGCCGGATTGACGCCAATATCGCCGTAATCTCCGCTGAAGCCGATCACCGGCAGGCGCTCGTCAGTCGCGGCCTTGCGCGCATGCTCGGCGGCAGTGACCTGCTCACGCAGCGCCTTGAGGTCGCTGCGGGCGGCGAGGGCCTGCTTCACAGCTGTATCGGGATCCAGATTGTCGAGCGGCGCGTAGGGTTCCTCGCTGGTCAGCTTGAACTTCTGTTCAAGCGACAAACCGATGGCGCGGGCCAGTGCGATGCGGTCTTTGTCGTAGGCGTTCTGCACATTGATCAACTCCTGCTGCTGTGTCTGGTAATCGACGCGTGCGCGCAACTCGTCCAGCAGCGGCGCGGTGCCGGCTTGGTGGTTGTCGACGGCCTGGTCCAGAGAAACCTTTGAAGTGTTCACCTGCGCCTGCGCCGCATCAATCAGGCCCTTGTCGGCGATACAAGTGAGATAAGCATTGCCGACGGTGAGTACGACCATGTCGCGCGCATCATAGACCGAGAGCTTTGCCCCTTCGAAATTGTGTTTGGAGGCAAGATAGTTTTGCAACGCCGATAGATTCAGCAGCGACCAGCTGAGCGAAGCGCGCAGATCGGTATAGCCGTATGGGCCAATGACGGCGGGGAAGTTAGGACCGCGCAGGCCTTCCGCCTGAAGGTCTGTTTGCTGCACCGATTCAGTTATGTGGGCGTCCACGGTGGGCAGCAGCGACTGCAACTCGGTAAGCTGCTGGCCGCGTGCCGATTGGCCGCTCTGGCTGGTAAGAATCAGACCGAGGTTATATTTCAGGCCGCGTACGATGGCATCGTCAAACGAGAGCGGAAGGATGTTCCCAGTTGGTTTTTCTGTAGTCTCGCTGCCCCGAAAGGTCGTGCTATCGATTTGCGGCTGCACAACCTGGAGCGGTGACGTCTGCTGATTGGAAGAGTTCCCGCCGCTTTGCGCCAGCTGAAAAGCATGCGCCGTTGAGCTGGTCATTGCCAGCATAAGCACGGCGGACAGCGAGCCGGAGAACACAAATACTCTCCGGCTGCGAAGACTTGCCTTCGACACAAAGCTCTCCATCACGGGGAATGCGCTCAGCTCATGCAGTCTGAAACGTTGATAAGTCATTCTAACGGTACGTCGTTTTGGATGCCCGAGCACCGGAAAGTATTCAAAAAAAGAGCGGATGCGAGAGCCCGTTCCTGGGCACTTTGCGAGAAAAGGTTCGCAGGAATCATTTCTGCGCGATCCAGCTCGGCTTAATACGGACTCTGTGTCAGGCCTGGACCGCTGTTGCATGCACCAGCGACGTAGCCAGCGAACATAGGGCCATCCGGAACAACTGGCTCACCTGCCCAGGTTGCCAGTTGCGGGACGCGGCTTTGCTCAAAGAGGCCGCGGCCGCCGCGTTGTCCCATCCGAGGATTGCCCGCTCCACAAAGATTGTCCGCTGCGCCACGGGAAGCTTGTTCAGCCAGTCGCGCAATCTACGGCGGGCCGGCCCGTTGACCATACCGGCAAATTGGCTGGCGGAGATTCCAGCCGAAGACAAATCATCATCCTCGATGCAGCCGCTGCCGTGTTCGCCTGCCAGCACGGGAGCCTCGAAGGCTTTGGGGTCGGCTAGGCTCAGACGCGCGACAGCAGTCTCGACTAGATTCAGGCGCGCTTCGTGGACAGAGGCTTCAGCTTCCGCGCAGGGATCGATGTTCGTCTGTGCAACGGCAGCCTCGACCAACTCGACCGCCTGCCCCTCATCGCCGAGCATAAGCGCAGCAAGCTGGTACAGCTCGACTGCGGCATCATACGCCTTTAACTGTTCATTCTCGCAATCGCTGTCTACCATTCTGTTTCCTCCGCCATTTCTACATCCTCATGCAGCCGTCGCTCTGAGTCAACTGGGCCTTGGGACTCATAAAGGTCCTGACCGTATGGATCGTACCGCAGAAAAACAATGTGTTCCCTTTTTCTTCC
>Ga0335072_10010063_pt1 | contig 13619 bp, 11 predicted proteins | sample Lox_Sample_21_FD_206725 | JGI IMG/M metagenome (GOLD analysis project Ga0335072, IMG submission 206725) | Soil microbial communities from Loxahatchee National Wildlife Refuge, Florida, United States - Lox_Sample_2.1 | ecosystem: Environmental > Terrestrial > Soil > Wetlands | place: USA...
GGGGAAGTGCGCGAGAGCCGTCTCGCCGTCCGGCAGGTGATGGCCGAAAGACAGCGATTTCTCCCATTTCAGTGAGACGTAACCGGCGTACCCGTGCCCAGCCAGCCGGTCCAGGATCTCAGCGGCCGGGATGGCTCCCTCGCCAACGGGGCAGGACTCGTACCTGACGTGGTAGTACCTGCCGTCGAACCGGCCGAGCTCGTGCTCTACCACCTTCCGGTCAGCCCAGCAGACCCCGTGAATGTATGGCGCATAGCGGTCGATGAGCCCGGTGAGGTCCTCCTGCATCACAAGGCTGTGATCGGGCGAGTACTCGACGCCGATCCGGGGGTCGCCGACGGTCTCTGCGGCGGCGAGCAGCTGCCCTGCGCTCGCCCGCGCAACGTGGTTCTCGGCCACTGCGGTCATCCCCGGCACGGTGTCCAGCGCGCGCCCCACGGCCCGCCAGATGTCGATGAGGTAGTCCGCCCAGGGCACGTCGGCCGGCGGCCCCTCGACCTGGAAGCGGATCGACGGTGCGCCGAGCCTGGCGGCCAGCTCGGCGTGCAGTGCCATCTCCCGTTCGAAGTGCTCCCAGGCCGGCTTGCCGCCGCTGCGCGGGCTGGTGTTGTAGCAGAGCAGTGTCGACATCTCGACGCCGAACTCGGCGAACGCCTGCCGCGTGCGGTCGATCGTCTCCATGCTCGAGCCGATCGCGATGTTGAAAGGACCAGCTGCGGGGCGGCTCCAGTCGCGCTGCTCGCAGCGCAGCGCGGCACCATGATAGCCGTGCGCGGCCGCCCGCCTGGCGATCTCCTCGTTGGGCCAGTCGGGCATGCCCAGCATCCAGAACGCGAGCTTCATGGGGCTACTTCCTGTTCTATAGTGCCCAGAATCTGGTAAACGAAAGGCGAAGGCTGATGGCCACGGTGCTGCCGATTGGCGATGTGCTGATCTACCCGCTCTACGACAGCGGGTGGAGCTTCCGGCCCGGCGAGCTGGTGCCCGGCATCGACCAGCGGGCGTGGCGGCCCTGGCTGCGCCAGGCCCCCGCCGATGTTGTCGCCTCCCGGGTGCTCGCCTTCGCCTGCCGCGCGCCTGCATCGCTCGTGCTCGTGGACGCGGGCGTCGGCGCGTGGGGCTACTGGCCGGACGGCAACGGTGAGCTGATGCGGTCGCTCGCGGCGGTCGGCATCCGGCCATCGGACGTCGACGCCGTGGTCATCACCCATCCGCACCCTGACCACGTGGGCGGCTGCGTGCTGCCGGACGGGACGCCGGCGTTCGAGAACGCCCGCTACCTGATCCAGCAGCGGGACTGGGATCACTTCACGGATCCGGCGAGGCTGCCCGCGCTGGCCGCCCGGACACGCACGGCGATCGAATCGGCGGTGCTGCCGCTGGTCGGCCTCGGGGTGCTCGATCTCGTGGGGCCCGGCGACGCCGTCACTCCCGAGATCGGTTTCCTGCCCACCCCAGGGCACACCCCGGGCTCGGTGACCGTCCGCGTGCGGTCTGGCGGCTCGACCGCCCTCATGATCGGCGATGCTGCACACCATCACGCCCAGCTCGGCGAGCCGGAGTGGTCGTCGGTCGCCGACCTCGACCCCGGCGGCGCAGCGGATTCCAGGCGGCGCGTCGTGGCGGAGGCGGTTCGCGTCGGCGCCTGGGTAGCGGGCGCCCACTTCGAGCGGGATGCCCCGGCCTTTGCACGCATTTCCGACGACGATGGCGTCGCGCGCTGGGGCAGCTGAGCCGCGCCAGGGGCGGCCAGATTCGCGTTTCCCGGCGTAGTCAGGTCCGCGCTTCACGCGGGACCGATGCCCAGCTGCGCCCGGATCAGGGCCAGCTCGTCGTCGGAACTGGCCGGCAGGAAGTACTCCGTGGTGTCGAGCACGGCCCCTTCGTTGGCCAGCAGGTCCTCGACGCTCAGGCCGGCCGTGTGGTAGCCGCGCGTCTCGGCTATGAAGATGCGGGCGACCCGGCCTCCGGCCGCGCCGATCACCTCTCCGTTGACCTGGCATCGTTCGTGGGCGAGCCAGAGCACGGCGGGCGCCACGAGCCGCGGCGGGAAGTGCCGCGCCATCCACGCCCGCTCGTCAGGCGGCATGCCGTCCATCCGGCGGGTGCTAGCCCACGGCGCGATCGCGTTGGCGTGGATGCCGTGCGCCGCTCCCATCGCCCCGAGGTTCCTGGCCAGCCCGACCATCGCCATCTTGGCGCTCGCGTAGGCGTTGCGGCCTGATTCGGCCGGGAACCCGAATAGCCCCACCGGCGAGGTCGTTGTCACGATGCGGCCGTAACCCTGCGATTTCATCGCCGGCCAGACCGCCTCCACCGTGTGCAGAGCGCCCAGCGCGTCGACGCCGATGGTGACGTCCGCACCGGACTGCGGCGGGACCGCCGCGCTGCAGATCAGAATGTCGATCCGGCCGAAGCTGCCGAGCGCGGTGGCGGCAAGCCCCCCGGCCGCGTCCGCGGTGCCCACGGCATGATGGTCGGCCACCGCCGTCCCCTGGGCCGCGGTGATCTCCCGGACTACGGTCTCAGCGGCGTCGCCGTCGCTGTCGTCGCCGTCGGAATGCAGGTCGTTCACTACCACCCGGGCGCCGCGCGCAGCCAGGGCCAGCGCGTACTCCCTGCCCAGACCGTGACCCGCGCCGGTGATGACGGCGACCCGTCCGGCGAAGCTGACGCTCACCGCCGCACCGGAGACACGCTGGCGAGCGGAATGTACTCCCGGTCGTCAGGCAGCAGGATGGCCTCCGCCAGCGAGATCGGCCAGTCGATGCCGAGCTCGGGGGCGCCGAGGGACACCCGGGTCGACGGCTGCGCCGACGTCCGCTCGTCCTCCAGGTAGGCGTACTGCACGCCCGGCGTGAGCGCCTGGTAGGAGTTGCCGCAGCCCTTCGGCACGAAGACCGCCACACCCGGCGTCAGTCCGACCGTCTCCACGACGCCGAACGTGTCGCCCTCCCGCAGGTCGACGAACGCGGCGAACGCCTGCCCGCTGTTGAGCGTGACGTACTTGTTCACCGTGTCCGCGTGGATGCCCCGGGTGAAGCCGCGCTCGCGCACCGACGACAGCTTGTCGCCGGTCACCGTGAAGTCCGCGGGGAATCCCAGGCCGAGCAGCGCCCGCCGGGGGAAGCTGTCCTTCGTCCAGCCCCGGCCGTCCGGCACCACCACCTGGTTGACCACGAGCAGGCCGGGAATCCGGGTCCGCGTCAGACTCAGCGCCTGGTTCTCGTACAGCGCGGGGTCGTAATCGGAGGAGAGCATGCCTCGCTATACCTCCGACGGCCGCCAGCGCAGCAGGTGCTTCTCGAGCAGGGTGCCGATCCGGTCTAGGATCGCCGCGATGACCAGGGCGGCGATGATAGCGGCGAACACCTGGCTGGTGTCGAACACGCCGGATCCTGACACAATCATGAAACCAAGGCCGTTCTGGCCGAGGAACATCTCCGACACGATCGCGCCCGCGAGGGCGTTGGCCAGCGACAGCCGAGCCGCGGCTACGATCCACGGAACCGTCGCCGGGAGCACCACCTTAGAGGTGATCTGCAGCCGGTTCGCTCCGTACAGCTGCACCAGCCGCAGGTGGCTGCGTTCCACCGACTGGGTGCCGCTGATCGTGTTGGTCAGCGCAATGAAAAAGACCAGGGACACCACCAGGGCGACGCCCGAGGCATTGCCTACGCCGAACCACAGCACGAACATCGGCGCGAGCGCGATGCGCGGCAGTGAGTTGAGCACGACGATGAACGGCGACACGACCCCGGTCAGGGTGAGGGACAGACCGACCGCGAAGCCGATCAGCACCCCGGCTGTCATGCCTATGACGAAGCCGATCGCCGCGGCCTCCAGCGTCACGCCAGCATTGCTGAACAGCGTGCCGTTCTTGCTGACCGTGACGAGCGTGTGCCAGGTGGCGCCGGGCGTCGGCAGGATCAGCGTGCTCACCCAGTGGTTGGCGGCCGCCGCCCACCACAGCAGCCAGACGATGATGAGCAGCAGCACCCGGGCGCCGTTGATGAACCACCCGCTGCGGTTGGCGCGGCGGCTGGCGGTGCGGGCGGCCTCGTCGGCGCCTGGCGCGAGACCGGTGCCCGCGGTGCTGACGTCTGCGGTGCTCACTGGGCCGCCTCCGTCTTCGTCTTGTGCCGCAGGCTGTTCCAGATGGCTCGCATGTGCCCCTGGAACTCTTGGTCCTCGAAGATCAGATCCTCGACCGAACGCGGCCGGGCTAGGTCTACTTGCCGCACCGACTCCACCGTCCCTGGCGACGGGGTGAAGACGATGACCTTGTCCGCGAGCGCCACCGCCTCGGAGACGTCGTGGGTGATGAGCATGACGGTCGGCCTGTGCTGCTCCCAGATCGACAGGAACAGGTCCTGGACCATGACCCTGGTCTGCGCGTCCAGGGCACTGAACGGCTCATCCATCAAAACGATGTCTGAGTGCACCGTGAACGTGCGAGCGATGGCCACGCGCTGCCGCATGCCCTGCGACAGCGCGTGCGGATAGGCGCCGCCCAGCCCGCGAAGGCCAACCGCCTGCAGCATCTCCTCAGAACGCGCGTTCCGCTCGCTCTTGCCCACTCCGGCCAGCTCGAGCGGAAGCGCCACGTTGTCGCGTACGGTGCGCCAGGGGAGCAGTGATTCCGACCCGGGCATGTAGCCGATGTCGCGCCGGATTCCTGTGACGACCTCACCATGGACGCGGACTGTGCCCTCGGTCGGCGCGAGCAGCCCGGAGACCAGGTTGAGCAGCGTTGACTTGCCGCAGCCGCTCGGCCCGACGACCGAGACGAACGTCGATCTCGGGACGCTGAAGCTGACGCCAGTGAGCGCAAGCTTGGGCTGGCGGCCTCTGCCCTGGAACGTATAGCCCACGTCCTCGAGCGTGATCGCCGCGGGACCCTCCGGCTGGTCACCCGTCGAGCCCGTCCCGGTCGCCGTTTCGCGCACCATTCCTCGCTTTCCCGGCGAACCCTCCTGGCCGGGCGCTGCCGGGCCAGGAGGGCGGAGCCGCGTAGGCGTCCCTTTCGTCATTACGATGTCATCGGCAAGACGATGTCTGAATACGAGACCTTCAGGTTCTTGCCGTTGGCCTCGTTATATACCTGAAGAGACGCGTTGAACTGGGCCTGGGTGATCGCTGCCCCGTCTTTGAAGGTCGGCGCGAGGCGCGTGATCAGGGCCGCGAGCTGCGTCTCGGAAAGCCCGGGATAGTCGGCGGAAACGCCCTTCGCGATCGTGTCGGCGTTGGCCGGATCCGAGATCAGGTTGGTGATCGCCACCATGGCCTGCTGCACGGCGGTGACGACCTTGGGGTTCGCCTGCGCGTAGCTGTTGTTCACGGTGAGCACGTTGTACTTCACCTGGTTCACCAGCGGCGGGCAGTTGCCGTTCTCAATGTCGATCACGGTGTTGACCGTGTTGCCGAGCGTGGTCTGCGTCGGCTCGTAGACCATCGCGCAATCGACGCGGTTGGCCTGCAGGGCCGCGACAGTCGCGCTGGCGCCAGTCGAGATGTAAGTGATCTTGGTCTGGCTCGGGTCGATCCCGTTGGCCTTCAACGAGATGTACAGGTCGGCGGTGCTGGAGGAGACCGGCGAGTCGGTCGCGATTGTCTTGCCCACGAGCTGCTTGACCCCGGCCGGGTAGCTGCTGGTGACGCCGGATGACTTGTTGCACACGAGTGCCGCCGGGTAGTGCGTCTCCATGCCGACTGCGACGCGCAGGTCGACCTTGGAGGTCTGCGCGGCAAGGATGGTGCTCGGGATATTGATCGCGCCGAAGTCGAGCTTGTTCGTCTCCAGCAACTGGAGGGTGAAGCTCCCGCTACTCGAGGCGATCTTCGTGGCGCCGATCCCGTACTTCTGGAAGTACCCCATGTCGAGGCCGACGTACTCGGCCAGGTTGGTGAGCGAGCCGGGGGACAGGCTGAACGTCACGTTGGACGCCACCATCGGAGTACCGCTCGAACTCGCGTCCGCCGCGCCGCTGCCGCTGCTACCGCTGCTGCCGGAGCTGCTGCAGGCTCCGAGGGCCAGCACGACCGCGGCCGCCGCCACCGCTGCCAGTCCGCGTCTTTGAGTCTGGATTTTCATGCGATGCGTTCCCTCCCACCACCGGCCTGGCGGCCGGGGATGCCGATCAATTGCCGGCTGCGGAACCAGTCCGAGCCTGCGACTCATCTGCGATTCCGGGTTTCAGTTGAGGTCTAGTGACGCCGTGGGTTACGGATAGATGACGTTGACCATAAGTACTGGTCTGCCAATATGTCAACAATCTGAACTACAAAGTTACGTATGCGAGATGAATGCTGTGAGCTGCAGGTTTCCGGAGGGTTCACGTCTTCGCGATTCCGAACGGGAGGTCGCGACTCTGCTTCCCCTCCGTGTCTCCCGTGCCGCGTTCCCGGCTGCTGGAGGCCGGGAATTGCCTGATGAAGCCGGGAAAGTGCTCAAGAGCGAGCTGCGCGGGCGGCAGGTGCAGGCCGTAGATCGCCGACCGCTCGTATTTCAGCGAGATGTAGTCGGCGAACCCGCCGCGGGCCAGCCTGGCCAGCATTTCCCCGGTGGGCACGATGCCGTCGCCGTTCCAGCACGGCTCGTACCGCACGTAGTAGTAGTGTCCGTCGAACCGGGCGAGGTCGTCCTGGACGACCCGGCGGTCCGCGAAGCACACCTTGTGGATGTGCGCCGCGTACCGGTCGATCAGCTCAAGGATGTTTTCCTGCATGACCAGCGCGTGCTCGGGTGAGAACTCGACTCCGAGCCGGGGGTCCCCGGCCCGCGCGGCCATCGCCAGCAGCTGGCCGGCGTTGGCCCGCTGCGGGTGGTTCTCGATCACCGCGTCCATACCGGGGTGCTTGTCGAGGACCTGGCCTGCCGTCTCCCAGACCCGCTCCAGGTAGGCGGCCCAGGTCAGCCCGTCGGGCGGTCCCTCAACCACGATGCGAATGCGCGACGTGCCGAGCCGGTCCGCGAGGTCCGCGTGTAGCTCGATCTCCCGCTCGAACTCCGTCCAGGCCGCCACGCTCCCCGCTACCGGGCTCGCGTTGTAGCAGAGCAGGCTGGCTATCTCGACGCCGGCCGCGGCGAAGGCGGCTCGCGTCCCTGCGACCTTGGCCTCGCCGGAATCCAGGCTGATGTTGCTGCCGAGGCTGGGCTGGCCGTCGCGACGGTGCACTCGCAGGTCGACGCCGTCGTAGCCGAGAGAGGCGGCGCGCTGCGCGATCTCCTCGTTGTCCCACTCGCACTCTGAACTGAGCAGCGTCCAGAATCCCAGCTTCATCGTCGCTCCGTAAACGTTGCGCAGCGTCGCCGACGCCACCGAGTCGCTGCGCAGTGGCGGAGATGAGGCTGCGAGAGGCGTTCTCCGCGGTCGTGCCGTCTCCCCTCTTGACTGCGTCGAGGACGAGGCCGTGCAGTTCAAGCACGTTGGGCAGCCTGTGATCACCGTGTGAGGTGACGTCCATGCTGTAGGCCAGGCTCGGCTCGAGCAGCGCCGCGAGGTGGGATAGCAACTCGTTGCCCGTCGCCGCCAGCAGCGCTAGGTGGAACGCGACGTCATAGGCCACGAATGCCGCGGTGTCCGTCCTGTCCGCGCCGTCTCGCATCCCGGCGTAGGCCTCCACGAGCCGGGCGCACTGCTCTGCCGACGCCGACTCCGCGGCCAGCCTGGCCGCATGCGGCTCCAGCATGAGGCGCAGCTGGAACAGGTCTCCGAGCATTCGCCGGTCTTTGCAGGCGGCTCGCCATCTGATGACGTCCGGGTCCAGCAGGTTCCACTCGCTGCGCGGGCTCACCACTGTGCCCGACCGTGGCCGGACGGTGACCAGCCGCTTGGCCGCGAGCACCTTCACCGCCTCGCGGATCGGTCCCCGGCTTACCTGGAGCTCGCCGGCCAGGAGATCCTCGGTTGGCAGCCATGCTCCGGGAGCGTAGTGCCCCGACACGATCCGGCCGCCAAGCACGTCAAGTATCTGCCCGTGCAGCGTGCGGTGCGTGATCCTGGGCTCGGCCCAGGCAGTCTTCTCACCGTTAGCCATCCCGTGATTAAATCATATACTCAGAGCTTGCGGTGGGCCGTCAGCGGACGGATTTTCCGTACAGGTCAGCATCGCGAAAGGGCGGGAAGGCATTGTGAAGGTCACCGGCGTCAGCACGTACGTCCTGGGCACCTCGTGGCGGAATCTCACCATCGTGGAAGTGCACACCGACGAGGGCATTACCGGCCTCGGCGAGGCCCGCATGCTCAACCATACTGACGCGCTTCTCGGCTACCTGGCTGAGGCGGTGCCAACCCAGATCATTGGCATGGACCCGTTCGACGTCGAGGCGCTGGTGTACCGGATGACGCGCGAGGTCTACGCGCGGGCCGGAGAGATCGCAATGTCGGCACTGGCCACGATAGAGATCGCCTGTCACGACATCCAGGGCAAGGCGCTTGGCCTGCCGGTCTACAAGCTGCTCGGCGGTGCCGTCAGGGACCGGGTCAAGGCCTACGCCAACGGCTGGTACCAGGTGGAGCGGACCCCGGAGGAGTTTGCCCTTGCCGCGGCAGGAGTGGTGCGGCGCGGCTACCGGGCACTCAAGCTGGATCCGTTTGGCCCGGGGACGGTCGAGCTGGACCGCGCCGAGACCCGCAGGTCCGTGTCTCTGGTGGCGGCGGTGCGCGAGTCGGTCGGGCCCGACGTAGAGATCATGATCGAGATGCACGGCCGGTTCACCCCCGCCACGGCGATCCGGCTGGCCGACGAACTCGCGGAATACAGGCCCTCATGGCTGGAGGAGCCCGTGCCGCCGGAGAACGTCGCGGCGCTGGCCACGGTGACCCGCGCGGTCAAGGTCCCGATCGCCGTGGGTGAGCGAATGCACACCAGGTACGACTACCGGGAACTCTTCGAGCGGCAGGCAGCCGACATCATCCAGACCGACATCACGCACTCAGGCGGCCTGCTTGAGGCAAAGAAGCTGGCCGGCACCGCCGAGACGCATTACATGTTGATGGCGCCGCACAATGTGGGCGGGCCGATCTCGACCGCGGCCAGCATCCACTTTGCGGCGACGACGCCCAACTTCGCCATCCAGGAGAACTTCAACGACTTCGCCGACCCGTACGTAAAGGTGTGCGAGGCGGGGCTGCCGGAACTTACCGACGGCTATTTCCCGCTCCCTGACGCGCCCGGCCTCGGCATCCAGCTCAACCGCGAGGCGCTCGCCGAGCACCCTCGCAGGCAAACCTACTTCAACCTCTTCAAGGAAGGGTGGCAGTACCGCCAGGCCGAAGTCAGCCCGGTCGGCTGAGGAAACGATCCCATGACTGACTTCACGGCGACCATGCGGCGGGCGGCTGCCGCTGGCCGGGCACTTCCCGACTCCATGGCCATCTTCGACACCGGAGGCGCCTACCGGATAGAGATTCCCAGCGTGGAAGGTCCGGAGGCGTTCGAGGCCGTGCTCGCGGCCTCCCGTGAGTACGGCGTCACCGTGCACCGCATCTCCCAGGGCAGCGGGATCGGGCAGCTGCTCGACGATGAGATCCGCCACTACGTCAAGCTCGGCGCCGAACATCAGGTCGAGGTCTGCCTGTTCGTCGCTCTCCGCGCGCCGTGGAACGGCCAGGGCTCGGCGCTGACTCCCGATGGGGGCATCTACGGCTGGAGGCACCTGACGCTCGGCACCCTCCAGGCGGCGTTCGACGAGGTGGTGCGGGCCTGCGAGCTCGGCCTGCGTAGCGTGCTCGTGAGCGATGAAGGCCTGATCGCACTGATCAGCCAGGCCAGGATCAACGGCACGCTGCCCGCGGACCTGGTGATCAAGGTATCGGCGATGGCGGGCATTGCCAACCCGGTCGGCGCCCGTCTGCTTAGCGACGGCGGAGCCGACACCCTGAACATTTCCAGCGACGTGGCCCTCGGGGACCTGGCCGCGTTCCGCGCGGCCACGCCGGCCGTGCTGGACCTGTACATCGAGGGCCCGGACGGCCTCGGCGGCTTCATGCGATACCACGACCTCGGCGAGATCGTCCGGCTCGCCGCGCCTGTGCACCTGAAGTTCGGGCTGCGCAACGCGCCGGGGATCTACCCCTCCGGCCAGCACCTGGCCGGCGTCGTACTGGCCTCCGCGCGCGAGCGCGTGCGGCGCGCGGCGATCGGCATGGAACACCTGGCCCGTCAGCGATCACACGCGGTCGCATCCCCGCTGGGGGAAGGCCGCCGCGGCGTTCCGCGCCGCGCGTAACGGCGCCGCCGCGAGAGGGCTCGCAGTTCAGGCAGCGGGACCGCAGGCCGGGGCTGCCGGTACCATTTCGGGGTGGGAAATTCTTCGCCGGGGCGTTTTGTCGTGGCCGTAGACGGGCCGTCGGGGTCGGGTAAGTCGAGCGCCTCGCGCGGCGCCGCGCGCGCCCTCGGCCTGCGCTACCTGGACACCGGCGCGATGTACCGCGCCCTGACCTGGTGGCTGATGGGCGTGCCCGCGGACACGGCCGACGAAGCACTGGTGGCGAGCCTGGCCGCGAAGCCGGTCATCGAGGTCGGCACCGACCCCGATGACCCGTGGACGCGGGTCAACGGCACGGACGTTTCCCGCGACATCCGGACGCGGGAGGTTTCCGCTCAGGTCAGCGCGGTCGCCCGCGTCGCGGCGGTGCGGCAGCACCTGATCGCGCAGCAGCGCGCCATCATCGCCGCGGCCATCGGCGGCATCGTCGCCGAGGGGCGCGATATCGGCACGGTGGTGGCGCCCGACGCGCCGCTCAAGGTGTTCCTGACCGCGGACAGCGGGGCCCGCGCCGAGCGGCGCGCGGCCGAGCAGGGCGCGGCCGTCAACGTGACCGAGGCGGACCAGGCCCGGCGCGACCGGCTGGACGCCGCCCAGTCCGCCAAGGCGGCGGACGCGGTGCTCATCGACGCCACCGACCTGACGCTCGCCGAGGTGATCGACGCGATCGTCGGGCTGGCTCGCGAGCGGCGGCCGCTCGCCTGCGCGGGAGACAAAAGCAGTTGATTCTTAACGTGGGGAATGACTTAGAAGTGGAAGGAACTCAGCCGGTCCTCGCCGTCGTCGGACGGCCGAATGTCGGCAAATCCACCCTGGTGAACCGCATCCTCGGCAGCCGCCAGGCGGTCGTGCAGGACGTGCCCGGCGTCACCAGGGACCGCGTCGCGTACGACGCCAACTGGCGCGGCCGGACGTTCACGGTAGTGGACACCGGCGGCTGGGAAGCCCGCGCGGAGGGCCTGTCGGCGCAGGTCGCCGAGCAGGCGAAGATCGCCGTCGACATGGCGGACGCCGTGCTGTTCGTGGTGGACGCGCGAGTCGGCGCGACCGACGAGGACGAGGCGGTCGCCAACGTGCTCCGCCGGTCCGGCAAGCCGGTCGTGCTCGCCGCCAACAAGGTGGACGACGCCCGCAACGAGGCCGACGCCATGTCGCTGTGGTCGCTCGGCCTCGGCGAGCCCGTCATGATCAGTGCCATGCACGGCCGCGGCGCCGGCGACCTGCTCGACCTGGTGCTCGACGCGCTGCCCGAGGCACCGCGCGAGCAGGAGCCAGAGGCCGGGCCGCGCCGGGTGGCGCTGATCGGCCGGCCGAACGTCGGCAAGTCCAGCCTGCTGAACAAGCTCGCCGGCGAGCAGCGCGCGGTGGTCCACCCGGTGGCGGGCACCACCCGTGACCCGGTGGACGAGCTCATCGAGCTCGGCGGCACCACCTGGCGGTTCGTGGACACCGCGGGCATCAGGCGACGGTTCAGGGAGAGCCAGGGCGCGGACTACTACGCGACGCTGCGCACCGCGGGCGCGCTGGACCGCGCCGAGGTCGCGGTCGTGCTCGTCGACGCCAGCGAGCCGCTCACCGAACAGGACCTGCGCATCATCACCATGGTGATCGAGGCGGGCCGGGCGCTGGTCATCGCCTTCAACAAGTGGGACCTGACCGACGAGGAGCGCAGGCACTACCTGGAGCGGGAGATCGAGCGCCAGCTGAACCACGCGCGCTGGGCGCCGCGGGTGAACATCTCCGCCGCCACCGGACGGCACGTCGACCGGCTGGTGCCGGCGATCGAGGAGGCTCTCGCGAGCTGGGAGCGGCGGGTGCCCACCGGGCAGCTCAACCAGTTCCTGAACCAGGTCGTCGCCGCCACCCCGCCGCCGATGCGCGGCGGACGCCAGCCGCGGATTCTGTTCGCCACCCAGGCGGGCACTAAGCCGCCGCACTTCGTGCTGTTCACCACCGGGTTCCTCGAGGAGACGTACCGCAGGTTCATCGAACGCCGGCTCCGTGAGGAGTTCGGCTTCGAGGGCACCCCGATCAAGGTGACCATGCGGCTGCGCGAGAAGCGCGGCAAGGGGGCGGGCAAGCCGGCGAGGCCCGCCGCCAGGCGGGGATAGCCGGCCGAGAGCCAGCCGCGTACGTTCGGGATGATTCCTTCCATGCTCCCACCGGACAAGCTGCTAGAGCTGGACAGGCAGCGGGTCTGGCATCCGTACGCCCCGATGCCACCCGCGCATCCGCCGCTGGTTGTCGCCGAAGCCAGCGGCGTGCGGCTGCGGCTGGCGAACGGTGCCGAGCTGATCGACGGCATGTCGTCGTGGTGGGCGGCGCTGCACGGGTACGCGCACCCGGCGCTCGATGCCGCCGCCAAGGAGCAGCTCGGGCGGATGAGCCACGTGATGTTCGGCGGGCTGACGCATGAGCCGGCCGTGACCCTGGCCGACCGCCTGGTGGCGCTCGCCCCCGACGGGCTCGAGCACGTGTTCCTGTGCGACTCGGGCTCGGTCAGCGTCGAGGTCGCGGTCAAGATGTGCCTGCAGTACTGGCGGTCGCGCGGCCTGCCCGGCAAGAACCGGCTGCTCACCTGGCGCGGCGGGTACCACGGCGACACGTTCATGGCGATGTCCGTGTGCGACCCCGGCGGCGGCATGCACCGGATTTGGGACGGCGTGCTGCCCAGGCAGGTGTTCGCCGGGCTGCCGCCCGCCGGGTTCGCGGCGGGCGTGGACGAGTCGTACGCGGACGAGCTGCGCCAGCTGATCGAGCGGCACAAGGCCGAGCTGGCCGCGGTGATCGTGGAGCCGGTCGTACAGGGCGCGGGCGGCATGCGCTTCCACGACCCGGGGTACCTGCGGGTGCTGCGCGAGGCCTGCGACGCGCACGGGGTGCTGCTCGTCTTCGACGAGATCGCCACCGGGTTCGGCAGGACGGGGGCGCTGTTCGCGGCCGGGCACGCCGGGGTATCGCCGGACGTGATGTGCGTGGGGAAGGCGCTGACCGGCGGATACCTGTCGCTGGCGGCGGCACTCGCCAGCGGGGAGGTGGCGGCAGGCATCGCGGCGGGCGAACTGCCCGTGCTGGCGCACGGGCCGACGTTCATGGGCAACCCGCTGGCCTGCGCGGTGGCGAACGCCTCGCTCGACGTGCTGCTCGGCGACCGGACACAAGGCGACCTGGCGACCTACCCGGACGGCTGGCGCGCCGCGGTCACGCGGATCGAGGCGCGGCTGCGCGCCGGGCTGGCCCCCGCCGCGGGCCGCCCCGGCGTCGCCGACGTCCGAGTGCTCGGCGCGATCGGCGTGGTGCAGCTTGACCGCGAGGTCGACACCGCGGCCGCCACGGCGGCGGCGGT
>Ga0335072_10010064_pt1 | contig 13617 bp, 10 predicted proteins | sample Lox_Sample_21_FD_206725 | JGI IMG/M metagenome (GOLD analysis project Ga0335072, IMG submission 206725) | Soil microbial communities from Loxahatchee National Wildlife Refuge, Florida, United States - Lox_Sample_2.1 | ecosystem: Environmental > Terrestrial > Soil > Wetlands | place: USA...
GCCCGAGCCGGGCGGGCCGCGATGGGACGGGCGGGGGTTACCGGGGCGGACATCGACCTGCTCATCCTCTGCACGACGACACAGGACCAGCAAGTGCCGGCAACGTCGTCTCCCCTTGCGCACGCTCTTTCGGTGAGGGGCGGCGGCATGGACATCAACGCTGCCTGCGCCGGGTTCACCTACGGGCTTGTCACGGCGGCCGGTTTCATCGGCGCCGGGGCCGAGCGCGTCCTCCTCGTGGGGGCCGAGACCCTGACCCGGATCACCAACTGGTCCGACCGGTCAAACGCCTTCCTCTTCGGCGACGGCGCCGGGGCGGTCGTCGTCGAAGCCGTGCCCGGGGACCCGGCGATGCTCGGGTGGGACGTCGGCGTGGACGGCTCGCTCCAGCCTCTCTTCTACGCCAACCACGCCGGCACGGGCATGACGATGAGGGGCCAGGAGGTCTTCCGCAGGGCGGTCCGCGTAACGGTCGACTCGGCACTCAAGACGTTGGAGCGGGCCAAGGTGACGGCCGCGGACATCGCTCTTTTCGTTCCGCACCAGGCGAACGTCCGGATCATGGACGCCGTCGCCGAGCGCCTCGGTATCCCCGTCGACAGGGTCGCTTCGGTCATCGAGCGCACAGGTAACACGTCTTCGGCTTCGATACCGATCGCCCTGGCGGAAGCTGCCGGCTCCGGTCGCCTCTCGGACGGGGACCTCGTGCTTTTCGCTGGTTTTGGGGCCGGGATGACGTGGGCCTCGGCCGTATGGCGGTGGGGCCGGGGGCCCTCCCGGTAAGTTTGGCAGTCACCATTGGAAGCGAACGGAGGACAAATGGCAGAGCAGATGGGCCCTGAAGAGTCGTTCGACCTGTTCAGGCAGTGCGCGGTCGAGGTACTACAGGTCGAACCCACCAAGATCGTCCCCGAGGCGCGTTTTGCCGACGACCTCGACGCCGACAGCCTCGACCTCGTCGAGCTCGTGATGGCCCTGGAGGAACGGTTCGGGATCGACGTCCCCGAATCCGAGCTCGAAGGTGTCCAGACCGTTGGCCAGGCCTACGAGCTGGTGACGTCCAAGCTCTGATGCTTGCGCTCAACCCTGGCCCGGGCGGCGCCGGTGCCGTCCCCGGCCGCCGGGTCGTCGTGACGGGAGCCGGTGTCGTCGCTTCATGCGGCATCGGGGCCGAGGCTTTTTGGCGCGGGCTGATGTCGGAACCACCGGTGGCGCGTGTCCGGCCCGTGGAGGGTCTCGACGTGAGCCACATCTTCGGCCCGAAAGAGCTCCGCCGTGCCGACCGCTTCGTCCAGATGGCAGCCGCCGCGGCCGACCAGGCGATCACGGGGGCAGGCGGCATAGAGGCGCTCCGCGGTGACCCCGACCGTGCCGGCGCCCATATCGGGACCGGCGTCGGCGGCCTCGACACCATGTGCGAGCAGCAGAACATCCTGATGGAAAGAGGCCCCGACCGCGTCAGCCCTTTCCTCGTCCCGATGATGATGTGCAACCGCGCGGCGGCCGAAGTTTCCATGCGCTATGGCCTTCGCGGCCCGTGCGAGACGACCGTCACCGCTTGCGCCGCCGGGAGCCAGAGTATTGCCAACGCCGGGCGGCTGATCGCGATGGGCCGCTGCGACGTGATGGTGGCGGGGTCGAGCGAGGCGCCGCTCTCGCCGCTCGGGATTGCCGGGTTCGCCAATATGACGGCGCTTACTCGTTCGGGGGTTTCGATGCCGTTCGACGTCGCCCGTGACGGGTTCGCCATCGGGGAAGGTGCCGGTGCGATCGTCCTCGAGGAGCGGGACCGCGCTCTCGCCCGGGGGGCACATATCTACGCCGAGCTGGCCGGCGGAGCCAGCACCGCCGATGCCCACCACGTCACGGCTCCTGCCCCCGACGGGAGCGGGGCGGCGCTCTGCATGCAACTCGCTCTCGCCGACGCCCAGTTGACGCCCGGCGAAGTCACCCAGGTCAACGCCCACGGGACCTCGACCCCTCCTGGCGACGCCGCCGAAGCCGAAGCGATCTACAAGGTTTTTGGCTACCCCGGCCCGGCCGTGACGTCGGTGAAGGGTGTCATCGGCCACACTCTCGCCGGCGCCGGTGCCATCGAGGCGGTAGCTGTCGCGCTGAGCTTCGAGCACCGCCAGATCCCCCCCACAGCGGCCACCCGCAACGTCGACCCGTCGTTCCAGCTCGACGTCGTCACCGGGGGCCCGAGGGATTGGGAACCCGGCCCGGTGATATCCAATTCCTTCGGTTTTGGCGGCCATAACGGCTGCCTCGTGTTCGTCCCGGCATAGCGCTCAACGCACGACAAGCCAAGGCGGGCCGCCCGGCGGACAGGGGGGAGCGAGCGCCGGGGCCGGCTTGGCGCCTTCGGCTCGTCGCCGCCTCGGCTCAGTTCAGGCGATGGATTTGAGGAGGTTTTCGGCGGTTGCTGCGGGAGAAATCTTGTACCAGACCTGTTCGAGCCGCCCGTCCTCGCCTACCAGGAACGCTGACCGCTCGATGCCCATGTACTCCCGGCCGTACATGCTTTTCTTCGCCCAGACGCCGTAAGCCTCCGCAACGGCATGGTCGGGGTCCGAAAGGAGCGGGAAACCGAGCCCGTACTTCTTGTCAAAAGCCGCCTGGCGCTTGGGAGTGTCGGGGCTTATCCCGAGCACCGCTGTGTTGCCAACCTGGGGCAGGACGTCGCGCAGCCCGCAGGCTTGCGCTGTACAACCAGGCGTGTCGGCCTTGGGGTAGAAGTAAACGAGCACGCGCCGGCCCCCCAGCCCCGACAACGAGACCGGCTCGCCGGACTGGTCCGGCAGCGTGAAATCGGGCGCCACCGCACCGGCTTGCAGCTTCTCCGTCATTCGCCGAGCGTACCGCAGGGCATCCCGGCAGGAGAGTGGCGCGAAAACCTATAGGGTCGGCAAGCGACGATGAGCACAGCCGGCGACGATCCTTCTCGGCCCGGTACTTCCCCGGCGGACCTCGAGCTCGGCGCTTTCAGCGACAATGCCCCGTGGGTGCTGACCGGTGAGCAACTGGCCTGGCGCGCCGGCATCGACGAGCTGCGGGTTGAAACAGCCGCCCGGGTCCCCCGGGTGCTCCGCCGCCGCCGGCTCCCGCCCGGAGAGAGGGTGCTGTCGACGACGGCGAGGCTCGGGTGGGCCATCCTGGCGTGGCGGCTTGCCGAAAAGAGGCAGGCGGACCGGACCGGCAGGCGCGAGGTGTCGCGTGCGGGCCTCTCGCGGCGCCTGCGCAAAGCCTTCGAACGGCTCGGCCCCACCTACATAAAGCTCGGCCAGATCCTTTCGTCGGGGGAAGGCGTCTTCCCGCCCGAGCTCGTCTCGGAGTTCCGGCTGTTGCGCGACCGTGTGCCTGCCGAGCCGTTCGAACTCGTCAGGCAAGTGGTCGAGGCCGAACTGGGACGGCCGCTCGAGGAGGTCTTCGAGCACTTCGAAACCGAGCCGATAGCTGCAGCCTCGATCGCCCAGGTCCACGCAGCCCGTCTCCGCACCGGGGAGGAGGTCGTCGCCAAGGTCCAGCGCCCGCAGGTCAACACCCTCGTCCAGCGCGACATTGCGGCGATGAGCTGGCTTGCCCCCCTCCTGATAGGGCGCATCCCGGTGGCGGCGCTCGCCAACCCGCCGGCCCTCGTCGAGCTTTTCGCCGAGACGATCGTCGAAGAGCTCGACTTCCGCCTCGAAGCCGACAACATGCTCGACATTGCGAGGGTCCTGGCCGAGACGAACCAGCGCTCGGTCGTCGTACCCCGCCCCCACCCCACCCTCGTCACCAGGCGGTTGCTCGTGATGGAACGCCTGGACGGCTTCGGCTGGGACGACGTCGAAGGGATGCACCGAGCGGGGATCGACACCTCGGCGGTCGTCAGGGCATTGCTCATCGCTTTCCTCGAGGGTGCCACCCTGTTCGGGGTGTTCCATGGGGACCTCCACGGGGGCAACCTCTTCGTACGGCCCGACGGCAGGGTTGCGCTGCTCGACTACGGGATCACCGGAAGGCTCGACGAGGTGCGGCGGGTGGCGTTCCTCCGGCTCCTGATGGGCGGGAGCCTCAACGACCCCCGCCTCCAGCTTGCGGCGCTGCGCGACATGGGCGCGGTGCCCCCCGACACTGACATCGACGCCCTCGCCCAGGACCTCGGCCTCGACAAGCCGATCATCGACCCGACGACGCTTGCGCCCGAAGCTCTCCTCGCCGAGATCAGGGAGATCACCAAGCGCCTGCTCGAGTACGGCGCCCGGTTCCCCAAGATCCTCATGCTGTTCGTGAAGGACCTGCTGTTCGTGGATGGGTCCCTCGCCACGCTCGCCCCCGACGTCGACCTTTTCGCCGAGGTCGCCGAGATCGCCGCCTATTTCAGCACCCGCTACGGCGACCGGATCGCCCACGACATCGGGATCGACCCGCGCCAGCACCCGCTCGAGATTTCGGCAGTCAGGGCGGCGGTCGGCGTCTCCGAGGACGTAGACGAGCTCACCTACCGGGACCTCCAGGCCAGGCGGGAGCTGATCCGCCGCCGGATGGAAGAGCACCGCCGTCGCAGCGAACGCCCCTCCGCCGGCCTGCTCGGGAAGCTGCGCAAACGAAGCGAGCGCTGATACGGGCCTGACGGCGTCGCGCCAAGCGGCCGGGCCCGGGCTCGGCGAGGGGCGCGTGACGCCGATTGCAGCAGCTCCCGGCCTCCCAGGCGGTACCCTGGTCGGTGCACGGGCGCCCCGGCCAGTGCCCCTAGGGCGAGCAAGACCACCCGTCGCCCCATCCCGGACCAACACGAGGAAAATGAAACGCGCTGACATCCGAAACGTGGCCATCGTCGCCCACGTCGATCACGGCAAGACCACCCTTGTCGACGCGATGCTGCGGCAGTCGGGCGCGTTCCGGGCCAACGAGGAGGTCGCTGAGCGGGTCATGGACTCGACCGACCTCGAGCGGGAAAAAGGCATCACGATCCTCGCCAAGAACACGGCCGTCCACTACGGCGGGCTCACCGTCAACATCGTCGACACCCCCGGCCACGCCGATTTCGGCGGCGAGGTGGAGCGCGCGCTCACGATGGTCGACGGGGCCCTCCTCCTCGTGGACGCGAGCGAAGGCCCCCTCCCCCAGACACGCTTCGTGCTGCGCAAGTGCCTCGAAGCCAGGCTCCCGGTCCTGGTCGTGATCAACAAGGTCGACCGCTCCGACGCCCGCCCGGCCGAGGTCCTCGACGCCGTCTACGACTTGTTCATCGACCTCGGCGCCGACGAGCACCAGATCGAGTTCCCGGTCATCTACTGCAACGCCCGCACCGGCCAGGCCGCCCTCTCCCCCGAGGAGGTGCAGGACGCCCCCGGGCTCAAGCTCTTGTTCGAGTTGCTCGTGGACCACATCCCGGCGCCCGTGTACGAGGAGGGCCACCCGTTCCAGGCGCTCGTCGCCAACCTGGACGCCTCCCCCTACGTGGGCCGGCTGGCGATCTGCCGCATCCATCAGGGCTGGGTGCACAAGGGAGAAAATGTCGCCTGGTGCCGTCAAACTGACGGCGAAATAAAACGAGCGCGCATCGCCGAGCTGTACGTGACCGACGCGCTCCAACGAGTCGACGCTGGGCCCGAAGGCGCCGGGCCGGGCGACATCATCGCAGTCGCCGGGGTGCCCGAGATCATGATCGGCGACACATTGGCGGACCTCTCCGACCCGAGGCCTCTCCCCGGGGTGCGCGTGGACGAGCCGGCCATCTCCATGACGATCGGCGTCAACACATCACCTCTCGCAGGCAAAGAGGGGACAAAGCTCACCGCCAGGCTGCTAAAAGGGCGCCTCGACGCAGAGCTCGTCGGCAACGTCTCGATAAAGGTCCAGCCGACGAGCCGGCCCGACACTTGGGAAGTCCAGGGCCGGGGCGAGCTCGCCCTTGCCGTGCTCGTCGAGCTGATGCGCCGGGAAGGTTTCGAGCTCACGGTGGGCAAACCGCAAGTGCTGACCAAGGTCGTCGACGGCAAGATCCACGAACCCGTCGAGAGAGTTTCGCTCGACATCCCCGAGGAGCACATGGGCACCGTGACCAGGCTCCTGTCGGGGCGCAAGGGCCGGGTGCAAAATGTCGTCAGCCACGGGACCGGTTGGGGGCGCACCGATTGGCTCGTGCCCTCGAGAGGGCTCATCGGCCTGCGCTCTCAATTGTTGACCGAGACAAAGGGGACTGCTCAGCTCCACCACGTGCTCGACGGGTGGGAACCCTGGGCCGGCGAGATCCGGACAAGGCAAAACGGGTCCCTCGTGGCCGACCGGAGCGGCAAGACGGCTACGTACGCGCTCCTCAACCTCCAAGAGCGCGGCACCCTTTTCATAGGCCCGGGCATAGAAGTTTACGAGGGGATGATCATCGGCGAAAATGCCCGGCGAGAAGATATGGACGTCAACCCGACAAAGGAACGCAAGCTCACCAACATGCGCTCTTCCACCGCCGAGGAGCTCGTGCGCCTGTCGCCTCCGCTCGTCCTGTCGCTCGAACAAGCCCTGGAGTTCCTACGGGAAGACGAATGCGCCGAAGTTACGCCCACTTCTGTGCGTTTGCGCAAGGTGGCGCTCGATATCGCTTCGCGGGCACGTCAGAGGGCGCGGGCGCGGGACCAAGCTCCCTCTGGCGCCGAGCGCGAACAGGCCATCTGAGCCTGAGGCACTTGTGCCTGGCGGCGTGTCTTGCGTTCTTGGGCTGTTGCGCTGATAACGACCTCAGGGGTTGCCGTTGCGAGCCGTACTGCACCTGCGGGGCTGATCGACGGAAAAGTCTGGTCGCGCTTGAGAACTCTGGTCGCGCTTGGGCACGAAAAATCGCCACCGAGCGCAACCGCGTTGCTCGAGCGCGACCAAAATGTCACCGTTTTTAATGCCCGAGCTTGGCCGGCCCGGCTGCACCGCGCCTCGACCCCACCCGGCCCCCACCCGCCCGGCCCCACCCCCCCGGCCAAAGCCCGGCGTCCGACAGCTAGTTGAGCGACGGGTCCGAAGGGTAGGCGGATACCAGCGCAAGGCGGCCACCCTGGCGGCGGAGAACCCTTTTCCACAGGGTTTCCGGCTCGTCGCTGAACACGTCTTCGTCGACAGCGTCGAGCACGTACCAAGCGCCCTCGTCGATCTCCCCTTCGAGCTGGTCGGGCGCCCAACCGCCGTAACCTGCAAAGACCCGCATCTTTTCGATGCACGGGCTCACGAACGCAGGGTCGGCCTCGAGGTCGATCGTCCCGAGCGTGCCGTCGAGAGGCAGGTAACCGGTCTCGGGCACGGAGACCTGCGGGCGCGCACGCGCCAGGCAAATTGACCCCTCGCTCACGGGGCCCCCGACGAAAACGACCGCCGGCTCCGAGGCAAGCTCCTCCCACTCGGGGAGCGGCGCGCCGACGAGGGTCACGGTGGGGCGGTTGAGCACGAGCCCGACGGCCCCCTGGTCGCTGTGCGCCAGCACGAGGACGACGGTCCGGGCGAAGTTGGGGTCGACGAGGCGTGGCGCGGCGACTAGGAGCTTGCCCTGGAGCGGGCCTGACATGGCGGGCATTGGTTAAATCATTCCTCCTGTACCGTGCTTACCATGCGCGCCGTGACCGTGGTACCCCTCCAGGCGAACTCCGTGGACCTAACGGATCTTCCCGAACCTCCCGAAGAAGACGGGCCTGTCCTGGTAAAGACTCGGGCGATCGGTATCTGCGGGACCGATATCGAGATCGTTGCCGGCGAGTATGGCTGGCCGCCCCCCGGGGAGACCAGGCTGGCCCTCGGCCACGAATCGCTCGGAGAGGTGCTGGAGGCGCCGGCCGGGTCGGGGTTCTCGCCCGGCGACCACGTGGTCGGCATCGTCCGCCGGCCCGACCCCGTGCCCTGTTACAACTGCGCAGCCGGCGAATGGGACATGTGCCGCAACGGCAAGTACACCGAGTGGGGTATCAAGGAGCACCACGGTTACGCCCGTGAAAGGTACCGCATCACGCCGGACTTCCTAGTCAAAGTGTCCCCATCGGTCGGCGACCTCGGTGTCCTGCTCGAGCCGACGACCGTGGTCGCAAAGGCCTGGGACCACATCGGACGGATCGGCGCCCGGGCGAAATGGCAGCCCCGTACGGTGCTCGTCACCGGGGCCGGGCCGATAGGCCTGCTCGCGTCTCTCCTCGCGGTACAGCGCGGCCTCGAGGTCCACGTCCTCGACCAGGTCACCGCGGGCCTGAAACCTGACCTCGTAGCGGCCCTGGGCGGCACTTACCACCACGGCGACCTCGCCTCGACGGGCCTCGCCCCCGACATCGTCGTCGAGTGCACCGGTGTCGGCCAGTTGGTCTTCGATGCGATGGACATCATGGCCCCCAACGGCGTCCTCTGCCTGACCGGGGTTTCAGCCAAGGGGCGCCAGCTCGGGATAGATGCCGGCGAGCTCAACCGCCACATGGTGCTCGAAAACGACGTCGTCTTCGGCTCTGTCAACGCCAACCGGAGCCACTACGAAGCGGGTGCCGAAGCGCTCGCCAAGGCCGACCGGGCATGGCTGGCGAAGCTGATCTCCCGCAAGGTCCCGCTCGAAAATTGGCAACAGGCCTATCAGCGCCAACCCGGCGATGTGAAAGTAGTCCTCCAGTTCGCCGAGTGAACGCAAACTGGCGAGTGCCCCTCCTGTTCAGGGCCCCGTATACACGTAGCGCCCCCCGGGCGAAGCAGAGCTGGTGCCATCGGCGCCCTTAGCGCGGACCAAAACGGCTCCGGCTGCATGAGCAGGGGCACGCACCTTGACCTCGGTTGGCGAGACCACTTCTACCGAGGTTGCCGCCACGGCGCCGAAGACGACGGAGTCGACCCCGTTGAACCCCCGGCCTTCGATGACAACAAGGTTGCCGCCCGCGGTCGGCCCCGAACGTGGGTTGACTTTGTCGACCGAGAAGATCCCGCCCGCCGCCAGCGCTCCTGCTGCGGGAGGCTGCGCCGGGCCGGAGCGCGAAGCCGGAGCGGCCACGGGAGCGGGTGTCCCGGCGGCAGCCGGAGTCGTCGCTGTCACGCGTGGGGCGACCACGTACGGGACACCGGGAGAGTGCCGCACTGGCGGAGCGGCTGCCTTCCTCAACGGTGCTTGTCTCGGCCCAGCTGCCGGCAATGACCTCGCCGCAGTGGCGCTCGGGCGCGAAGTGCGGACCATCCCGGGCACGACGACGCCCGCCAGGACAGCGATAGCGGCAGCAACACCGACTGCTACGACAACCGTCCTGCGGTCCCATGTCCTCGCCGGCCCCGCCGGGCCCGCTTCCGCCGCCCCCGCCCTCCTCGCGCGCCAGGACCACCTGCTCGTTTTCGACGGTACGAGGCGGCTTTCGAGCCTGTCGCGGACTTCGGGAGAGAGCGGCCGAGCGGCCGCGGCCCCCAATACCTCCTCCAGTTGTGCCCTAAGCGCGACGGGGAGCGGCCTCGGCCGGTCGGCCCCGCTCAGCAGCAGCTCGGGGTGTTCGTCGTAGTTGCGCGCCTCAGGCACCTCCCGCCTCCAGTTCTCGTCGCAGGCCTTCTCGGCCCCTTTGCAGGAGAGATTGGACTTGCACCCTGCTCCGGCCGACCTGACCGGCGATGTCCTGCACCGAAAGCCCCTCCATGTACTTGAGGACCAGGACCTGGCGTTGCAGGGCAGGCAACCGCCCAAGCGCCCTTACGACCTCGTCCTGACGTTCGACTGCCTCGGCGATCGACGCGACTTCCTCCGCCGGGCTGCCTTCGGCCACTAGGCGCATCGAGTTCCTCGCTATCTCGGCTCGTCTTTCGGACTCGTAATGGCGGGCCAACCGCCTCCGGGCGATGGCGCAAACCCAGGTAGTAGCGGCGGCATCCCCGCGGAAGCTCCTGGCGGACTTGACAGCCTCGAGCAATGTCTCCTGCAACAAGTCCTCGGCGACCGCCTGCCCGCCACCCACTCGTGCGAAGACAAACCCGTAGACGACGGGTGCCACATCGTCGAGCAGCCACTTCACCGCTTTCGCATCGCCTGCTGCGGCAGCGATCAGGAGCTCGCGTTCGATTTCCCTGACGCTCGGGACCACTAGGCCAGGCTCCCTGGTACGTCGCAACACCAGGCGTTTCCCGCCAAACCTCCGATCGGGCCATGCGCCCAGGTCCGGGTCACGCCGCCCCGCTGTCGAAAGGCGCCCACTCGACCTGAGCCAGCGAGCTCAGGTCGCTCACGAGGGTCCCCTCCCCGGAAACCGTGAAAAGGTACTGGCCGGTCACGACGGCGCGCTCTATCTCCGGGTGCAGGCCACCAACCGGCCCAGGCAAATTCACGGCAGGCGCGGTCGCCGGCTGGGCGACGCTCCCCAGGAGGTCCAGTGCGCCGCTCGGGTCAACCGACCACAGATCCGCCGTCCCCGACACGCCCTCAGCGGTGGCGCTGTCCACAGGAACGACGAGGAGATCCGACCGTGGCCACCACGACAATGCCTGAGGATCGCTCTCGGCAGGCGAGCTCGTACCGGCGGCGAGCAAGTCGGTAGACACGACGGATGGGCTCCCGGTGGAGGAGCCGTCGATGACGTCCACCTGCAGGCCGCCGGGATGCGTGCCGCTCGGGGGCGACTGGCCCAACCCGGCAAAAAGCCCATCGCTCAAGGGCTCGAGCGCATTGACGCCCAGAGGAAGACTTGTCGCTCCTAGGAGCTTGGGCACGAGCGGGTTGCTCAAGTCGATGGTGTACAAAGTGGAAGCAACCGTGGTGGGGGCGGAGTTTGTCGCTACGTAGGCCGAATCGCCGTCGAACAGCACAGCAGAGATTGTCCCCGCCCCAAGCGCCCATCTCAGGGCACCAACCGTCACCAAGGCGCCGCCCTCGGCTCGAAGGATGGTCACGAAGTCACCGGGGAACGAGGCCGCCACTGCCGCCACTGCCCCGCCGCTGCGTGCGCCCGGGGTAAGTGGGTGCGCGCTTGCCTGAGCGACGGCGGAAACAATACCGACGTCGCTCCCCCAAGCCGACAGTGAGTACGCTCCAAGCACAGCGCCCGGGACCTCGCCGGCTCCGAGGTAGCGAAGGCCGGGCGTGCCCGAGACGGCGAAACCATAGATCCGCGTGCTCGAAGTGCCAACGACGGGCACAACGGGTGCCACCGCCTGGCGCAGGAGCATCGGGCAAGCCGTCCCCTGTTCGACCGGGCAGCAGATCCCGGGGACAGTGGGCTCCCCAGCCGCCCCGGTCTCAGGCCCGCCGCTACAACAAGTCGGCGTCACGACCGGCCCGCAACACTCGCTCACCACGTCCGCAGCCACCGGGCACGGTGCCGTCGGGAGCGTGCCACCGACTGCGACGAAAATGTCCGAGCCGTTTGGGTAAACGGCGCTCGCGTACAGGTTTTGGTACGGGTAGGTAGCAGTCGCCAGGCCCACGGTGACGTGTGCGGGAGGAGATGTCCCGACAGGGTCGAACGAAGCTACAGTGAGCGTCTCGGGGACGGGTGCGACAACCGCTTGCGGGCCCGCCTCTCCCGGGCCGCACGGGGGAACCGGAGCCGGGCCCTGATAAGACCGTGAGGCAGAGCCCGAGGCCGCAGCCTTTGGACCAGTGGTCGGAGCAAAAAGCGCAGAGCTTCCCATGAGCACGAGGAAGACCCGCCCGTTTATCAAGCGAGCGCCCTCGAGCTCCCCGTCGAAAAAGAGCGTCCGCTCTACGCTCGGGTGCGCCGGTACGGCAAGGCTCACCACCTCGGCGTAGGTCTCCTCGCTGACGCGCTCCATCGGCAGCGAGGTTTTGTCGCTCCCGGTGGCTCTCGCCACTACAGGCAGCAGGGTCAGCTTGGTCCCGACCACGATGACCAAGCCGTTCGACAGCAACAAGCCGTCGGCTGGCCCCAAGTCGGGAAGGAGCGAAACACCGTTGTTTTGTGGGGGTACCTGCGCGAGGTCCATCACCTGGACCGCAGGCGGTTGCTGGCGCAGCACGACGAGCAACTGGCCGTCTGTCTTCACGATGTCGGGCTGGTCGGTACCCGGCTCCTGCTCGGTTATCGACGAATGAGCCGGGGCCAGATCGGCCGCAGCCTTCCCCACGGGGTTACGGGCGGCGACGCCCGAGGCTGACCTCCCGACATCAGGCCCGCCCGTGGCAGTGCAGTTCGCTGAGGCGAGGGACGAGGGCTCCGCGGCGAGCGGCGCCGCCGGGGAGGCAGCCACCGAGTACACAGGAGCAACGGCCAGGGCCAGGGCCGCTACCAGGGCCAGGGCCGCTGCCTGAAACGAGCAAGGCGCCAGTGCGCGCCGGCGCCGCACTTGGGCTCCACGCTTTTGCCCGTCCCGCACCATCACTTCCATCGCCACCCTCACCACCCTTCGCGCTCTCCAGCCTTGCGCTGTTAGTGGGCTTGCGAGGCGACGATCAACCGGTGCCGACCGCCGGCTCGCCGGCGCCGCCAAGGCCCGTCACCCTTGGAGCGCAGCCGCTGGCGACCCCCCGCTCTCGGCTGGCAACCGCACCGAGTAGATCGAGTAGCCGTCGACGTAGCGCGCCACCGCAGTTGCCGTTGCCGTCGCCGCCATCATCGGCACCATGATCGCGAAGCCGCTGTGAGTGAGCTCGAGCACTAATGCCATACCGGCGAGCGGCGCCTGCATCGCAGCGCCGATCATCGCCGAGGCGCCCACCATCGCAAAAGCGCCGACGGGCGAACCTCCCCACAAATGCGACCACGCAAGGCCCAAAAAGCCACCAAGCAATGCACCGAAGCTCAACGTCGGCGTAAAAAGACCACCTGCGGCGCCGCTCCTCAGGCAGATCGCCGTCACCAGAGGCTTGAGGGCCGCGAGAGCGAAAAGAAGCCACAAGGTCCCTTCGCCGACGAGCACGTCATGGGCGACATCTTTGCCGTTCCCGAACAATTGGGGGTATTTGAAACCTATTAGGCCGAGCACGCTGAAGGCGACGACCATTGAGGGGACCGTGCTCCAGCCCCTCGCGCGGTTGAAAGACACCCAACCGATCAGCCGGATGTACCCGACGGCAAGGAGCCCCATGATGGGCCCGGCCAAGCAGGCCCAGACCATGATCGTTGCGCTGAAATGATAATTGGGGATGTCCACGTAGGTCGTGTGCATCGGGAGGTACACCCAGGCAGTCAACGTCGCAACGAACGAGCAGGCGACCGCCGGGAGCACGGCAGGTAGCACGGTCGAGCCGAGGAGCACCTCTATCGTGAAAAGCGCCCCGCCCAAAGGGACGTTGTAAACGGCCGCCAAGCCGGACCCCGCGCCGCAGGCAATTATCAGGCGGCGCTGGGCGTTCGTGAGCCGGAGCCAACCGGAAAGCGCGCTCCCCGACGCCGCCCCCATCAGTTTGGGCGCTTGTTCCCTCCCTAGCGACGCGCCGGCCGCGATCACGATTTCGGAGATCACACTGGTACCAAGGCAACGGCGGAACGAAAGCCGCGCCCTGCCCGTCCAAATGGCATCGTCGACCTCGGAGCGTTCACCTGTCGTGAACCGCCTCAAAAGGGCCCAGGCTGTGCCCCCGAGCAAACCCGCGCCGGCTAGGGCAATTATGCGCCTCGCGTCGCTCGCTTTTTCGACCGCCTGCTCGAACGGGCCCGAGTTGTACCCGTAAACGAGATGTTGCACTCCGTACAGCAACGA